>PVML01016928.1_pt1 | contig 357571 bp, 334 predicted proteins | sample 1853371 | NCBI WGS metagenome assembly PVML01 (sample SAMN08533508, study PRJNA380276) | Human gut metagenome, whole genome shotgun sequencing project. | isolation source: participant 1, chromium library | host: Homo sapiens | collected 2017 | reverse complement strand
GAGCGCGCCTTCACGGGCGAGTTCTGGGACAAGTTTGAAAAGGGCATCTATGTGGATGTCGTCACCGGCGAGCCGCTCTTTTCCTCCACGGATAAGTACGAGAGCGGCTGCGGCTGGCCGGCTTTCACAAAGCCCATTGAAGAGCCTGCCGTGGTGGAACTGGAGGACCTGAGCCACGGCATGCGCCGCACAGAGGTCAGAAGCCGTGCCGGAGATTCTCACCTTGGTCATGTGTTCACCGGCGATCCGGAGTCCCCCAAATGGCGTGCGCTCCTGGTATGAACCCGTCAGGGTCTTGTTCTGCATCTCCACTCCTGGGGACGCTCCTGTTCGCCCGTTATTAAGGTCGGAAACAATGCAACGACTGGTTTTTCTCGACTTTACCTGTTTACGCTGCACCCCATGATTTATGTACTACAGGAGCATACTCTCTCATGCACTTAATAACCCTTAGATAAGTGTTAAAAGTAACATTACACGCCTTCGGAGGCAATCGTGTGTGCCCTACAAGTTCAGCTTTTCCTTGATTTTCAAGCATTTTGATATCCATTGATGGCAGATAGTGCTATACTGAATGCAGTGTTATTGAAACACTACATTATCGCTTGCAGCTGAAAAGTAGCACTAGATGTCATTCATTAGGGTTCAAAAGCTTGTTCGTGACAATGACGGCTATATCACAGGCGGTACAGCAGCCATTATTGATTCGGAATACGTTTCAGGAGAAAAGTATCACTCCCGCCAAAAGGTAAGGGAGCACCTTGGAAAGGTCCTTTACTTTGATTCTGAAAGCAAAACCGGCATATTTCTTTCTCCGTCGCGTGGTCTGGTTGAATACAATTCGAAAACTGACAGCTTTTCACCCGTCAGCGACGTTGACGATCGGCTTCCGAAGCGGATTCATACCATACAGGAAACGGAAGTTCATACCGTATTCGGCGATTCGTACCTGCTGATAAAGTTTTTGGAAAGTTCGGGACTCCTTGCAATTCTGAGAACCGTTTTTCCAAAAGATTCCGAGTTTGAGCGTCTCATGGCTCACGTGGTCCATAGCATTATGAAGGATGGATCACGCATTACCTGTGACAACTTCATAGAGAAATCCTTCGCCTCCTATGTGCTTGGTGACATTGCGTTCCCGTCCCTGCGGTCCGATACGGAATTCTTTGCCCTCATGGGTGATGACAGGACCCGGATGGCCTTCTTCAAATGCTATATCGAATCCATGAAGAAGAATCAGCCTGACTTCGGAACGGGATGCTACATTGATTCCACACCCCTGCCGAATGACATTGATAACAATCCGTTCAATGCCCTGTGCTGCCATGGTGTCAGTTCCTCAGCGGTTCAGATGCGTCTGATTCTGGTGCTGGATGATACTACTGGAATGCCAGTCTGGTATGATATCATTCCCGGCAATGTTCTGGATCTCAGTACAGTCATGAACGTGCTGAATGATGTCGGCGACAGTCTCGGGATCACGGTCAACTCCGTTGTTCTGGATGCCGGATACATCTCAAAGGAACTGATAGCAGCATTCCATAACGGTACTGAGAAGACTGTTATCGGACGCATGCCTGCAAGAAAAGGCTATCCCTTCAAAGAACTGTACTGGCAGGTCAAGTCGCTGATCGGCAAAGGTAAATACGAATTCGTCTGGCGGGAACATCCGTATTTCGGTTATAAGAAGGAGATCAGCCTTTTCGAGCAGTCGATCTATGCGTATGTATATGTGGATCAATTCAATGCGCTTCAGCGGTACCGTGATTACCTCATCGAACACCGCGAAGAGTACGATGAGCTTAAGAATCGCGACAAGGACTGGTATACCGTAAAGTACGGATACTTCGTACTGATCTCAAATATTGATACCACCCCGGCAGATCTGCTTACGCAGTACTTCTGCCGTACGGAGATCGAGCGGGTCTTCAAAACCAGCAAAGACTATCTCGAACTGATGCCTCTGCGCAAGTGGACGGATCAGACAGTACGCGGAAAAATCCTGTATGACATCATCAATACGATCATACTGCTGATGCTTCAGCGCCAGTATATTGATAAAGCCCTCTCGATGAATGAAATATCAGGCAAGACCCAGTCGCTGATGTGTCACAGGGACAGCCAGGGTAGGGTCAGCGTTGAGACACCGAACAAGAAGACAAAGGAATACTATAATCTTCTGGGAGTCCAGGTGCCAGCTTCAGTGAAAGTCGACCAGTTTCGCTCGAAGGTTCTGCAGCTGAAAATGTAGTGTTACTTTTAGTCGTCATCTAAGGATAACTTGTGAATGATATCTGCAAGCAGATCATTTTCACTGGCTGCTCAACCATCCGATTGAATCACTTTGTGTAAGGGTTTGGCTCCGAAGAGTTGCTACCTCATGCTCGGTAATTCAATTGCCGAGTTGGTTGACTATCCCATTTTTAGAAAAATGGAATCCGTTTCTCTTTTTGCCTAGCTCCTTCCCATTCGCATTGTACTTGCCTGCGTTTCCTGTTTGGCTAACCATTCCTGCTTTTTTAAGTAGACTGCCCGCAGCTTATCACAGATCTGCATTTTGTTTTCCAAACTGCGTCGCATTTTCTGATAAGCGGAATCGTCGAACCGATCGCCCAGATAGTCATAAACCATTGCGTCATACGGAGCCAGTCTGTTGCCGCATGCACGGTATAGTTTCTGGTATTTCCGGGTCATTTCTTCCGCTCTTGCAATGATCAGAGTGCAATAAAGCTGTGGATCCTGTTCGTACAGTCCGCAAAAGCTGACAATCTTTTCCCCGTCCGGCGTATTGATCTGCATGCCGGTGTTTGTAACCGCTAATGCGTCCGCTTCTTCTTGACTCAGCCATACCGTAGATTTTTTTGATGCCTCCCCGATTGGCGTTGGCACAATCCCGTAAAACTTTAGGATTCCGGTGCAGGCCTCCTCATAGTTTAAAGAATTCTGAATCCGGAATAGCTCTACTTTGTTCGCCGACAGTCCGCAGCTCCAACATTTCCAATATTCCCCATCTCTGGAAGTCATGCCGGAACCATTTTTCCCGGAACCGGATCCGCAGTTTGGACAGATATAACTTTTCCTGTTTCTCGCCAGTGGTAAAAATCCAGGCTCCAGATACCGGATCGCTGTCATGTCATATTTCGTCATCACGCATTTTCTCCTTTCGCAATTTCTTATCGTTTTGTCTACAGTATGGATTCCGGCACTGTAAATTTTAGGCCAAAAAATAACGGCTAAAAATTACCGTAAAATGGTTTGGAAGTTTATATTACGTATTAGAATGTCGCAAGTACTTTATAGGATTTTGAAATACGGTAAAAAAAGAAAGTCAAAAATCGGAAAAAGGGGCTTTTTTTTTCTCTCCGATTTTCGTAAGTGGCGACTGAGATTTTCTGTTTGTGAAAGAAACAAACGGAATGGTAGAAACATAAAAAAATGAAAATAATAGAGAAATCGAAAACGCGAAAATAAATCCATTCTCTTTTACCGCGTTCTTAAGTAGCGGCAGATGCTTTCGCTTGGACGTGAGCCTGTAAAGTAGTGTCTGCAGGAGAAACCGTCCTACGCACCCTGTCTTCATTTCCATCACAAAATCCCGTCAATCCCATAAAATCCCGATAAAAATCATGAAAATAACCCGGTCGTACCGCCCGACGTACCATTGAAAAACCCTTATCCCATAAGGATTTGGAGGAAAATACAGAAAGAAATCCCGAAAAGAAAAACCGAATACATCCCCATCCGTAAAGTGATAGAGAAAAGACGTTCAGACGTACCTTTAAAACCCCGCCGACGCAAATTCCCGTCCTTCGGCTCTGGGAAGATGGCTAGTTCCGAGGCAATAGGAGAGTAGTGCGGTTATACGTATTCCTGTATTTCTCTCTTTTCAGCCATTTTCGCTGCCGTTTGACGGTACCTGCATAGGAAAGCTAGGGAAAAGAGTACGTATTTCGGACTTTCCGGGCAAAAAACCGCTGCGAATGTCCAGATCTGCAAAAAAAAGAAGAAAAAGCACAGAAAAAGAAAAGGAACCCCGCCTGATACCCCTTGCGGATAGACATAAGTGGCACCCTTAAGGGTGACGCAAAAAGACGTCCTCCAGTCCCCTTGCGGATGCACCGCGTGTGAACAGCACGGAAGAAACGCCGAGAGCCCATGGCATGGGTTCCGCGCTGGCTGATCACATCGGATTCTGCAATGTATATTCCGGCCTGTTCTACATTTTTGGTAATGCAAACGGATTACAGATCGTCATCGACCATGTTCATATCAACCATGCCTGTAACATGGTTTGCGTAGACGGAACGTGGAAATACATGGATGTGATGTACGATGATATCGACAACAGCACCAAATATTACCTGACAGAAACATGTTCAAGGGCAAAGGAACATACGAAGCCCGCGCGATAAGCAGACGACAATTTGATACCAGACTAAGACAACCGATTGGCTACGTGGATACTCTACCCTTTTGTAAGCTCCTGCATTTTTTGCGGGGGCTTATTTTTTTATGCCAATAATCTCACAACCATCTGCATACTGATAAAAGAATGATAAAGGAGGGAAATGCAATGGCAGAAGAAAGAGACGAAAAGAACATAAACCCGGGCGAACCGGAAGAGTCATCCCGCGAGGATGAAACCAGAACAGATCAGGGGACATCACCCGACTCCGGACAGACGGAAGAGGCAAAGCGCGGAGAAGCGGAAGATAAGAAAAAACAGGACGCCCCCGAGCAGACAAAAAAGACAGGGGAAGAAATGAAACAGTCCCCACCGCCGAAAATGTCGCTTTTTGAACGGTTCTTGCTGTTATTAAGCAGGATCCGCAGGTTCTTCCATCGTATCCTGCACCCACAGCCGGATTCCCAGATCATCCCGAAACGCCGCCGCCCGTTTGAACGGCGCCAGAAAGCAGCGGAAGAACAGGCAGATCCGAAGAAGGAAGATCCATCCAAAGAGCAGGAAGAGCAAAAGGATCAGGAACAGGGCAAGAAAAAACAGGAAACGCAAAAGGGTACGGGCGAAAAAGGCGACTCCAAAGAAGAAACCTAAAAACAGAGGACTGAGAGACAGGAGGACGCCGGAAAACAGTCCGGACAGAAGGAAGATCGGGAATCTGCCGCACGTGAATCGGACGAGATCTCCCGCATGGAAAGGCACACTAAGGAAGGAAAACAGAGGCGGTCATTACGTGATTACGGAAACTCGTTCTTCCACATCATCGCCAGAAGGGACCTTGGACGGGAAGGCTATATGCATGCCCTCCAGATGGGAGAGCAGGCAGAACGGGAAGCGAAACAGGAGGCAGCAAAACGCACATCCCCGGAAGATCCCCAAAGACCACAGCCGGACGGAAACGGTAGAGAAATGCCGATGCCGGACGTCAGGGAACAGGACCAGCCAAAGACGGAACAGGAAGGTGGAAAGGAACAGCCGGATAAACCGGAGCCGCAGCCGGAAAGACCTTTAAGACATCTTTATGAGGTCTTTACCAAGGATACTGCCGAGAGCAATAAATTCCTTGCAAATTACGAGAAGCGTCTGGCGGAGCATCTGGAACGAATCGCACATCAGCCGGTGGATGCAAAAGCCACACGAAACGGTGACGGGACAATCACCTTCGATATCGCCTGCAGCAAGGATGAGATGGGTACCAAAGCATCCTTCTTAAAAGCCACCGATCTTCATGTCACCATGGACTCGAACTACAACATCATCGAGGCAGTGGGAAGGGATGAAAACAACCAGGAGATCCTCTACAGCAAACGCCGGATCAAAGGCGGCTGCTAACAAGTGTTATCAAGCTCGTGACTTCAGTCGTGAGTAATTGACAATTTATTTTATCCGTCGACGGGAACAAAAAGAGAAATTATTTTCTTGCGTTGGATTTTCGCAAAAAATTTCGTATAATATCTTTAGAACACAATCATCAAGGAGGGTTCCGTATGAAACATGCACCTGAAACTTTTGATAATACATTTGATTATGAGGAACTGGATTTAGAAATCCATGGCGCGAAAGATAAAAAGGACGCTGATAAGACGGCGGAAGGATTTGCAGAATGGGCCGCGAGCCAGAGAAACAAAACAAAATCGTAAGCAAAAAAGAAGGATGTGTTGCAGTAACGATTTAAAAATTGTTACTGCAACACATCCGTTTTCTTTGGCAGGAACTGCCGTTAAAGCATCCGAAACGGATGCGCAGCCCGATGCTGGAGGAAGCGTTCTAAGGGGATTGGGGAGTTTCCCCAACAAGCAGGGCTTTCGTGTCACGAAAGCCCTGCTTGCAGAAGAGTTTGACCGTGGAAATAAATTGTATTGAAAAAAGAACAAAAAGTGATAAATTAAAAATATAACAATGAAGAGGATATAGCACTATTGTAAAGGAGGAATTCAATAATGCGACAGGTAAAAATATATTCAACTAATGATCCGGAGAAAAAGGAGAAATTTCAGGAAGTATTATGTCAAAATAATATCAAATATAAGGTGAAAGCAAAAGATGTTTTTAAGATTAATATATTTGATACAGCTGTTTTGGGAAGCCTAGGAAATAATCAGATAAAAATAACATATTATTTTTATGTAGCAGAAGAAGAACAGGATTATGTAAGGAGTCTTATATGTGCTGAGAATTTATAGGTAGTCTTAAAATGGTTATAAAAAATTGTGTGTAGTGGTGAAAAAGTCTGTAAGGATAAGATGACTTGGTAAAAGATTATTGCTAAGTAATAGCTGAATTGTAAAAGTAAATGCTACACTGCATGAAAAGTGGCTTGATTTTTGAAGGTTTTGCTCTCATCTGGAATAGATGTGGTATAATTTAAGACACATTTTCTCGGTACTTTCTGTTTTGACGTATGGCAAACAGGCATCTGAAAAAGTCGTGTGCAAGACTAAATTCCACATGCCTGGGCAGAAGATTTGAAAATCATCTGGCGGCAGCCTGTATCTGAGTGAATGGGTTACTTTTTAAGTAGGTCTGGTGACAATGTCACTTCATCGGGTGGGATGAATTTGATCTGCAAGGCCTCGAGTATCTCGGGGCCGTATTTTTTTAATGCCAGCTGGTATGGCGTGGCTCCCTCGAGATTTTTGCGCGCATAGGAATTTATGTGATTTACGATCCGGCGAACATCCCATTGAGTTAGATCTGTAAATATCGTTCCCTTTGGCAGGATCATTTGAAGTAGTGTATAAAAACATGGGAACTGACGGTATCTTTGGTCGTTCCGACATTTCCTCTATTACAGGAGATTCCGTTACCGCTGCCGGCAATCTTATCAGCAAACTGAAAGCCGCAAGCTTAATCGTACCAGTAAAAGGATTGGAAAAGGCAAATATCATTTTATCGAACCGCATAAGTAAAGTTTATGCCCGTTATCAGCTTAAAACGGATCGACGCAAGATCGAACGTTAATGATAGTGCAAAAGTGGTAGTATTATGTGAATACGTCATTCATGTTGTGTGAATTCCTGTTCTTCTCCTTGCAGTCAACCCATCTGTGCAATATGAAACAGAATAGATATTAGAACGTAGCGTTTGGATGCTTCGGTCTGAGTCCTTTTACGCTCCGGTTTTTTACCGCGGCAACAGCGATTATCGGAATTCCATCGTCTCTTTCTGCAACACTGCACTCCTTTTGATTAGCGAGTTTTTTCCCTGCACCTCTTGCAAACCAGAAAGAAGCACGGTAAAATATGACCAAAAGAACCAAGATGGTCATATTTAAGGAGGCGCAGGCTTGGCTTTTACCGATTACGAGACTGAGCAGCTCCGCAAGGCGTTGCTGAAGGAAACGAGGCGTTGTGCCGTCACGCTGGGGATGAAGAAAACCTCCGTGGATCAGCTGACAAAGGCGGTCGGCATTGCAAAAGGCTCGTTCTATAAATTCTACGAATCCAAGGAGATGCTTTTTTTCGCGGTTTTGGAGGGCATTCACGCAGAACTCTATGGGGTGGCGGATCAGGCGTTGCGTGAAGCTGACGGCTTGCCGCTGTCGGAGCGTGCGGCAAAGGCGGTCCTTGCCGTCTGCTGGCGGTTGTCTGATACCGGCGACATGGCTTTCATTGAAAACGATGCGAAGCTGCTTTTGCAGAGACTGCCGGAGGATGTCAAAAACGTGCATTACCACGATGACGAGACGCACATCCGCCAGCTTTTGGAGAAATATGACCTTGCGCCAAAGCGCGGCATCTCTTTGGCTGCCGCCACGGTGCGGGGACTGATTCTTACCGTTTCTCACAAGGAGCAGATCGGGGAGCTATACCCGCAGGTGCTGGAAACTCTGGTGTACGGTGCTTGCAGGGAGTTATTTGAATAAGCGAAAGGCCGCAGAAATGCGGCTTTTCCAAGGCACAACGGTTAGCATCATCTAAGCGAACAACCACACATATCGGTTAGATAAATCTAACGCCGAAAGGAATGATAGCGATGCGAAAACACAAGAATTTCTGGGACAGAAATGCCGGTCGGTACGACCGCTTCATGCGAAAGGATCGGGCGGCGTATGACGAGATGTATGAGCTGATCCGGCCGGTCGTGAAAGCCAAGACGGTGCTGGAGCTGGCCACCGGCACGGGGCAGATCGCAAAGCACATCGTAAACGCGGCGGCGCACATCGAGGCGACGGACGCCTCCCCGGAGATGATCGCAGAAGCCAAGCGGGATAACCGCTCGGCGAAGCTGCTCTTTTCGGTGCAGGATATGTTCCGCCTGCCCTATGCGGAGGAGTCCTTCGACGTGGCAATTGTGTCCAACGCGCTGCACATCGTGCCTCAGCCGGAGAAAGCCCTTGCCGAGATTCGCCGGGTGCTGAAAGACGACGGCGTGCTCATCGCGCCGACCTTCACCCATGCGGGAAATTCGTTTTCCGGCAAGGTCAAAGCCTTTTTCATGAAGCTGGCAGGCTTCCCTCTCCACAGCAGATGGACGAGCGAGGAATACCTGCGCTTCCTTCGGCAAAACGGTTGGTCAGTACGGAAAAGCGCTGTTCTGAAAGCCTCGTTCCCATTGACTTATGCGGAATGTGTGAAATTGGAGGGGTAAGATGTCGTTCTTTGAAAACACCCGCAAGCCTGCGGGCTTTGGCGGGAAACTCATGGTCGCCATGATGAATCTGGGTCACAGCCCTGTGGCACAGTGGGGACTTCAATTTCTGAATGCTGCGCCGGACGCCAAGGTGCTGGACTGCGGCTGCGGCGGCGGGGCGAACATCAAGAGACTGCTGAAAAAATGTCCGCAGGGCGTTGTCAAGGGCATTGACTATTCCCCCGTCAGTGTGGAGAAATCCAAAAAGGTCAACGCCGCCGCCATAGCGGAGGGACGCTGCACCGTTCTGCAAGGCAGCGTGGCGGATATGATGTTTGCTGATAACTTGTTCGATGCGGTGACTGCCTTTGAAACGGTCTATTTCTGGCCCGATCTGCCGCAGTGCTTCCGGGAAGTTTACCGGGTGCTGAAGCCCGGCGGGACCTTTCTCATCTGCAACGAAAGCAACGGCGATACGGACAAGGACAAGAAGTGGACGGAGATCATCGGCGGCATGACCATCTATAAGGGCACTGAATTAAAGGTGTATCTGGAACAGGCGGGCTTTTACGATGTGCAGATACACAAAAAGAAAAGCTGGCTCTGCATTACGGCGTGGAAATGAGGGGGCTAAATCATGAGTATCTTTGCATCTATCTTACGCAGCGTATACAAGCTCTCCGGCGCGAAAAAGGCGTTCGCTTTGCCGGAGGATGCACTGCAAAAGGAAATTGAAAAGCAGAACCGGCACCGCGGCGTTTTTACGCCCACCGACCGCAAGGCATATTATGAAACGATCGCGGTAAACGGCTTTCCCTGCCTGATTGTCAGAGAGAATGAAAAGCCGTCCGAGCGCGCGATTCTCTATTTCTTCGGAGGCGGCATGGTGATCGGCCCGGACAAAGGCGACCTGCCTGTGATGCGTAAGCTCTGCCGCGAAACAGGCTGTGATGTGTGGTTTCCGTTTTACCCGCTCTGCATGGAGCATTGTATTACCGAGACCTACGCGATGGTGTACGAATGTTATCGAAAAATGATTGCACTGTACGGCGGCGGGAATGTCAGTACCTGTGGCTTTTCCTCCGGCGGTGCGCTGGCTCTGGGGATCGCGGCGCACAACAACGCGCAGCCCGAGCCGCTGCCGCAGCCGAGACACATCGTCGCCGTATCCCCCGGCGAAGTACCGTGGAACGACGCGGAAAAGGTACGGATGCAGGCGCTCAATGAACGGGACGTCGCCATCGACTATGCCTTCATGGTGACGGTGGAAAAGTTCATGCGGCATGGCTGCGAGAAGGTGCCGGACTATATGCTCTCCGGCTCCCGGGGAGATTTTACCGGCGTGGGCGATATCCACTTCTTCTATTCTTCCGACGAGATACTCTACGGCGCACTGCCGGACTTCGAGGAAGCCTGCAAACGGGCAAATGTCCCCTATACGGTGTCCGCCCGCCCGAAGATGGTGCATTGCTACTGTATGCTGCCGATCTTCAAGGAGGCAAAAGAGGACTTTGCGAAAATCGTGGAGATTTTGGAGAAATGAGGCCGGAAACGGTCGTGTGATGATTGAAACACGGAGGAAGAACCATGGAGCGAAAAGAGATCATTTGCAGCGCATACCGAATGACGGGCGGAAACAATTTTTATGACGGCATGATCACCTGCTCTACCCTGAGTGGGAAAGTGGTGTGCCGTTTGGTGTGGGCAATGAACAAGGCAGAAAACGACGACTATCTGGAAAAAGCGCTGTCCGGGATTCCGGAGAATTTCTCCGGTAAGCTGCTGGAAGTGCCGGTGGGAACCGGCATTCTGACCATGCCGGTTTATCAGACTATGCCGGAGGCAGACATCACTTGCCTCGATTACTCGGCGGATATGATGGGGCAGGCACAGGAAAAGGCGAACCGGCTGAAGCTGAATAACGTAACCTTTCAGCAGGGCGATGTGGGAGCACTCCCCTATGCAGACGATACCTTCGACATCGTTTTGTCCCTGAACGGCTTTCACGCTTTCCCGGACAAAGAGGCAGCCTACCGAGAAACGTTTCGGGTGCTGAAACCCGGCGGAACATTCTGCGGCAGCTTTTATGTAAAGGATGAGCATAGGCGGACGGATTGGTTTGTCCGGCATGTTTATGAAAAGACAGGTTTTTTCACGCCGCCCTACGAGACAGCTTCCAGTCTGAAAAACCGGCTGGAACGCATGTACGCAGCCGTAACGCTGGGAAATGTGAAGGCATGGCATGGTTTGCCTGCCGAAAAGCGGACTAAACGATTTCGTGCGCAAAACAGAAAGCAAGGACGAAAACAAACAGATGAAAGACAACGAGCTCATATTCGACCGCTGGCATGATTACGAGATGACAATGGCACCTTACGATAAAGATAAGCCCATCTATTATAAATTTACCGACTGTCCCGCGGCGGAATTTACTATCAGAAACAGCCTTACGGCGATCATGATCCATACTTAAAGGGGTATCCCGAATACCGGGACGAAAACGGATTCAGGAGGAACAGGTAATGCTTTTACAAACAATTCTGGAGGGTCTTGGGCTGGGGGCTCTGCTGGTTCTGGTCTGTGCCGTGGGCATCCGCAAAGGGGCTGTTGGCATGGTGCACCTTTACAGCCATGAAGTTCAGGATAGGTGTGTAAAACTGGGGCTTACAACACACGCGAAAATAAAGCGAAATGCTTTGATTTTCAAAGCCGTCTGTGTTCCCGGATATATTGCCTATGTGCTGGTCTGCGTCTATGGGATAAACGGTGCGCGTGGCTTTGCGGCGGGCTTCTGGCAGCTGCTGGTCATCTTATCCGTGATGAACCTCATTGACCGCCTTTTGATTGATGGCTATTGGGTGGGACATACGAGCGCATGGGAAATCCCGGGAACGGAAGACCTGAAGCCCTATATCACTGCTAAGGATAAGGGCAAAAAATGGCTATTCGGCACAGTGGGTATGGCAGTCATAGCGGCGGTGCTTGCCGGAATTATGGAGGTATTTGTTCACTGAGGGAGATGCTTATGAAATACAAAATCGAGAAAAACACCGTGCAGGAGACGCTGATCATTCCGCTGTATTCCCGAAAGCTGTGTTCGGAGCTGTACCCAAACCTCTATCGGGATGAAACATCGGTGCGTCTGATCGATCAGATCGACTACGATTTTTCTGAGGCGGAGAAAAAGTCCCGCAGCCTGATGCAGCGGTTCGGTGCGCTGGAGGTGGCCATGCGGCAGAACGACCTTGCTATTGAGGTGCGGGATTATTTGAAAGCGCACCCCAACGCGGCGGTGGTCAATCTGGGCTGCGGGCTGGACAGTACTGGCAGAAACTGCGATAACGGTAGCTGCAAAATTTATAATCTGGATTATCCCGATGTGATTGCTGTGCGGAATAAACTGCTGCCCGCCGGGGAGCGGGAGGCAAACATCCCTTGCAACTTGAACGACACGGCATGGTTTTATCAAATCGATGCCTCCGGCGGCGCGGTGTTCTTTGCCTCCGGGGTGTTCTACTATTTTCTGACGGAGCAGGTCGAGGCACTGGTGCAAGCTATGGCGGGTGCCTTCCCCGGCGGTGTGCTGGTGTTTGACGCCGCCAACCGGGCGGCGGTGAAGATGATTGCAAAAACATGGCTCAAAAGCGCGAAAATCAAGGATGTTGGCGCGTATTTCGCGGTTTCCGATGCTCCCAAAGAGATTGGTGCGTGGGACAGCCGTTTGCAGGTCACCAGCCGGGGCTATATGCTGGGCTACAATGATTTGAAGGACCCGTCCGTCAGCGGCTTTTTTCGCTTTCTCGCCAAGGTCGGCGACGGAATGATGAACATGCAGATCATAAAGATCGGATTTGGAGGGAAACAATGAAGCCCCTGCACTTTGATGTGGAGACCGCCGGCTTCTACGGCGCGTATTGGCCGTGCACCGGCGGATCGGACTGCGCGGTGATCGCTATGATCGGAGACGATCCGGAGGACCGGCTTGCCCGCTCGGCTGCAAAATGGCTTTGCGCGCGCGGCGTAAACGTACTCACCATGTCGCCAGCGAAAAAGGATTACGGCCATCACAATTACCCCCTTGAGCGTATAGAAACGGCCATTTCGTGGCTGAAGGCCAACGGCAGTCGAAAAATCGGCATAGCCGGGGCCTCCACCACCGGAACGCTGGCGCTGACGGCGGCGTCCATGTTTCCGGATATCACCCTGACCATTGCCATGACGCCCAGCGACTTTGTGTGGCAGGGCTTTATGCAGGGCAAACGGGACGGCTGCCGCGAGTGGCCGGTGGAGGGCGAATCGCTGTTTTCCTACAGGGGTAAGCCGCTGCCCTATATGCCATTCTGCTACAAGCACCCCGATTATTGGCACTGCATCGCCGCCGAGAGCAAGCGCACCGGCGATATGGTAAATTCCCTCAAGCTGTTTAACGATTCCGAGGCGGCTCATCCGATCGAGCCGCAGGAGTATATTCCCATTGAAAACATCCGGGGAAGGCTGCTGCTGATCGGCGCGGAGGATGATGTGCTGTGGAACACCGCCAAGTACATCCGCCGAATGGAGGCGCGTCTTTTGGAAAACCCCCATGAATGCGAAGTGGAAGCAGCGGTCTATGCCCACGGTACCCATTTCGTATTCCCGGAGGGGATGCTGAAAACCATGCTGCCGGTGGGCTCCGCCCTGTTTGTGAAGCTCGCGTTTCAGGCGGCCAGAAAATACCCGAAGGAATGCTGCCAGACCCGGAAGAACATCGAGAAGCGGGTGTGCTGGGCCTTGGCGGAATGGAAAGGAGCGAAGTGAGATGCGCTGGAATGGAATGCCCATGGCCATGTGGGCAGTCTTTGCCAAATCGTTTCAGACGCAGCTGATGGCGGCGCTGGGCTACGATGCGGACACCGCAAAGCAGATCGCCAAAACCGCCAAGCCCAAATACCGGGAGATCATTGCGAAACTGCCCGAATTTGAAAAGGGCGACCACTTTCAGATGAACATTGTCAACTGCGCCATGATCGGCGCATTCATTCTCTCCATGCCGGAGCGTCCGGATGTGGAACGGCTGACGGATTACTACGCAAAATCCATGATGACAGCGCCCATGCAGTGGTTTTGCCGCAAGAGCGGAAAGAGCAAATTCACCGAAAAGGACATCGCCGGCATGAAAGCCACTGCCGCGTTGAAGGCTGCCGACCGCAATCCCTACTCGTGGAACATGGAGTTTTACGAATACCCGGACGGGAGCGGCTATGAGGGGCGCTTTACCAAATGCGGTATCTGTACGCTGATGCTCGAACTGGGATTGTACGACCTCACGCCTGCAATGTGTCATTTGGATTACATGATGGCAGAAGCAGGCGGCGTGACCGACTTTGTGCGGCAGCACACCCTTGCCTCCGGCGGCCCATACTGCGACTGCGGGTATAAAAAGAAGGGCTTCGTGAAAGCCGGGACGGAGGCAGAACAATGAAGGAAACCTATCTTTCCCGTGATTTTCGGGAGACTGCGGCGGAGCGCTTTCCTACGCAGGCCAAGGAGCTGAACGCCGCTTTCGATGCCCGTCTGAACGGACTGTTGGCAGAAAATGTGGATGCAAGCAAAGAAAAGCTGTACCACCTCAAAAGACAGATCCTGCCGGGCATCGCGGCATACGAGACGCTCCAGACGGTCATGTCCAAGAAGGAGGCGCTGCAAACCGTTCATGGCTATGTAGAGCGGCTGGCGGGAGCGAGCCACAAACAGCTTGTCGCCCTGCTGCGTGTTCCGGGGCTGTACAGGCTCGTCCCCGGCGTTTTCGTCAAATTCACGCGAAGTGTTTTCGGCCCTGCGGCAGGCTTTTCCCCAAAAGAGTTGCAGACTGGCAACGGCGTATGGCGTGTGGACATGATGAAATGCCCGTATCACGACACCTGCGCAGAATATGGCTGCCCGGAACTGTGCCGCTGCTTTTGCGACAGCGACGACATCAGCTACGCCAGTCTGCATCCGGAGCTCGTCTGGCATCGAACAAAAACGCTGGGGCGCGGCGACGACCGCTGCGATTTTTGCATGAAGATTATAAAATAGCGGCACAGGAATGAAGAAAATGAAGAAGGAAGAAGAGAAACAATTTATCCGATACTGCAATCTTGGCGCGCTCAGCGGGATATTGATGGCTGCCGGGGACTGACCGCCACATAGCCGATAACGGGCATTCGATTAAGCATATACAAGTTCAGTCAAAATGATTTCTTCCGCACGGTTGCGGATACTGTTCATACAGCGTATCCATTCCATTTGGTCAGCAGCTTTAAGTGCTTCGGTTACGCCCTCTTGCTTTGCCATAGCAGAAACAAGGATTTCCATACGCTCGTTGCAGGCTTGATCGATTTCAGCCAAGTGCTTGAATAGCATACCCTCCAGCACATAGTTGTTGTAGAGGATTTTACGGTACTCTTTCAGATAGCTGCGGCGCATACGCCCGTATTTGCCTATCTGATATTCGCCGTCATCCGGCAAAGCAATGTTGGGAATGTCATGAGCCAGTTTGATTATGCGATGGTACCGGGGAACGACGGAACCTGCGACTTAACCGTCGCTATCCCGTTTACGGCTACCGCTCTTGGTGCCGATGGAAAATACCATAAGACATGGGATTATTCCGACTTTACGGCCAAATACCAAGATATTGCGCGTGATAAAAATGCCGCCATTACCCTGTCCACAACGGGCCCAGGTTCCCTGACGGTCACGAACCAGAATAATGTCCTGGATATTTCGGCGGATACGGCAGAAGATCTGGAACGGGAAATCCAAAACTGTCTCTTTGTCATTAAGGATTCCAACACAAATACCGATATGAACGGTGTGACCGGACCGACCGAACAGCCAGGGAAAAACAGCGGCCAGCAGATCCAGCCGGCCGGATTGATCGGTGACCGTCATGCATCTGTTATTTGCGATGTGGCAGGAAACCCGGTCAACATGATGAGTAATGGCCAGCTGCGGTTTGTTGCGTTTACGAAGGAGCTGGCATTAAGAGCCTCTTCAACCGTCCATGACCATCATGATTCACCGACACCACCCTCCGATGATTTCCTCCGCTATAAACATACAGAACAGTTTTACGCGGATTATAATGTCCGCTTAAAGAAATTTGATTCGGAAATAGGACAGCCGTTGGAAGACTCTTACTGGGATATCCTGGAGGCATTTCCGGATGCGGATGCCCAGCTTGGTGCGACATCCTTAGAGGAAATCTCCAACTGGGGCAATGATTCCGGAAGCCAGTTCATGAAATGGAAAGGCTGGGATTTCGGTGACGGCAATATGGACGGTGATCCGGCGAATGATCCGTGCAGCGATGATTTCAACGCGACCAATCAGGACGGTGACCTCGTGTATGATAACGGAGATATCGCCCATACGGACACGAAGCATTACACATACATGAAGGGATTCTGCGGCGGTCACCCGGCAAAACCGGAGCCGGAAGAAGATCCAGAAACCGGTGAGATCGAGAATCAGGATGAAATCGATGCCTGGGAAGCCGAAGTGGAAACCTGCCAGAAGTTGATTGACGAAGCGACAACCGGTTATTACTGCGCGACAGCAGAAAATGGCTACACGGATGGCGAAGATGCGGACGGTGCCAAATCCAAAAAAGAAATGGAAGATGACCGCGATGCGCGCTATGCGGAATTCATCCGCTTAACATACAAATACAGTGCGACCGAAGTGCAGGCAAGACCCGGATACATTCACCATGACACCCATACCGATGACATCCCCATCGAGGAAAAAACAGTGACCAGCTCCCAGTTAAAGGAGGTCAATTCTTCTTATGGTGGAAACGTGGCAAACCTTCCGCATCGTGACAGTCCGGCCTCCGCAACGGGCGGCAACAATCCGGGCGGTTCCGGAAGCGGTGAAGGAGATGATACGGACGCAGAAAACCGGACGCTCGCATCTGCAGCGGCATTTCATGAGGAAGAGGCATCCCTGAAAACAGGCTTACTTGCGCCAAAACGGCGCTGGAACGAAGAAGGCTGTTTGAGATGTTGAAGGAGGAATTTGGGCGATAGTTATGGAAGGTTAGGCTGCTTATTAATGAAATTCAACGAAAAATGGCAAAATTTTCCCTATAGTCATTTCACGAATTCAAGGCAAGGGCAAGAATAAGATTTTTGTGATTCAGGATTGGGTGTATGGGGAAATGATGTGAATATAATTTGGAATGAAAAGAAGCAGGACAATGGGAGATGAGACCCAATGCTCTGCTTCTCTGTTTATTCGGAAGGAATTGGTTAGGCGTTATGGATTTTCAACCAGATATTGCGAATAGCCACAAAATCTGTCATACTATAGATGTAAGTAATTTCCGGACATAACAGAACCTTGCGATGTAATAGAGATTCTTATTTGACAAGCTATAAACGAAACGGAGACAACCAAATGAGTTGATTACATTTAAAGATGGAACATTAGAACTGAATGTACCTGTTTCGTGGGAGCAGGAAACAGTATGGCTTACACGAAATCAAATGGCGGAGCTTTTTGACCGTGATGTAAAAACCATCGGAAAACATATTAACAATGCCCTAAAAGAAGAGCTCGACAACTCAACTGTCGCAAATTTTGCGACAGTTCAAATGGAAGGTGGACGTGAGGTGGAAAGAAATATCGAACACTATAATCTTGATATGATTATCTCCGTTGGTTAAATTGAAGCAGTCAGAGGGTATGGCAACGGTAAGTATAAGTTCGTAGCACCGAATGATTGAACTACCAACGACTTAGATGAAGTGTTTGAGTCGTTGGTAGTTCAATAAAATAGAGGCATATGGATATATCGTAGAGGCAGTAATAATATTGGAGTTAAGGAGGTGATGATTTGAGGTATTATATCGCAGACCTGCATTTTTTTCACGAGGCAATGAATCATCGTATGGATAACAGGGGCTTTTCCGATGTCGAGGAAATGAATGAATATATGATATCGAAGTGGAATGGAAAAGTCCGTAAAAATGACGATGTGGTGATTATTGGAGATTTATCCTGGTGGATTGGGACACGATGAAGTCAAACGTTTTTGCAAAAACGGCGATACGGTTTGTTCAGGGCTTACCGGAAGCGAGGCTGCTGAAATCCGTGGTCGTGCCGTTTGAGTCGGAGACTTTGGGAAAATAAATCGTCGGAGGTACGCATTATGCCAAAACCGAAATGGAATTTGAATACCATTTACATATCTGAGCGACTTCAGGAGAGCCTGCGGCCCATCTCTCGCTGCGCCATGACCACGGTGATCGCGCCCATGGGCTACGGAAAGACCACGGCGGTAAACTGGTATCTGGAGGAGCGCGCTAAAGCAGAGACACTGCACATCATCCGCATCAGCGTATACTCTGGCAACCTCGCCATCTTCTGGAAAAGCGTACAGGAGGCGTTTGCCCGCGCGGGATTTCCTCTCCTGCGGGAATATCCTTGCCCCACGGATGCAGCGGGCGGTGGACTGCTGGTGGATGACCTCTGCCATGCGTTGGTGGGAGAAACATCCTGCTACATTTTCATTGACGATTTTCATCTGCTGACGGACAGACGCGCCTCGATGTTCCTCTGTATGCTGGCAAACCGCCTGCCCATCAATGTGCATTTGATCGTTGCAAGCCGCGACCGCTTTCTGCCCGCTGCGGAGACGGTGCGGCTGGGGGCAAGGGTCTATCAGATCGGCACGGAGCAGCTGCGCCTGAACCATACGGAGCTTGCCATCTATGCCCACCGCTGCGGCACGGAGCTTTCCGAAGCGCAGGTTGAAAGTCTCCTCTATTCCAGCGAGGGCTGGTTCTCCGCCGTGTACCTGAATCTGCGAACGCTCTCCGAGCGCGGCGTCCTGCCCAACCGCAATTCCGACATCTACGCCACTTTTACCGCCGCCATGATCGATCCGTTGGCGAAAAAGCAGCGGGAGTTTTTGGCGGTCATGGGACTTGCTGATGAATTCACCATCGAAATGGCGCAGCGGATCACAGGCGACGCAGAGGCTGGGAAAATTCTCTCTATGCTGACCGAGCAGAATGCTTTTGTCACGCGACTGCCGGATGGCGCGACTTATCGCTTCCACCACATGATGAAGGAGTGCGCTGAGCGGTGCTTCTTGGCAATGGAAGCTGAAACACGGCGGATCTATTGGGAGCGCTTCGGCCTCTGGTATGAGCAGCACCGGCAGTATCTCCATGCCATTGCAGCCTACCGCAAGAGCGAAAATTACGACGCGCTGCTGCGTGTCATCCGCAGCGATGCGGGCATTTTGCTTGCGTCGCTGAAGCCTGAGGATGTGCTGGAGGCGCTGGACAAATGCCCCGCCGAAACGCTCAAAGCCTATCCCTTCGCTATTCTGGTGCTGATGCGCCGGATGTTCACATGGCGTCAGATCCCGAAAATGCTGGAGCTGAAGGCACTGCTGCTGTCAGCTATTGAGGAGCACCCGGAGCTTTCCGAAGAAGAACGCGGCAACCTGCTGGGCGAATGCGACCTCATTCTGAGTTTTCTCTGCTACAACGACATCAGCGCCATGAGCCGCCTGCACCGCAGCGCCAGCGTGCAGATGTCCCGCCCCGCCATCAGCATCCAGAATAGCGGTGGCTGGACTTTTGGCTCGCCGTCCGTTCTGATGATGTTCTACCGCGCACCGGGAGAACTCGAAAGCGAGCTTGCCGAGATGGACGAGTGTATGCCACATTACTATAAGGTCACCAACCACCACGGGCAGGGCGCGGAGACCATCATGCGCGCCGAGGCGCTGTTCTGCCAGGGCCGCTTCACCGATGCGCACATCGAACTGGAGCGTGCCTATGCGCAGGTCAAAGACAACGGGCAGATCAACATGGCACTCTGCTGCGACTTTCTGTCGTGGCGGCTCTCGCTGCATACCGATGTGGAGCAGCGCTATACCTTTGAGGAGCGATACGCGGCGCTGCTGCGCTATCACGATGCCTCATGGATCAACCTTTGGAACGCCACCAGTGCCTATTACCATGCGCTGCGGGGTGAAACGGACAGTATCCCTGAAATCTTTTCGCAGCACCGGCTCTCTGATATCAATATGCTTGCGCCGGGTAAGCCTATGATGGAAATGATCGAAAACCAGGTGTATCTTGCCCAAGGTGCTTATGTCCGGGTGGTGGGATATAGCGCAGAGCTGCTGCCGGTCTGCGAAGCCATGCACTATGCGCTGGTGGCGCTGCACCTACGCATCCAGACAGCGGCAGCCTATGAGAAATTGGGCAAGAGCGAGGAAGCCCACGCATGGCTGAGAAATGCACTTTCCGACGCCGAACCGGACGGTCTTGTGATGCCGTTTGTAGAAAACTATGATATCCTGAAGCCTCTGTTGGAACGGGAGGTAAAAAATGACCTGCTCTCAAAAATCATTGAGCTTGGCGAAGCGGCAACGGCGCGAAACGCAGCCGGCACGCGCCCGGCAGCCTTCGACGTGCTGACACCGCGGGAATTTGAGATCGTGGAGCTGATGGCGCAGCGCCTCAGCAACCGCGAGATCGCGGAACAGCTCTTTCTCTCCGAGGGGAGCGTCAAGCAGTATGTCAACCAGATCTATTCCAAGCTTCATATCGAGGGCGACACCCGAACCAAACGAAAGCTGCTTGCCGAGCTGCTCAGATAAAAGACCTAACCTTTGGTTAATGGTTATCCCATAGGATCCACCGTACAATGTTTGTACGGTGGATTTTTATTTTTATATCCTTTCGGAGTCTCTTCTGCACATGATCAAGTACAAAAAGATTCCGGGAGTACATTGTATCTGGAAGGAGGACTCATGTGGAGAGAAAGTATATTTTGGCTGTTAAGCCCTTAGAACCTTATATCCTGCAGATCGACTTTATATCAGGAAGCCGGCTGCTTTTAGATATGAAGCCTTATGTGGATAAAATACGGTTTCGTACCCTTACAGACCCAAAGGTGTGGAACAGCGCAGTGACAAACGGGATCTTTGTACGTTTTGGAAATGTGGAGCTGAGCCATGATGAGATCCTTTCCATGGCAGAGCGTGAACATTTAAACGGCCGGTGACAGCTTTCGGGGATTACGCATGGTCAGAAGAAAAGAGAGAGGAGAAGGAGTATGGCAGATCGGAACGAAGCAGATGCTTTATTTGCTACCAGGAGGAAAAAGCAGCAGGAAGAGCAGGCAGAACAGGAACGAAGAGAAGAAATGAGCCGGAAAAAAGCAGAAATGGAAGCAGAGATCCGGCGCTTGGAGGAAGAGGCCAGACGTCAGAAAGCCAGACAGGAAGAAGACAGACGCCAGGCAGAAGAAGAGGCCAGACGGGTAAAACAGGAGGCAGAAGAAGCGGAGGCCAGAGCAAGAAGAGCCCAGGAAATGGCAGAAGAAGCCAAAAGAAAGCAGGAAGAGGTAAGGCGTGAAGAAGAACGCCGGATCCAGGAAAAACGTGAAGAAGAAAAGCGGGCCAGAGAGCGGGCTGTCCAGGAAAAGGCCCAAGCAAAACAGGAAGAGGCAGAGAGAGCGGAAGAAAGAAAAAGGGAAGCAAAAGAACGGGCAGCAGAGAAAAAAGCAGCTAAAGAAGCGGCAAAAGCAGAGGCTAAAAAGGCAGTAAAAGAAACAACCATGGGCACAGAAAGAAAAAAAGCAGATATACAGCCGGGAAAGAAGCTTCCGGTACTGCCGTTGGCAATAGGTGGTGTGGCTGTGGTGGCTATACTTGTTATCTGTCTGGTACTGTTTTCTGGAGGCAAAAAGGGTGGTGTATTTGGTGCGGACTGTGATCTTATGGCTGCAAAACAGGTATTAGGCTACGATGTATTTTATCCGGAAAGCTTTGAAGAGGCATATGCAGATGGTGGTGTCTACTTAAAATATGGCAGTGTGGAAAAGGGAGATTTTTCCTTCGTTTATGTTTTAGGAAGCACACAGGAAGACATGAATTATATGACAGAAAGCACAGATCCTACGGATCTTATACACGTAATGGAGGAATACGTGTTTGGCATGAATGATAAGCAGGTATACAAGATGACCACAGAATCTGGACGGTCTGTTTACTGCAGCGAATATATCTCCTTTGATATAAGCAGTATTACAGATCAGGAGGAAGGTGTTATGGCATCTACATCTATTATGATGCTTCCGTTAGAAGGGGAATATCTGGTCGCTGTTTACGCAACTATGAAACCTTCATATGAAGAGCCGCTGGAAGAAGTAACAGCAAGTATCCTTGACAACACATATTAAAGGAGGAAGATCTATGGCATTACTTATGACCGTTTTCTTTGAAAATGGTTTCTCGGAAAATTATTTTCCCAATGTAGACAACCGCAATTTTCCTATTGCCATACGTCCTTATGTCAGCGGATTAAAAGACGAACTGATCTTAAACGTGGAAGTGTGGGACGGACACTGGCGGCTGCGGGATTCTTCCCAGTATTCACTGATCTTAAAAGGGGATCCGGTAGAAAGTGCTGATCTGGAAGATGGAACTGTGATCGAAGGAATGGTACGAAAAACAGAGCTGTATTTTTCTGTTAAGATCGATCAGGTCCAGAAGGAAAATGTAAATTTTGAAAAATATATGCTGAAAGAAGGCAGTATTTTCAAACTGGAGATAGGCAGTGATGACCTTTGCAATATTGTATACAAAAACCGTTTTGTAACAGGAACCCATGCAGAGATCACCTTTGAGTCAGGAGCTGCTTACATAACTGATAAAAACAGTGTAAATGGCACGTTTTTTAAACGGCAGGCTGGTAACAGAAAAAACAAGGCTGCATTACGGTGACATTATTTATGTAGTGGGCCTTAAGATCGTGTATCTGAATAATCTCCTGGCGATCAATGATCCAAATGGGCAGTGTAAGATACGGGAATTAAAGGCAGTGGAGATCCCTCATTTTGAGGATGAGCCTGCAGAAGATGCAGACACAGAGGATGTGTATTTCCTGCGCACTCCGCGAAAGCTTTTAAATCTGGATAAAGAGACGATTTCTATTGAAAAATGCCCTAAAAAACAGCAGCAGAAACGCCAGCCTTTAATTTTCACCATAGGCCCTTCTTTTACCATGGTGATCCCTATTGCCCTGGCAGCAGCTATGACCAGTGACGGCTTTGGCGCAGGAAGTATATGCATGTCTTTAGGAGCAGCCGGGATTGGGGCTATATGGGCGGTAGTTAATTCTGCCTACAATAAAAAAGAAGAAAAAGAGTCAGAATCTAACCGGGTCAGCAAATATTTAGAGTACATGGTCCGGGTGGAAGAAAAGCTGAAAAATAAGACAGAATACAACCGTCTGGTACTGGCAGAACAGTATCCTTCATCAAAAGAACTTCTGGAATTTACTACATCTAATACCAGACGGCTCTGGGAAAAAAGCAGCACCCATGAGGACTTCCTTTCCCTTCGCCTTGGGACTGGTGATATGCCTTCGCCAAATGGGATTGAAGGGGCAAAAGAAGATCTGGGAAGTGAACATGATCCTTTAAATGATCACATGGAGGAACTTCAGGAGAAATTTAAAACACTCCATCAGGTTCCGGCAGCTGTTTCACTTTATGAGCACCGGCTGTTAGGTGTGGTAAGCGGGGATGAGGAAAAACGGGATCAGCTGATGCGGCTCTTAGCCCTGCAGATCACGGCTTTGCATCCATATACAGATGTACGCATGTGCCATGTATTTCCAGGAAGAGACCTTGAGAAAATGGAATATACCCGCTGGCTGCCACATACCTATACCCCTGATGGAAAACTTCGTATGATCGTCTGCGATCCAAGGGCTATGGGCGATGTGATGTATTATTTATCTGATGTGATCAGAGAGCGGTTGGAAGCAGGGGAAAACCAGAAAAACAGGGAAGAAGAGGAAAAAGTCCTTCCTCATTATGTAGTATTTATCAGTGATATTTCCATGATCGAAGGCGAGCCTGTTTCCAAGTATCTTTTAGATCCACCAAAGAATGCAGGACTTAGTGTGATCTTTAGCGCAGATGCCATTGATAAGCTGCCTTCTCACTGCAATACCATTGTACAGTGGGAAAAGGATTACTGTGGCTGTTACAGTACGTTATCAAAATTTGAAGAAATGGACGGCATTGCCTTTGACAGCGTGAATTTATCTGAAATGGATATATTTTCCAGACAGCTTTCCAATTTTAAGGTACGGGAAAATGCTTCTAATTCAGCGATCCCGGATATGCTTACCTTTTTAGATATGTATAAGACTTCCAGGGTGGAAGATCTGGATATGTACCATAAATGGCTGGAAAACCGTACGTATGAAAGCATGCGTTCCCTTATTGGCCAGAAGGCGGGAGAACAGCCGGTGTACCTGGATATCCATGAAAAATACCATGGTCCTCATGGTCTGGTGGCAGGTACTACAGGAAGTGGAAAGTCAGAGACACTGCAGACCTATATTTTAAGTCTTGTGTTAAATTATCATCCTCATGAGGTGGCATTTATCCTTATTGATTACAAAGGCGGCGGCATGGCCCAAAGCTTTATCGGGCTTCCTCATCTGGCTGGCGTGATCACCAACCTGGGAGGAAACCAGACTACCAGGGCGCTCCTTTCTATTAACGCAGAGATCAAGAGGAGACAGCGCATTTTCAATGAATATAAGATCAAGCACATTGACGCCTATATTGAGCTGTACAGGAATGGGGAAGCGGAAGAGCCTATGCCTCATCTGCTGATCATTGCTGATGAGTTTGCGGAGCTTAAAAAAGAGCAGCCTGATTTCGTCCGGGCACTGGTGTCTGCAGCCCGTGTAGGACGTTCTTTAGGCATTAATCTGATCCTTGCTACCCAGAAACCAAGCGGCGTAGTAGATGATGAGATCTGGAGCAATACACGTTTCCGCATCTGTCTGCGGGTGGCAGACAAACAGGATTCCAATGAAATGTTAAAGCGCACAGATGCAGCCTATATTACTGGAACAGGCCGGGGATTTTTACAGGTAGGCAATGATGAGATATTTGATGAATTCCAGTCCGGCTGGTCAGGAGCACCTTATACACCGGAAGTACCATTTAATGATGACAGCAAGGCAAAGGCAGTTATCATCGGACTGACAGGCAAGCCAGAGGCAGTTAAGAAGAAAAAGAAGAAAAAAGGGGACAATGTGAAGAAATTCACCCAGTTAGATGCCATGGTACAGTATGCGGCAAATCTGGCAGAGGAAAATCACATCAAACCTCTCCGTCAGATCTGGCTGCCGCCTCTTCCGGGACTTTTTTATCTGGATGATCTGGAGCTTACCTGGGATGAAAAGCAGATAAAATTACCGGTTGGTCTTGCAGATGATCCACAAAACCAGAGGCAGTTCCCTGTTTATCTGGACTTTATAAGAGATGGGCATTTGCTGATCTGCGGTTCGGCAGGTTCAGGAAAGACCTCTCTGGTGCAGACAATCCTTTATGGTGCAGCTCTTCATTATACGGCAAAACAGGTGAACTTCTATATTGCGGATTTTTCCAGCCGTACTATGACAGCTTTTGCAGGTCTTCCCCATACAGGCTGTATCTGTATGGAAGGGGATGATGAGAAGATCCAGATGATGATGAGTTTTGCAGAGGAAGAATTAGACAGACGGAAGAAGTCATTTTCCCAGAAAGGAATGGGATCTTACAGGGATTATCGTGAAAGCTACAGTGATGTCCCGGCCATTTTCCTGGTCATTGATAATTATCCCGCTTTCTCTGACAGTTATGAGCAATATGAGAGTACATTGATCCAGCTTTCCAGAGAAGGGGCAAGTTATGGTATTTATCTTATTATTACCTGCAACAATTCAGGAGATATCCGAAGCCGCATTTTACAGAATATAACAAAGGGCATCGGACTTCAGCTGGCAGACAGGTTTGAGTATGACAGTGTTATCGGCATGCGTTCAGAAATCCTTCCAGATGACCGGACCACAGGCAGAGGCCTGATCAAAGAAGGGGTTCCGCTGGAATTCCAGGCAGCTCTTCCTGTAAAGGCATCCCAGGGAGAAAGCATGATGCTGGCGATTCGGGAAAAATTAAAGCCATTGACAGAAAATGGCGTATCCGGGGCGAGAAAGCTGGGAACAGACCTTACAATGACCGACAGTGGGGAATTTCTGGAAAAGATCAATTTCCGGGATTTGCCAGATAACACCTTTGTAATGGGTGAACAGGAAGGAATGTTCCAGACCTGTGACCTGGATCAGACCTTATGCTTTACAGTCTGTGGATCCGGAAAAACAGGAAAGACCAATTTCTTAAAATATACTGCCTTACAGATGAAGAAAAAAGGGGCAGAGGTTTATGTGTTTGATGGATGCTTAAAGGAACTGGAAGAATTTTCCAGAAAAAATGAGCTGGACGGTTACATGACAGACAAAGAAGAATTTTACCATTTTATGGAAAATGTACTGCTTTTACAGCTGGGAGAACGCAACGAACTTGTATATGAGGCCAGACAGACAGGTGCTTTGGTCCAGGCTGCTTTAAAAGACTACAGACGCATCGTTCTCCTCATTAACAGTGCATCAGAGTTTATGGAAGCTGTGTACAGTGAGGATTTTGATGTAAGCGAGGTTCTTGAAACTGTATTTGAAAAGGGAATGGAACATAAACTGCATTTCTTTATGGCTCTGTCTCCAAGAGAATATGAAGAACTGGCCGGTTACAGGGCGCTTCGCCAGTTTGGCAGCTGGAAACAGGGAATCCACCTTGGAGGAGCTTTTGATGAACAGGGGATTTTTGATTATGAAGTAATACCTTCTGAGCGGAGCAGGACCTATCCGGCGGGAGCTGCATTTACAGAACAGGAAGGAAAAGCAGTGCTCTTTATGACACCTTTTGTAAAGGAGGGGAAATATGAGTAAGATTCATTTGGAAGTAGAGATACCTGGAAATGCCAAAACCTATGAATTTATGTTAGATGACCGTATGAAGATCGGCACAGCAAAGAAGCAGATCATGAAGCAAATAGCAGAATTAGAAGGCCATGATCTGTTTGCAGGACTGGACAATATTGTTTTTGGTTCCCTTGAGCTGGAAGGTCTGATCCAGGATAATGAGACATTCCGTGAAGTAGGGATCAAAAACGGCAGCCGGGTGGTCATGGTATAAAAATGCACTATCTGCAGGCAGAAACAGGAGGAGAGCATGGCAGGAAGTAAAATGGAAATGGATCCGGATGTGCTGCGTTCAACAGCAAAAAAAATAGAAAATTCTGCGGCTGATATGGGAAAAGAACTGAAACGGTTTCAGGCTGTGATCGAAGGTTTAAGCAGCACCTGGAGCAGTGATGCAAAAGACCGCTTTCTGCAGAATTATCAGAAAGACCGGGCTGCTCTTGCAGAAATGGCAGCCCAGTATGCAGAAGTGGCAGAGGGACTGCTCTGGATCGCAGACGAGTTAGAGCAGGCAGAAGAAGAGATCAGCAGCCAGATCCAGGCGGCTGCAAAGGGATAAGAATTGCGAAAGCGCAGTGTACGCAGAAATCCGGTATCAAAGAGGTCAGGTTTAACAGGAGGTAGCATATGGCAGGAGACGGGACCAGCCGGGTCAATACAGAGGAACTGCTGCGGGCAGTAGGGGAGATCACTTCTATAAAAAAGTCTGTTGCAGCAAATACAGATGCAGCTTATGCACATTTTCGCAAACTGCAGGATTCTTATGCAGGAGAAAGCGCAGATGATATCTATGCAGTGGCGGGGCAGTTAAAGAAAAGTTCCGGGGCTATTATTACCATGCTGGGAAATTACGAAAAGGTCTTAAAGGAATTAGCCGGTGTATATGAGGACACAGAGAAAACAGTAAGCAGAAATGCAGGAAAGCTTAAGTTTGGAGGAATGCGGTAATGGCAGATATTAATTTTGATTCCCAGGCGGTAAAAAAACAGGCAAAGCTGTTAGAAGAAGCGGCAGACCAGATCCAGAACCAGACTATAAAGGTGATCAATGCTGCAAATGAAGCAGTAGCTGCATCCTGGTCTGGTAAAGCCGGCGGGATATTTGTGAAATTTATGCAGGAACAAAGTGCAGATCTGGCATCAGGGACAGCTTCCTTAAGAGAGATCGCTGCCCTTTTGCGGGATGCCTGCACTTCCATGGATAAAGCAGAAGCACAGGCTAAAGCAGTGGTAAGCAGGAGATAGGAGGGAGAGAAAATGGCATCACAGCAGGTAAATGCGGCAAAATTAAAATCAACAGGAGCAAATCTCACCAATCTGGCAGCCAAAATGAAAAGTGAGATGAATAAGTTAGATGAAAATATCCAGAAGGTATCTTCTGTATGGAGCGGGGAAGCAAGTGCTTCTTATCTGAAGCGGTATCAGGCAGACAAGGCAAATCTGGCCCAGCTGACCCAGATCTTACAGCAGATGGGAGCAGCACTTGGAGAATTTTCCAACAGCTATACGCAGGCAGATAATAAAGCTATGGATCTTGTACACAAATATCTGGGCAAATAGGGAGGTGAGTATAAATGGCAGATGCAAACATCAAAGTGGATCCCAAACAATTGAAAAACTATTCCAATAACATTAAAACAGGCTATAAAAACATGTACAGCTATCTTTCTGAAAGCAAAACAGCGGTAAAGAACCTGAAATCCACCTGGACGGGCAGCGGCTCTGCAGAGTTTTACAGTCGTTTTGATGCCATTATCGGAAAGTGCGAAGAGGTATTAAATGTGGTAAATACCTATGCCCTGACTCTGTCAGAAGCAGCAGATGTATACAGTGCCAATGAGAAGAAGATATCCAGTTCTGCAGGCAAACTGAAGATCAATCTAAAATAGGAGGTTGCCTATGGCTTCTGTAAAGGTGTCAGCCCATAGTTTAGAACAGCAGAAAAAAGAGTATGAAAAGGCAGTTAAAAATTTAGATAATGCTTTAGAACAGATTAAAAAGGTCAATGCATCTCTGGGTAAAGATGCTATGTTGGACGGTGTGCGGCAAGCACTTACGAAGCTGGCAGCATCTTTGGAAACGAGGGCGGGAGTAATTCTCCTTATGACAAAGGCCTTAGAACAGTCAAATGCGAAGTATACCGCAGCCCAGAAAAAGGCGGTGACAAAAAGCAATCAGTTCCGGGCGCATAACCGGGATTTTTATGGAAATCCAGTGGTTGTGACTGTAGTTGCGGGAGGAGCCGGTGCGACAGCAGGTGCATTAACCGGTGCAGCCGCAGTAGCAGAAACGACCGGAACAACACCTGCAGCATCTAATGTGGCATCTGGTACAGTAACAGATGCATCAAATGCAGTATCTGGTACAGGTGGAAGCGTCCATATAAAGTCACAGGGTACAGTAAATGTGTCTTCACAGACAGACTCTGATATCCGGCAGGCTGTATACACACAGAGGGGACCATCTGCCACCATTGCCCAGGTAAGTGAACATGTCAGAAATGTGGCCGCGCCGAAGGCAGCTGACAGTCTGACAGATATACCAGAGAAGGAAACGGTGGCTATGGCATCTGAAATTCCTGAACCTGGATCTGCCCCGGCTGTCACCGGAGCAGCTGTTACCGGAGCAGCTGTCACCGGAGCATTTGCAGCTGGAGCCGCAGCAGCCGGAGCTGCTATTGGCAGTATCGCAGGAGGATCAATAAAACGGATCAAACAGCCGGAACCGTTTACAAAAGAGAAAAAGCCGGACCCGTCTACAGACATAGAGGCACAGTTAGAAGCAGCCAGAGAACGTTTAAGGCGGTTCAATGAAATGGAAATGGAGGAGAAAGAATGAGAAAGATGATGAGTAGTATGAAAAAAGGAACAGCAGTGGCAATGGCAGCCGTAATGTGTATTTCCCTTGCAGGATGTGGCGGGTCTTCTAAAAAGGTGGTGGCTGATAAGAAAGAAACGACAGCAACCACCACTGCAGCAGAAACGCAAACAGAGACAGCACAGGAAACAGAGGCTGTTAATGATTCTGATATGGCAGAGATCCTGGCAGGTACTACCTGGGCGGGGATTTCCAGTGAACAGGAGATCATGGTAGCTGCTTTTGATGAAAAAGATGTGTATATGGCAATTTTAGACACAGATGGAGAGGTAACAGATCTGGATGGCTACTGGAAAGCGGATTATGATACATTTTATCTATATGCCAATGAGGATTACTCCGATGATCCCACAACTTTTGAATTTGACTGGTATACAACTGAAAATGGGGAGTATATCCAGTTAGATGATATTATCTTATCCAGTGAGGGGGATGGAAGCAATCTGGAAAACACATTAGACCAGATGATGACCACTGCAAGTGTGATCGAGTACGTAGCACAGGGGACTTACTGGATCGGCTCCGGCGACGAAACAGCTATGATCTTCTATTTTGAAGGAGATCAGGCATATTTTGACCTTCTCTACAATGAAAATGGCGAAATCCAGACACAGTCCATTTCCGGTCTGTGGAGTCTTGATTATGATCATCTGACCCTGATCGATGATGAAACAGATATGTCCTATGAATTAGGCTGGGATCTGTCTGAAGAAGGTGACAGCTATTGCTTTGAGCTGACAGAGGATGATACTACCTATTATCTTTATGAATCAGCGGCAGAAGATGTAGACAGCACCTTAAATATCCTTACAAGCTATCTTACAGCAGAGGACAGTGTAGATGTAGAGTCTGACGATATCGATCTTAGTGATTTTCTGGCTGGTTATGTAGGCCATTCTGTGATCGATGCATTTATGCTCAGCGGTATTTCTCCTGACTTCGAGACCAGAAAGTATTGTGCAGAGCTGTTAGGATTTACAAACTACAGTGGTACCAGTGATGAAAACCTGGCATTGATCCAGTTAATGGGTGGCACAGTACAGTAAAAATAATAAGCCGGAAAAGACAGTATTTTGTAAACTCTTTTTAAGGATTCTGAAATTGCATCTTATCGTCCTCTCTATAATGAAACTAGATAAAAATCAGACATTTTTATAAAAAGTGATAACTTCTCGGAATCTCAATGAATGAGATTCTAATCGAAAATTGACAACTGAATATCATGTAGGAAAAGAAATTTACGAAAAATGGACATAAACATTGGACATAGTGGGTACTATGCCTTGAAAAATCATATAAAGCCGTTTAAGATATACTTGTTAGGCGGCTAACCCTAATGATTTTTGAAATGCCTCAGCAGAGGGCATTTCCCAGGCATCAAGGTGTTGCAGCATCATGATGCCGTAGAGGCGGCAGTACCACATCTTCGTAGAGCGGTGCCTGCCGTCTTCTAATTTATAGTCCTCTTTCTCGCGCTTGTTGGAGCGCTCCACGGAAGTCCTTCTATCATATTCCTTTTCCCATGCTCTGCTGTCCCTTGGCGGTATGTTGAATAACCTGGGATTGTCATCGGTGAAGATGTGTACGGTTCTGCCGTATTTCGCTGGTGAGCAAGGATGTTCACAGAGACAGCCGCGTTTGCGGTTTGATTTCGGGCACCGGTATTTCGCCCGGTGTTTGGCAGCCTCATATCCATCTTTATGCATGCGTAAGCCCAACTTACAGATGGGAACGCCATCATCATCAATGGTGAAATCGTCTTTATAGGTAAAATGACCGGTGTGACCAGGATTGAGGTCAATAAAGGGTGCAATGTTTTCTTTCCGGCAGTATTCGTAGACAGCGTAGGCATCGTGGGCGGAATCCAGGAGAAGTTTTTCAATCCGGAATTCCGGAAGGTATGCTTTCATGGTGAAAAAGGAATGCAGGAAAGAAAGCATATCATGGCGGGAAGCCCGTTCCAAAAGAGGAAACACAGGGAGGTCGCTGTAGGAATCGGAGGCCACATACATGTAGAGGTGGTAACCGAAGAAATAGCATTCTCGGTGAGAGTCCCAGCCCCAGTTGCACTCTGGCTGAGAATAATGACGTTTGCAGGTGCAGGAAAGGCATCCACTTTCCTTACATTTGCAGGTGCGCTTTTTTCGCTGCTGTGCGGCAGTCCTGACAGGAGTGCCGTCACCGGCAAGAGCCAGATGTTGAGGATCAATCAATCCTTGCTCAATGGAACGATTCAGGAACTGCTGCTGATAAAGCCGGAAAACAATGGAAAACGGATTTTCCGGTTTCAATTTCCAGCGTTCCAGTAAAGGGAGAAGCCTGGAAGCCGTACTGGAAGAATCACAGGGGGTCTTGTCGCCTTTCTTTTTCCCTTTTGGCGGTTTCATTTTAGGAAAGCGGTCTTTTGGGGAGAGATGGTCTCCGCCGTCCTGCCAGATGCGGGAAAAGAAATCATAAAAAGTCCCGATACCGGGAGTACACCGAAGTGGAAACCGCTGAGGATGGCGTAAAGAGGAGTTTCCCGAAGCATGCGGCACCAGACGGTAATGGAAGTCACTTTCAGCTTTAAAGCAAGCAGGTAAGAACGCAGCATGCAGGAAGGGAGCCGTGGTTCAGGACCAAAAACAGAGTAGCACTCCTGCATAATGGAATCGGTCTGTGAAAGATCAAGATACCAGAACTGCACGATATAATCCCAGGTGCCTTTGGGAAGAGCAAAGGGATCAGGATAAAATGTAAGGAAATCGGATACGAAAGTATCCTGATAGGCGGCATGACCGCCAAGATTACAAGGTAACATCAAAAATCGCCTCCAGTCGATTGAAATAAAATATAATCAATCGGCTTCGCCGCAAATTTTTGGTGATTTGTCAAGTGTTTTTGGCAAAAAAGTGGGTGATTTTTAAAACATGGACTCTGAAAGCCTTATAAAATCAGGGCTGAAGATTCCGAGAAGTTATTTTTGCGGAAAGGAGGGCACGCACTTGAACCGAAGGTATCTCACATCTGTCACACCGCTGCCCAACCATGTTTTGCAGGTGGATTTTGTATCCGGCAGCCGGCTGCTGCTGGATATGAAGCCGTATCTTGATAAGATCCGGTTTCGCCCGCTTGCCGATGCACGGATCTGGAACAGCGCTGTGACCAATGGCGTCTTTGTCCGCTTCGGCGATGTGGAGTTGAGCCACGATGAGATATTGTCCATGGCGGAGCAGGAGCATTGAAGCAATCCATTTGAAAAAGGAGAAGCAACCGATGAAACACTTGAAAACCTATCTGTCCCTTGCATTGACGCTGGCGCTGTGCATGAGCCTTGCCGCCTGCGGCGAGAGCAACGAGGACTACGGCGATGACGGCAGCGACTACAATTTTTACGGTGTCCCGGATTCCTTTGAGGGACTGGTCAAGGACAGCGAACAGATGTCGAATCTGTATGTCTTTGGCGGCGCATGGAGGGGTGAGGGCGGCGAAACACTGATCTCTGCCACCAGCGACGCCGGTGATGAGGTGCGCTTTGCGCTGTACGACGCCGACGAAGAGGTGACCGCCAGCGGCTTTATCCAGTTCGTGCCGGAATACGACTACGACTACTTCTACAACGAGCACGACGGCGTGGCCTACCGCAGCTGGTTCGACGAGGTCGGCACGCTGTACGTGGATTCTCTCGGCACATTTACAAAGATACTCGGCGATGCGCCGGGCGAAAACGTCGGTGACGGCGACCCCACCACGGTGGACTGCGGCACCATTGAGGTAAATCAGGATGGCGCCGGACAGTATTTTGCCGCTTCCACCATGTATGAAGATGTTGTCTACGACTTCACCCTCGTCGGCGACGATGTGATCTACTGGGGCGGCGAATACGACTACTATCAGAAGATGGCGTAATGCCGCGGAAAGAGGAACGCATGAAAAAGCTTTTTTCGCTCCTGACGGCGCTGGCGCTGTGTCTGAGTCTTGCCGCCTGCGGCGACACCGAATCTGACGATACGCAAAGCGGCTATGAGACCGTCATGGATATGGAATTTCTCGACGGGATGTGGAGCATCGACGGCACCGCGAAGTTATACTTTGACAGTACGGAGGGCTTTTACGCCTACCGCACTCGCTGGGGACTCGGCGGGCGCGGAGAATTCGAACTGTCCGAGGCGAGCGGTCGGCCGATGATCTTCTTCAACGGTCTTCTCTACAACTTCCTCCTGCGCGACGACGGCGTGTTGCTGCCAAACCGGAACGGCGAGGGCAGCGGACTCACCATCCATCGAAACACCTTCCTCCACGACGACGAGGCGGAGATCGTCGAATGGGACATAAGCAACTGGGACGGCATGTGGCAAAATGCCCTGGGCGAGACCATCGTCATCAACTCGTCCCTCATGCAGTACATCGCCTGCTCGCCGGACTATTCCATGAGCGGCACCATGAACGACGAGGGCGAGGGTATGGGCCTCTATCTTTACGACAACGGGACGCGCGCCTACCTCTGCCCCGGTGACGACGGCAACAGCTTCACCCTCTCCGCCGAACGCTTCGGCCGCTACGGGGACGATCAGCATTTTGATGGCGTCTTTTACCGCAATGCCGACTTCTACGCCTACACGGATATGGAAAACGCGGAGTTTTATGAAGACGAATACTCCACCTTCTATATCTGGTACTACGACGGCGTGAACCGTTACCTTTTGGGCAACGATTACACCATCGGCGAAGACGGCCTTGCCTACCACGACGAAGACGGCCTCATCTATCCCGCAGGCTGGATTCCCGAAGAACCATATGATCCCGCTGTTGACTGGGGCGCAAACTGGATGGATAGTTGGGACATCTGAAGCCCCGCGGAAGAAGGAGGAAAATGAAATGAGACAACGAAGACCCTTTTTGACGTTCACCTTAGCGTTGCTGTTTTGTCTGAGCCTTGCCGCCTGCGGTGCGAAGCAGTATCCCATGGAGATCACCGTTGTAAACCGTACCACATACCCCATTGCGGATATACGCATCAGCCTCACTTCGGAGGAGGACTGGGGGGAGAACCGCCTGGAGACCACACTGGCGGAGGGCGAGAGTACCGAGATCGACCTGGGGGAGTACACGGAAGGGCAGCTAAACGAGGGCTTCAGCCTTCAGTTTTACGGTGAGGACGGTGAGCCGGTCAACCCTGACTATGATCCCAGCTCTCCCATGTTTTTTGACAACGGCGACTTTCTTATTTTCGCGCCGCCGGATCTCAGCGTTGCCCTTTTCCTGGACACCGCTTATGACAAGGAGGTCTATGACCAGAAAATCGTGGAGCTATACGCTGCGGACGGCGACGGCCGGGGTGATGTGATCTCACAGAACGGCATCCCGGTTTTGATGGGCGGCGCACTACCCTTTACCAATATGCAGAACCTGCTCTCTGAGAATCATGACAACGGCACCTACCGCTATGAGGACATCACCGAGGATGGGCAGCTCCTTGTGGTCAACGCAGCGGAGCAAAGCTGTTTTGTTCCGGATGTGCAGGAACTGGACGATTATCTGACGGCCTGCGCTCTGTCTTTAAGTGATACGGATACCTATGAGCTGTTGTCCGCCGAAGAAAATGAGGAATACAGCAAAAATTTAAGCTATCCGGTTTACATCGTAACCTATACTGCCGGCGAGAACGAAGACACCCGGGAATGGACCGTATTTGCCATGGACACCGACGTTTGTACCTATCTTTACGGCTTCTGCGCGCTCCCCGATGCTGCGGCGGATATGAGTGAGATCTATCAAAATATTTTTTCGCAGTTGTATTTGAGCGATGAAGAATGAGGAGGAATGTCACATGAAGAGAAAAAAGCCATATCTTCTGGCAGGACTGGTATTGCTACTTTTCCTGCTGTGCACAGCCTGCGGCAATACGGAGGGACAAATCGCCCCGCAGGACGACCCCAACGAGGGCCTGGGAGGCGGTCTCAGCGAGGACACCGTCAACGACTTCAGCGGCTTCGAAGGTATCTGGCTGGGCGAAGCGAACAACGACTACGACTCCATGGAGTTCGATGCCGAGGGCAACTGGACCCTCTACCTCAGCGGTGAAGTGGTGGATGACGGCTACCTCCGCTATGAGCCGGAGTGGGAGGCCATCTATGCCTACAGCAACTTAGACGATTCCGGCAGCCTCATCGTCATGGAGGACGGCCAGCTCTACAGCGCCGCTTACGGCTACTTCAACCCCGGCGAAGGGATGGAGTACCTCTGGTATGAGGACGCCGGCCGTCTCACTGAGGACGACGAGCCCGATCCCTCGGGGGACGAGGTGCCCGACTGGAACGGCCGTTTGGACGGAGACCCGGACTCCTATTGGAGCTGGGATTCCGACCTCTGCCAGCGGAATGTCTCGGAATTTGAGGGCATTTGGTACTATGACGGCAACCTCTCGGCTGAGACCTATATCATCATCGACGGTAATGGAAACTGGAGCTATTACCAGCGTGCTCCCGGCGCTGAGCCTGCGGAAATGGACTGCGGAGTTTTCACCTACTCCATGGACGAGGTGAGCACCTATTATGCGGACTCCACCATGTATGACGGCGTTTCTTACCGGGTCTTTGAGGTTGACGAGGACTCTCTGGTCTGGGGCGATGAGGGCGTTTACTACATGATGGAGTGATGGAAAGGAAGGAGAACCATGAAGAATCGATGGAAACATATTTTTATCCCTGTGCTGGCCATGGCGCTCTGCCTGAGCCTTGCCGCCTGCGGCAATTCTGACAATGTCGCGGGAGAGGACTGGCGCACCACCGGCGTGGTAGTCGGCAGCGGCACTATCACCCACGACAGCGAGAGCGTAGACGTGCTGGTGACCGCAGACCCCAACAGCGCCGCCTTCTACCGGGATCAGGAGGAGCAGGTGCTGTTTGACAGCGTGGCTTTTCCCGAGACTATCGAGGACATCAGCAGCAGCGCCTTCCAAATCTCCTTCGACGATCAGAACGGGGACGAGGAGAGCGACGTACTGGTGGAGATCGGCCATGAGGACATGAGCAATACCACCATGCTCTGGCTGTGGGACCCCCAGGAGCGCTATGTCTATCAGCCGGATTACTCCAGCTTCCATGTGCCCGGGGTGGCCGGGCCGGAGAAGCTGATTGCCCCCTATGTGGGACTTTGGGAGTATCAGGGGGAAAACCTATGGCTGCGCATCCGCGAGGATGCCACATGGGAATTTGTGAACGACCAGGACGATGTCATCGAATACGGTACGCTGTGGGTGGACGAAAACGGCGTGACGCTCCACTTTGACGTCAGCGGCGACACCCTGCAGCTGGACCGCACCGTCAGCGGCGACCTTATCGACAGCGTGAACGGCGGCACGCTCCTTCCTGTGGAGGGCATCCAGTCCAGCGAACCCTACTTTACAAGAAACGGCCTTGAGATCAACGCCGCCGTGGAGAGAGGGACCTTCCTGCTGGAGGACGGGGTGTGCAGCTACTCCGGCCTTGGTGACGGCTATAACACCGGCGACTGCTATTGGGAGATCACAAAAAACGGAGACTACACCCATGACGGCATCCGTGAGCTGCACTTCGACGCCATCTGCTACATCCCCGAGGGCTCCATTCCCTACTTCGACCAACAGTACATCACCAATACTGACAGCGAGCTGTACGACTTCTGCACCGGCATGTGGCTCACCACCGCAACGGCCTACGGCAACAGCCAGCGGGGCGACAACTACTATCTCCACACCGTCAGCTGGCAGGGGAACAGCTATCTCATTGAATTCGCCTACTCCACCAACTGGCAGTACAACGTGGGGGACTGGGCACAGGTCCTGACCAAGAGCTACGCCGTCTATCTTCCGGAGGACTATGACGGGCTGGTCTTTGCCGCCGAGGCGCAGCCGGACAACTATAAAGACAGTGCCAAACGTATGCAGCTGGACAGCATTTCCCCCGAAGCCTCCCTCATGGACATCGACACGGTGGACCCCTACCGCAGCCTGTATTTCAGCCTTTGCTACTAAGGAGGGACAGCTATGCGAAAGAAACGCAATGATTTTGACGCGGTGGGCGTTGAGCGGATGACGGACGCCGAGCTGTCAAAGAAACTGGGAGGCTATCAGAGAACGGAGAGCATCAGCATATCGCTGGGCGTTTTACTGGTGATCGCCGGGTGTATTTCAATGTTTATACAGCATGACCCCATTTTGGTCTGCGCTTTGGCGTTCCCCGGCGTGGCACTGTTCCTGTTGGTGGCAAAGCCCGCCCAAACGAAGAAAAAAGCCCTGATGCAGCAGCAGCTGGGCAGCTTCTTCCGCACGGAGCTGACAAAAGCCTTCGGTCCGGAGCCGGAGCCTGCCACCCTGCCCATCGACTGGGCGTACCTGAAGGCGGCGAAGCTGTCGGCGGTCGACTTTACAGAGTGTACCGTGACGGACTTCCACGAGGGCGAGCACAAGGGGCTGCGGTTCTCCGCCGCCAACGTGGAGCTGCGCCGCACGGTGGAAGAAAAGTCCGGACCCGACAACGACAACTGGATGACCCGAACCGAGACGCTGTTCCGCGGCATCGTGGTCCGCTGCAAGGACATCTGTGACCCGACGCTGGACATTGCCCTGAACGATATGTTCCAGGAGCGGAAGAAGGACGACATCACCGACCCTGCCGCCTTCCGGAAGCACTTTGCCGCTCACACGGCGGATGGCCGGGAGGCGGACGATCAGGTCACACCGCAGCTGCGTGACCTGGTACAGAAGCTGGAGGCATCTTCCAGAACTTCCAAGCTGTGCGGTCTTATTCTCCGTGACGGCGATCTGACGCTGGCTCTGAACACCCGGTATGTGTTTGCGGGCGTTCCGGAGTGGCTGGATCTGCGGGACATCGACGGCATCCGCAAGTGGTTCACCGCCTCGCTGACCGGTATGGGCAATCTGCTGGATCTGATAACGGAAAGCCCCGCCCTGACCGGCGGGATGGAATAAGGAGAAGAATATGGCAGAACAGAAAACAAACATGACAGATGAACAGTTGGCGCAGGAGCTGCGCAAAAGCAAGGGAGGCAAGCTGGGCGGCAAGATTCTTTCGCTGCTGGGCGGGGTGATCGCTGTGGCGGGTATGATCCTGGGCGGCAACCTTGTGCTGGTTGTCATCGGCGGCGTGGTTCTCGGCCTGGGGCAAATGGTGCAGGGCAAGTCCAAGGAGCAGGCAGGCCGGCAGACCTTCGACTCCATTGCTCCGGACATCGTGGGCACTGCCTTTGAAAACGTACAGATGAACCCCGTTCCTCCCCTTTTGGACGCAAACGACACCAATATTCCCCTGCCCAGCCACACCCATTGCAGCGGCAGCGGGTATATCCGCGGAACTTATCGCGGCCTGACCACGGAGCTGTGTACCGTCCGGCTGACGGAAGTCAGCGAGTTTCAGCGGGAGGAGACCGGCCTGTGGGAAAAGAACGAGCAGGAGGTCTACACCGGCCAGTGGATGCTGTGCCAGCTGAACCGGGAATTTCCCACATGGCTGACCATCTGGCCGCGGGACAGACTGGATAAGCTGTTCAGCTCCAAAACCATCCAAACAGGGAATGAGGGCTTTGACAAGCGCTTCAATCTGAGCAGCGACGATGAAGCGGCGGCTCTGCGCATCCTGTCCCCCGGCCGGATGGAGCGGATTCTGGCGCTGGCGGATTCCTCCATCGGTAAATTCGCCGTGAATCTCAACTCGGATGGCAGGCTGTATATCGCGGTTCACAGCGGACACGGCTTCTTTGATATCGGCAAAGGCCATGAGAATCCGACGCAGCTGCGGAAGCGCTTTGCCCGCGAACTGAAATGGTTCACGGATATGATCGACGCATTTCGCGACGTGTAAAGGAGGTGGACAGTATGCCTCTTTGGCTCGCTGCGGCGCTGCTGGTACTGTCGCTGTCGGGGATTTTTCTCTCCCGCCGTTACTTGCGGAAACCGCTTCAATCAGTCTGCGTCATCCTCTGCGTCCTGCTGGCAGCAGCCTGCGCCGCTTATATCGGACTGACCCTTCTGTTTGTGGATGCGGTACAGAACCAGCCGCCGGTATCGTAAAAAGAGATCCCCGCCCATAGCGGCAGGAAGGAGAACATATGAAGAGTATCAAAGTTATCGTGATCGGTTTCATTCTTGCGATAGCGCTTGTGGTATGGCCCGTAGAATATACGCGGAATATCACAGCAGGAACCGGCTTTCTTCTCGGGGGTGTGCTGGCAGCCTGGCTCGGGATTCGCCGCCGGAAAGGCGCACGGAAGGAATACGAGGATGATGTGCGGCGGTACACAGGCACCACGATGATGAAGGTGGTATGGATCGAGGATTCGGTCGTTGAAAGGTGGGAGCACCAGGAGGACGGCAGTGATCGGCTGCGCCGGGAGACGTACTATCTGCCGACCTATGAGTACACAGTGAATGGCACGACCTATCGGTACTCGAGCCGTCAATCGCTGTCCGGCAAGCGGGATCTGGGGCGGCAGGTGGTCGGATACTATGACCCGGCTAAGCCTGAATGCATTACTGAAAACAGACCCCGAAAGCCTGTGTTCGGCGGAGCTTACTGCTTTTTGTTGACTGCGTTTCTGCTGTTTTTCGGGATCATGATATTTACCGGTCAGGTCGCCTTTTCCTGATGCCAGGCATGTATAACCACTGCGATCAGGGATACAGTTCCGGAACAACCGTCTGCGCGGTAGAGCGGAATAACAAAAAAATTGAAGCAAAAAGCGAAGGCACCCAGAATGCCTTCGCTTTTTTGCTTCTGTTCTGCACACCTGAAACTGTCAGCTAAACAGTGCTTGCAAAGAAGCCATTGAACAGGCCATCAGCGCCCACTATGCAGAGAACCGGCTGGATACGGAGGCTGTGGTTAAAGATGTGCTGGAAAAATTCGGGACGGAACGGGTACAGTTTATTCTTGCCAACACCATCCAGCGCAAGAACCATGACGGGCGTATCTCTCAGGACAATAAAGCCTGGGCAAAAACCATTCCCATGCTGGAGGACAGCGGCGCTTCCCGCCACTGTGCCTATCTGGTTGTGGATGGGGTCAATCCTGGTCTGACCGATCTGTTTACCAGGCAGGCCAGAAAAACTATGCAGGAACAGCAGAAAAGCTCTGTCCTGCAAAAGCTCAGGCAGGAACCACCTGCCCGCAAGCCTGCCGCCCCGAAGAAACGAGAGCCGGAACGATGAGCAGCCCCAAACGCAAACGGGATGTGCCAGTCCTGTTTTGGGTTTCCCCTGCGGAGATGGATGCGATCCAGCAGAAAATGGCGCAGTTTGGAACAAAAAACCTGAGCGCATATCTGCGGAAAATGGCTGTAGACGGCTATGTGGTGCAGCTGGATTTACCGGAGCTGAAAGAACTGGTATCCCTGCTGCGCCGAAGCAGCAACAACTTAAACCAGCTGACCCGCAAGGTGCATGAGACCGGGCGTATTTACGATGCCGATCTGGAGGATATATCCCAGCGGCAGGAGCAGTTATGGGAGGGCGTGAAGGAAATCCTTACCCAGCTTTCTAAACTTTCATAACAGGGATAGACACTCCATTTGCGGAGGGAGGAACGGCGTTCTTTTCGCCGCGCCTTCCTCCGCTTTTTCTTTTTGCCCGCATCCTTGTCTTTTGGCTGTGAGACAGGGATAATGGAATCAGGAATAGGAGCTGTGATTTTGAGAGGAGGCATAACAATGAGGACATTGGTATTTTTGTTGAAGCTGCTGTTGAAGATCGTGATGGCTCCGGTAATTCTGGCACTGACTTTATTTGTCTGGCTCTGTGCGGGGCTGGTATATCTCTCCGGCCTGGTGCTGGGGCTTATCAGCATGGTAATCGCTCTGCTGGGCGTGGCTGTGCTTATTACCTGTTCCCTGCAAAACGGCATTATCCTGCTGGTGATGGCATTTCTTATTAGTCCCTACGGTCTGCCGATGGCTGCCATCTGGCTGCTGGGCAAGGTGCAGGACTTGAAGTTTGCCATTCAAGATTTGGTTTATTGATAAAATGCGCGGTCACAAAAATGCCAGACAGTGTCTGTTAAATTACTATATTTACTTTTGTGCTACATTCGTGTATAATGGTAGCACGAAAGGAAGTGATGAATGTGACCAAATCAGAACGGTTTGAGCAGTTAGACAGACTTCTGACCGAGCATGATGGGATGCTGCAAACCGCACAGGTAATCGCCAGCGGAATTGTAAAACCCATTTTTTATGAATATGTCAAAGAGAAAAATCTTCAGCAGGTTGCTCACGGAATTTATGTCTCCGAGGATACCTGGATTGATGCAATGTTTCTGTTGCATCTGCGGTGTGGTCAGGCAGTATTTTCCCATGAATCGGCGCTATTTTTCCATGACCTGACAGACCGGGAACCATCTCCATACGCTATCACGGTGCGCAGAGGGTACAGCACCACTCGCTTAAAGGCAGAGGGCCTTTCTATTTACACCATCAAACCAGAACTATATGAGGTAGGGCTGACAACTGGCCAAACACCTTTTGGGCATACGGTTCCTGTCTATGATATGGAGCGCACCATCTGTGATCTGCTCCGCAGCCGGAACAACATGGAGACGCAGACTTTTCAAGGAGCGCTAAAAATGTATGTCAGAAGAAAGGACAAAGACCTGCGGACTTTGATGCGGTATGCCGGTATGTTCCGGGTTGAAAAAATTTTACGGCAGTATTTGGAGGTGCTTTTATGATAAAAACAGCAAGGCAGCTAAAAGATTTAATTCGCAATCTTTCCAGAGAAAAATCTGCGGATGCACAGCTTTTAATGCGAAACTATATGATGGAGCGTTTTCTGGAGAGAATTTCCCTTTCTGAATATCGTGACAAATTTATTCTGAAAGGCGGGATGCTGGTAGCGGCAATGGTTGGACTGGATGCCCGTTCCACCATGGACTTGGACGCTACTGTAAAAGGAGCCAATGTTAAGCATCGTTCCTGCCTGATAGCAGGAGAACGAATCGTTCTGATTCGGTCATCCATTGTAAATGACAGCAATTTTTCTCAGTAGCAAAACAGAACCTATATTTTCTCTGTTTTGTACAAACGCTTCAGTAGATATTTTTCGGATCGACATCTTTGATTTTGGGATCCAGGGGATTTAACCCCATCATAAGATATTTGTACTGTTCTTCGGTAAGGTCCGCTGCTTCCTGTGTACTCCTTGGCCAGGATAATCGTCCTGCCTCAAAGCGTTTGTACAGAAGTAAAAATCCGGTACCCATCCACAAGAGTCCCTTGCACCGATCGGAACGCTTTCCGCAAAACAAAAAGAGCGTTCCCTTTTCGAAAGGGTTTTGACCATACTTATCGCCTATGATTGTTGCCAGTCCATCAATACCTTTTCTCAGATCAACTGTGCCACAGGCAAGAACAACACGGCGGATACCAGCAGCACCTTCAAGCATGGGACACCTCCCGAATAATCCGGGTCAGAAGAGCATCCGATATTTCATTGGAAATATCAATCTGTAGCGTTGCCGTCCTTATCGTTGCAACAGTTTTGTCGGAAACCGTGTATGTATTTGCTTTCTCAGAAGTGTGGCATGGAATTTCAACAAAAGTCAGTTCTGTTTTCTCTGCCACGACAGGAACTGAAGCGTTTTCCTTCATTTCTTCATACGCCTGTTTCCGGAACCGTCGCTGCCAGTGATAATAGCTCTGTTCGCAGATGCCATTCTCATCCATCCAGCTTTTGGCTGACTGGCCTGCTGGTCTTTGCCCACAGGCCTGAATGATCTTCTTCCAGTACTCTGCACGGACTTCATGAGTGCACTGATCCATAGTCTTTAGTCCTCCCTTGAAAAAATCTATTGTTTTTCTCAAGTATGCACTAAAAATGAATTTAGTGAAAGGCGAGTGGTTTGACCTTTACAGGACAGCATCTGTTTAAGCTGAAAGAAACAGCGTAAATTTTGATAATTCAAAAAAGAAAAGAAATCCCAGGCCTTCTTCAAGGAAGGTCTGGGTAAGTATGCTCAAAATCAACAACGGGTAGGGAAAAGATCTAAATCTAAACGTTTTTCCTTAAAATAAAAGGGTTGCAGTAGCGATTTTTAAATCGTTACTGCAACACATCCATTTATAGAGTTGAGAGCCATTGTTTTATTGCCTCAGAGCCCACATGGTATTTCTTACGTAAGTTGATCAACTCAGGTCCAAAGCTATCTTCTAGTATATCACGGTGTTTTGAAAGTATTTCTCCAATATAAATATCGTGAATGATTTCTTCAGTAATCGGCATTACTAATCCTGGATGTGTAGTTGTAGCTGCGCGGCTGTCTGCCCCTAATGAAACAATTCCTGCCAACACTTCATTATCATCTACACTAAGTATAATCCATCGTCCTCCAAATTCTGTATAAACTCTGCTTTTAGAGTCATGCCGCAATATATGCGCGAAATCTAAAGTCATATTTCCGAAAGCGACAATTCTAATTTCTACACCTCGCTGTGAAGCACATTGAAGATTTTCTTTGAGAATGTTGGCTTCTTCGGAACTTATTTCAAGCAGAATACGATTTGTGGCTTTGTCAATGATTCCACGTGCCTGATTTATGATTGTTTCATATCCTGTTATATCCCAAATGTTATCTTTGCGGCGTAATACTGAGGAATAGTTTTCAAAAGCCTTTTCTGCAATGTTGAAGCATTTTTCAGTATAGCGCTTTCTTTGTGCAAGTAACTCTAAGGGTGGTAAAGGAGTGTATAGTGTGGTGGATTCATGGCTTGCAATCACTTCTCCTTGCTCTTCCATATTACTAAGAACTTCATATATTTTTGATCTTGGAACCCCTGAATGTAGGGCAACAGCGTATCCTGAAAGCGGAGAGTCTTTAAGTAATGCTAAATATACCATTGCTTCGCATACAAAACCCTCGTCACAGGCATTTGGCAGCGACAACATTTCCGGGCAGGAAACATTGGAGAGAGAATGCTCTCCTCTGCTTCAAATTCGAGATGCTTATCCGAAAATGATTATTGCCAGAACCAAACATCCAAAATATAGCTATGAAGGAATCGAGATTCACGATATAGCTGATTGGTTGCTGCAAGAATAAGCAAAGCGAAATATCTCCGTCATTCTCTTTTGAAATCCGAACTTTTTACATAGCAGTCATGCGCTGCGGTGTGTGGCTGCTTATTTTTTACGAAAGGAGCAGATGCAAATATAGTGTCCGCCTTCTTTTATGGTGTGCGGTCGTTTTATTTCTCACGGCAATATTCCCGGATCATTTCCAGAAAATCTCTCGCATGCTGCGGCAGATACCGGTTTTTCCGATAGGCGGCGATGGTAGTTGTGAGGGCCGGTCTGTGGCCGACGGAGAAGCAGAGGGCGCGGTTTCCGGTGTACTGGTTTTCATGGTGGAAATAGCTCTCCGGGGCGAAGGCAGCGCCGACGCCGTCTATGGCCAGATGGATCGACATAGAGGAGTTTCTCGTGTGGAGAGAGACCGGTGGATTGATGTTGTACTCTTGAAAGAGATCCAGGGAGATGCCACCGGTGTTCTGGTCCGGGTAGAGGAGAATGAAGTTTTCCTCTTTTAATAGGGAAAGATCCAGCCACGGGTAGCGGAAGCCAGGACGGGTGATGGCTTTTGCAGCGAGAGGATGGTTTTCATGCAGGACCAGGACGATCTCCTCGGAGCGCAGGATCTGGTAATCCATGGTTTCGGGAAATTCATGGATATTGTAGAGGGTCAGGTCGATGGATGAGGTCTCCAGACTGTTCTCGGCAATGAAATTTACAGCTTCCATGATATTTAAGGTCACATAGGGGTATCGTTTATGAAACGGTGCCAGCATCGGTTCGATCAGTGTGCTGCCCATCATGATCGGTACGGCGATGTTTAAACGGCCGCGCTGGCGGTGAGCGATATCGTCGTATTCCTGCATCCACTCATCGCCGCAGGCAACGATCTGTTCGGCGTAGTGGAGGTAGCGTTCACCCATGTAGGTTGGGTAGTAGCGGTTTTCGTGGCGGCTGAACAGCGGAGCGCCGAGACGTTCTTCCAGGTTCTTTAAGTACTTGCTCAGGGACGGCTGGGAGATATAAAGGGATTCGGCGGCTTTGCCGATGCTCTGGTGGCGGGCGATCGCCAGGATATAGCGGGCTTCTTTTAATTCCATACAGGGGCCTCCTCATAGCTTTACTGCATAAAAATTATAGATAATATGTATTTGACGTATAGTATATCACTTTTTATAATGAATGTAAAATATAAGTGTAATTGATGAAAAAACAAATATTTATAAGAAACACTAATTAAAATTTATTGCGCACAGTTAAGAAAGGGGCAAACCAATGAAAAAGAGCAGTGCATGGTGCATGCTGGTTCCGGGACTGGTGATCTTATTTCTGTTCCTGATGATCCCGCTGCTTCGCGTTCTGGTTCCAAGCGTGTTTACGGGAGATTACCCGTTCAGCGCATACGTGGACTTTTTTAAGGACGAGTATTACAGAAAGATCTTTTTGAGAACCGTGAAGATCGCGGTCATCACCACCTTCGTCTGTATGGTGGGGGGTATCCCGACGGCGTATTTCATCAGCCGCTGTGATAAGAAATGGAGAGGACTTCTTCTCTCTGCGTCGATCTTCCCGATGATGACGAACTCCGTTATTCGAAGCTTTGCATGGATCAATATTCTCGGCAGCAACGGGATCATCAACAAGGCAATGATCGCTATGGGACTGATCGAGAAGCCGATGAAGCTTCTCTACACTGATTTTTCCATCATCATTGGTTCTGTTTACCTGTTCCTTCCGTTAATGATCGTGACAGTTGCCGGTGTTATGGAAAATATCGATGATGACATGATGGAGGCGGCACAGAGCCTCGGAGCTTCAAGAACGGAAGCGTTCATGAAAGTCATTTTCCCAATGAGTCTTCCGGGAATCATCGTCGGCGGTATTCTGGTATTTACCGGAACCCTGACCGCTTACACGACGCCTCAGTTATTGGGAGGCAACAGCAACATGGTCATGGCGACCCTGATCTATCAGAGAGCGATGTCCGTCAGTGACTGGACCGGCGCGTCCGTGATCGCCCTCATCATGATCGTTGTAACCCTGGTTGTGATCAAAGGATTTAACGCTCTGGCCGCACGGCTGGACCGCAGAGGTGAAGATTATGCGTAAAAATAAAGTGCTGACCATATGGGCAGCGATCGTATTTGCATTTTTGATGATCCCGTTACTGATCATCACCGTAACGGCATTCGGCGGCGGAAGCGCCATCACATTCCCGATCGAGTCCTTCTCGACGAAATGGTTCGCGAACGTGTTCGCGTTAAAGTCTTTCCGCAGATCATTCCTGACCAGCCTTGAGGTCGCGCTCCTCGCGACATGCATCTCTCTTCTGGTCGGAATCCCGGCGGCTTACGCGCTGGCGAGAGCCGGTTTAAAAGGAAAGCAGTTATTAAAGTCCATCTTCCTTTCCCCGACCATCGTTCCGGGAATTGTAATCGGCTTTATTATGTACCAGTGCCTGATCCTGACACTCAGGATCCCGGTGTTCGCGGGACTTCTCGCAGGCCATTTTATGGTGACACTTCCGTATGTGATCCGTGTAGTCGGTTCTTCGATGGAGCAGTTCGACTTTTCCATCGAGGAGGCGGCGTGGAGCCTCGGATGCCCGAAGGGAGCGGCGTTCTTCAAGGTCGTTCTTCCAAATGTGACCTCCGGAATTTCCTCAGCATTCATGCTGGCGTTCATCAATTCCTTCAACAACATTCCGGTGTCCATGTTCTTATCCGGACCGGGTGTTTCCACATTCCCGTCAACACTGATGAACTATATTGAATACAACTATGATCCGACCGTATCGGCGGTTTCCGTACTTTTAATGGCAGCTACCGTGATCATCATGGTGATCGTAGACCGCACACTGGGTATCGCAGCCCTGGCGAAATAAGGAGAATATGACCATGGCTTTTATGAGTTTAAATGGAATCGACGTAAGTTACGATAAAAAGAAACAGATCTTAAAAGGGCTGAATCTGGAAGTCGAGGAGGGCGAGCTTGTATCCCTCTTAGGTCCCAGCGGCTGCGGCAAGTCCACGACACTCCGCGTCGTTGCAGGCTTTATCGACCCGCAGGGCGGAACCTTCACATTAGATGGTGAGGACATGACAAAGGTCCCGGTCCACAAGCGTCAGTTCGGTCTGGTATTCCAGAGCTACGCCCTGTTCCCGCACTTAAGTGTTTATGACAATGTAGCGTTCGGACTCAGAACAAGAAAGATGGATAAGGACCTGATCGACAGGAAGGTCAGGGAGATCCTTGAGGTCTGCGGTCTGACAGAGCTTGCCGACCGTTTCCCGAAGCAGATGTCCGGCGGACAGCGCCAGAGAGTTGCTCTCGCGAGAGCACTTGTCATCGAGCCAAAGTTACTGCTCTTAGATGAGCCGTTATCCAACCTTGATGCGAAATTAAGACTTTCCATGCGTGTGGAGATCAAGAGACTCCAGAAGCGCCTTGGAATCACCACATTATTTGTTACACACGACCAGGAAGAGTGCTTTTCCATCTCCGACAAGGTAGCCGTTATGAACGGCGGTGTCATCGAGCAGTTCGACACACCGGAGAACATCTACAAGAGACCGGCGACAGAGTTTGTCGCAAGATTCATCGGTTTCGAGAACTTCCTTGAGCTTGCGAAGAAGCAGGATGGCGTTTACATGGCGCCGGACGGAAGCGAATTCTTAACGTCCATGGATCTCGAGTGCGGGAAATTCGCGGGAACGATCCGCCCGGACGATATCTGTCTGGCTGATGAGGTTCAGACAGAGAATGTCTTGAGCGGTAAGATCGGTGTCCGCACATTCCTCGGAAAGAGCTACCAGTATGAGGTGGAGACTTCCGCCGGTGTCTTAAAGGTAAATATGGGAACGGACCATGTTTACAAAGAGGGCGAGGAGATCCGGCTGTATCTGCCGAAGGATAAACTGATCCTGGTGAGAAGATAGGGACAGAGATCGTGGGGCGCAGGTCATGCGCCGAAGGGAGAACCGGAAAGATCGAATCGTTCTCCGGATAGAAAACAAATAAGTGAACCATCGCTGAATGTGGGGGATATGGACGGATAGCTCCGGAACAGCCCCATATTCATGCGGGAAAATATGCAACTGCCCATTTGTGCAGCCTGTGCGGAATGCACGGACCTGCCGGGTGGCTGCAAAACATTATCTCAAAAAGAGAGAAAGAGGAGAAAAACCATGAAAAAAACAGCAGCAGTTGTACTTTGCGCAGCAATGATGCTTACCGCCTGCGGCGGCGCATCCACAACAGAGACCACAGCAGCAGGAAGCCAGGCAGCAGGCTCTGAGGCAGCTTCTTCCGCAGAAGAGACAAAGACAGCTTCCGGAGACGCACAGAAGCTCGTATTATCCACATACGGTCTCAGCGAAGACATTTCCGAAGAGGAAGTTTACACACCGTTTGAGAACGAGTTCAACTGTGAGATCGTAACTGAGACAGGCGGTACAAACGACCGTTATACAAAGTTAGCGGCAGACCCGAACTCCACCATCGATGTAATCGAGCTCTCCCAGGCTATGACAGCGAAGGGCACTGACGAGGGACTTTTCGATACGATCGACTTAAGCAAGATCCCGAATGCTGAGAAGCTGATCCCGGCTGCAAAGGAGATTGCAGAGGCAGGACAGGGTGTTCCGTACACCATCAACAGCATCGGTATCATCTACAACCCGGAGCTTACAGGATTTGAGCTCACAAGCTTTGATGACCTTTGGGACGAGCGCCTTGCAGGCATGGTTTCCATCCCGGAGATCACAACAACATTCGGACCGGCTATGGTTTACGTTGCAAGCGACCACGCCGGCGTTGACGTAACAACAGACAACGGCGAGGCAGCTTTCAAGGCACTTGCGGACTTAAAGCCGAATCTTGTTAAGACTTACACAAAGTCTTCCGACCTGATCAACATGTTCACATCCGGTGAGGTTGCAGCAGCAGTTGTCGGTGACTTCGGTGTTCCGACGATCGTAGCCGCTAACCCGACACTTGTTTACGTTACACCGGACGGAGCTTACGCTAACTTCAACACCATCAACGTAACAAAGAACTGTGCGAACAAGGAGCTTGCTTACGAGTACATCAACTACCGTATCAGCGAGGAGCTTCAGACAAAGACCGGTAAGGCATTAAACGAGGCACCGACAAACAAGGACGTTACATTCACTGAGGAAGAGTCCAAGGATATGACCTACGGCGACAAGGCTGCAAAAGTTAAGGTTGTTGACTATGCTTTTGTAAATCCGATCTTAAATAACTGGATCGACCAGTGGAACAGAACGATCAATAACTAATAACGAGGAATTTTATATGAGACCCGATTTCATTCTGAAAAATGTCATGGTCTATCAGACCTTCAGACAGTGTTTTGAAAAGCGGGATGTGGCAGTTGCAGGGGAAAAGTTTTATTGCATTTCCCCTGCAATTTCATATCCGGGAGTGCGGGAGATCGACGGCAAAGGCAGATACATGCTGCCGGGTCTCGTGGATATCCATATGCATATCGAGAGCTCGATGACATATCCGGGCGAGTTTTCAAGGATCACGCTTCCATATGGAGTAACAACGGTGGTTGCCGATGCCCACGAGATGGCGAACGTGTTCGGCATGGACGGCATCCGGGCATTTATGGCGCAGAAGACAAAACAGGACATTTTCTGGGCGATCCCGTCCAGTGTACCGGCGACGAATGAGAAGTTAGAGACAGCCGGGGCGTCACTTGGTGCAAAGGAAATCTCTGGGATGGCATCCTTAGATGGAGTTCTCTGCCTCGGAGAGATCATGAACTATAAGGACCTCTCAGCGGAAGGCGAGAGCCGGACGAGGGACCTCATTGATGTGTGCCGGAACGCGGGGAAGAATCTCCGAATCGAGGGACACTGCCCGGGACTTACGGGGGAGGACCTCAACCGCTTTATCTATGAAGGTGTCGACGCGGACCACACCCAGCAGACACCGCAGTCAGTGATGGAGAAGACGGAGCTTGGGATGTTTCTTGAGCTGCAGCTCAAGTCCCTGACACCGGAGGTCGTGAAGACCGTCTGCGACAATGAACTCTATGAGAATGTGGCGCTGGTGACGGATGACACGATGGCAGATAAGCTTCTGACCGGACATCTTAACAAGATCATCGAGACGGCTGTGAAGGCGGGGATGCCGATGGAGAAAGCGATCTACTGCGCGACCTGGACACCGTCGCGGCGGATGCATCTGGATGACAGAGGGATGATCGCGCCGGGAAAGATCGCAGACTTTATGCTGCTGGACAGTCTGGATGGGATCGATCCGGTTGTGGTTTATAAGAAAGGCGAGTGTGTGTACTGCAAGGACGAGGAGGCGTGCGGTGCGGTGGCAGCTGCGGCGTGCAGTTTCCCAGCTTCTTTCTACCACACGATCAACTGCCGTCCGGCGGAGATCTCCGACTTTGTGTTAAATGCGGAAGATCCGGATGCGAAATGGGCGGAAGTCAATGTCATGAAGATCGGTACCTTCGGAACGGCGACCACGCCGGTGAAGCGCAGAGTCGAGGTGAAGGACGGTGTGCTTGACTGGAAGTCGGCGGGACTTTCCCTTGCAGTCGTTTTCGAGCGGTACGGCAAGAATGGAAATATCGGATATGGTCTTGTGGAAGGAGCGCTGACGAAACCGGGCGCTGTGGCCACTACGTGGTCCCACGACAGCCATAACCTGTTTGTCCTGGGAACAGATGAGAACGATATGAAACTGGCCCAGAGGCGCGTCCTGGAGCTTCAGGGGGCATATGTGGTGTTCTCTGAAGGAAGATCCCTGGCAGAGGCGAGACTCACGATCGGCGGCATCGTGTCGGATCAGCCAGTCGAGGTTCTTGGACAGGAATTAAAGGAAGTGCGGGCGGCGATGGAAGGTCTTGGATATGTGAACAACAACGTGATCATGTCCATGTCCACACTTTGTCTTCCGGTGTCTCCGAAGTTGAAGCTCACGGATCACGGGCTGCTGACGGTGCCGGGACAGGAGCATGTGCCGTTAGTTGAAAAATATGAAGGATGAAATTAGAACGATGAAGAAGATTATCAAAAACGGCATTATTGTGACAATGAACGCGGCAGGTGATGTCTGGGATCATGGTTATGTAATGTTTGAGGTCACGAAGATTCTGGCAGCAGGACCGGAGGAGGACCTTGAAAAGAAGCTTCAGGAGTTTACTGCGCAGGGCATTTTAAAGCCCGGGGAGACATTTGAAGAGATCGACGCGAAGCGCGCCATCGTGATTCCGGGCCTCGTAAACACCCACTGCCACCTTGGAATGATCCCGTTCCGCGGTCTCGGGGACGACTGCAAGGACCGCCTTCGGGTGTTCCTGCTTCCGATGGAGAATCAGGCAATGGATATGGAGATGGCCAGGCTTTCCACGAGATATGCCATCGGCGAGCTGCTGCTTTCCGGCGTGACGACGGTGCTTGATATGTACTATTTCGAGGAAGTCGTGGCGAAGGTCATGGACGAGATGGGGATCCGCGGAATCGCCGGTGAGACGGTGATGGAAAAGGATTCCTGCGACAGTAAGAATGCGGATGAGGCCATCGAGCGTGGAATTGCACTCATCGAGGCGTACAAAGATCACCCGCGCGTTTCCGGAGCGATCACGCCCCACGGAACGACGACCTGCAGACCGGAGACCTTAAAGCGGGCCTATGAGGAGGATGTAAAGGCGGGAACCGTATTTACGCTTCATGTGGCGGAGATGGACTACGAGATGACCCAGTTAAGGGAACAGTATGGCATGACACCTATTGAGTTCATGGAACATATCGGAGTTCTCGGTCCGAATACGCTGGCGGCTCACAGCATCCGCACAACGGAACATGATGTGGAGATCCTCGCGAAGCATGGCGCGTCCGTGGCCCACTGCATCGCCTCCAACACGAAGGCCGCAAAGGGCGTAGCCCCGGTGTCACTGATGCATAAGCACGGCATGTCCGTCGGCTTCGGCACCGACGGTCCGGCGAGCGGAAATACGTTAGACCTGTTCATCCAGATGCGGATGTGTGAGAACTTCCACAAAAATGAGCTCCGTGACCGCAGCGCATTCCCGGCAAAAGAGGTCGTTTCCATGGCAACGATCGAGGGAGCAAGAGCGTTAGGACTCGGTGACATCACCGGTTCCATCGAGCCTGAAAAACAGGCGGATCTCGTCCTCGTAGAGACCGACTCCCCGAATATGTTCCCGGTATACGATCCGTATTCGGCTCTTGTGTACAGCGCGATTGCATCGAATGTGAGAGATGTTTACGTTGCGGGTGAGTGCCTCGTAAAGGAAAAGAAGCTTGTCCGTGAGGACTTCGCGAAGATCAGGAATGACCTTCGCGAGAAGATGGAGCAGACAGCGTTTAAGGATATGAGGAATCTGGTGTAGAAGATAAATATCCTGACGGAAACTGTAAAAGAACATATAATTCTGAATATAGGACAAAGGGGCTGTCGCACTAAGTGAAAATTAGTGCGGCAGCACTTTTTTGTAAAAATTTAAGAGCCCGGCTTCGAAAAGTCGGGCTCTTGGTGTAAAATTAATGTATGACCAAACACATTAAATTACAGAAAGATTATACCGCATCTTGTCTGTACTATCAAATCAAACTTCCTTTGGATATCGAAAAAAACATTCCATCAGATGATTCGGTCCGCCTGCTGAGTGCTTTTGTGGAGGGAATGGAGCTCTCAGATCTTTATAATACTTATGGAAAGATCAAAAAAGATCAGGTTTCACCGAGACAGCTGTTGAAAATCGTTATCTATGCAGGAATGAACCGAATCTATTCCAGTCGTGATATCGAGAAATCGTGTAGACGAGATATCAATTTTATGTATCTTCTGGAAGGAAAGCCGACTCCGGATCATGCGACTATTGCGCGGTTCATCTCACTGCATCTGTCCCAATGTTCCTCAAACATTCTCGCAGAAGTTTCAAATATCTTATACGAATTAGGGGAAATTTCTGGAAGACATATATTTATTGACGGCACAAAAATTGAGTCAGTTTCTAACAGATATACATTTGTCTGGAAAAAGGCTGTTACCAAAAATCAGTCAAAGCTGTTTGCAAAAATCACAGAACTAATTGCTGAGTGTGAAGAAATGTATGGATTGAAGCTAGTATATCAGGACAGTATTTCTCTTCATTCACTAAAACGTATACGAAAAAAGCTTTATGCGATAAAAGAATCGGAATATATCACTTGGCTCACAGTAAACCCAAATCCAACAGATACCAAAACCCTGATCCCATTTTTGAAAGATATGGAACAGAACCTGAGATTCAAGTACACAGAGATAGTTGCTGATGCTGGTTATGAAAGCGAGGAGAATTATCTTTTTATTGAGACCAATGGGCAGACGGCATTCATCAAGCCAAATAACTATGAAATCTCAAAAAAGCGTAGGTTCAAAACAGATATTGGGAAAATGGAGAACATGGACTACGATAAGGAGAATGATTTTTATATATGTAAGAACAATCAAAAATTGACAGTCCAGTATGAAAAGAAGGGAAAAACGGCAACCGGCTATAGAAGAACAACAACTGTCTATAAATGTTCCGACTGCAGTGGTTGTCCTTATAAAACGGATTGCATTAAAGGCAATAATTGCAAAACATCAATGGAACAGCGTAATAAAAGACTGTATGTTTCAAAAACCATGAAGCAGAAACGAGTAGAAGATCTTGAACGTATAACCAGCCCATACGGAATTCAGCTCCGAGTAAATCGAAGTATACAAGCAGAGGGATCCTTCGCTTCTGTAAAACAGGATATGGAATTAAGACGATATATGTACCGCGGAAAAGAAAACGTCACTGCACAAAGCGTCATTCTTGCAATCGCACACAATATCAATAAACTTCATAATAAAATACAGACTGAAAAGACAGGACAGCATCTGTTTAAGCTGAAAGAAACAGCGTAAATTTTGATAATTCAAAAAAGAAAAGAAATCCCAGGCCTTCTTCAAGGAAGGTCTGGGTAAGTATGCTCAAAATCAACAACGGGTAGGGAAAAGATCTAAATCTAAACGTTTTTCCTTAAAATAAAAGGGTTGCAGTAGCGATTTTTAAATCGTTACTGCAACACATCCTTTTTTATGTGTTCCATTATGTTTTTGTCTGAAAACATTTGGAAATTGTGAGAAAAAACGCTTGACAAATCCGGGATCATCCCTTATAACATATTAACATACCAGATAGATAGGTGTTAAAAATATTTTATGAAAAAGGAGGAATATGCAATGCAGAAGAGACACAATACCGGCAACAGAGGAGTACGGGAGAAGATGTGTTGCTGTTGCTGCTGCAGAAACATATCAGAACACAAACATAAAATATAAGGAGAATCCATATTATGAGCGCACAGACCATTTCCGTAACACCGGCAGCAGCCGGAATCAAAAAGAAGGCAGCACAGGCTGCAGACAAAAAATCAGAACTGTTTCATACCGAAGACTGGCTGGCAGTCTGGATCGGCTTTTTTGTCATCGGCGCAGCGGCAATCGGAGTCCTCACCGGGGCTTATGATTTTTCCGCGGCTAAATTTTCTACCTGGGGAAACGGCGTTACCTTCCTTTCCATTTGGTCAGTACCCCTTGTCCTGAAGCTGATCTTTACCGCAGTGGTCCTCGGAGTGCTGTTTACCGTTGGCAATCAGCTGAAGGGAACAGAAGCAAAAACATATATTCCTGCATTTGCAGGCATTTTCCTGGTATCTGTACTGGTTCGCCTGATCAGTGCGGAATACACCTTAAACCGATATCTGGAGTGGGCATTCTTCGCGCTGGCTGTTGGTCTTCTGATCGCAAATACAGTCGGTGTACCAAGTTGGTTAAAACCGGCAGTTCAGACCGAGTTTTATATTAAAGTCGGACTGGTCATCATGGGCTTTTCTGTCCTGTTTTCCAACATTGTAAATTTTGGCTTATATGGTCTTGGCATTGCCTGGATCGTGACCCCGCTGGTCATCCTGTTTATGTGGTTTTTTGGTACCCGTGTATTGAAAATGGACAATAAACCGTTAGTCATTACTCTTGCTACCGCAACCTCTGTCTGCGGTACCAGCGCAGCCATTGCCACCGGAGCTGCAGCCCGCGCAAAAAAGACAGACCTTTCTCTTTCCGTATCAATTTCCATTATCTTTACAGTCCTGATGATGGTATTTGAGCCGGTTCTGATTCGTGCATTCGGTCTTGGTGAGCTGATGGGCGGCGCGCTGATTGGCGGAACCGTGGACTCTACCGGTGCCGTAGCAGTAGCAGGAACGGTTCTCGGAGAACTGGGACAGACCTCTGCTGTACTGGTTAAATCGATCCAGAACATCCTCATCGGATTCATTGCTTTCGCGGTAGCAGTATTTTTCTCTACTCATGTGGAAAAAAGTGAGGACAACAACGGAGTACGCCTTTCCGAAATCTGGAAACGCCTGCCAAAGTTTATTCTCGGATTTTTTGCCGCATCCCTGATCGCATCCTTTGTAGTGCTTCCGCTGACCAGCTCCGGAACCGTTTCTTCTATTAATAGTGCGCTGGATCAGTTTAAGAACTGGGCCTTCGTCCTTGCCTTTGTCAGCATTGGACTGGACACCAACTTCAAGGAGATCCGTGAGCAGTTTCAGGGTGGAAAACCGCTTGTGCTTTACCTGGTGGGGCAGACCTTCAATGTTGTTCTGACATTCCTGGCAGTATGGATTTTGTTATCCGGACATTTCTTCCCGCTGCCGAACATTGCCCTGTAAGGAGGAATCTGGCATGAAGAGAGAAAAGGCGAAACAGGATCCGGGTTATATTATCTGGCTCAACCGTCTGGCGGTTGCGGCAGCGATCGCCGCGATTGCAGAGGCAGTCCATATTATGAAAAACGGGCTTGGCCTGTTGGAACAGCTGGATTTTGGCGCCGGAGCGTATTACTATGCAGATATTCCGGGCTTTGCGTCCCTGGTAAATGGAAGCCATTACCAGAGTCCGGTCTCCATGCCGGTACTGATTGCCCTGTTTTTGATCTGGGGATTTCTGATGTACCGTCTCTGGACCTGGATGGAGTCCGGCTCCAAAAAGAAATCCACCAATTGATAGGCAGGAGCGTTCATATATTTGAACGCTCCTGCTTTTTTCTTGTCTAATCCGTGGAAAACAGTTATAATGGTTTGTGAATATTTACAAAAGGAATGGAAATGCAAATGAAAATGAAACTTTTACTGTCACGCCGTCGGCTGTCAGAATCTGGAACGGCCCGTGACGCGTCCCGGAGCATTACACAGGATGCGGCGGTCTGTGGCTTATTTGCAGCACTGATCGCGGTGGGTGCTTTTATGAAGATTGTGATCCCGGTAGGAGCAGATACCATGAATTTTACCCTGCAGTGGCTGTTTGTGCTGTTAGCAGGGCTGCTTCTTGGCTCTCGCCGGGCATTCCGGAGTGTCGCCGTTTATCTGATCACCGGCCTGATCGGTTTCCCGATTTTTGCCCGGGGCGGCGGCCCAGCTTATCTGCTGCGGCCAACCTTTGGATTTTTGCTGGGCTTTGCCCTGGCGGCATGGGCTATTGGCTTTTTATGTGAAAAGCTTCGGCCAACGAAATCCGTTACCTGGTTTTTTACCACGCTGGCTGGATTTGTGATCTACTACGGAATGGGAATCCTCTATTTTTATATGATCACACATCTACTGGCATCCCAGACACCGGTGGGAATTGGCGTGATCTTCGGAGTATACTGCCTGCCGACCATGCTGCCGGACCTGCTGCTCTGCGTGCTGGCGGTTATGCTGGCGGGACGGTTGAGACCGGCGGTTTTGGCGGCGCTCAAAGCCTGAATAAGGCCAGAGGTGTCCGGGAATACTTTACAGAAAACCATACATTTTTACAGGTTTATGTTTTGCAGGAAAGAAGGAGAAGAATATCATGAACAAGAAACTGGCAAAACTTGGAGCGGCATCACTTCTGGCGGTGGGTGCCGGAACCATGCTGATGAAAAAAGGCGGCATGAAGTCCCGGAATCCGGAAACAAAAGCACAGCGTGAGAAGGAGTTGAAAGAATTCCGCAACACAGAGCGCGGCAGACAGGCGAAAAACAGCAAGGGCATTTATTATTCCAACGGCAACTACGAAGCGTTTGCCCGCCCGGAGAAGCCAGAGGGCGTGGATGAAAAATCTGCCTATATTGTGGGAAGCGGCCTGGCCGCTCTGGCTGCAGCCTGCTTCTTAGTCCGTGACGGACAGATGAAGGGCGAGCACATTCACATTCTGGAGGCTATGGACATTGCGGGAGGTGCCTGCGATGGTATTGAAGATCCGCTCCGCGGCTACGTGATGCGCGGCGGCCGTGAGATGGAAGATCATTTCGAGTGCCTGTGGGATCTGTTCCACAGCATCCCGTCCCTGGAGACACCGGGTGCTTCCGTGCTGGATGAGTATTACTGGTTAAACAAGCATGATCCGAACTATTCCCTGTGCCGCGCCACCAAAAACCGCGGCGAGGATGCCCATACCGATGGCAAGTTCAACTTAAGCCAGAAGGGCTGCATGGAGATCATGAAGCTGTTCTTCACCCGGGATGAAGACCTGTACGATAAGAAAATTGAGGATGTATTCGATGACGAAGTCTTCAGTTCCACCTTCTGGCTGTACTGGCGCACCATGTTTGCCTTTGAGACCTGGCACAGTGCCCTGGAGATGAAGCTGTACTTCCAGCGTTTCATCCACCATATTGGCGGACTGCCGGATTTCTCTGCTCTGAAATTTACCAAGTACAACCAGTATGATTCCCTGATCCTGCCGATGCAGAAATATCTGGAGAACGCAGGGGTGCAGTTCCAGTTTAACACCCGCGTCACCAACGTGCTGTTTGACATTGAGGGAGCAAAGAAGACCGCAAAGAAGATCGTCTGCACCGTAAATGGCATGGATACCGAGATTCCGTTAACCGAGAAGGATCTTGTATTCGTTACCAACGGGAGCTGTACCGAGGGCACCATCTATGGTGACCAGAACCATGCGCCGGATGGAGATGCGGAGAAACGTGTCAGCGGCTGCTGGGAACTCTGGAAAAACATTGCAAAGCAGCATGAGGCGTTCGGACATCCGGAGAAGTTCTGCTCAGATATCCAGAAAACCAACTGGGAGTCCGCGACTGTTACGACTTCCGATGATAAGATCATTTCCTATATCCAGAAGATCTGCAAGCGCGATCCTAGAAGCGGCCGCGTAGTAACCGGAGGCATCGTCAGCTGCCAGGATTCCAAATGGCTGTTAAGCTGGACCATCAACCGTCAGGGTCAGTTCAAGACCCAGAAGAAGGAAGAGGTCTGCGTCTGGGTATACAGCCTCTTTACCGATGTTCCGGGTGACTATATTAAGAAGCCGATGAAGGAGTGTACTGGTAAGGAAATCACCGCAGAGTGGCTGTATCACCTTGGGGTTCCGGTGGAGGAAATCGATGAGCTGGCAGAGAACCACGCAGTCTGCGTGCCGACCATGATGCCGTATATCACCGCATTCTTCATGCCAAGACGAAAAGGCGACCGCCCGGATGTCATCCCGGATGGCTGCGTAAACTTCGCGTTCCTGGGCCAGTTTGCTGAGACTCCGCGTGATACCATCTTCACCACCGAGTATTCTGTCCGCACGGCCATGGAATCCGTATATGGCCTGCTTGGCGTAGACCGCGGCGTGCCGGAGGTATGGGGCAGCGTGTATGACATCCGTAACCTCTTAGACAGTACCGTGAAGCTGATGGACGGTAAGTCCCCGCTGGAGATGGAGCTTCCGGGACCGCTTAACATGTTAAAGAAACCGCTCTTAAAGAAATTAAAGGGAACTGTGATCGAGAAAGTTCTGCGGGATCATGATGTGATCCGGGACGGAATGATCTGAAATTAATATTAAAAGCAATCGAAATGCCGGGTAAATACCCCAAAAAGGGTGCCGCCCGGCATTTACTTTAATTTAGAAGCAAGAGTGATTATTTAGAATTTTTCCGTGTGGTTTGCCGCTTTATAAATCTGGTAAATCTCTTCTTCTCCCAGAACCTGGAAGGTTCCAATGGTCCGGGTGCGGTGGTAGGTGCAGCGGTATGCGAGATCGTGGAGGGTCACATCATCCTGGACCCCGATATCTTTATTTTCTTCCAGGGAAGCAGGCATGCCGATGGAACGGAAGAATGCCACGGTTTTCTCAATGCCGGACAGTGCGGCTTTGGTGTCATCTGTTTCCGCGATACCCCATACATTTCTTGCGAAACGCGCGAAGCGGGACGGTTTTGTCTGGTAAACAGCCTTCGCCCAGGAACCCCAGACGGTAGCCAGAGAAGCACCGTGGGCGGTGTCAAACATGGCAGAGAGTTCATGTCCCAGCTGGTGCACCGCAAAATCCTTCATGCCGCCGAGGCCGGTCAGTCCATTGTGGGAGAGAGAACCGGCCCACATCAGCTCGCTCATGGAATCATAATCCTTAGGATTCTGCACGGCAACGCGGCCTTTGGCAATGACAGTGCGCAGAAGTGCCTCCGCAATGGCGTCGGTCAGCTCGTTTTCATAAGGGTTGAAATACCGGTCCATGGTGTGCATCATGATATCGGTTACGCCGCAGGCCACCTGATAGGGCGGGAGTGTCATGGTCAGCTCCGGGTTCATGATGGCAAAACGTGGGCGGTTTAACTCCGTGCCAAGTCCGCGCTTGACACCCGTTGCGAGATTGGTCAGAACCGCGGAATCGCTGGATTCACTTCCGGCAGCTGAGATGGTCAGAACGGCACCCACCGGCAGTGCGTGGTGTGGTGTCTTTTCTCTGGTCCAGAATTCCCAGATGTCGGCTGGCACATTGGCTGCGCCGATGGCAATGGCTTTCGCGGTGTCAATGACAGAACCGCCGCCTGCTCCGATCACGAAATCCGCGCCACATTTCAGGGCCAGCTTTACGCCCTCTCTGGCATGTTCCAGAGTCGGGTTTGCCTTGGCGCCGCCAAAGAGTTCGTAGGGAATCTGATTGTCGGTTAAGGTCTGGCAAAGCTGGTTTAACAGGCCACTGCGTTCAATGCTTCCGCTTCCGTAGACAAGAAGTACGCGGTTTCCACCGTATTTGCGGATCTGCTGTGCCAGCTGCAGCTGGGTGTCTTTTCCAAATATAATTTCCGTTGGAGAATGGTATGTAAATGCATGCATGATAAATCCCTCCTTTTCCTGAGAAATATCATAACATGAATGCCCGTGAAATTCTAGCGGATTCGTTAAGGCTTACGCGTTGTCAGCGATTTCATCGAGCGAACCAAACCGGTAGCCCATCTCTTCCCATTTTGTCAGAAGTTCATCTAAAATTTCTCTGTTAGTTTTCGAGGTGCTGTGCAGCAGTACAATGGCACCTGGGTGGATGCGACCTAGCAGCTTTTTAAAGGCTTCCTCATGAGTCGGCTGTTTGTTTTCATACCAGTCCACGTAGGCGAGACTCCAGAAAAAGGTATGATATCCCATTTCCTTTGCCATCTTTAAATTCGATTCGCTGTATTTTCCCTGGGGCGGCCGGTAATATTTTTTCATGGCCTGCCCGGTGATTTCCTGATATTTCTGCTCCAGCCTGGAAAGTTCCTCCGAAAAAGAGGATTGGTTTGCAATTTTAGACATATCCGGGTGGTGCCAGGTATGGTTCCCAACGGTGTGTCCTTCTGCCACCATGCGTTTTACCAGATCCGGGCTGGTTTCCAGAAAGTTACCGACCAGGAAGAAAGCGGCAGGAGCATGATGCTTTTTCAGGGCATCGAGGATGGTCTCTGTATTTCCATTTTCATATCCGGCATCAAAGGTAAGGTAGAGGACGGATTCGCTGGTATCGGCAATGTAATGGGCCTGGAACTGTTTTAAGTAGTCTGAAGTGGCATTGGCCACGGGCGGTTTTCCTTCCTGCTGAAAGCTCAGGCCCCAGTTTTCACAGGAAGCCGCGGCAGTAACCGCTTCCGTTTTGCGGAACGAGGAGACGGTGTGGGCCAGAACATTTCCGGCAAAGAAAGAACACAAAAACAGGGTGGCGGCGGCAGCCAGTCGTTTGCAGACCTGGCGTTTGGGGTGGGGGAAAAACGGCATGAACGTATCTCCGGTCAGAGTTTCTTCTTTCTATATTTATGGAAGAACGGAACGTTTCAGAATCAGTTGCGGTTTATATTGCGCAGAAACCACAGCCCGTAACAAAAATAGCATGACAAGATTAAGAAAGTTGTCATGTTTCAGGAAACGAATGTATGCTATAATGCCTAAGGAATCGCACAAAAACAAGGATAAGAAAAACATGGGGAGAATATACTACATGAAGCATAGAAATAAAATACAGATCCTGGGCCTGGGACTTGCCCTGGCCCTTTCTCAGGCCAGCAGCGCATTCGCGTCAGCCGGAACCGTAACAGTGGGAAAGGCGCCTGGAGAGACCGCAGCGCAGGCTGAGACCAGTGCGGCACAGACACAGGAAGGACAAAGCGCTTCCGGAACGGTTGTGACAGCGGGAGACAGCAAAGTTTCTGACCGTCCGTTTGTGCTTCCGGCAGCAGATGGGGCAGCGGCAGAAGCGATAGAAGCCGTAATTCTGCAGGGCGGCCCGGGCACGGTCTCTGCAGGAACTGGAACCGTGGGAGCAAATACAGGCACAGCAGAAAATAAAACTGCAGGAAATTCCAGTACCGCTGCGTCCGCGGCAGATATCAAACAGCCGGAAGTGGCGGCTGAGGGCGCGGTTTTGTTGAACGCAGCGACCGGTGAAGTCCTTTACGGCAAGAATCAGGACCAGCAGTTTTATCCGGCCAGCATCACGAAGGTTATGACGGCTCTGGTGGTTCTGGAACATTGCAACCTGAATGATACCGTCACGTTTTCAAAAACAGCAACTACAAATCTGGAATCCGGCGCGGTGGCACTTGGTGTATCCGAGGGAGACCAGCTGACGGTAGAGCAGTCTCTGTACGGCCTTTTATTAAAATCAGCCAATGAGATTGGAAATGGTCTGGCAGAGCATGTATCTGGCAGCGTCAGCGCGTTTGCGGATCTGATGAATGCGAAGGCAAAAGAACTTGGCTGCAAAAACACTCATTTTGCGAATCCGCATGGCTTAAATAATGAAAGCCATAAAACAACGCCGTACGATATGGCACTGATTCTCCGGGCGGCCGTAGCCAACGATACCTTCCGCAGGATTGACACGACGACATCCTACGAGTTTCCGGCCATCAAAAATGCAGCGGCCCACACCATTACCATGGGCCACAAGATGATGTATAAAACGGATTCCCGCTACTACGAGGGCATCATTGGCGGAAAGACCGGATATACGTCCAAAGCGGGCAATACCCTGGTAACCGCGGTAGAGCGGGATGGCGTGCGTCTGATCGCGGTAGTTATGAAGGCAAAAGGGACCCATTATACAGATACCAAAGCCATGCTGGACTATGGATTTGCATTGCACGCTGCGGGAAAAATCTGATGATCCGAATCCCAGAAAGGTTTGAGTGAGCTTTGAATACAGAAATGAAAATCCTGTCGGCCGTTGTGGCCGGAGGTGCTGCCGCGGCAGCCGTAGGCCTGGTCCGCTCCGGGTATGAGCGCAGGCATTTTGTGGTGGAGGAAACCACAATCTATTCCGAAAAGATCCGCAACCCGAGAACCCTGGTGTTTCTGACAGACCTGCATGATAAAGAATTCGGCGAAGCAAACAGCCAGCTCCTTGGATCAATCCGAACCATCCGGCCGGATTTGATCCTGATTGGCGGTGATGTGATGGTGGCAAAACCTGGAAAGGCCAGTCTGGAAGTAACCAGACGGTTTCTGGATGGATTGTGCCAGCTGCAGGCCCAGACCACGGGAGAAAATACCGGAAAGCCTTTCCGCATTTATTATGGAAACGGCAACCACGAGCAGCGTCTTGGCCGGGAATATAAAACATATGGAGAAATGTACCGGGAGTTTCGCAGAATCCTGAAGGACCGGAACATTTCGTATCTGTCAGACCGGTCTGTAAATTTAAGTGAACAGATCCGCATCAGCGGCCTGAATCTGGATCCGGCCTGCTACCGTGACTTTATTCCGGCCCGTATGACCACAGAGTATCTGGAACGACATCTGGGCCCCGCAGATGACAGCCGGTTTCAGATTCTGCTGGCACATTCCCCGCTTTATTTTGAGCAGTATGCGGACTGGGGCGCGGACCTGACCCTGTCCGGCCACTTCCACGGCGGAACCATCCGGCTTCCCTTTGTGGGCGGAGTGATGACGCCGCAGTACCAGTTCTTCCATCCGTACTGTGCCGGTGAGTTTGAAAAGGATGGAAAGCATATGATTGTAGGGCGCGGTCTTGGCACCCATTCTATCAACATCCGTTTCTGCAACCGTCCACAGCTGATGGTGGTGCGGCTTTTGCCAAAACCGGACGAATCGGAAGACTGATATCGAAATTCAGCTTAAAAACCTCTGTTTCTGTATGTTTACAGGACAGGGGTTTTTTGTTATACTGTACTATACGTGTCCGTCTGCCCGGACGGGAGAGCGAAAGAACGGCTGGTCCAGGAGGTATTTGGGAACAGAACATGGCGATTTCTTATAAGCTGGAGAAGTTTGAAGGTCCGCTGGACCTTCTGTTACATCTGATTGAAAAGAACAAAGTAGATATTTATGATATCCCCATTGTGGAGATCACAAAGCAGTATCTGGACTATGTGAACCAGATGGAAAAAGAGGATTTAAACATTGTCAGTGATTTCCTGGTTATGGCAGCCACGCTTCTGGATATCAAATCCCGCATGCTGCTTCCGGCCCCGGAGGTGGAAGAGGGCGAAGAGGAAGACCCGCGGGCAGAGCTGGTGGCAAGGCTTCTGGAATACAAAAAGTACAAGCTCATGGCACAGGAGCTGGCCGATATGGAGGATGCGGCCGGAGATGTTTTGTTTAAGGCTCCGACCGTGCCAAAAGAGGTCGCAAAGTATGAGCCGCCGGTAGATCTGGACAAACTGTTAGATGGGCTGACACTTGCAAAGCTGCAGCGGATTTTTGATTCCGTTATGCGGCGCCAGAAAGAGAAGGTCGATCCGATCCGAAGCAAATTCGGAACCATCAAACGGGAACCCATCAGTCTGGAAATGAAAATTATGGATGTGATGCATTATGCCAGAAAGCACCGCAAATTCAGCTTCCGGCAGATGCTGGAACGCCAGCAGGACAAGCTGGAAGTGGTAGTGTCCTTTCTGGCAATTCTGGAACTGATGAAGATCGGCAAGATCCATCTCACTCAGGAACACACCTTTGACGATATGTGGATCGAGACACTGGAACAGGAAGGCGAAGAGGGCGAGCTGGAGCTGGAAGACTTAAGCGGCCTGGAAGGATAAATATATGGGTAATTTTTTTGAGGAAGACGACGATGATCCGGTAGATCTGGCGGCCGTAGAAGCCAGACATGCCGAGATGGAGGCGGAGGCTGAGGTAGAGCGGCTGGAGACAGAATCGGCATCTGCCGGGCAGAAAACAGCAGAAGACTGGGAGGCCATCATCGAGGCTGTTTTGTTTACCATGGGCAATTCCGTGGAGCTAAAGCAGCTGGCTGTGGCCATCGGCCAGAGTGAAGACATCGCGAAACGCGTGGTTTTGCATCTGCAGAAGCGCTATGAGGAAGAAAAGCGCGGCATGCGCATTCTGGAACTGGAAAACGCGTACCAGATGTGCACCTGTGCGGATTATTACGAGAATCTGATCCGGGTGGCGGCAACTCCGAAAAAACATGTGATGACGGATGTGATCATGGAGACGCTGTCCATCATTGCTTACCGGCAGCCGGTGACCAAGATGGAGATCGGCAAGATCCGCGGCGTCAATTCCGACCATGCGGTGAACCGTCTGGTGGAATACGGACTGGTCTATGAGGCCGGAAGACTGGACGCGCCCGGCCGGCCGGCATTGTTTGCGACCACGGAGGAGTTCCTGCGCCGGTTTGGTGTCAGCTCTATGGTGGATCTTCCGACCATGAATCCGGAACAGGAAGAGGAAATCATTCAGGAAGTGGAAGAAGAACTGCAGATGAAGCTTGGCGCGCAGGGAGAAGCAGATGGCAGCACCACGGAATCTGTATCAGAGGTGGTTGAAGAAGTGCTGAAAGAACGTGAAGGAGAGGAAATCTTTGCAGATTCGGAAAGCAACGGACTGGAAACTGTGGAAACAGAGTACAGCGACGAGGAAAATAAAGAGAAAGAGGAATCAGATCATGCAGAAGATCAGAATTAAATATTTTCACGATGACATGGAGAAATTAACTTATATCGATGGCAAATCCGACTGGATCGACCTTCGGGCTGCGGAAGACGTAGAGATGAAGGCCGGTGAGTTTAAACTGGTACCGCTGGGCATCGCTATGGAACTGCCGAAGGGCTATGAGGCCCATGTGGTACCGCGAAGCAGCACCTACAAGAACTTTGGCATCATCCAGACCAACCATATGGGAGTCATTGACGAGAGTTATTGCGGGGACAACGATCAGTGGTTCTTCCCGGCCTATGCATTACGCGATACGAAGATCGGCAAAGGGGACCGCATCTGCCAGTTCCGCATTATGGAGCATCAGCCGGCTATTTTATTCGAAGAGACCGGTTCCCTGGATCATGAGGACCGGGGCGGTATTGGCAGCACCGGAAGAAGGTAGAAAACATGGGAAACGAACGGAACACAGAACGGAGCAGATCATCTGCAGCCAGAAAAAGCAGCCCGGCAGCAGGCAGAAGCCAGACATCCGCAAATGGCAGGTCACGCTCGGCAAGTGCGCTGGATGGCAGTGCCTATTCACCAGTTCGCGCAAGACAGATCGCACGCCGCCGCAGACAGCGTCAGAGACGCCGCCGCCAGATGATGGCAGCTTTTGTGGCAGTGGTTTTACTGGCCGGAGGCGGAGCATATGGTGCCCGTCAGGCATGGCTTCAGAAGCACCGTCAGGAATATGCGGAGCAGGGACTGGCCTGTCTGGAAAGTCAGGACTATGCCCAGGCCATCACCGCGTTTGATGATGCCATTGCGCTGACCCATGGCCGCATCGGCACCTTTGAGAGCCAGATGATGCTTTACCGGGCGGAGGCGCAGTACCGCAGCGGGGATTATCAGTCCGCGCTTGCGACCTACGAGTCGCTTTACGCGAAGGATGAGAGCAATGAAACCTATAAGACCGGCCTTGCCCTCTGCCTGTTGGAAACAGGAGACTACGACCGGGCGAAGAGCCTTGGCGTAATCCAGGGCCAGGTGTACAGCCGCATTGCAAAGGACCAGATCAATGCCGGAAATTACGATGACGCCTTAAGCACCATCGAGACCGGTTTCTCCGAGGCTGGCGCCGACGAAGTGGGCCGTGAAGAACTGACCTACAATCAGGCCGTGGCCTGGGAGTATAAGGGCGATTACAAGAAAGCCCTGGAAATTCTGGAGGGCTACGACCAGAAATATACAGCAGAAGGAAACGCAGCCCGCGAGCTGGCATTTTTAAGAACCCGTCAGGGCAACCATTAGGAGCATAGAAGAATTTATGGCAGAATTATTTGATATGAAAGAAATCGAGGAGCGGGTGATTCTCATTGCCGTCAGCACGGATGATGAGGACGATACCCGCGCTTCCCTGGATGAGCTGGAAGAACTGGTAAAGACTGCGGGCGGCATTACCGTAGATAAAATGATCCAGAACCGTGAGCGCATTCATCCGGGTACCTATCTTGGAAAAGGAAAAATTGACGAGGTGCGGGAGCGAATCTGGGAGCTGCAGGCTACCGGTGTTGTCTGTGATGATGAACTTTCCCCGGCGCAGCTTCGCAATCTGGAGGATGCGCTGGATACCAAGGTCATGGACCGTACCATGGTCATCCTGGATATTTTCGCGTCCCGCGCGACCACCAGCGAAGGTAAAATTCAGGTCGAGCTGGCCCAGTTAAAATACCGGGCGGCCAGACTGGTGGGTCTGCGTAGTTCCCTGTCCCGCCTGGGCGGCGGTATCGGTACCAGAGGCCCGGGTGAGAAAAAACTGGAGATGGACCGCCGTCTGATCCATGAGCGCATCAGCCAGTTAAAATCGGAGCTGGAAGAGGTGAAACGTCACCGCGATGTCATCCGCAAGCAGCGGGAGAAGGCCCACACTCCGGTGGCAGCCATTGTCGGCTACACCAACGCGGGTAAATCCACGCTGTTAAACCGTCTGACGGATGCGGGTATTCTGGCGGAGGACAAGCTTTTCGCAACCCTGGATCCCACCACCCGGAATCTGGAACTGGAGAGTGGACAGCAGATCATGCTGACGGATACCGTCGGCTTTATCCGCAAGCTGCCCCATCACCTGATCGAGGCATTTAAGAGTACGCTGGAGGAAGCAAAGTACAGCGACATCATCCTGCATGTGGTAGACTGTTCGAATCCGAACATGGATATGCAGATGCATGTGGTGTATGAGACCCTGCGGGAGCTGAAAGTAGAGGACAAGATCATTGTCACCGTGTTCAACAAGATCGACCAGAAGGAAGACGGTGAATTTCCAAGAGATCTCCAGTCCGACTACCAGGTGCAGATCTCCGCAAAGACCGGGGCAGGCGTACCGGAACTGCTGGATACGTTAGAACAGATCCTGCGCAGCCAGAAGGTGTATCTGGAGCGGGTATTCTCCTACCAGGAGGCAGGCAAGATCCAGACGATCCGCAAGTACGGCGAACTGCTGAGTGAGGAATATCAGGCGGACGGCATTGCCGTGAAGGCCTATGTTCCGGCGGAGCTGTTCGGAAGTTTGATCGTGACAAAATAACAGAAGAGTAAGTTTATTTGAGGGCCCGGCAATGCCGGGCCCTCGTGTATTATCCGGGAACAGGAGTTACGCTCCATATAACTCCCCGATTCCCGATACGCCCACATAAATGTGCGAGGTCTTATACCAGGTGGCAAAATCCACCACGCCGGTCTGGGGCAGGCCAAAGATGGACTGGAATTCCCGCACCGACGCGGCGGTAGCCGGTCCGTAAACGCCATCCGCGTTTACCCGGGGAATCGCAGTGTAGACCGTGGCAATGGCATCTAACTGTTCCTGCAGCTGCATGACCTTCTGGCCGGAAGAACCAATGCTCAGGTCATAGCCGGGCCAGGAAGCGGGAATACCGGAAATCTCTTCGGCCGTATTGATGTAGATGCTGTCTCCGTAGTAGTGACGCAGGATTTCAATCGGGCTGTAGCCGCGTTCGCCCAGAGAGCAGGAGCCCCACTGGGTCATCCAGCCGCGGTTTAAGCACTGCACCTGTCTGCCGTCACAGTACTGGGTCAGAATGGGCTGTCGTACGCCGGGACGGGAGAGGTAGTTGTCAAAAATTTCATCTACAATCACGGAAATGCTCTCAAAAATGTTTCGCCCCGGAATCCATTTATGGTCAAAGGCGGTGGATGAGGTGATGGTGAAGTCGTATCCTCTGTTCCGGTAGTGTTCGGTATAGACCCGGTTCAGCGTGAAGCTCATGATGGCCAGTACATTGGCTGTGATGGAGGCCTGGGGCCAGGTGGCGTAGATCTCGCTGGAGGCCACGTTTTTGATGTAATCCCGGTAAGGAACATAATAGTTCTCGGCGTTGCTGGTGGGCGGTCCGTCATGCACCACAATGGTCTGGGGGACTACCACGCGGCTTAAGACAATCTCGCCGCTTTCGTTGACCGGCTGAATTTCGTTTTCCGCAATCTTGGGCGGATAATTGCCGTACAGGGTGTGCTCCGGGATCACAATGGGATTTTCAACTGGCTCAGTATCTGTTTCCGGTTCCATGCGGATGGGCTGGATGGCCGTAGCATCCGGAAGTACCTCGGTTCCTTCCACGGTTACCGGCCGGAAACCCGGTGCTTCCACCATAATGTTGTAATCGGAATAGGGCTGGCCTTCGCCAGGACGAAGGCTGTATTCCAGTGGCGGCGCAGCCAGGCTCACTTCTTCAGTCTGGCCGGAGGCATTGGTGGAAAGCTCCTCTAACGGAGCCGTGGGTTCTCCGGAATATGTGATGGTGACTCTGGCATTGCGGATCGGAAAGTTGTTCTGGATATTTACGACATTGACCTGTAACAGACCGCTGGAGGAGAGTTCTGTTGAGGCGGTGCGGATGGGTTTTGGCATGGAATGACTCCTTGAACATTCGGTTTTGCTTATCATAATAGGATATGCAGGGGAAACGTGGGGGTGAGAGAAAACAGGCAGATAGAAATTGCATTGCAAAATGCGGCAGAAAAAAAGCCGGAATGCGGTAATACAAAACAATAAAATAGGATAACTAAAAATAAGAATGTATAAAAATAAATCAGCTTGCATAACCCCTGTGTATCATGTATAATTCTATCAATTTGGGCGGACGGCAGTGTATACACTGTCAGTGATATCCTCCCAAGAAGAATCACCCCACATATAATACGGATGAAAGAAAGGATAGGTACTCCCCCATGAAAGCATTTCTTATTCTGGAAGATGGCACCGTGTTCGAGGGAACCAGCATTGGCTCCACCCGCGAAGTCATCAGCGAAATCGTATTCAATACCTCTATGACCGGTTATCTGGAGGTCCTGACTGACCCGTCTTACGCAGGTCAGGCTGTTGTTATGACTTACCCGCTCATCGGCAATTATGGTATTTGTTATGAGGATATGGAGTCCGACAGACCATGGCCGGATGGATATATTGTCCGCGAGCTGTCCCGTATTCCCAGCAATTTCCGCAGTGAGGATACCATTCAGAATTTCCTGGAAAAATACGACATTCCTGGCATCAGCGGCGTAGATACCCGCGCACTCACCAAAATCTTACGTGAGAAGGGCACCATGAACGGCATGATCACCACAAAGCAGTACGATGATCTCACCGATCCGATTGCCCGCATGCATGCGTACACCGTGACCGGAGTCGTAAAAAAGACCTCCTGCAAAGAAAAGTACATCCTTCCGGCATCCGATGAATTTGAGAAGCCGATCAAAAAAGTGGCGCTTCTGGATCTTGGAGCCAAGCGCAATATCGCCCGTTCCCTGGCAAAGCGTGGCTGTGAAGTCACCATCTACCCCTGTGATACAACTGCAGAAGAAATCCTCGCATCCCATCCGGATGGCATCATGCTGTCCAACGGTCCTGGAGATCCGAAGGAAAATGTGGAGATCATCAAAGAAATCCGCAAGCTGTACGAATCCGATGTGCCGATTTTTGCAATCTGCCTTGGCCACCAGCTTATGGCACTGGCCACCGGAGCCGATACCTTCAAATTAAAATACGGCCATCGCGGCGGCAACCATCCGGTGAAGGATGCTGAGACCGGACGCGCCATCATCTCATCCCAGAACCATGGCTACGCAGTGGATCCGAAGAGCCTGGATCCGAACATTGCCATCCCGGCATTCACCAATGTTAACGACGGAACCAATGAGGGCCTGAAGTATGTTGGAAAGAATATTTTCACCGTACAGTACCATCCGGAAGCCTGCCCGGGACCACAGGACTCTGCGTACCTGTTCGACCGTTTTATCAACATGATGGGAGGAAATAACTAATGCCAAAGAATCCTGATATTAAGAAAGTTCTTGTACTTGGATCTGGCCCGATCGTCATCGGCCAGGCTGCTGAATTTGACTATGCCGGAACCCAGGCCTGCCGTTCCTTAAAGGAGGAGGGCATCGAGGTTGTTCTGTTAAACTCCAACCCGGCAACCATTATGACCGATAAAGATATCGCAGACCGCGTTTACATTGAGCCGCTGACCCTGGAAGTGGTAGAGCAGCTGATTAAGAAAGAAAAACCGGACAGCGTGCTTCCGACCCTGGGCGGCCAGGCAGGACTGAATCTTGCCATGGAGCTGGAGGAAGCAGGCTTCTTAAAAGAGAATCATGTCCGCCTCATCGGTACCACTGCCCTGACCATTAAAAAGGCAGAGGACCGTGAGATGTTCAAGGAGACCATGGAGAAGATCGGCGAGCCGGTGGCTCCGTCTGACATCGTGGAGAACGTGGAAGATGGTCTCCGCATCGCGGACCAGATTGGTTATCCGGTTGTACTTCGCCCGGCCTACACTCTGGGCGGCAGCGGCGGCGGTATTGCCGATAACCCGGAACAGTGCCGCGAGATCCTGGAGAACGGCCTGCGCCTTTCCCGTGTAGGACAGGTTCTGGTAGAGCGCTGCATTGCCGGATGGAAAGAGATTGAGTACGAGGTAATGCGCGACAGCGCCGGCAACGTGATCACCGTCTGCAACATGGAGAATCTGGATCCGGTTGGCGTTCACACCGGCGACAGCATCGTTGTGGCTCCGTCCCAGACCCTGGGCGATAAGGAGTACCAGATGCTTCGTACCTCCGCGTTAAACATCATCAGCGAGTTGGGCATCACCGGCGGCTGCAACGTACAGTACGCCCTGCACCCGACCAGCTTTGAGTACTGCGTCATCGAGGTAAATCCGCGTGTAAGCCGTTCTTCCGCGCTGGCTTCCAAGGCTACCGGTTACCCGATCGCGAAAGTAGCAGCGAAGATTGCTCTGGGTTACACTCTGGATGAGATTAAGAATGCTGTTACTAAGAAGACCTACGCAAGCTTCGAGCCGATGCTGGATTACTGTGTTGTCAAGATGCCGAGACTTCCGTTTGATAAATTCATCAGCGCAAAACGTACCCTGGGAACCCAGATGAAGGCAACCGGCGAGGTTATGAGTATCTGCACCAACTTTGAGGGTGCCCTCATGAAGGCCATTCGTTCCCTGGAGCAGCATGTAGACTGCCTGCTTTCCTACGACTTTACCGGACTGGATCATGATGAGCTGATCGAACAGCTTCATGTAGTGGATGACCGCCGGATCTGGGTTATTGCAGAGGCACTGCGCCGCGGTATTTCTTATGAGGAAATTCACGATATTACTAAGATTGATTACTGGTTCATTGACAAGCTGGCTATCATCGTGGAAATGGAGAATGCCTTAAAGAACGGTCCGCTGACTCCGGAACTTTTAAAGGAAGCAAAACGCATTGAGTTCCCGGATAACGTGATTTCCAGACTGACCGGTGTATCCCAGGATGAGATCAAGGCCATGCGCCACGCAAACAACATCCGCGCTGCTTACAAGATGGTAGATACCTGTGCGGCAGAGTTTGCGGCAGAAACTCCGTATTATTACTCCTGCTTCGACGGCATCAGCGAGGTAGAAGAGGAACATGCAAAGAAAAAGGTTCTGGTACTTGGTTCCGGCCCGATCCGGATCGGCCAGGGTATTGAGTTCGACTTCTGCTCTGTACACAGCACCTGGGCTTTTGCGAAGGAAGGCTATGAGACCATCATCATCAACAACAACCCGGAGACCGTAAGTACCGACTTCGATATCGCGGACAAGCTGTACTTTGAGCCGTTAACCCCGGAAGATGTAGAGAGCATCGTAGACATTGAGAAGCCGGACGGTGCCGTGGTACAGTTCGGTGGACAGACCGCCATCAAGCTGACAGAGTCCCTTATGAAGATGGGCGTGCCGATTCTTGGTACTGCAGCAGAAGATGTAGACGCAGCGGAGGATCGCGAACTGTTCGATGAGATTTTGGAGAAATGCCAGATTCCGAGACCGGCAGGACACACCGTATTCACTGCGGAGGAAGCAAAAAAGGCAGCCAACGACCTGGGCTATCCGGTTCTGGTAAGACCGTCCTACGTACTGGGTGGCCAGGGCATGCAGATCTGCATCAACGATAATGATATCGACGAGTTCATCGGCATCATCAACCAGATTGCGCAGGATCATCCGATCCTTGTCGATAAATATATTGTGGGTAAGGAAATTGAGGTCGACGCGGTATGCGATGGCACCGATATCCTGATTCCGGGTATCATGGAGCATATCGAGCGTACCGGTGTTCACTCCGGTGACAGTATCTCTGTTTATCCGGCACCGAGCATCACCCCGGAAATCGAGGCGAAGCTGGTGGACTACACGGAGAAGCTGGCCCGGGCCCTTCATGTCAAAGGCATGATCAACATTCAGTTTATCGTGTCAGATAACGAAGTTTACATCATCGAGGTAAACCCGCGTTCCTCCAGAACCGTGCCGTACATCAGCAAGGTAACCGGAATCCCGATCGTTCCTCTGGCAACCCAGGTGATCTGCGGACACACCTTAAAAGAGCTTGGCTATGAGTCTGGCCTGCAGAAGAAAGCCGATTACATTGCCATCAAGATGCCAGTATTCTCCTTCGAGAAGATCCGCGGCGCAGATATCAGCCTTGGACCGGAGATGAAGTCCACCGGTGAGTGCCTGGGTATCGCAAACACCTTCAACGAGGCTCTGTACAAGGCCTTCGAGGGCGCAGGCCTGAAGCTGCCGAAGCACAAGAACATGATCATCACCGTCCGTGATTCCGAGAAGGAAAATGTAGTTCCGATCGCAAGACGTTTCCAGAACGTAGGCTACAAGATCTTTGCAACCCGCGGTACCGCGAAGGTCTTAAATGAAAACGGCGTGAAGGCTCTGACTGTAAGAAAGCTGGAGCAGGAATCCCCGAATATCATGGATTTGCTCTTAGGACATGAGATTGATCTGGTTATTGATATCCCGCAGCAGGGCGCAGAGCGCAGCCATGACGGCTTTGTGATCCGCCGTAATGCCATCGAGACCGGTGTGCATGTTCTCACCAGCCTGGATACCGCAGGAGCACTGGCAACCAGCCTGGAGAACCGCGCGAAAGAGCTGACCCTGATCGATATCGCGAAGGTAAAACCGGTAACCTATAGCGGCATTGAGCGTGTAGAGAAATTCTTAAAAGATGCAGATACGTATTATCTGGCAACCGTAGAAGGCGACCAGCCGCGTGTGCGCCCGTTCGGCACCGCGCACATCTTTGAGGGTAAGCTGTACATCCAGACCGGAAAGGTAAAAGATGTCTCCAAACAGCTGCACGCAAATCCGAAAGCAGAACTCACTGCATTCAAAGACGGAGAATGGATCCGCGTAACAGGAAAACTGATTGAGGACGACCGCAGAGCGGCACGGGAGTCCATGCTGAATGCTTATCCGTCCTTACGGAAGATGTATTCTGAGGATGATGGAAATACCGAGGTGTTCTGTTTTGAGAATGCCACCGCAACCATTTATGCATTCACCCATGCACCGGAAGTGATTAAATTTTAAATGAGATTTCAAAAGCTCCCCGGGAATTCCAGATACGGAACTCCCGGGGGTTTTTGATTTGCGAAATGCTGCAGGAATTCCCTGTGGCTTGTTTTTTGTGGGAAATTGGGCTATAATTTCCGTTATATGTAATAAGGGGCGGGGCGCTCCCGGGAATACGAAGGAGAATTTTGGATGAGAACAACTGGAATTGTAACAGACAGCCACAGCAGCATTTCACAGAGTGAGGCAGAGAGACTTGGGATCTTTGTGCTGCCGATGCCGTTTTATATGAATGGAACCTGTTATTATGAGGGAATGAATATTACAAGGGAGGAGTTCCTGGAACGTCTGGGCAGACTGGAGGACATCAGCACCTCCCAGCCGTCTCCGGAGGCGGTCATGGAGCTGTGGGACAAGGCACTTTCCCAGTATGAGGACATCCTTTATATTCCGATCAGCAGCGGCCTGAGCGGTTCCTGTCAGACAGCCATGATGCTGGCACAGGAGGAAAAGTATGAGGGAAGGGTCTACGTTGTAGATAATGGAAGTGTGTCTACGCCGCTTCACCGGAGCATTCTGGATGCCCTGGAGCTTTTAGAGTCCGGCTGCAGCGCGGCAGAAGTGAAGGCGCGCATGGAGCAGGTGAAGACCAAAGCCGGTATTTATATTGCGGTAGATGATTTAAAATATTTAAAACACGGCGGCCGCATTTCTGCCGGTGTGGCACTTGTAGGAGGACTTCTGAATGTAAAGCCGGTACTTCATTTTGATATCGGCATTCTGGAACTGCATAAGAACTGCCGTGGCTTAAAGCGGGCGAAGCAGACTATGATCGAGGATGTGAAGAAGGTCATTGCCGAGTCCTATCAGCAGGAATATGATGCGGGAAACATGCACATTGTGGCGGCTTCCAGTGCCGGAAAAGAAGAGACAGAAGGTTGGGTCAAGGAAATCGAAGCAGCATTTCCGGGTCAGGCCATCCTCTGCGATGACTTGTCCTTTGGCGTAACCTGCCACATCGGACCGGGTGGCCTGGGGATCGGGTATACCTGTAAGCCATGATTTCCAGTACTTCCCAGTAGCTTTTCCATGTTCTGTATGGTAACATACTTTTGTAACAAATTTGAAATATTTATGTAACAAAAGGAGAAAAAGAACATGAAAAAACAGATCGCAACCACCGCAGCAGCAATGGCAGTAACCGCCCTGCTGGCCTTCCAGCCGATGACCGCATTTGCGGCGACTGCAAACTGTGGAAACGGAGCAAATAACCGGGGATGCACCATTCAGGTATGCCAGAGCTATGGCGGCAATACTGGAAACTGCAGCCAGAATAACAATGCATGCGGAAAGAATGGAAATGCCTGCAATCCTGCAGGAAACCGCGTGACAGCAGGGATCAGCAGAAAGAACCTGTCCGGTAAAACCTGCAGCAGCCCGCAGATGATTTCCTATGTGATGGGAAGCTCTGCCTGCCGCAGATAATACATAGCAACACAAAGGGGCCTTTTATGGCCTCTTTTTTATATGATAGGAAATTCCTCCACTCGGAGGAAACCATACTAAAAATGCCCGCTTTTATGCGGGCACCAAAACAAGACGATTACTGAAAGAAGTCGATATAGAAACCTTCTTCGGGTTCTTCGCCATCCCAGTCATCATCTTCAGTTAAAAAATAGTGCATATCCAAAAGATCAGCATCCGACATACTCTTCACAAGTTTTGCGGTCATACCTTCTGGTGGATTTTGGATGTATTTGTTACGGAGTTCCTCTAAAGCTTTTTTATCCATGATTTATGATGCCTCCCGTCTGTTGATAAATACAGTATGAAGCAGACGGGAAGAGAAATCAAGCGGAACGGCATTTAAATTTGGCCAAGGTCCTTTCGTACATTTCTTCCAGAGGAATCCGTTTGTGATTGAAATAAAGATCAGTCAGAGTCATACCAATCTTGCAGTTAGGGCAGCAAAGAGGATCATATCCAAAGGACAGAGCGATGTTATTACGCCATTTTGTAAAACTGCGAATGATGGGCTGTCTGTTTTTCGGAATGGCACGCCTGAGCTTTTTGTCATTGTTCCGGTGTCTGGCATAAAGACCATAATAGCGGATCATTTTGTAGTGATGTTCCGGGATGTGCTGGATGAGCAAAGAAATAAAATCCAGCGCAGGGATACATTTTTTAACAAAAGCATTGTCTTCATGGCGATGATAATGGAAAGTAACATTTTTACCATCATAAGAATCAATGCGGTTTAAGGCAATGACAGGGCGTCCAAGATAGCGGCTGATATATTTGGTGACTGTTTTAGTATCGCAAAGATTAGGTTTGGCATAGACGTAGAAGCCGTTGGAATCTTTTTTATAAATGGCAGCTTTGATCTTTTTGAAGGATGGTCCGATCTGTTTTTCCATTTCGTTTAGCAGAGCAGTTTGAAAAGACATACGGAGCAAGGTGTAGTCAAAATGTTTAACAATGCGCCAAAAGCCGTCATCTGAAAAGCCGCCTTCTGTAACCAGGCAATGGATATGAGGGTTCCATTCAAGAGGACGCCCGAAGGTATGAAGAACACAAATAAAACCAGGGACAAAGTTCCTGGACATGTTTAACTTGAAAAACATACGAAGAACGACACTGCGTACAGCATGAAACAAGCAGTCAAGAAGAGAACGGTCTTCCAGGAAGAAATGGCGAAGATCTTCATCAATAGTAAAGACACAGTGACGGTGAGAGCATTGGATGAGTTGGAAAGCCATGGAGTTGGCTCTGTCCTGGCAATATTTGATGCCGCAAGTTGGGCAGAACTTGCTTTTGCAACGGAAAGGAACAAATTTAAGGTTACTGCATTTGGGACAGGAATACATTGCACCGCCGAAAGCCGGGTCACCGCAGTTAATCATTTTTGTTACGTTATCAATGACAACCTGACGTGGATGCAAGATGTATACCATTTCTTCGTAATGGTCATTAAAAATGTTTTGGAGTATGTTCATAAGATAATTATGACGCAAAAGAAGAAAAAAGAAAACCCCACCCCTCAAGATTGAGGGGCAGGGGAGTTGAAGTGTCGAAGACACTTTTTCGTACTCTGTTTTGACAAAGCACTAACAAAAAAACTATGCAAAGTGAAAATAAAATGAAAAAAATATTCAAAAAACACTTGCAAAATATACAAAAAGTGTTATAGTAAGAACAGAGTTAATGTTAATAAATTAACAAGTTAACAAAAGCATCTAAATAAAAAAGGTGCTGCCAGACGGCGGCAGAATGGAGGAGCTATTATGGCTAGATTCACATTACCAAGAGATTTATATCACGGAAAAGGTGCATTAGAGGCATTAAAGACATTCGAAGGTAAGAAAGCAATCATCTGTGTTGGCGGCGGTTCCATGAAACGTTTCGGTTTCCTTGACAAGGCAAAACAGTACCTGGAGGAAGCAGGAATGGAAGTTCAGCTTTACGAGGGCATCGAGCCGGATCCTTCCGTAGAGACCGTTATGAAGGGCGCAGCAGCCATGGAAGCATTCCAGCCTGACTGGATTGTTGCTATGGGCGGCGGTTCCCCAATCGATGCAGCAAAAGCAATGTGGATCAAGTATGAGTATCCGGACATCACCTTTGAAGATATGTGCAAGGTATTCGGTATCCCGAAACTGAGAAGAAAAGCTCATTTCTGCGCAATTTCCTCTACTTCCGGAACCGCTACCGAGGTTACCGCATTCTCTATCATTACCGATTACCAGAAGGGAATCAAGTACCCGATCGCTGATTTCGAGATTACCCCGGATGTAGCAATCGTAGATCCGGATCTGGCAGAGACCATGCCGCAGAAGCTGGTAGCTCATACCGGTATGGATGCTATGACCCATGCAATTGAGGCATATGTTTCCACCGCAAACTGCGACTTTACCGATCCGCTGGCTCTGCACGCTATCAAGATGATCCAGAGAGATCTGGTAGATTCCTACAACGGTGACATGGCAAAACGTGATTCTATGCACAATGCACAGTGTCTGGCAGGTATGGCATTCTCTAACGCATTATTAGGTATTGTTCATTCTATGGCTCATAAGACCGGTGCTGCATTCGCAGATTACGGCGCACACATTATCCACGGTGCAGCAAACGCTATGTACCTGCCGAAGGTTATCGCATTCAACGCAAAAGATGAGACTGCAAAAGAGCGTTATGGCGAGATTGCAGACTTCATGAAGCTGGGCGGCGAGACCTTGGATGAGAAGGTTGCTCTGTTGATCGCTTACTTAAGAAAGATGAACGACGACTTAAAGATTCCGCACTGCATCAAGAATTACGGCGCAGACAGCTATCCGACCGAGCAGGGCTTCGTACCGGAAGAGGTATTCTTAGAGAGACTGCCGGAGATCGCAAAGAACGCCATCGCAGACGCATGTACCGGTTCCAACCCGCGTCAGCCTAGTCAGGAAGAGATGGAGAAGCTGCTTAAGTGCTGCTACTACGATACTGAGGTTGATTTCTAATTCTTCATACATACAATTTATAAACACCCCGCCGGGATTTCCCGGCGGGGTGTTTTTCGTGTTTGTTTACATCCATTTGCCCTATTGCTAATTTTGAAAAAGATACGTATAATAATCTATTGTGATTTTTAGGAAAAATAGGAAGGAAATACGATTTGATGAAGAGGCTGATTGCATATTTCAAAAAGGAGACGGTGCTCTGTGTGGCCATGCTCTTAGGTGTGGTTTCTATGTTCTTGGTTCATCCGGACAGCCAGTATCCGGAGTATCTGGATTACCGGACGCTGGCACTTTTATTTTCCCTGATGACAATTATGGAAGGATTTAAGCAGACGGGACTTTTCGGGGAGATTGCGCAGGTTCTGCTTACGAGAGTTCATACGTTCCGGCAATTATATCTGGTACTGGTGCTGCTGTGCTTCTTTTGTTCCATGTGGATTACAAATGATGTATCGCTGCTGACATTTGTTCCATTTACAATTCTGGTATTGGAACTGGCTGGCCTGCAAAAGGAAATGATTCCGGTGATTGTCATGCAGACCATTGCGGCAAACCTTGGCAGTATGATGACACCGGTGGGCAATCCGCAGAATCTTTATCTGTATTCGGTTTCAGGCATGGATATGGGACAATTTTTGTTGATCATGGCTCCACTCAGTGTTCTTTCTTTTCTGATGATTCTGGGTGCTTGCATGCTGCACAAAAACTTTACACTGGATGCCAGGTGCCTGAAGGCAGGAACGACCTTTTCTGATACGATACCTGGAATGCAGAAAAAGGGAGAAAATTCCCGGAAGGACACCAGAAAACAGCAGAATCTGCTGTTGGGTGTTCTATTTCTGATCAGTTTGCTTTCCGTATTTCGTATTTTAAGCTGGCCTGTTCTTCTGTTGATCGTGCTGGCCGGATGTCTGTGCTTAAACAGTGTATTGCATGGAAACTTTCTTCCGAAAAAAGTGGATTACAGCCTGCTTCTGACTTTTTTAGCCTTTTTTATATTTATTGGAAATATGAAACGGATTGATCTGGTACGGGACTTCCTGGACCAGATGTTAACGGGAAGAGAATTACTGGTATCGTTTGGCTGCAGTCAGGTAATCAGCAATGTGCCGGCAGCTATTTTACTTTCCGGGTTTACGGATCAGTATGCGGCGCTTCTCCGGGGTGTCAATATCGGCGGTCTTGGCACGTTGATTGCATCTCTGGCCAGCCTGATTTCGTATAAATTTTTTGCTGAAAAGCAGGGACAATCTCCGAAATGTGGAACGAAACAGCGTTACCTGCTTCAGTTTACGCTCTGGAATGTGGGAATGGCGGCGGTCCTTCTGTTGGCAGCATTCATGTTAAGCTAGGCTGCCGCATATGGATTCACCGGAATTATGAAATTTCACTTTTTACTTGATTTTTTTTCTTTTTATTAGGTATAATGATAACTCGAACATTTGTTTTATGAACAGTTTTATAGACGGAGGGGTAACATGGCAAATACACAGTATAACGCAGACAGCATTACAGTCCTGGAAGGTCTGGAAGCAGTGCGAAAACGCCCGGGCATGTATATCGGCGGCGTTGGCACAAAGGGACTCAATCACCTGATCTACGAGATCGTGGACAATGCGGTGGACGAGCATCTGGCTGGTTTCTGCAATACCATCTGGGTCACACTGGAGGCGGACGGTTCCTGCACGGTGAAGGACAGCGGCCGCGGCATTCCGGTGGAGATGCATAAAAAGGGCGTATCTGCGGAACGTGTGGTACTTTCCACCCTCCACGCAGGCGGTAAGTTTGACAATCAGGCCTATAAGACCAGCGGCGGTCTGCACGGTGTTGGTTCGTCCGTAGTAAATGCATTGTCAGCCCGCATGGATGTAAAAATCTACAAAAATGGTTTTATCCATCATGATGCTTATGAGCGCGGCATTCCGACGGTAGAACTGGAAAATGGCCTGCTGCCGGTTCTCGGCAAGACCAGACAGACTGGTACAGAGATTAACTTTCTGCCGGACGATGAGATTTTTGAAAAAACACGGTTTAAGGCAGACTGGTTAAAGAGTCGACTGCATGAGACAGCCTATTTAAATCCGGGCCTGATGATCTATTATAAGAATGCGCGGGCCAATGAGAAAGAAGAAATTACCTATCATGAGCCAGAGGGCATTGTGGCTTATGTCAAAGAGTTGAACCGGGGCAAGACAGCCATCCACGAGCCTGTCTATTTTAAGAAAGAAGTAGATAAGATCGAGGTTGAGGTAGCGTTCCAGTTTGTAGATGCATTTGAGGAGAATATTCTGGGCTTCTGCAACAACATTTTCACGCAGGAGGGCGGCACGCATCTGGCCGGATTCAAGACTCGTTTTACCCAGCTCATCAATTCCTATGCCAGAGAACTCGGCATATTAAAAGAAAAAGACCCGAATTTTACCGGAGCGGATACGCGAAACGGCATGACAGCTATTGTGGCTGTGAAGCATCCGGATCCGATCTTTGAAGGCCAGACCAAGACAAAGCTGGCCAGTGCAGATGCCACCAAGGCGGTCTTCACGGTATCTGGAGATCTGCTGCAGCATTATTTTGACCGCAATCTGGAGACCTTAAAAGCTATCATCGGCTGCGCGGAGAAATCTGCCAGGATCCGCAAGGCAGAGGAAAAGGCTAAAACCAACATGCTCACCAAGTCTAAATTTTCCTTTGACAGCAACGGAAAGCTGGCAAACTGTGAGAGCCGGGACGCGGAGCTCTGTGAGATTTTCATTGTAGAGGGAGATTCCGCGGGCGGTTCTGCCAAGACGGCAAGAAACCGGAAGTACCAGGCCATTCTGCCAATCCGGGGAAAAATTTTAAACGTAGAAAAAGCTTCCATGGATAAGGTCCTGGCCAATGCCGAGATCAAGACCATGATCAATACCTTCGGCTGCGGCTTTTCCGAGGGCTACGGCAATGATTTCGACATTACCAAATTAAAATATAACAAGATCATCCTCATGACGGATGCGGATGTAGACGGCAGCCACATCGACACACTGCTTTTAACCTTCCTGTACCGTTTTATGCCGGAACTGATCTACAACGGACATGTCTATATTGCCATGCCGCCGCTTTACAAGGTCATTCCGTCCAGAGGACAGGAAATGTACCTGTACGATGACAAAGAACTGGAGCGTTACCGCAAAACTCACACGGGTGATTTTCGCTTGCAGCGTTACAAAGGTCTTGGTGAGATGGACCCGGAACAGCTCTGGGAAACCACCCTGGATCCGGAACGCCGCGTGTTAAAACGTGTGGAAATTGAGGATGCCCGCATGGCATCCGAGGTGACCGAGATGCTGATGGGCAGTGAAGTGCCGCCGCGCAAGCAGTTTATCTACGACCACGCGAACGAAGCAGAGATTGACGCATAAGGAGAGGAAACATGGCTGAGAAGATATTAACAACAGAATATTCCGAGGAGATGCAGCGCAGTTATTTAAACTACTCCATGAGTGTCATCACTGCCCGAGCCATCCCGGACGCAAGAGACGGCTTAAAGCCGGTACAGCGCCGCGTGCTTTACGATATGAGCGAGCTGCGCTTAGGGCATGACAAGCCACACAGAAAATCCGCGCGTATCGTTGGCGATACCATGGGTAAATATCACCCGCACGGTGACAGTTCCATTTACGAGACTTTGGTTGTCATGTCTCAGGAGTTTAAAAAGGGCATGGCACTGGTGGACGGCCACGGAAACTTTGGTTCCATCGAGGGTGACGGCGCGGCTGCTATGCGATACACCGAGGCGCGCTTAAAGAAATTTGCCGAGGAGGTTTACTTAAAAGATCTGGATAAAACAGTCAATTTTGTCTCCAACTACGATGAATCCGAGAAAGAGCCTGAGGTGCTTCCGGTCCGCGTTCCGAACCTGCTGATCAACGGTGCGGAGGGTATTGCGGTCGGCATGAGCACCAGTATTCCGACCCATAATCTGGGTGAAGTTGTAGATCTGGTAAAGGCCTATATTGACAAACCAGACATGTCCCTGGAAGAGATGATGGAGCTGATGCCAGGACCGGATTTCCCGACCGGCGGCATCATTGCCAATCAGAAAGACCTGCCGGCTATTTACGAGACCGGCGTTGGTAAAATCAAACTGCGCGGCAAGATCGAGGTGGAATTAGGCCGCAGAAAAGCAGACCGGGACAAGCTGGTCATCAGTGAGATCCCTTACACTATGATTGGCGCCGGCATTAATAAATTCCTGGTGGACATTGCGGAACTGGTAGAGAATAAAACGCTGTCTGATGTGGTGGATATTTCCAACCAGTCCAATAAAGAAGGAATCCGCATTGTCCTGGAACTGAAAAAAGATGCGGATATCGAGAAAATCCGCAACATCCTGTATAAGAAGACCAAGCTGGAAGATACCTTTGGTGTGAACATGCTGGCTATCGCCCATGGACGTCCGGAGACCTTAAATCTTCGCGGTATTCTGGAAAATTATCTGGAATTCCAGTACGAGAATACCACCCACAAATACCAGGCTCTGTTGGAAAAAGAACTGGAGAAAAAGGAAATCCGCGAAGGTCTCATCCGTGCCTGCGATGTAATCGACCTGATCATCGCTATTCTGCGCGGCTCCAAGAATTTAAAGGATGCCAAAGCCTGTCTTATGAATGGAGATATTTCCAAAATTCAGTTTAAGCATCCGGGCTTTGAGGAGGATGCAAAGCAGTTAAACTTTACGGAGAAGCAGGCCAACGCCATTCTGGAGATGCGTCTGTATAAACTCATCGGCCTGGAAATCCTGGCGCTTCAGAAGGAGTACAAGGAGTGCTTAAAGCGCATTGCCGAGTACGAGAAAGTGTTAAAGAGCCGCGATGGCATGAACAAGGTCATCAAGGAAGATCTGGATCACATTAAGGAAGAATTTGCTGAGCCGCGAAAGACTCTGATTGAGAACGGAAAAGAAGCGGTATATGAGGAGTCTGCTGTAGCTGTGGCAGAGGTTGTGTTTGTTATGGACCGTTTCGGTTACTGCAAGCTCTTAGACCGTTCTGCCTACGACCGGAACCGGGAGACGGTGGATACCGAGTATAAGTATGTGATCCCGTGCCTGAATACCGATAAGCTCTGTATCTTTACCGATACCGGAAACCTGCACCAGGTGAAGATGATGGATATTCCGTCCGGCAAGCTGCGTGATAAGGGTACGCCGATCGACAACTTAAGCAAATACGATGGCAGTAAGGAAGAAATTGTTTTCCTCACCAATTTTGGCCGCCTGACCGGGCAGCTTTTGTTGTTTGCCACAAAGATGGCCATGGTAAAGCAGGTTCCAGCAGAAGAATTTGTCACCAACAACCGTACCGTGGCAGCAACCAAGCTGCAGGAGGGTGACAGCCTGCTTACTGTCCGGATTGTGGGTACCGAGACCGATCTGGCACTCCAGAGCGCGTCTGGTATGTTCCTGCGTTTCTCCATGGAAGAAATTCCGGAACTCAAGAAGAATTCCCGCGGTGTGCGCGGCATGAAGCTCGGTGCCGGAGATGAACTGGAAAAAATTTATTTTGTGACCCAGCAGCCACAGATTGTCTATAAAGAAAAAGAAGTGCATTTAAACCGCTTAAAGCTGGCAAAGCGGGACGGTAAGGGAAGCAAAGTGCGCCTGTAGAAAAGTCCCATGATGCAAAAGCCTGTCTGCCTCCAAAAGCGGACGGGCTTTTTGTAGAATCCGTCTCTCACGTGCAGTTGTGTTTATATCAAAGAAAATGTCTTTGCACAACGCACAAATGTATTTTTCTGACGAATAACTCTTGATTTTTTGAAAAATATGAGATAGGATAAGCGGGAACGAAAAAGTGGCGAAACGAAATGTTGCCATGAGGAGAGTAAGGAGCTTACGATTATGGAAAAGAAATTGCGTGTAGGCGTGCTTGGCGCGACCGGTATGGTAGGACAGAGATTCATCTCCCTTCTGGAGAATCATCCGTGGTATGAAGTAGTTACCGTGGCTGCAAGCCCACGCTCTGCAGGAAAGACTTATGAAGAGGCTGTAGGCGGACGCTGGAAAATGACCACCCCGATGCCGGAAGCAGTCAAGAAGCTGGTAGTCATGAACGTCAACGAGGTTGAGAAGGTTGCTGCCAGTGTTGATTTTGTATTCAGCGCAGTAGACATGACCAAAGAAGAAATCAAGGCCATTGAGGAAGCTTACGCAAAGACTGAGACTCCGGTTGTTTCCAACAACAGCGCACACCGCTGGACCCCGGATGTTCCGATGGTAGTTCCGGAGATCAACCCGGAGCACTTTAAAGTAATCGAGTTCCAGAAAAAACGTCTGGGCACCAAGAGAGGTTTCGTTGCAGTAAAACCGAACTGCTCCATTCAAAGCTACGCCCCGGCCCTTACCGCATGGAAAGAGTTTGAGCCGTACGAGGTAGTGGCAACCACCTATCAGGCAATCTCCGGTGCAGGAAAGACCTTCAAGGACTGGCCGGAAATGGAAGGCAACATCATCCCGTATATCGGCGGTGAGGAAGAGAAGAGTGAGCAGGAGCCACTTCGGATCTGGGGCGAGATAAAGGACGGTGTCATCGTAAAGGCATCCGAGCCGAAGATCACCTGCCAGTGCATCCGTGTTCCGGTATTAAACGGACACACCGCAGCAGTATTCGTAAAATTCCGCAAGAAACCGACCAAGGAAGAGCTGATCGACCGTCTGGTAAAATTCTCCGGACTTCCGCAGGAGTTAAAGCTTCCGAGCGCTCCGGAGCAGTTTATCCAGTACTTAGAGGAAGATAACCGTCCGCAGGTTTCTTTGGATGTCGATTATGAGAACGGCATGGGTATTTCCGTAGGCCGTATCCGTGAGGACAGCATCTACGATTACAAGTTCGTAGGACTTTCCCACAACACCGTCCGCGGCGCAGCAGGCGGCGCAGTTCTCTGTGCAGAGCTTCTGACTGCCCAGGGTTATATCCAGGCAAAATAAACTTTGTAAAATAGGAAAACAGGATGGATCCGGTTTAGACTGGTATCCATCCTGTTTTTGTGTTACAATATCCATAACTGTTCCGTGGTTCCACGGTTATGGGCAAAATTATAGTATGAGGCGGAGGTATTTGGTATGGCTTTCAGCAAAGAAACATTCGGCACCTTGGAGAATGGCGCGGTAATCACAAAATATATCCTCACCAACAAGCACGGTTTAAAAGCTGCTTTTACGGATCTTGGCGGTATCTGGCTGGAAATGTGGGTTCCGGACAAACACGGCACGCTGGCAGATATCGTTCTGGGATATAAGGAACCGGAAGCATATCTGCATCAGGATACGCATTTTGGCGAGATTGTGGGACGGAACGCAAACCGTATCGGCACTGCCACCTGCACCATTGACGGCATTACCTATGCGCTCGTCATCAATGACAATGGTGTCAACAATCTTCACAGCGGACCGGATTTCCTTCGTAACCGGATCTGGGATGCGGAGGTCAGCGAAACAGAGAATGGCACAAAGATTACCTTTTCCCTGTTCAGCCCGGATGGTGACCAGAATTACCCGGGCAATGCCGACATTCGTGTCAGCTACACCCTGACCAACGATGATGAGATCCGCATTGACTATCACATGACTTGCGATGAAGATACCATCGCGAACTTTACCAACCACGCTTATTTCAATCTGGCAGGCCATGCTTCCGGCTCTGCCATGCACCAGAAGGCCTGGATCGACGCAGACCAGTTTACCATTGCGGACCAGTATTCCATTCCGACCGGCGATCTGGTTCCGGTAAAGGGCACACCGATGGATTTCACGTCCTTAAAATACATTGACCAGGATATAGAAGCAGATTATGAACCGCTTAAGTTTGCGGGTGGCTACGACCACAACTGGGTGTTAAATCATAAAGAGGGTGAGCTGGCTCTGTCCGCAAAAGCGGTCGATGAGGCCAGCGGCCGTGTCATGGAAGTCTGGACCGATCTTCCGGGCATTCAGTTCTATACCGGAAACTTTTTATCCCCCATGGAGGGAAAAGAAAAAGCGGTTTACGATAAACGCCAGGGATACTGCTTTGAGACACAGTATTTCCCGGACGCAGTCAACAAACCGCAGTTTGCTTCCCCTATTTTAAAAGGCGGCGATATTTACAGTACCACCACGATCTACAAATTTAAAAAGGAAGCCTAATTTCTGACAGTTTACACAGAAGATGCCAGGGTAAGAATCGTTCTTAAGCACATACTAGGGATGTAACAAAAACACAGACCGGCCATGACGCAGGAGAAAACGCCTGCTTCACGGCAGGCGCTTAAGAAAGGAGGCCAATTATGGCAAGCAGATCTTCTAACCGAGCAGAAGTACCGGAAGCAAAAGAAGCACTGGACCGTTTCAAAATGGAGGTTGCCGGAGAACTGGGTGTTCCGTTATCCGAGGGTTATAACGGAAACTTAACTTCCGCGCAGAACGGTTCTGTCGGCGGCTATATGGTCAAAAAAATGATCGAGGCACAGGAAAGACAGATGGCCGGAAAGTAATCACGGCATAAGAAGCAGAGTTTAAAAAGAGGGTCCGCGGTATTCGTACCGCGGGCTTTCTTTTTTGCAGCTCAGAAAATTTGTTGCCGTTCACAGACAGGAATTTTCTAAACTGAAAATTCCCACCCGCATATGTACGAAAAAAGATACGAAACACTGCTATAAACCGCTTGTATATCCGAAAAAATCAAGTTATAATTGCTTTGATTATAATTGTGAAGGAATAAACGTTACATAGATGCCTTCAGACGATGGGAGGATATGATGCGAGTAATAGCAGGAAGCGCGAGAGGTACCCAGCTGAAAACCCTGGAGGGCATGAACACCCGTCCTACACAGGACCGTATCAAGGAAACACTGTTTAATATGCTTCAGTATGATCTGGCAGACTGTAGTTTTCTGGATCTCTTTGCCGGAAGCGGAGGCATTGGCATTGAGGCATTAAGCCGTGGCGCCGGTCAGGCTGTGTTTGTGGAGCAGAACGAGGCCGCTGTGCAGATTGTACGGGACAATTTAAAGGCAACAAAGCTGGAGGACAAAGCTGTGGTCATGCACTGTGATGCGCTCACAGCCTTAAAACGCCTGGAGGGAAAATACCGCTTTGATTTCATTTTCATGGATCCCCCATACGATCATGAACTGGAAAAGCAGATGCTGGACTATTTAAAGACCTCATCCATGATCGATAAACAGAGCACCATTATAGTAGAAGCATCCCTGCAGACAGATTTTTCCTATCTGTCTTCCATGGGCTACATTACAGAGAAAATAAAAGAATACAAGACAAATAAGCATGTATTTGTCTATCGAGGTGAGTGATATGGCAATCGCAGTTTATCCGGGCAGTTTTGACCCGGTAACCCTGGGACATTTGGATATCATCGAGCGGTCCGCTCACATGGTGGACCGTTTGATTGTCGGAGTTTTGCAGAATAATTCAAAAACTCCGTTGTTTTCTGTCGAAGAACGTGTTAAGATGTTAGAAGATGTCACCTCATATCTGCCAAACGTGGAAGTCCGCTCTTTCGGCGGTCTTCTTGTGGATTTTGTACACCAGTGTCAGGCAGATGTGATCGTGCGAGGTCTTCGGGCAATCACAGATTTTGAATATGAGCTTCAGATGGCGCAGACAAACCGGGTCATTGCCCCGGACATCGACACCATCTTTCTGACTACAAACTTAAAGTATTCCTATTTAAGCTCCAGCATCGTAAAAGAGATTGCCGGTTATCAGGGAGACATCAGTGAGTTCCTGCATCCAGTTATTGCAGAAAAAGTGCGGGAACGCCTTGCAAATAAATAACCAAAGTGCGTTAAGGAGAAGAAACCATGAGCAGAATCGAACAGTTAATTGGTGAGATTGAAGAATATATTGACAGCTGTAAATTCCAGCCGCTTTCCAATACCAAAATTCTGGTAAACAAGGAAGAACTGGAAGAGCTGCTGGTAGAGCTTCGTCTCCGCATTCCGGATGAGATTAAAAAATACCAGAAGATCATCAGCAATCAGGACGCTATCTTAAATGAGGCCCGGGCTCAGGCTGACGCCATGGTAGCTGAGGCAACGGCCCAGACCAACGAGCTGGTGAATGAGCATGAGATCATGCAGAAGGCTTATGCCGAAGCAAACCGCGTGGTAGAAGACGCCCAGGCTCAGGCCCAGGCCATCATCGACGAGGCGGTGAATGAGGCAAATGGCATTCGTCAGGCTTCCATCAACTACACCGATGACATGTTAAACAGCTTACAGACTATCATTACTCATTCCATGGAGGGAGCACAGAGCCGCTTTGACGCATTTATTTCATCCATGCAGTCCAGCTACGATATTGTATCCTCCAACCGCGGAGAACTGGCTGGCAGTGTTACGAGTGTGGAGGAAACTCCAGAGGAAGCACCAGCTGAAGAACAGTAAGAATCAACGCGGAAAACCCTGCATGCAGGAGTTTCCACCCTACATAATGCCGGATGTCAAATCCGGCATTTTTTCTGTTGCTGAGCGGATTGGGAAGGCTTTTGTGGCGCGTCCGCTGATCCGGTGCAGGACCGGAATCCGGAGCATCGGCAAAATCCGCTGCTGTTTGCGAGGCGCATGATCCGCAGCCTATGACGCTGCGGGTCTGGAAAACGCCGGAAATTCCGCCGAACGCCGCAGAGGCAGCACAGGCTGGAAGGCAGACAGCAGCGGGGAATGTGCCGCAGATCTGCCGGATGCCGGTGGTCATTTCCAGAATGCCGCAGAGAGCTGCCGCGGCCGGGGCCGGAATCCAGGCTGCATGAGCCAGAAAACGCGCAAGAATGGAAAATAACATCAGATATGCGCCAATCAGCACCATAATATCGCACACATCATAGAGAACCGTGTCCAGACTGTCTGTTTTGCTGCTGTCTGGCAGGTAGCTGCCCTTTTCTGTGATTTCATGCCCAGAGACTCCGCGCGTTTGGGGTGGTTCACTGTTTCTGGAATCCGGAGGGCCTGAAGGCGCTTCCTGGGAGAACCTGCGCCCTGCAATCCATGACAGCAAAAACGCTGGAATATAGATTCCGAAAAAAAGAAGACCGACGGAAAGCGGGCCGGGAAACTGACCGGGAATATATCCGGCCAGGAACATGGGGCTTGGAAAGCTGCAAAAGGCAAGCAGATACGAAGCCTCTTCGCTGCTGATCCGGTTTTCTTTCAGCGCCCGGGCACAGAGGGCAGGTCCCAGTGGATATCCGCAGAGCATTCCGGACAGCAGGATAAAGGAACCGGTGTCACTTAAGGAAAAGAGCCGCCGAAACAGCGGGCAAAGCGGCTTCATCAGCAGGCGGTCTCCGCCGGTGAGCAGGAGCATACGGGTACAGATCATGGCCGGAGCCAGGGTTGGAAGCACCGTATGAAACCAGAGAAGCAGCCCGTCTGAGGCCCCATGGATGGCCTGCCCCGGAAAGGCCAGAAGCAGAAGAAACAAGAGGATAAAAACCGGTGCGGCTGGGGAGATGGCGGACAAGACTGCCTCCTTAGAAACGGGTTTTCACTTGGAGTAAATTATGCTATACTTAATTTAATTATGCCAGAATACAGAGGAAGAAATTTTATGCAGTTACCAGAGACATTCCTGGAGCAGATGAAGCTGCTGCTGGGAACCGATTACGATGCATGGCTGGAAAGCTATGAGAAAAAGCCCTTTGCCGGACTTCGTTTCAATACAGGGAAGACGAACCGGGAAGCATGGGAGAATACGCTGTCACCCTTTGAACTCCGGCGGGTTTCCTGGACCGGAAACGGTTATTATATCGGTGAGGACGCAAAGGCATCCCGCCATCCTTATTATTTTGCGGGACTTTATTACCTGCAGGAGCCAAGCGCCATGGCGCCGGCGGCAGTCCTTCCTGTAGAACCGGGAGATAAGGTGCTGGATCTCTGCGCGGCTCCGGGCGGAAAAAGCACGGAACTGGGCGCAAAGCTTAAGGGAGAGGGCCTGCTGGTTTCCAATGACATCAGCAACTCCAGAGCCAAGGCACTGCTGAAAAACCTGGAATTGTTCGGCATCCCAAATATCTGCGTTACCAGCGAGACACCGGAAAAGCTGGCTTCGGTGTTTGGCCCGTATTTTGACAAAATCCTGGTGGATGCTCCATGCTCCGGTGAGGGCATGTTCCGGAAAGACCCGGACCTCATCAAGAGCTGGCAGGAGCGCGGACCGGAATATTACGCGCCCATTCAGCGGCAGATCTTAGCGTCTGCCGTGTCCATGTTAAAGCCGGGCGGCATGCTTTTGTATTCCACCTGTACCTTTGCAAAAGTGGAGGATGAAGATACCATTTCCTGGCTTTTGGAGACAGAGCCGGATATGGAACTGGTGCCGGTCCAGCCATGGGAAGGTGTCTGCGGCGGTTTTGACAATATGCCGGTCATCCGCCTGTTCCCGCATAAGATTGAGGGAGAAGGCCATTTTCTGGCACTGCTTCGAAAAAAAGACAAGGCACCGCAGGTACAGGAGAAACACGTTCCGGCAGCGTCCCCGGACAGCGCGTCTTGCGGGAAAGCCGGAAAAACGCCGGCGGCTTCTGCGTCCGGCAAGGTCTCAGCGGAGGTACGCAAACTGGAAACAGAGAGTGATTTTTCCCAGTGGGAGGATATGGTATCGTTTTCCTTTGACCGCAGCCGCATGATGGTGCGTGACGGAATGGTCTATTATCTGCCGGAATGTTTTGAGAAACGCTGGAATCTGCGCTATCTGCGTACGGGCCTGCTTCTTGGCGAGTGGAAAAAGAACCGCTTTGAGCCGTCCCAGGCCGTGGCCATGGCGCTGCGCATGAAGGAATTTTCCCAGACTCTCTCCTTAAGCGCGCAGGATGAGCGTACCGTGCGTTATCTGAAGGGAGAGACCATTTTCCCGACAGAAGAGGAAGCAGCCGTGTTCAAAAAAGACTGGGTATTAATTGGAGTGGACGGTTATCCGCTTGGCTGGGCCAAGTATACCGGAAGCAATTTCAAGAACAAATATTATCCTGGATGGCGGTGGCAGTAATGGCAAAATTAATGAGACTGGATAAGTATCTGGTAGAGATGAACAAGGGCAGCCGCACCCAGATCAAGGACGCGGCAAAGAAAGGCCGCATTCAGGTGAATGGCGTGCCGGAAAAGAAAACCGAGCGCAAGATTGACCCGGAGACCGATGAAGTGACCTTTGACGGTCAGGCGGTCAGCTACCGGGCTATGGAATATATTATGCTTTACAAGCCGCAGGGCGTCATTTCCGCAACGGAAGACAAACGCCACAGGACGGTCATTGACCTGTTAAGCGGGGAGAACCGCAGCGACTTGTTCCCGGTGGGACGTCTGGATATTGACACGGAGGGACTACTGCTCCTGACCAATGACGGAGATCTGACCCACCGGCTTCTGGCACCGGGAAAACATGTCGATAAGGTGTATTTTGCCCGGATTGAAGGAAAATTGCCGGAAACGGCAGTGGAGCAGATGGCGGCGGGACTGACACTGACGGATGGCACGCCGGTCATGCCGGGAAAACTGGAGATCTTAAAACAGTGGGAAAAAGGTGCCGAGATTCTTCTGACAATCCAGGAAGGAAAATTCCACCAGGTGAAGCGTATGTTTGAGGCACTGGGCTGTCAGGTAGTGTTTTTAAAGCGCCTGTCCATGGGAAGCCTGAAGCTGGACCCGGAGTTAAAGCCGGGGGAGTATCGTCCGCTGACGGAAGAGGAACTGGAGCTGCTTGGAAAATAATGCCGCTGTGGTGCTGCAGGGAATATAGAAAACAAAGGAATCAGTTTATGAATCAGAATACAACACAGAATCAGCAGACGCGCCACTGGCGCCTTCTCAATATGCATAGCAGCAAAACTGGCATGTCCGGACGGGCCGCCGCTCTGGCGCTGCGGGATGCAGACGCCGTTTTGTTCGATTTAGATGGAACGCTGGTAGACTCCATGTGGATGTGGAAAGAAATTGATATCGAATATCTGGGCCGGTTTGGCTACACCTGTCCGCCGGATCTTCAGAAGATCATTGAGGGTATGAGCTTTTCGGAGACAGCGGAGTATTTTAAGAGCCGTTTCCAGATCCCGGATTCCATTGATGAGATCAAAGCAGCATGGATCCAGATGAGCATTGAAAAATACCGCAATGAAGTGCCCTTAAAGCCGGGCGCCCTGCGCCTTTTACAGTATCTGGAGCGCACCGGGAAAAAAGCCGGAATTGCCACCAGCAACGGCCGTGATATGGTAGACGCTGTGCTGGAGTCCTTGCAGATCCGCCCCTGTTTTCAGGTTATCGCAACAGCCTGTGAGGTGGCGGCGGGAAAACCGGCGCCGGATATTTATCTGGAAGTTGCCAGGCGGCTTCAGACAGATCCATCCCGCTGCATGGTATTTGAGGATGTCCCGGCAGGAATCCTGGCGGGAAAACGCGCCGGCATGAGAGTCTGTGCCGTGGAGGACGCGTTTTCCACCGGCATGCGCGAAGAAAAGATGGAACTTGCCGATTTTTATATTGATGATTATAATGAACTTTTTGATGCAGAATAAGGAGAATCGAAGATTATGATACATGATTATTTGCCGGTCTGCCGGGAAGATATGGACCGGCGCGGCTGGGATGCGTGTGATTTTGTCTATGTCTCAGGCGATGCCTACGTAGACCATCCATCCTTTGGCCCGGCCATCATCAGCCGCCTTCTGGAAGCCCGCGGCTACAAAGTGGGCATCATTGCCCAGCCGGACTGGAAAAATCCGGAGAGCATCCAGATTCTGGGAAAACCGCGTCTTGGTTTTCTGGTATCGGCCGGAAACATGGATTCCATGGTAAACCATTATTCTGTTTCCAAGAAACGCAGACAGCAGGATTCCTATACACCGGGCGGCGTGATGGGCAAACGCCCGGATTACGCAACCGTCGTCTACTGCAACCTGATCCGTTCTGTGTATAAGGATGCGGCGATTATCATTGGCGGCATTGAGGCCAGCCTGCGCCGTCTGGCACATTACGATTACTGGTCCAACAAGCTGAAACGATCCATCCTTCTGGATTCCCAGGCAGACCTGATCTCTTACGGCATGGGTGAGCACTCCATCGTGGAGATTGCGGATGCCTTAAACAGCGGAATTGATATCAAAGATATTACATTTATTGACGGAACCGTGTTTAAAACCAGAAATCTGGATATCGTATATGACTATAAGATGCTGCCGGACTACCAGGAACTGAAGGACGATAAAAAGGTTTACGCACAGAGCTTTTTTGTTCAGTACAGCAACACGGATCCGGTACTGGGCAAACGCCTGGTGGAGCCCTATTATGGAAAAGAATTTGTGGTACAGAACCCGCCGGCCAAACCGCTGACTCAGGAGGAGATGGATGAGGTCTATGCCCTTCCCTATATGAGAAATTACCACCCGTGCTATGAGGCAGAAGGCGGCATTCCGGCTATCCGGGAGATTAAGTTCAGTCTCATCAGCAACCGTGGCTGCTTTGGTGCCTGCAGCTTCTGTGCGCTGACCTTCCATCAGGGCCGTATCATTCAGGCCAGAAGCCATGAGTCTCTGGTAGAAGAGGCAAAGCTGTTAACGGAGGAGCCGGACTTTAAGGGTTACATCCACGATGTAGGCGGCCCGACTGCAAACTTCCGTTTTCCGGCCTGCGAAAAGCAGCTGACCAAGGGCGCCTGCCCGAACCGGCAGTGCCTGTTCCCGGAGCCATGCAAGAATATCCGCGCGGATCACAGCGATTACATTTCCCTGTTGCGCAAGCTGCGGGCGATTCCGAAGGTAAAGAAGGTGTTCATCCGTTCCGGCATTCGTTTTGACTATGTGCTGGCCGATAAAAACCGCGCGTTCTTACGGGAGCTCTGTGAGTACCATGTCAGCGGCCAGTTAAAGGTTGCGCCAGAGCATGTGGCGGATGCGGTTTTAAAGCGCATGGGCAAGCCGAAGAATTCGGTATATATGCAGTTTGTCAAAGAATATAAGGACATGAACAAAAAAATCGGAAAAGAGCAGTATCTGGTTCCGTATCTGATGTCCTCCCATCCGGGCTCTACCTTAAAGGAGGCTGTGGAACTGGCGGAATACCTGCGGGATCTGGGCTATATGCCGGAGCAGGTACAGGATTTCTATCCGACCCCGTCCACGCTTTCCACCTGTATGTATTACACCGGACTGGATCCCCGGACCATGGAAGAGGTGTATACGCCGCATAACCCCCATGAGAAGGCAATGCAGCGTGCCCTGATCCAGTACCGCAATCCAAAAAACTATGATCTGGTCAAGGAAGCTCTGATCAAGGCCGGGCGCACGGATCTGATCGGGTTCGATAAAAAATGCCTGATCCGTCCGAGGGAGATGCACTGGGGCGGAGCAGGAGCTTATGAAGGAAATGCTTCCCGACGGGAGGGCAGGCCTTCCGGTGGAAATGGATTTGGCGGCGGCCAGAAGCGTGCTGCCGGGCATATGGCCGGAAAAGCGGCTGGAAATGGCAGCAGTAAGTCTGCCGGAGCCAGCACAGCAGCTTTCCGGAATGCGGGCAAGCCTGCAGGAGCCGGAAGAACAGAAGCTCCGAAACCGGCAAAGAAAAAGACGATCCGCAACGTTCATAAGAAAAAATAAGAAGAATAGCAGCGCAGGACTGCCGCAGCTTTGAAACAAAACAGACTGGAAGCTCAGGAGAGTGCAGTATGAGAACAGGAAAGAAAAAGATTGCCATCGTAACAGGCGCGTCATCCGGCATGGGCCGGGAATGTGTGATCCAGCTTGCGGACCGCTTCGCCGGGCTGGAAGAAATCTGGGTTGTTGCAAGAAGAAGAAACCGGCTGGAAGAGCTGGAGAAGGAAGTGCCGGTTCCGTTAAAGGTGCTGGAACTGGATCTTCGGGATGAGCTGGCTTTCGCGGAACTGGCAGAAAGGCTGGAGTGGGAAGAACCGGAGGTAAAGATTCTGGTGAATGGAGCCGGGTTTGGAAAAATTGGGGGTACGGCGGATCTGGCGCTGGATGAGGAAACCGGTATGATTGATGTGAACTGCCGGGCTCTGACTGCGGTCACGCGTCTGGTGCTTCCGTATATGTCAGAGAACAGCCGCATCCTGCAGTTTGCTTCCGCAGCGGCCTTTCTGCCACAGCCGCGGTTTGCCGTGTATGCGGCCACAAAGGCGTTTGTCTTAAGCTACAGCCGGGCGCTGGCCATGGAGTTAAAGCCGCGGCAGATCTGCGTGACGGCAGTCTGTCCGGGACCGGTCAAAACAGAGTTTTTTGATATTGCCGAGACCACCGGAGAGATTCCGCTTTATAAGCGCCTGGTCATGGCAGACCCCAAAAAGGTTGTGAAAAAGGCGCTGCGCGACAGCATGATGGGAAAAACAGTGTCTGTATACGGTGCTCTCATGAAAGCTTTTTTCGTGCTGGCAAAGATATTTCCGCATGACGTGATCCTTTCCCTGTCATTTTCAGAACGGCTTTCTGCGAAATCTCGTTGAGATCCGGCCGAAATAACATATAAAAAATGTACATTCTGTTTTGTGTTACAGAAAAAAGATTGCGCAACGCGTGAACAGTAACAAAAAGAGGAGACAAACAAGTATGAAAATCAGAAAAGGACAGTACGGATACCGGGACCAGCATAAGAAGTCCAGGGCGCTTCTGACAGGACTGTTTGTGGCTGCCATCATTGCGCAGCTGATTGCGAGGCAGCTGACTTCCGAACAGGCCGCAAAAAATATCCTGACTGTCATGGCTATTTTGACTGTGCTTCCCATGGCGAACCTGGCATCCCCGCTTCTGGCGTCCTGGAAGTACCGCACGGCGGAGCGTTCCTTCTACGAGAAGGCCCGTTCCTATGAAGAAAAATGTACCATGCTGTATGATCTCATTGTCACCACAAAGGAACAGATTCTTCCGTTAGATGCGGTGGCTGTGCATCCGAACGGGGTGTTTGCCTTCTGCAGCAATGAGAAAACAGATCTTTCCAAGGCAGAGAAAGCGGTGAATGCGCTTTTTAAAGCCAACAAGCTGGATCCAAATGTGAAGTTGATCCGGGATCCGCATGTGTTTTTCCGCAGACTGGACAGCTTAAAACCTGCTTCCGAATACGAAGATGACGGTGTGGTGGATTACGCGGCAGAGCTGATGAAGAATCTGTCCATGTAAAAAAGACAAAGGAGGATCTTTTATGAGATCCATTACGGTAAATAAAAATGAGGCCGGACAGCGCCTGGATAAGCTGCTGGCCAAATACCTGAACCTGGCTGGCAAGGGATTCCTCTACAAGATGATGCGTAAGAAAAACATTGTCCTGAACGGAAAGAAATGCGATGGTTCGGAAAAGCTTTCCGAGGGAGATGAGATCAAGCTGTTTCTGGCAGATGAGACCATTGAGAAGTTTTCTGAGGTGAAGGTGCAGAAGGTAAAGAAAACGAAGCTGCATATCATCTATGAGGATGACCATGTGCTTCTGATCAACAAACCCTCTGGAATGCTGTCCCAGAAGGCCAAGGAGCAGGATGAATCCCTGGTGGAGTATCTGATCGATTATTTGCTGGATTCCGGGAAACTGACGAAGGAAGACCTGCGAAGCTTCCGTCCGTCGGTCTGCAACCGTCTGGACCGCAACACCAGCGGCCTGGTGGCGGCAGGCTGTTCTCTGGCCGGTCTGCAAAGGCTTTCTGCCATGTTTAAGGACAGATCCCTGCATAAATATTATCTCTGTGTGGTTTCCGGTTCTGTCCGGGAGAAAAAGCGGATCGAGGGATTCTTAAAGAAGGATGAGAAGACGAATCAGGTATCCATCAGCCAGAAGGAACTTCCGGACAGCGCGCCCATCTGTACGGAGTATGAGCCGCTTATGGAAACCGGTGCCTATACGCTTCTCAAAGTAACGCTGATTACCGGACGCACGCATCAGATCCGCGCGCATTTGGCGTCCATCGGGCATCCGATCGTAGGGGATATGAAGTATGGCAATCCGAAGGTCAATGAGGAGGCAAAGCGCCAGTACCATATTCATTCCCAGATGCTTCATTCCTGGAAACTGGTTTTCCCGCAGATGGAAGAGCCGCTGGCGCATTTAAGCGGAAAGAGCTTTACCGCTCCGCTTCCGGGCGAGTTTACCAGAGTTCTTGGCAGTCTGCCAGAGGGAGTGCGCTAGTATGGGAACCTGGAAAAGCCGGGGACTGCGCGGTTCCACGCTGGAGGATATGATCAACCACACCAATGAGGCCTACCGGGAGAAAAAGCTGGCCCTGATCCAGAAAATCCCAACGCCCATCACGCCCATCACTATCGAGAAGTCTACCCGTCACATCACACTGGCTTACTTTGACCAGAAAAGTACCGTAGATTATATCGGTGCCGTACAGGGCATTCCCGTCTGCTTTGACGCAAAGGAGTGTGCCGTAAAAACCTTCCCGCTCCAAAATCTCCACGAGCACCAGATCCGGTTCATGAAGGAATTCGAGGAGCAGGGCGGAATTGCCTTTATTATCCTGCATTTTACTGCGCTGGATGAAATGTACTACGTGCCCTTCCGGGATCTGGAGAAATTCTGGAAGCGCATGGAAGCTGGCGGGCGCAAAAGCTTCATCTACGATGAAGTCGATAAAACCTATCAGATCCACGCCAGCAGGGATATTCTGGTGCATTATCTGGAGACGATCCAGAAAGATCTCACGGAACGGGATTCCGCACAATAAAAATTTATTCCCGTACAGAAAATGCCAGGTGGCGCCAATTCGGCGCCCCTGGCATTTTCGTTACCATAGTATTGATCTTTACTCCTGTCCATCCCAGCAGTAGGTGCACAGGCATTCCTTTGGCAGTCCGATGGATTTCACCAGGTCATCCAGACGGTGGAATTTGAGGGTGGTGAAATTTAAGCGTCTTCGGATTTCTTCGACCATCTCCTGATAGTTTTTACTGTCCGGGTTTGCGTAGTCAGCGAGGATTTCTTCAGATACATTATCTCCTTCGCGGTCGCGGATGATGCGGCGGGTGATGAGATCCAGCTCGGAGTTGGAGCGGGAGAAGTTTAAGTATTTGCAGCCGAAGAGTAACGGCGGGCAGGCCGGGCGGATGTGGACTTCTTTGGCTCCGCTCTGGTAGAGGAATTCGGTGGTCTCACCAAGCTGGGTTCCGCGGACAATGGAATCATCAATGAGGAGCAGGCTCTGGTCTTTGATGAGGGCGCCTACCGGGATCAGCTTCATCTTCGCGATCAGGTTTCTCTGGCTCTGGTTCTGCGGCATAAAGGAGCGTGGCCAGGTAGGGGTATATTTGATGAAGGGTCTCGCGAACGGAATGCCAGATTCGTTGGCATAGCCGATGGCATGGGCAATACCGGAGTCTGGAACACCGGCTACGATATCCGGGTGGATGGTGTCAGCCGGTGCGCTGGCTGCGCTTTGCTCAGCAGAATCGGCAGACTCAGGAGTCTGGCTGCCAGGAGCAGCTGCGTTTGTATGTCCCGGGCAGTGTTTGCATCCAGCGCAGCCCAGGTCACGGTCTGCCAGGATCTGTCCGCAGCGGTAGCGCATTTCCTCTACATTGATTCCTTCATAGCTGGAAGTCGGGTAGCCGTAATAAACCCATAAGAAGGAACAGATCTTCATTTCTTTTCGCGGGGCGGAAAGCTGGGTCACACCGTCTGCAGTCACCCGCACAATCTCGCCAGGTCCCAGTTCATAGCAGTCGTGGTATCCCAGGTTGATGTAGGCAAAACTTTCAAAGGAAACGCAGCAGGCCTCGTCCTTCTGGCCGATGGTCAGCGGGGTACGTCCGTAGCGGTCTCTAGAAGCGTAGATGCCATCCGGGGTCAGCAGGAGAATGGTCATGGAACCCTGGATCATCTCCTGGGCGTACAGAAGTCCTTCCACCAGGCTTTGCTTCTGGTTGATGATGGCTGCGGTTAACTCGGTGGCATTGATGCGTCCGCCGCTCATTTCCATGAAATGAATGTGGCCGTTTTTGAAGGCGTGGTCGATCAGCTCTTCTTCATTGTTAATCTTGCCGACAGTAACGATGGCGTAGCTCCCAAGATGGGAGTGGATCAGAAGCGGCTGCGGCTCATTGTCAGAAATAGAACCGATTCCGGCATTCCCGGAAAGTTCTTCTACATCCCGTTCAAATTTTGTCCGGAACGGGGAATTCTCTATATTATGAATACTTCTCTGAAATCCGTTTTCTCCATAGACCGCCATGCCGCCGCGGCGTGTCCCCAGGTGAGAATGATAGTCTGTGCCGAAAAACAGATCCATCACACAGTCGTGTTTTGATACTACTCCGAAAAAGCCTCCCATAGTTGCTTAACTCCTTCCAATTGTATGTAATCGTATATTAGATGCAAACGGGTACATGTGAGATACAGAATCAGTGTAACATATATCACTATATTTATACAACAGGCATTATATATAAAATATACTAATAAATAAAGGCAAATCATGAATGGCAGGAAGAAAGCCGGCAATAAAAAATGATTGTATTAGAAAAAAAGATAGAGAGAAAGATAGAGAATCGGAAAATGTTTGACGGTACTGATTCATGGATTTAGAATAAAGGAAAGAAGATTGGAAGATATTGATTGACAATTCAGATACTTTCTCCTATAATTAAAACCACGTTAACGAATTAGCACTTTACCATAACAGAGCATTGGAGACGGGATTATGAACATGAACAACCAGTTACTGCATACCCCGGAGGGTGTGCGTGATATTTATGCGGAGGAATGTGCCAGAAAGCTTGCTGTAGAGCAGAAGATTCAGCATGTGTTCAGCCTTTACGGATATCAGAGCATTGAGACACCGGTATTTGAGTTTTTTGATATTTTCAAAAAAGAGCGCGGAAGCGTGGGAAGCCAGGGCATGTACAAGTTCTTTGACCGGGACAACAACACCCTGGTGCTGCGGCCGGATATGACGCCGCCCATTGCCCGCTGCGTGGCCAAGTACTATATGGATGAGACAAAGCCGCTGCGCCTTTGCTATCTGGGTCCCACCTTTATCAATGGAACCAGCTACCAGGGCCGCTTAAAGGAGTCCACCCAGACCGGCGCCGAGCTGATTGGGGATGACACGGCGGATGCGGATGCAGAGATGATCGCCATGGTCATTGATGCCTTACGGGAGACCGGCTTAAAGGAGTTTCAGGTAGAACTGGGACAGGTGGAATTTTACCGCGGTCTGGTGGAAGAATCCGGCATGAACGAGGAGACGCAGGAGCAGCTTCGTATCCTCATTGAGAACAAGAATTATTTTGGCGTGGAGGAGCTTTTATCCGAGCAGACCATGGGTGATGATTTAAAGAAGCTCTTCTTAAAGCTTCCGGAGCTGTTCGGGGACATTGACCAGATTCGCTTGGCCAGGTCCATGACCACCAATGAGCGGGCGCTAGGTGCGATCCGCCGTCTGGAAGAGGTGCAGGAGATTCTGGACAGCTATGGTCTTGGGGATTACGTTTCTTATGATCTTGGCATGCTGAGCAAATATTCTTATTATACCGGCATTATTTTCAAGGCTTATACTTACGGAACCGGCGAGTACATCGTGGCGGGCGGACGTTACGACAAGCTTCTGGAGCAGTTTGGAAAGAAGGCAGCCGCAGTCGGTTTTGCCATTATGGCAGACCAGCTGCTTCTGGCACTCTCCAGACAGAAAATCCGTATCGATGTCAAAATGAACGACACCATCATCCTGTATGATCCGGCAGCAAGAGACAAGGCCATCCGCCTGGCATGCCAGTTCCGCAATGCCGGCATTCCGGCGCAGCTGACACCAAGAGCAGAGGCGGAGAGCATGGATGCTTACCTGGACTACGCGAGACGGTTCCAGATGCACCGCCTCATCAGCCTTCCGGCAGATGGCAGCACCGCAGTTGTTTACGACACGGAGACGGGTGTTTCTGTCCGTCAGGCATACACCGAAACAGTTCGGGATTACATTCATTAAAGGAGACGGCCGTTATGAGATATCTTACGTTTGCGCTGGCCAAGGGACGGCTGGCAAATAAATCCCTGGATCTGTTCGAGAAGATCGGCATTACCTGTGAGGAGATGAAGGACAAAGACACAAGAAAACTGATCTTTACCAATGAAGAACTGGGGTACCGTTTTTTTCTGGCGAAGGCCAATGATGTGCCGACTTATGTGGAGTACGGCGCAGCCGATATCGGCATTGTAGGAAAAGATACGATCCTGGAAGAGGGACGAAAGCTTTATGAGGTGCTGGATCTAAAGCTTGGCAAGTGTCGTATGTGCGTATGCGGCCCGGAATCAGCCAGAGAGCTTTTACAGCACCATGAGCTGATCCGCGTGGCCACCAAGTATCCGGCCATCGCAAAGGATTACTTCTATAACAAAAAGCATCAGACGGTGGAAATCATCAAGTTAAACGGTTCCATTGAGCTGGCGCCGATTGTCGGGCTTTCCGAGGTCATTGTGGATATCGTAGAGACCGGATCCACGCTGCGGGAGAACGGCCTTACGGTGTTGGAGGAGGTCTGCCCGCTGTCTGCCCGCATGGTAGTCAACCAGGTCAGCATGAAGCGGGAGCATGAGCGCATCACCAAAATCATACAGCAGTTAAAAAATCTGATTCAGGAGGCATAAAGAACCATGAGAATCATCAAATTAAATGAACAGAGCAGGGCAAATATCCTTGCGGATTTATTAAAGCGTGACCCGAACAACTACAGCGCCTACGAGGGCACCGTACAGGAAATCGTGGACGATGTCCGCGCAAGAGGCGATGAAGCCCTTTTTGAATACACAAAAAAATTTGACGGAGCAGAGCTGTCCGCAGACAATATCCGTGTGACCCAGGCAGAAATCCAGGAGGCACTTTCCCAGGTGGACCCGGGGCTTCTGGCTGTTATGAAAAAATCCATGAAGAACATCCGGGAGTATCATGAGAAACAGAAACAGTACAGCTGGTTTGACAGCAAGCCGAACGGCACCATTCTGGGGCAGAAGGTAACCGCACTTTCCAGCGTTGGCGTTTATGTGCCGGGCGGCAAGGCAGCATACCCGTCTTCCGTACTGATGAACATTATCCCGGCAGAGGTAGCCGGAGTGGAGAAGATTGTCATGGTGACACCGCCTGGAAAAGACGGCAAGGTAAATCCGGTCACCCTGATCGCGGCACATCTGGCCGGTGCAACCGAGGTTTACAAGGTAGGAGGCGCCCAGGCCATTGCGTCACTGGCATTTGGTACCAAATCCATTCCGCGTGTCAATAAAATCGTAGGACCGGGCAACATCTTTGTAGCCCTGGCGAAAAAGGCGGTATACGGACATGTCAGCATCGACAGCATTGCCGGACCGAGCGAGATCCTGGTACTGGCAGATGAGACCGCAAACCCGCGCTATGTAGCGGCAGACCTCTTATCCCAGGCAGAGCACGACGAGCTGGCTTCCGCAATTTTAGTTACCACCAGCATGGAACTGGCAGAGAAGGTTTCCGCAGAGGCAGATGCTTTCGTGCAGAATCTTTCCAGAAAGGCAATTCTGGAGAAATCCCTGGAGAATTACGGCTATATTCTGGTGGCAGATTCCATGGAGGATGCCATTGAGACAGCGAACGCCATTGCTTCTGAACACCTGGAGATTGTGACAAAGAACCCGTTTGAGGTTATGACCAAGATCCAGAACGCCGGCGCCATCTTTATGGGTGAGTACAGCTCCGAGCCGTTGGGGGATTACTTTGCAGGCCCGAACCATGTACTTCCGACCAACGGCACAGCAAAATTCTTCTCCCCGTTAGGCGTGGACGATTTCATTAAGAAATCCAGTATCATCTACTATTCCAGAGAGGCGCTGGAGGCAGTGCACACCGACATTGAGAGCTTTGCGGAGGCAGAGCATCTGACGGCACATGCAAATTCCATCCGCGTCCGCTTCGAGTAAGGAGGAATGCACCATGGCACGCTGCGCAACGATTGAACGAAATACAAAAGAAACAAAAATCCGCCTGACTCTGGATCTGGACGGAACCGGAAAAGCGGATATCCATACCGGCATTGGCTTTTTCGACCATATGTTAAACGGCTTTGCGCGGCATGGCCTGTTTGACTTAAAGCTCTGTGTGGATGGGGATCTGGAGGTCGATACCCACCACACTATCGAGGATACCGGCATTGTGCTGGGAAAGGCCATCAAAGAGGCTGTTGGAGATAAAAAGGGCATTGTCCGCTACGGCACAATGATCCTTCCCATGGATGAGGCACTGCTTCTCTGTTCTCTGGACCTTTGTGGACGTCCGTACCTGGTGTATGACTTAAATCTGGACCGGGAAAAAGTAGGAGATCTGGAGACGGAGATGATCCGGGAGTTTTTCTATGCGGTATCCTACGGTGCGGAGATGAACCTGCATGTAAAGCAGTTGAGCGGCATCAACAACCATCACATCATTGAGGGTGCTTTTAAGGCCTTTGCCAAAGCGCTGGACAACGCGACCCGTTACGATGCCCGCATCACGGACGTACTGTCCACGAAAGGCGTTCTGTAGGAAAGGAGAACAATCACAATGCAGTTATATCCGGCAATCGACATGAAGGGCGGCAAATGTGTCCGCCTGACACAGGGATTATTTGACAACGTAAAAGTATACTCCGATACACCGGCTGATATGGCAAAGCTCTGGGTGAGCCAGGGGGCATCCTTCCTCCACATTGTGGATCTGGACGGCGCACTGGCAGGCCATTCCGTGAATGAGGATGCCATCCGGGCCATCGTATCCAGTGTTTCCGTACCGATTGAGCTGGGCGGCGGCATCCGCAGCGCAGAGGCGGTAAAGAATATGCTGGATCTCGGCATCACCCGCTGCATCATCGGAACCCGCGCCGTGGAGCGGCCGGAATTCATGAAAGAGCTGGTGGAAGCCTTCGGGCCGGACCGCATTGTGGCCGGTGTGGATGCCAAAAACGGCATGGTAGCCGTGGAGGGCTGGGAGAAGGTCAGCAGCCTTTCCGCGCTGGAGCTCTGTCAGCAGATGAAGGAATTCGGTGTAAAACACATTGTATATACGGACATTTCCAAGGATGGCACCTTAGCCGGGCCAAACGTGGAGTACACAAAGCTTCTGACGGAAAAGACCGGACTGGATGTGATCGCCTCCGGCGGAGTTTCCTGCATGGAGGACCTTATCCGCCTGCATGAAAATGGCATCAGAGGCGCCATCATTGGAAAAGCATTGTATGAGAAAAAAATCAGCCTGCCGGATGCGGTAGCGCGGTTTGAACAGGGAGAATAGTTATGGCAGAATTTAAGCGGTTACTGGCGCAGCTTTGCTGCGATGAAAAACAGGAAGAGGAGATTCTTTCCTATGCGTCCGCCTGCGGCAACGACGGCGCGGACGGCCTGGTCTTTGTGGACAACGCAAAGACGGATGAAGCGCATGAGCTTCACATCGGCCTGATCCGGAAAATGGCGCGGGCCATTGACATCCCGATCTTTGCGGGCGGCCGGGTAAAACGCCTGGAGGACGTAAAAAAATATCTCTATGCGGGCGCAAAAGGCGTATTCCTGGATGCGTCCCTGGAAGAGAATGTCGATATGATCAAGGAGGCAGCGGACCGCTTCGGCAGTGAGAAGATTTTCATCCGTTTAAATGACGCGGCGCAGACAAAACGCATTCCGGAGTATGCCCAGCTTGGCGCATCTATGGCATTTCTGGGAGAAAAAGTGCTTCCGGAGGCGGCAGAGGTGATCCGCACCATGGAAGAACAGATGCACTACTATGTCATGAGTCCGTCCTGTGATGCCGGAAAACTGGCAGAAGAACTGAAGGCAGAGCCTGCTGCCGGTGTGGTTCTGGTAAATGAGAAGCCGGAAAATGGCAATTATATGGAGAAAAAGCAGGAGCTTGGCGCTCTGGACATTCCCGTTGACATTTTAAAGAGCAGCGTTTCCTGGGGCGACTTTAAGACCAACTCCGACGGTCTGGTTCCGGTTATTGTCCAGGATTTCAAGACCTCTGAGGTATTGATGCTGGCTTATATGAATGAGCAGGCCTTTGCAGACACCCTGCGCACCGGCAAGATGCACTACTACAGCCGCAGCCGCCAGAGCCAGTGGTTAAAGGGCGAGACCTCCGGACATTTCCAGTACGTAAAGTCTCTGCATTTAGACTGCGACAATGACACCATCCTGGCCAAGGTTCACCAGATCGGCGCGGCCTGCCATACCGGCTCCCGCAGCTGCTTCTTCCAGACCCTGGCGGAAAAGGAATACCGCGAGACCAATCCATTAAAGGTATTTGAGGATGTGTTCTCCGTAATCCAGGACCGCAAGGTTCATCCAAAAGAGGGCTCCTACACCAACTACCTGTTTGATAAGGGCATTGACAAGATCTTAAAGAAGGTGGGAGAGGAAGCTACCGAGATCGTCATTGCTGCCAAGAACCCGGATCCGGAGGAAATCAAGTATGAGATCTCTGATTTCCTGTATCATGTCATGGTTCTGATGGCGGAGCGGGGCGTGACCTGGGAGGACATTACCGAGGAACTGGCCAACCGTTAGCAAATGAACAAATGCACAATATTTGTGCATAAAAATTGACACATTCATGAGAAAAGTGTGGCAGATTTTCAACGTTTTTGAAAATGCGACCGGTGACAGCGTGGTGGAGAGTTATGTGACGATTGCCAAGCAGGAAGCGCAGAAACAGGCCAAGGAAGCCGGCGGCGCAGCGCCTGATCCGTCATGCGGATGACCTGATCTATCTGGCATGCGCGCTGGTGGTTGTAGCGCTCCTGTTATTATTCCATCAGGTTCTTGTGGCAAAGCTTGGATGTGTATCGCATGGCTGGTGCTTCCGTTCCATTCCCTGAAGCTGCGCTGGCCGCTGGGAACCGGACTTCGTAATACCATCGGTCTGGATTCCACGAACTTCTGCCACATCTTAAATGATTTTCTGGCATTCCAGATTGGTGAGTTCACCATTCCGACCGGACTGCTTCTGTTCATGGGATTGTGCTGCGTTCTGGTATGGCTGTTCTACAGAAGCAAGACCGGACAGACGGTTTCTTATGTAATGTATGAGCTCTTTGGCCGTTTAAGCCGAAACTCCTTCATTGCACTGGCCCTGGTTATGTATGCATGGGGAGATAATAAAAAGAAAAAAGCAAAATAAAAGAATAACATGGATTGGGCATGGCGCAATCGTCTTAGAAATGCTATAATTAAATTCTGATACTACGATTTGACAGGAGATATTATCATGGAACAGACGAAAGAAACACATGACCAGTACTATGAAATGGCCCATGCGCCGGTAGGACGCGTGATCTCAAAGCTGGCCGTTCCGACCATCATCAGCATGCTGGTGACTTCCATCTATAACATGGCGGATACGTTTTTTGTAAGTCAGCTTGGGACCAGCGCCTCCGGTGCCGTGGGCATTATTTTTTCCGCGATGTCCATCATTCAGGCACTGTCCTTTATGATCGGCATCGGTTCCGGCAACTACATTGCGAGACTCATTGGCGCCGGAAACCGGGAACTGGCAGAGAAGCTTGCATCCATTGCGTTCTTTACCGGATTTGGCATGGGGCTAGTCATTACCGTGCTTGGTACGGCCAACATTCACGCCCTGGTTATGATGCTTGGTTCTACCGTAACCATCGCGCCTTACGCGGAAGCTTATGCTTCCTACATTTTACTTGCGGCACCGTTCATGATGACATCCTTTATCATGAACAATATCCTGCGTTTCCAGGGGAAAGCCCTGTTTGCCATGGTGGGCATCACTACTGGTGGTATCTTAAACATTGTCCTGGACCCGATTTTTATTTTCGGCATGGATATGGGAACGGCAGGTGCGGCGCTGGCTACGGGAATTTCCCAGTTTGTCAGCTTCTGCATTCTGGTTGCCATGTGCAACATCCGCAAAGACTGTATTTCCATTGACATCCGCAAGTTCCGTCCGACACTTAAGCTTTACGGACAGATCCTTTACGGCGGTGTGGCATCTCTGGGGCGCCAGGGCATTGCCAGCGTTGCCACTATTCTTATGAATGTCATGGCGCAGCCCTACGGCGATGCGGCCATTGCGGCCATGTCCATTGTCAACCGCTTTATGATGTTTGTCGGTTCTGCCATGATCGGCTTTGGACAGGGGTTCCAGCCGGTCTGCAGCTATTGTTTCGGAGCCGGTATGTACAAACGTGTGAAAGAGGCCTGTATGTTCTGCATTAAGGTCAGCACGGCAGTGCTTTTTGTATTTGCAGTGATCGGCCTGATCTTTTCCGGCAATATTGTGGCTGTATTCCGGAAAGATGATCTGGATGTGATCCGGATTGGTACGCTGGCACTTCGTTTGCAGCTCTGTACACTGCCACTTATGGGCATTACGGTTATGGGCAATATGACACCGCAGTCTATGGGGTACGGCACCTGGGCTACCTTGGTTTCTACTGCAAGACAGGGATGGTTTTTAATTCCGCTTTTGCTGTTCTTAACACCGGTGATCGGCATTCTCGGTATCCAGATTGCGCAGCCGCTGGCGGATGTTGGAACCACGGTTCTGGCCGTCTGGGTTCTGCATCTGATTTTTAAAGAACTGCTGCAGAAGGAAGAACTGGCTGAGCAGAAGCAGAATTAAGGAGAAAGAAGAAGGAAAGCTGTTTGGATGCTGATAAAATCCCCTTTCTGATAAGAAATTACGGATAAGGATTCTGAAAACTACTTGCCAAACCGGAAAACAGGTTTTATACTAGGTAAGTTCGTGCTGTACAAATAGTATAAGAAAAGGAAATGGTACATATGTGGTTTTGGTTAGCAGTTACTGCGCTTTTATTCTGGAGCGGCTCTGATCTGTTCTCAAAGATCGGCTGCCGTGACAACGACAAGTATGCCCACTTAAAGATGGTCATTGCCGTTGGTGTTATCATGGGTATTCATGCCCTGTATGAGATTTTTGCAGGCGGAACGGTGGTCACCTGGCACGTGCTCATTACCTATCTGCCGGTTTCCCTGCTTTATATTTCTTCCATGACGCTGGGATACATCGGACTGCGTTATATTGAGCTGTCCATCTCATCCCCGATCTGCAACTCCTCCGGTGCCCTGGTAGCAGTGCTCTGCTTTCTGACTGGCACCCTGGACGACAGCATTGAGGGAACGATGCGTCTGGCTGTCATCGGAGCGGTAGCCCTCGTCTGTGTGGGCGTCATCGGTCTTGGAATTGTAGAGTCCAGAGAGGATGATGACCTGCGCCGCGCGCGTCAGGAGGCTTCCAACTATAAGTACGCCAAGTCCTGGCTGGCACTGTTTCTGCCGGTGGCCTACTGCCTGTTAGATGCAGCCGGCACATTTGCGGATACCTTTGTCCTGGACAAGCTGGCCGGAGAGGCAGAAGCAGCAGGCCTGTTTGCGACAGCAGAAGAGTGTTCCTCCTATGCGGCATCTTCCGCAAACTGCGCCTACGAGCTGACCTTCCTCTTTGCGGCAGTCTGCTGTGTGATCTATGTGGCATTCATCAAGAAGCAGAAGTTCCTTGTAAAACAGGAAGGTCCGAAGTACATCGGTGCTCTGTGTGAGACAGCAGGACAGTTTGCCTATATCTTTGCGCTGTCCGATACTTCCCATGCGGCCATCTCCGCGCCGATCATCTCCGCGTACTGTGTGGCATCCGTGGTATGGAGCCGGATCTTCTTAAAGGAGAAGCTCTCCTGGAAACATTACGCGATGATTGCGCTGGTTGTCGTTGGTATTGTAATGCTGGGTGTGTTTGATATCTAAGAGAATACCTGAAAGTGTAAAAAATCAAAAAAGTCATTGTAAAACGGAAAAATCTGTTTTGCAGTGACTTTTTTTGAGCCATTTTTACCTGGATTTTATCTGGATAGAGTAAAAATCTTATATTTTATCGTTATACTCTCTGTATACAAAAAGAGATGGTGAAAAAGGAGCAAAAGGTATATGAAACCAGACATCACAGAAATTCGAAATGACAGAGAAATTAACTTACTGATTGAAAAAGGAAATGAGGTTCTTCGGGAACTGGGCTATATAGAGCGCACAGCGGAGCCATTTTAGCCTATGGAATCTTAAAAGAGCGGCAGATATTTGTAATTTTACATGAAATCCGGTATTTTACATAGATTTAACATTGCTTTAACAGGGGGACGGTAGAAGATCTCCCTTTTTCCGCTTATCCTAGAAAAGATGAGATAAGACAATCGGTATACATGTACAAAGGAGAAGGAGAACAATGAACGAAAACGTGAAAATATTTTTTGGCCTCATCGGCGGTCTCGCCCTGTTTTTATACGGGATGAACAGCATGAGTGACGCGCTTCAGAAGGCTGCGGGAGAGGGAATGAAAAAGATTCTCAGCTTTTTAACAAGAAACGCGGTGATGGGAGCTCTGGCAGGAGCTCTGGTTACCGCGGTTTTACAGAGCAGTTCCGCAACCACAGTTATGGTGATTGGCTTTGTCAGCGCCGGTCTGATGAGCCTTCCACAGGCAATTTCTGTCATTTTTGGCGCAAATATCGGAACCACCATGACTGCGCAGTTAATGGCTTTTAAAATCAGCAATTATATTTATCCGATTATTTTTGTTGGTTTTCTGCTGAATTTTATGAGTAAGAAAGAAAAGGTAAAAAATATTGGTATGGTAATTTTTTCCTTTGGACTATTGTTTGAAGGGATCGAAATTATGGGTGAAGTCATGAAACCACTTGCCAGCAGTCCGTTTTTCGTGGATATGATGGGAGAGGTATCCCATATCCCGGTTCTTGGTGTTTTGCTTGGTGCCGGCATGACCCTTGTGGTGCAGAGCAGTTCCGCGACCATTGCTGTTCTTCAGAACTTTGCCTCTCAGGCCGGACCGGACGGCGTGACCAGTGTTATTGGACTGACCGGCGCGATTCCGATTCTTTTAGGTGATAACATTGGTACCACCATTACGGCGCTTCTTGCCTCCATCGGTCAGTCAAAAAACGCGAAGAGAACCGCACTGGCCCACAGCGTCTTTAATATTACGGGAAGTATCGTATTCCTGTTTGGCATTCCGCTGCTGGCCGGTTTTGTCCGCATGATTTCTCCGAAGGGACCGGAGCTGGAAGTGATTTCCAGACAGATTGCGAATGCGCATACCACATTTAACATTGTCTGTACCCTTGTGTGGCTTCCGCTGATCCCGGTTATGGTAAAAATTGTGACATTTCTGGTACGCGGACAGGAACAGCAGGAGCGTCAGTCCTATGAGCCGAAATTTCTGGAGAATCGTGTCCTTACACAGCCGACGGCAGCACTGTATCTGGTTTCGGAAGAAATTCAGAGAGTATCCGATTTTACCAGACAGATGCTTGACAATATGAAGCTTTCTTTTGTGGGAAAAGAGCCGCAGGCAGCGTATCAGAATTTTACGGAGACGCATTTTGCTGTTAAGAAGCTTCAGGAACGGATTGGCAGCTATATTGTGAAAATGTTTTCCAGCGGTACGTTGACGGAACAGCAGTCCGAGCAGGCAGCAGGACTCCTTTACATTAATAACAACATTGACCGTATTGCTGACCGCTGTGCGGAAATTGGAGCTGTGGCAGAGTTCTCCCAGAATCATGGCGGTGTATTTTCGGATGAGGCAGAGCATGAGCTGGAAACAGGAATCGGAACGCTGGAAAACCTGTTTGCTACCGCAATGCAGGCCCTGGAAAACGGAGATAAAGATATTGTAGCTAAAGTATCCAAAGACAAAAACAAAATCCGGAAGCTTCAAAAGCAGAACAATAAGGCGCATCTGGCCCGTGTCAAGAAGAATACCTGTTCCTCGGATATGACGGTGCAGTATTCCAACCTGCTGTACAACATCGACCGTATTGCAGATAACTGTGTTAGCATTTCCGAAGAAGCCATGGATAATATTTCTTTCCAGAAACTGTATCAGAACAATGCCGATCAGGAAAATGGAAAACCGACTCCACGGCCGGACTGAATCTGGCTTTAGAGGGAAGGTGCGATCTGGCTATGAGTTCCCGTGCCCTGAAAGATTATGAAAAGGAACTTTTAAATGCCAAGGTAATCGGAGTTGCGCTTGAAAAGAATAGGGAAATTACGGCTGAAGATGGAATAAGAACAAATGTTTGCAGATGCGTTGCTTTTTGCCATGCCATATGTTATAATGCGGATACAAACATATGTTCGAGAAAGGCAAAAACAATGATCATACAGGACAATCTCACAGTACAGGAAAAACTGAAAATTTTAACAGATGCAGCGAAGTATGATGTATCCTGCACTTCCAGTGGCGTGAACCGAAAGGGAAAAACAGGACATCTGGGAAATACTTCGGAAGCCGGTATCTGCCACAGCTTTTCCGCAGACGGCCGGTGTATTTCGCTTTTAAAGATTCTGTTTACGAACCAGTGCATTTACGACTGTAAATACTGTGTGAACCGAACCAGTAATGACACCGTGCGGACCTCCTTTGCTCCGGATGAAGTCTGTGAACTCACCATTGGCTTTTATAAGCGCAACTATATTGAGGGATTGTTTTTAAGTTCCGGAATTCTTTCTACGGCAGACCATACCATGGAGCTGATCTATGAAACTCTGTACAAGCTGCGGATGGAGTATCATTTTAACGGTTACATTCATGTGAAGACCATTCCTGGCGCATCCCCGGAACTGGTGGAGCGGATGGGATTTCTGGCGGACCGCATGAGCATCAATCTGGAGCTTCCCACAGCAGAAGGGCTAAAGAAGCTGGCACCGGGAAAGACAAGGGAGAAGATTTTACAGCCTATGCGGCAGGTGCAGCAGGGGATTGCCATGTCAAGCCGTCTTTTGGGATATGACCGGGAATATAAAAAGATTTACGGAGGAAAGCGGGCTGGATTTGCAGGAGGGGCGGCGTTGTTCTCACCAGAAACGGGCAAAAACATGCTTCCTGATTTTCCGGGAACTATAACGAATATTTCTGAATCAGGTAATTCTAAAGCATTCCATTCAGAAATTTCAATGTCAGACAAAAGAACTTCCCGGTCAGCAGGCAGGATTGCGCTCCCGGTCCGTACTTACCGGGAAAAGTCCTTCGTTCCGGCAGGCCAGAGTACCCAGATGATTGTCGGTGCCACGCCGGAAAACGACTTCCAGATTTTGTCTGTAACCCAGGCACTGTACTGGAATTTCGGCTTGAAGCGTGTCTTTTATTCTGCTTATATTCCGGTCAATGAAGATCAGAATCTTCCTGCCGTGACGGCCCAGCCGCCGCTTTTGCGGGAACACCGCCTGTATCAGGCAGACTGGCTGCTGCGGTTTTATGGTTTTCGGGCAGAGGAACTTTTGTCGGAGGACCGGCCGAATTTTAATATTTTTCTGGATCCCAAGTGTGACTGGGCTATCCGGAATCTGGAACAGTTTCCGGTGGAGGTGAATACAGCACCCTATGAGACGCTGCTTCGTGTGCCGGGCCTCGGAGTGAAATCTGCCCGCCGGATTGTTGCAGCCAGGAGACAGGGCGCTCTCACATTTGAGGGATTAAAAAAGATGGGAGTCGTGTTAAAACGCGCCCGCTATTTCATTACCTGCTCGGGCCGGACGGAATTCCCGCTAAAGCTGGATCAGGATCATATTACCAGCGCGCTTCTGGGAGATGAACGCCGTGCTGCCTGGGATATTACGCACTGGGACAGTTACCGGCAGTTATCCCTGTTTGATGATATGCATTTAGAAAGTGGGATAAGGATATGATTATTTTTTTATGTGAGCCGTCTTATGAAGGCATTTTAAGCGGCATTTACGATGCCGGCATCAGCAAGATTCCAAAGAACGAGCTGCGTCTGGAACTGAAAAATGAATCCCGCAATCTGGAACTGTTTGCCCATTACCGGGACTGTGAATCCTCGGAAAACAAAGCGGCAAAGGTGCGAAAGACCATCCGGGAAAAGCTGTCTGCAAAGGTGCAGCAACAGGTATATCTGGCTTCACTCAGCCAGGATCCGCAGCGGGCAGATAAGCTATACCGTTACTTAAAAGTATTATTCACACTGGGGCCGGAAGCCGTGGACCGGCTGCAGATTCCGGAGATCAATGCAATCTTTGAGCTCTGCCGGAATGTCACCAATGAACAGCATCAGATGATTGAATTTTTGCGGTTTTCCCAGACAGGAAGCGGAAGTCTCCTGGCAAAGATTGCTCCAAAGAATGATGTGCTGGAACTGATCTCGCCACATTTCGCGGACCGGCTGCCAGAAGAAAACTGGCTGATTTTTGATGAAGGCCGAAGAAAGGCTTCTGTTCATAGGAAAGGCAAATCATTTTTTCTTACCGATGTTCCGGAAGCACTGGCAGAAACATGGAAAAAGGCAGTAGAAGAGGAAGGGTATGAGACGTTATGGAAAACCTTTTTTGAGACGGTTGCAATTCGGGAGAGAACCAATCTGGCATGTCAGCAAAACCATCTTCCGCTCCGGTTCCGGCCGTATATGACGGAATTCTGTGATGGATAAAGATAATATTTTACTTATAGTTCTCTCAATTTCACCGCATTTCTCGCGCTTCTCCGTCGTTCATCCTCCAGTGCTGCGTAATGCTTTTTCGTGGTATTGACATCGGAGTGGCCAAGCACATCCGCAACCAGATAAATATCTCCGGTTTCCCGGTACAGATTGGTGCCGTAGGTGCTGCGAAGCTTATGAGGCGTGATTTTCTTTAATGGAGTTACGATTTTCGCATATTTCTTCACTAGATTCTCCACGCTGCGCACATTCATGCGTTTCCTCTGGAGGGAGAGGAAGAGCGCGTTTTCGCTGCCTTCTTCGGCCATGATTCCAAAGCGCTCATCCAGATAATCCTGGAGCGCGTTTTCTACCTCGGCTCCGAAATATACGGTGACTTCTTTGCCGCCTTTCCGGTGAATGTGAATGCCGCCATTCTTAAAGTCCACATCATTGATATCCAGACCGACACACTCGGAAACACGGATGCCGGTGCCAAGCAGCAGGGTCAGCATGGCCAGATCACGCAGGCGGGTACGGTTGTGGAAGGTTTTCTGTTTTTCGGTCAGTCCGTCACCCTGTTCTACGGCATCCAGCAGCAGGGCCACTTCATCTACATCCAGGCGAATGATTTCTTTTTCGTGAAGCTTTGGGAGCTGGACGAGGGCAGCAGGATTGGTGGTAAGCTTTTCCGTACGGAAAAAGTAATTATAAAAGCTCTTTAAAGAAGAGATTTTCCGCATGATGCCTCGTTCTTTGTTCGTGATCTCCTGGTTATGATCGTTAAAGCGGTACTTTAAGTATTCCATATATTCTTCCAGATCTGTCACAGTAATCCGATCCAGATAGTCCAGGGTAATATCCATACGCTCCAGTTTGGAAAATACAGGATTTTCCTTTCTTAAAAAGTCAAAAAAAACGGAGAGATCGTAAGCGTAGGCAATGCGGGTTCTTGTGGAGGTGCGTGGTTCAATTCCACGGAAAAACTCCGTGCAAAATGGAGGGAGTTCCTTCATCATTTCCCGGAGTTTTTTTATATTTTCAATATCTTTCTGCTCATAATAGGGAAGATTTGCCATGTTTTTTAAATCCTTTCTTGTGCCGTTTGAAAACATTTCATTACAGGGAGTGGTCAGGCCAGCCTTCAATGTTTCCGGTAATGACTGCGTGAAAGAGCCGGTCACGGACACCGGGACTGTCTGCATTCAGACTGCGGATCAGGTTTTTTACATATTCCCGGTGCGTATGTCCGTCCATCGGGCATGGATTTTTGCAGACAGGAAGCTGATATTTATTTCGAAATCCTTTTACATCTGCCTCTGTAACCAGCATCAGAGGCCGGATGACGGTCAGGTTGGTGCGGTCCAAATGTGTTACAGGCGGGAATGCGTAGAAGCGGCCTTCATACAGAAGGGACATCATAGCGGTTTCAATGAGGTCATCCTTATGATGGGCATACGCGATTTTATTGCAGCCGAGTTCCATGGCCTTCTGGTTCAGGGCGCCTTTGCGCATCTTGGCACACAGAGCACAAGGATTAGACTCTTTACGCACCTCAAAAAGGATTTTACCGATATCGGTGGAAATTACTTCATATGGAACGCCAAAACCCGCGCACAGGGCCTTTACGGGCTCCAGATTCATGGTATCAAGGCCCATGTCAACGGTAATAGCGGAAAGACGAAATGATTTCGGATAAAATTTCTGGAGATGGGCAAGGCCATATAACAGTGTTAAACTGTCTTTACCACCGGAAATACCAATAGCGATATGATCGCCATCCTCAATCATGTTATATTGAACAACGGCCTGACGCAGCAGGCTTAAAAGTCTCTGAAGTTTCATGGAAGTGAGAGTTCCTTTCTGAGTATATTAAAATAAAAATAGAACCGGAAATAAAAATCCAGGATATTGATAAAATAATCGGTTCCAATTAAAAACGGGACACCGGAAACCATATACAGGTTACCATGTCCCGTTTTCTTTGTCAACTATTCGTTAAACTATTCTTTCGCGAATAGTTGGAAATCACTCCTATTGACCGGATTCACAGGCATTTCTTTGGATCCGGTCTTTTGAATTGCGTTATAATGTTATAGCTTATTCCAGGCAGCTTTCTGTTTCATATACTTTGCCTTCTTTCATGACAAATGCACAATCCAGCAATGCTTTCGTGTCGTGCATCAGGTCGCGTTTCCAGGCGGATATGTCGGCTAGTTTTCCGGGCGCCAGGGTTCCGATCTGGTCTGAAAGCTGTAAAATCCCTGCGTTGACGCTGGTTGCGGCTTTTAACGCATCAAAGGGCTTCATTCCGCTGTTTAACCAGGCTTCGTATTCATAGCCGCTTTCGTAGTTCTGATGGTTGGCTACAAAGTCTGTTCCGTAGCCCAGGCGGATTTTGCTGCTGCAGATGACTTCACGGCCAGCCTGAAGCGCGTCTTTATAAAGTTCCAGTTTTTTGCGGAATTCCGGCTGTTTTTTCTTGATTTCTTCCGGATCATAATGAACCGCTTCCTCATACGGACAAAAGGTCGGAACCAGGTACAAGCCTTTTTCTTCGATGAGCTGTGCTGTCTCCCGGTTCATTAAACTTCCGTGCTCCATTCCATCGATGCCAAAGGCAATCAGCTTCTGCATCAGTTCATTCGTGTATACATGGGCCGTTACGGTTTTTCCGAGGGCATGTGCGGTGTCCATGATGGCCTTTAATTCTTCGTCGTTGAGCTGCTGCTGGACTGGTGTATCGTAAGGTGTGAAGAAACCGCCTGTGGCCATGATTTTTAAGAAATCAGAGCCATATTTTACCTGTTCTCTCACTGCGTTGACAAAATAGTCTTTTCCGACACCCAAAGTCAGCCTCTCCTGCTGCAGTTTCTGGGACAACAGAGGATTTTTTGCGAAACCCTGGCTGAGATCGCCGTGGCTGCCGGCAGAACACAGAAACATCGGTGCCGCCACAATACGGCTTCCTGGGAAATATCCCCGTTCAATGGCACGTTTTACATCCAGAACGCCGTATCCGTTGCTGGTAATTCCTCCAACGTGCCGCACAGTGGTAAAACCTCTGCGTAGCGCTTTTTCCGCACAGCGCGCAATGGCCAGTGTCTTGGCTTCCTCACTCTGGGTGTATACTTCTTCGCGCACGGTGTGCCAGTCGAAATAGTCCATATGCATGTGGGCATCGATCATGCCCGGAGTTACCTGGCAGTCGGTAAGATCAATGATGTCAGCACCCTCCGGCACGGAAATTTCACTGCCAACTTCCGCAATGAGATGATCTTCCACCAGAATGCTCTGGCCGCTCTTCCATTCCTGCGTCACACCGTCATAAAGACGCCCGCACCGCAGAACCTGGTATTTTTTTTTCATACTGTTTGAACTCCTTCACTGCGTTTATTCTTCAAAAATTTCTGACTCTTCTGCTCCAAGAAGATTCCGTACAAAATAATCCATCTTCCGGCGCACAAAGTAGGCATCCGATGGTACATTGTGATTGCATCTTGGCAGGACCACCAGATCGTAGCGCTTATTGTGTGCATTCAGTTCATCGCACAGGCGGAGAGTCTGCGCCATGGTAACGTTATCATCCATGGCTCCGTAGGCCAGCATCAGATGGCCTTTCAGATTTCCGGCAAGGCGGGTAATATCGCCGTACTGGTAAACCTCCTCTGTATATAGCCCATTGTAGCGCTCCGTCCAGGAATGCTCATACATCCGCTGGTCATAGTTCCCGGAGGATGCCACACCGGCGCGGTACACGCCTGGATACTGAAGCATGGCTGATACGGTTGCGTAGCCGCCGGCGGAATTGCCCCACATGCCAACACGGTCCAGATCAATCTGCGGATACAGCTCTTTTAACTCTTTTAAGCAGAATACATGATCCTCCAGGCCTGCGCAGGCGTGAATGTTATGATAGCTGAAGCTGTGGAAGGTCATACCGCGTCCTGGAACACCGCGGCCATCCAGAATCAGTCCGGCAAAGCCCAGTTTCGCGAAGGACTGCAGTCCTCCGTAAATTTCCCGGTTCATTCCATTATCCCAGGTGAACTCTCTTGGGACATTGTAAAGCTGCGCACCGCCGTATATGTAATCGATCAGCGGCCAGGAATTGCTTTCCGGCTCATCTTCGCAGGCTGCCGGATCCGGTCGGAAGAAAATGCCGTACAGCTTCGTTTTTCCATCTGCAGCGGTCAGTGTGATCCGCTCCGGAATCTGATAGCCCAGCTTTAACAGATCTGAAATATCCGCTTTTTCCAGTTCGCAGATCAGCGTGCCATCCAGCTTTCGCAGAACCGTAACCGGAGGAAGATCCACGCGGGAACAGGTGTCCACGAAGGACTGGCTGCCCATGCTGATCTGATGCACGGCATCCTCTGGCGTCAGGCGTGTCAGGCCACTGCCGTCAAATCCAACGCGGTACAGCTGGTAATACATGGGATCGGAACAGTCCGGAACATTGTTTGCCATAAAGTAAATCTGTTTATTCTGCGCATCCACGCGGATCAGCTTCTGCACGATCAGCTCTTTCTCAGATGCCTCAAAGAGATCTCCCTCACAGACACTTTCGTTTTCTGTCAGACGGTACCGGTAGAGATGGGCGAAGCCATTTCGCTCACTCTGCCAGAATGCATAGGTTCTGTCACTGGTGATAAAATTGGAAAACAGATAGCTTCCGTATCCATCCAGCAGTCCGAAGGCGCCAAGATTGAAAAACAGATCTGTTGTCTCACGAATCACGGCGCTGCAGCTTCCGCTTAACGCGTCACCGAGATAAAGACAGGCCTCCTGGTACCCTCTTGCAATCCAGGTAAAATAGAAATGGCGGCTGTCTTCCATCCACTTGACAGAGGATTTCTCAGGGGAGGTAAATACCGGATAAAGAAAATCAGGTGCATCTGCCTTCACCAGAGTTTTTTCCGTTAAGGAACCGATGTAGAGGCTGTAATGGGGAATCTCCTCGTCAGTATCGGTTACAAATGGGCACGGATACTCGTAAAGTTCCGGGCGCAGATCCTGAATTCCGTCTGCGTAGGATGCGATCAGAGGAAGCTTTTTCGTGCTTCTCCGGTCTGCGCGGTATGTAATGAAACGGGTTCCATCCGGGCTCCACAGCACCTGGGGATGTTCTTTATATCCCTGGCGCTTTACTGTAATCTGGCTGTAAATGTCGATATAGCATCCATATTCCAGATACGGTTCCCCGTCAAAGGTAAGCTGTGTACACTCTCCGGTTTTCCGTTCGGTTAAGATCAGATTGTGCCGGTCATAAGAAAGATGGTAAGCACCGTCCGGAGACATGGTTACTGCCCTCTCCTCAGAACAGCCGGAAGCAGAGCCGGCGTCTGCCGCCTGCCCTGCTGTCTCTGCTTTCTGAAGAATCTGTCTTGTTCCAGTCAGTCCGTTTACTTCTGCCAGAACAGAGGTAATTTCACTGCCGGAACGCTCCTGCCGTTCATACTGAAATGCGGTGCCATCTGCATTCCAGTGTATCTTTGGATTTCCGTTTAACACGGTGGTGCGGGTATGTTTGGTCAGAAGCTTTTCTGCCGCCTCATACCGCCCTCTCATATTATGATGTTTCATGCTGCTTCTCCCTCTTATAAGAATACGCTGACACCCGGGCCAAGCGGAAGGTTAAAGAGTACCCAGATGATCATCTGAACAATCCAGACAAGAAGGAATGCAATGGAATAAGGAAGCATCATGGAGATTAGGCTTCCCATGCCGAACTTCTTGTCGTACTTCTTTGCCATTCCGATTGCGATCGGGATATACGGATAAATCGGTGTGATCGCATTGGTGGTGGAATCACCGATACGGTAGATAATCTGTGCAAATGCCGGGCTGTAGCCGAGCATCATCATCATAGGAACCAGAATCGGAGCAAAAATGTACCATTTGCCGGAGCCGCTGGTCATAAACAGGTTTACCACGCAGCAGAGCAGGATGAAGAACAGCATTAACGGAATGCCGGTAAAGCCGGCTGCCTGCAGGGCATCTGCACTCTTTACGGCAATGATCATGCCGAGGTTGGTGTAGCTGAACATGTTGATGAACTGTGCAATGACAAATACTAAAACAATGTAGCCGGTCATGCCTTCCAGAGCCTGGGCCATCAGGATCGGAACGTCAGAACTGTTCTTGATGGTACCGGCCTTCACGCCATATACAACGCCAACCAAAATGAAATAGATCATCAGGATCGGAACCAGACCCTTAATAAACGGTCCGTTTAAAATAGAGCCGTCTTCTGCCCGCAGGATACCGCCGGACGGAATGACCAGGATTGCAAATAACAGGATGTAGAGAATACTGAAAATACCGGCTGCGCGCAGTGCCTTTGCCTGAACCGGAGTGATCTCAGCGCTGGATTCAACTGCATCGACGCCCTCTCCGTCTGCCGGATCATAGGTGCCAAGACGCGGAACGATGAATTTCTTGTTTACGAACACGCCAGCCGCAGTCAGGGTAAATACGGATACGAACATGAAGTACCAGTTGCAGGTTGCATTCACAGTCATGGACGGATCAATCATCTGGGCTGCAGATTCGGTTACGCCTGCTAACAGGACATCGGTTCCCGCAACGATCACGCAGGCGGTAAATCCGGCGTTGGTTGCAGCATATCCGGCAAGCAGTCCTGCAACCGGATGCATGCCGACAGACTCAAAAGCTGCCGCTGCCAAAGCCGGGACTACGATGATGGATGCCTCGGAAGCAATACTGCCGTTGATGCCAAGGAATAATACGGTGGCGGTCAGTGCCCACAGCGGAACGCCAAGGATCGCGCGGCGCATAGCCGTTGTCAGAAGACCGACTTTTTCAGAAAAGCCAATGGCAATCTGCATAGCCAGTACCAGGCCAAGGGGTGAGAATCCCTGGAAGTTGGAAAGCAGATTTTCCAGAAGCCAGATCAGGCCATCTTTGCTGATGAGACTCTTTGCCAGAACTGTTTCTCCGTTTGTCGGGTTTACAACACTGACTCCGGCCATGCTGCATGCCAGGCTGATCAGTGCCAGGATCAGGCATAACCATAAAAATAAGATGTATGGATGAGGAAGCTGGTTTCCCACCCGCTCAATAAAATCCAGAACTTTTCCGTTCTTTTTCTTTTGTGCCATTCCCTGCATAAAAGTACCTCCTGTTTATTTTCTTTTTTAGACCATGGTCTTATTATAAATAAAAAAAGAAGAAGGCGCAACACTTCCTGCCTGCACCTTCTAAAATAAAGTCAAATACGGTAAAAACGATTAAAAAATGCTCGTTTTCTTATTATTGTTCTTTCTTCACTTCATATTGAGAAGAATATCCAATGTAGGAACGCTCCAGCTTCGTGATGCTCACTGCAGCAAGGTCATAAGTGCCGTCTGCCAGGCACCAGGAAATCAGCTGGCTGCGCTCCTCCGCGACAATATCAGCAGCAAGCGTATGACAGTCAAGATCGGTCCGGATTTCGCCCCGCTCCTGCCCGCATTTTACAATCTCCAGAATAATTTTTACAAAGGAACGCTGCTCACCCCAGAAACGGATTCCGGTAGTACCGGAGAGCTGGCTGATGTAAAGACTGGTAAGCAGCTCCCTTCCGATCTGGCGGCTCATAAAATCGAACATAAAGCGGTTTAGGAGCAACAGCTGTTCGAAGCTTCCTAATGTTTTGTCAATGCTCCGGTAAAACTCCTCATATTTTTCATCGAACAGCTCATACATGGAATCCAGAAGTTCTGCCTTGGCATGAAAGTAATAATAGAACCTGCCCTTCGAGCAGTGTGCTTCCTTTAGAATATCTTCCATGGTAGTATTCTGATACCCGTTCTGATAAAACAGCTTCCAGGCTGCATTTAAGAGCTGCTGCCGCTGCTTCTGTTCGTTGAATTCGTCCTTGGTCCGCATGTATAATTTGTCCTTTGCTTTTTTCATTATTTTAGCATGAAAGTGCAAGAGTTTCAAATACCATCAGAAAATGATGAAGGGTTGTATCGGCATTCCAGTCGACAGGAATCATTTGAACATCTTTCCAAAAATAAAGCGAACCAGCGGACCGGCCGCGAACAACTGCCAGAAGAACGCCATCGGGAAGTTTTTAACTGTGGTAGAAATCCAGATGCTGAAAAATTCCGGCTGCAGGCCATTCTTAAATAAAATGGTTGCGATCAGGCTCATGTATGGGCACATCATCCATACGGACAGAACGGACATCATCAGGATCACAAAAATGATCTTGTCTTCTGCCGGATTGAAGATGCGGAAAGTGATTTTTTTTGCAATCGGTCCAACTACGAAAAAGTCAAATAAAAAGGCCAGCGGGCACATGATCGGAAGCTCATGAAGGGCTGCAGCGAAAATAAAATTCTGCATGCCACCGACATTCAGCGTTACGTTGTAGCAGACCATGGGATAAACCATGGCAAAGACCATCATGATCCCGTAAATGATTTCCTGTTTCAAAGATTTTGGCATAAGTAATTTCCTCCTTGATTGTCTGGGAACACAGTATTTTTGCGAAAATTGTGGGAGCTTCGCAGAAAATAAAAAATGCAGCGAAGCCGTCAAACTCGTTGCGACTCCACTGCATTCTGATTTCAGATATCGGGAACCTGCTGCTTGCAGATTTCCGGTGTGCATCTCACTGCGTTCTCATAAAACTGTATGATGTATGATTGTTACCGAGGTGCTATTATAGCGGAAAATTTTATTTTGTATAATAGTTTTTTGCCATTTTTTTGAATTTTGTCTCATTCTACAAAGATGAATGGCCAATGAGCAGATTTCTGTATATTATGACGGACACTGTTTTTATACTCCCGGTCCGGCTTCTTCTGCCCCACTGCCGGAATTCTGTCCCGGTGCCTCTAAGGCCGCGTTGGTTTCCGCCGCGGTCGGAGCATTTGAGGTGCCCGGTCCATTGGAAGATCCTGGCCCTGCAGACGGTCCCGGCCCGGCACTGGTGTGATCGGAAGCGGTTGTCTCAGTGGAACCCGGGTGGTCCTGCGGCGCACTGATGACGCCGGAGGAGGTTTCGGTTTCCTCGGTTTCTTCTGCTGCAGAGCTTTCGATGGTCTCCTCTTCTGTTTCGGAAGACTCCTCCACAGATGCGCTGCTTTCTTCCGCAGCCGGTTCGGTCTGGGCCGGAGCAGGCTGTTCTGCCTTTCCTCCGGTCTGTCCTCCACCATTATTGCCTTCCGCGCCGACATTCTTGCCAGATTCCGTATCCTTGCCAGGCTCTCCAAGGCCGGTTTTCTGGGCAATGTAATTGCTGATTTCCTTTACGGAGGACGGTGCGTCATACTGCTCCTGGTCATATAAGAAGGTATGGAGCTGTACCACATTGCTCTCCAGCGTGGTTGGAATTACGCAGGACTTCTTGCCGATCTTCATCTCCTGATGAGAGAACGGGAATCCGGAAGTCTGCCCAATATAATACTTTCTGGCGCCCTTTGCCATGGTGAGAACATCATCGACTCCGATGCTGGTAGAAATCTGCGGGTAAACCGCGCCTACCAGGGTCTTTAAGGTTTTAAAATCTGCTGATTTTGCCTTTTCCATCGCCTGTCCGAGTACCTTGCGCTGGCGTTCCGTCCGGTTAAAGTCGGTATCCATGAGACGCAGTCTCGCGTAAGCCACAGCCTGCACGCCATCCAAATGGTTCATGCCGCTGTGTTCCAGCTGATAGGAACCGACTCCGGTGGAATTTACGGTTTCTGTGATAAAGGAATTGATGTAGGCAAATTCTTTGTCGCTGATTTCCATATCCACGCCGCCAAGAACGTTAATGGCATCGACGACCGCTTTCCAGTTAAACGTAGCATAATCATCGATTTTCAGGTTCAGGTTACTTTCCAGCGCATGTACGGCCTGTTCATGACCACCCAGGAAATAAGCCTCATTGATTTTGTCGTAATTGTCTTCTTTGTCGGAGATCCGCAGGTAGCTGTCGCGGAATACAGACACCAGTCGGATCTCACCGGTTTTCTTGTTGATGCTGGCTAACATTTCTACATCAGAAAGCGCGCCTTTTCCCAGATTGCCGTCCCGGGAATCCACACCAAACACAGCAATGGTCCAGTAACCATTATCCCGGAAATGGCGGTAGAAAAACAATCCTGCAAACAGGCAGACTACCAGAATCAGGATCTTTCCGAAGGTTTTTTTCTTTCGGCGCTTTCTGTGAGGTCTTTCGTAAGCGTAAGCGGCACGGTCCTGTCTCATATCGCTCTGGCGGTTCCTCCCCTTGGAATATCCCTGCTCTTTTTCGCTCTGCGCGATGGTGCGGTTTAATTCCTGCTCCAGCGCGTTTTCATAAGTATCGTAATCATCCAGATCCAGTTCTTCAATTTGGTCCGGGCTTAACTCATCTGGATCCTCGTATGGCGCATCCGGTGTGCGGCTGTAACTGCGGCGCTCTGGCACGGAATCCGGAGTACTGCGCCGACTGCTTCTGCCGGACGGTGCGCCCTGTTTTTTTCGCTGCTGCCTTGCGCGCATGCGGTCCAGCTCGTCTCCCTCAAATGGCTCCTCTCTGTAATTCAAACCATACTCCTCTCTGGCCGGAAGCTCCGGCCGGTCATATTTAATCAATCAGACGGCGGTAATAAGGCCATCCGGCATTGCGTGTTCCAACGGTAACGTTATTGATGGAACCACTGGTTTCATGCACACAGCGGATTCTTCCATCGGAGGTCCAACCCAGGAACATGACCACATGAGAATCTGCTCCGGTACGGATCAGGATATCTCCCGGCTGCAGGTCCTCCCGGCTGATACGTTTTCCAAGGGCCGCCAGGCCGCTGGTTCCCTCATAGGGAAGATGGGTTCCGGTCACAGACCAGTATACCCAGCTGATCCATCCGGAACAGTCCAGTCCTTTTAACGTACGTCCGTCTACATCCGGCGGCATTAACGTTCCAAAATGATTGCCTTCGTAATTTTTCGCGGAGGGCTTTCCACCCCAGTAATAAGGTACCTTGCCCACGGAATTTAACGCAAACCGCAGAAGCTCTTTTCTGGTGTCTGAGATATCGGACGGAAGCTCATCCAGATAGGTTTCAATTTCTTCCGCGCTCAGTGGTGTTCCGGTGGAAATGGAGGATACGCTGAGACCATATTTCTGATACCAGTCTTCGGATGCCAGGGAAATGGCCGCCGCGCGGTTTTCCTCTGTCCAGCCCTGCCAGGCGCTCTCGCTGTATTTACTTGCATCATTTCCTACCGCGTCCAGGGCAAACAGACCGGCACCCTCATTCAGGCCGCCGATTTTCATGGTAATGGTCAGGTCCACATGGCCCGGGCAGCTTAAACCACTGCTCTTCTGTTCTTCGGCTGCGGAAGTTTCTGCTTCACTACTTCCTTCTTTTTGCGGTTCTGTTTCTGCGGATGTTTCTATGTTCAATTCCGCAGTTTCGGATGCCGGTTCTCCGGATTCTGAAACGGCCTGTCCGGCATCTGCTGCGTCCTGAACAGCTGCCGACTCCTCCGCGTTAGAAGGAGACGCTGCTTTCTGCCTGGATGGCGCCGTGATCACGCCGCTGGTAGACTCCGGAACCGTCTCCGTCTCCGTCTCAGTTTCCGCTGCGATGCTCTCGGCCCGGCTCGCTTCTTTTGCTTTTTTCTCTGAGGTGCTGAGTCCTGCCGTAATCACGCTGGTCTGCGTTTCAGCCGATGCTGACTGTCCGTCCCCTGCGTCTTCTTCGCCGAAAATTTCTTCATATGGGCGCTCCAGATCCGGATTTTCTTTTTCTGCCTCGGCTTCTTCCATCAAAGCCTTTTTTTCCAGCTCTTCCGCGTCTTTTCCGACACATCCGGAACAGTAATACACATCACTGATGGACATGGTGTAGGAATGGGAGGCCTCCCACAGGGCTTTTGCATAGGACAGGAACGCGTCGCTGTCCTCCGGATTATGATAATAGGTATAGACATTGGCCATTGACATGATCTGTGGCACATTGGAATAGGGAGAAACGGCATGGCCGTCTCCGTCTACCGCCTGAATCTTTACGTTGCGGAAGCTGCCAATGGTCCAGGTAGAAGGGTTCTCCTTCTGGTGGCTTTTGTCTTCCGGGTTATATTTCCCCAGAATCCGGTCTCTGGAAACGCCGAGCTTTGCTGCCATATCTACCGGTGTTACATCGGAATAGCTGTAAATGGCGCTGGACCAGTTGGCATCCCGGGTCATCAGCTCATGGAATACGTGTCCAGCCAGGCTTTTGGTGATGTCCGTATCTTCTTCACCTTCCGGAAAATAGTGTGCCAGGTTTAACTCATCCAGCGTGGGAACCCAGGCACTTTCGGTCTCTGCCTCTGTAGCTGCGGTCGTGGTTGCGGCTGCAGTGGTTTCTTCTGCTTCGGAATCCTGCTCCGGCCCAGCGGCTTTTATAGCAGGATGATACAGAAAAGAAACACCAATGCTCCCGCCACCCAGAACCAGCGCCATTCCAGCAGCCGCCCATTTGCTTTTATAACGGATCATGGAATCCGCAATGCGTTTCACGATCTGTTCAGAATTGAAATGTGGTTTCATACTCGTTATCTCGTTTTTCTTTGGTTTTTGGTGTAGCAATACAACTTCGTATTTTAGCACAGAAGTTTTCGGAAATACAGAGTGGAAACTTTAATATTTCATGAAGAAACAGCATTTCATTGACGAAAAATCCATTCTGGTCTATAATAGACGCGATTTCGTTTTTCAGGAGGAACGAAACACCCAATAGCAAAGCTATAGCGCCATGCACCTGAGGACTGTACGTGAAAGCTGCAAAGCTGGTTTTTCAGGTTAACGAGGTGGAGAGATCATCGAAAATTCGGCGGGTACTCTCCCATGCTTCTCCGGGCGTGTATATTCTGTGAAATATGCGGGCAACCGCAAAACAAACGCAGGATAACCGGAGGGTCTTCTTTTTGTACGCATTTTTGGCGGAACATCATGCGGCCGGTATAAATGAAGAAGCGTATCACAGGAACCATGACAACAGGAAAGACAGAAAGGAATTTTTATAATATGTGTGGAATTATTGGATATTCAGGACCTTTAGATGCAGGCAAGATCCTCTTAGATGGCCTCAGCGGCCTGGAGTACCGCGGTTATGACAGTGCCGGAATTGGTCTCTGCATGGAGGATACCAGCATCTGCATCGCGAAAAAGGTTGGAAAAGTAAAGAATTTAAGAGAATACTGTGAGGCAAACGTACATGGAACCGCTCACAGCGGCATCGGCCATACCCGCTGGGCCACCCACGGAGGTGTTACCGATGCCAACGCCCATCCGCACCGCGCTGGAAGGGTCACTCTGATCCACAACGGCATCATTGAGAACTATCACGAACTGACCGAGCAGTTCCACTTAGAAGGCCAGCTTGTCTCCCAGACAGACAGTGAGGTAGCTGCGCGCGTGCTGGACGCTCTGTATGACGGAGACCCGTTAAAGGCCATTCAGAAGCTTCAGGAACTGATCGTGGGTTCCTACGGCTTCTGCATCCTGTTCGATGATCAGCCTGGCTCTGTTTACGCGCTGCGCAAAGTCAGCCCGCTGGTGGCTTCCTACACCCATGCAGGCGCCATCATCGCCTCTGATCTGACTGCGCTGATTCCGTACAGCAATCAGTACTTTGTGGTACCGGAAGATAAAATTGTGCGCCTGACTCCTTACAAAGTGCACGTATACAATATGGATGAGACATTCTCCAAGGTTTATCCGGAGATCATGACCGTGAACTGGAATATGGACGCTGCCATGAAGAACGGCTACCCGCATTTCATGATGAAGGAAATCCATGAGCAGCCGGAGGCTATGAAGAACACCATCCTGCCGCGTATCAGCAAGGGACTTCCGGACTTCTCCGATGACAAGATCCCGGATGAGATCTTCAAAGACTGCAATCAGATTCATATCGTGGCATGCGGAACCGCCATGCATACCGGTATGGTAGCCCGTGCCCTGATGGAGCCGATCCTGCGGATCCCGGTTACCGTAACCATTGCTTCCGAGTTTCGCTATGAACAGCCGCTGATTGATGAACACACTCTGGTGCTGGTCATCTCCCAGTCCGGTGAGACCATCGACACCCTGGCTGCCCTGCGTCTGGCCCATGAATACGGATCCAAGACCCTGGCAATTGTAAATGTGAAGGGTTCCACCATCGCAAGAGAAAGCGATTATGTGCTTTATACCCATGCGGGCCCGGAGATTGCCGTGGCCAGCACCAAAGCATACTCTGTACAGCTTGCCGCCCTTTACATGATTGGCTGCCGCATGGCACTGGTTCGCGGTAAATTTACCGAAAAACAGGCTATGGACTTCCTCTCCGACCTGCTGGATGTGATCCCGGCTATGGAGACCATGATCGTACAGGAACAGATGATCAAGGGCGTCGTTTCCCACATCATCCAGAGCCCGGATGCGTTCTTTATCGGCCGTGGCCTGGATTACGCTTTCTCCTTAGAGGGTGCCCTGAAGCTGAAGGAAATCTCCTACATTCACGCGGAGGCTTACGCAGCCGGGGAATTAAAGCACGGCACCATTGCCCTGATTTCTGACCAGGTACCGGTTATTGCCATTGCGACCCAGGAGCATGTGTTCTCCAAGACCATTTCCAATATCCGGGAAGTCAAAGCCCGCGGCGCCTTTGTGATCCTGCTGACCAAAGAAGGTTCTGTGGTGGATGACAATCTGGCCGATATCCGGATTCGTATTCCGGATGTCGATGACCGCTTCACCGTATTCCCAATTGCCGTAGTACTGCAGCTTATTGCCTACTATGCTTCACTCGGAAAGAATCTGGATGTGGACCAGCCGAGAAACCTGGCGAAGTCCGTAACGGTGGAATAGAATTTTGAAAAACCGTATATCATAGCATGACAAAAGCCGGAAACTGATACCAAATGTATGGTGTTCAGTCTCCGGCTTTCTCTAGATGCCTGTGGGAGAACATGTGCTATAGCACATGTTCCGATTGAATCCTGGTGGGAATTACTCTGCGAACTCACTAGCCTCCATGATCTTACCGTCGCGCCAGATTCTCTCCAGATCGTAAAACAGGCGATCCTCCTTATCGAATACATGCACGATGATATCGCCGTAGTCCATGAGGATCCAGTTCGCGCTCTGGTATCCCTCTACCTGCTTGCACGGGTATCCGGCTTTGCCAAGCTCCTCTTCCACATTGTCGGCCATAGCCTGAACCTGGTTTCCGTTGGAACCACTCGCGATGAGGAAGTAATCAGCCAGAACGGATACCTCGCGGATGTCGATCACGCGGATATCTTCGCCTTTTTTATCTTCCAGGGCCGTGATGGCCAGTTTTACCATTTCGTTTGCCTGACTCATTCGTTTTCTCCTTTTCTTCTGATCTGCCTGCATCCGGTCATTTATGACTGAAAATGCCGGTTACAGGCCACTATTTTTTATTTTCCTTGTGTTTCATGACCCCTTCAAAATAGGAAAAGGCCTGCATGGTCATCGGATCGATGGTACTTCCCTTTTTGCCAAGATATTGCAGGGTTCCTTTTAAAATCTCGTACATAGTCTCATCCAGATCCTGGAAGGCCAGGTAACGCATCTGGGGCAGATTGTCTGCCTTGTCCCTGCGCGGCTCAATGTAGTCGGCGATGTATAAGATCTTGTCCAGGGTTGTCATGTCCGGTTTTCCGGTGGTGTGACATGCAATGGCGGAGATGATCTCCGGGTCCTGAATGCCGTATTTATTCTCTGCCAGATAAGCACCATATTTTGCGTGGATCACAGCAGGTGCCTTGATTTCCGCCTCTGTCAGTGCTACTCCGTGCTTCTGGCATTTCTGGATCAGTTCACTGTCTGTAAACCGCTTGGCACAGTCGTGCATGAGCCCGGCAAGCTCTGCCTTCTGAATGTCATAGCCATAGCGCATAGCCAGCGCGGTGCAGGTGAATGATACGCTTACAGAATGCTCAAAGCGCATGGGATCCAGCTTGGATTTTAACTGCTTGCGCAGGGTAATGATCTGTTCTGTTATCATAATGTATCCTCCTTACGGTCAGGATGTTGATACAGGCCGTGTTCTCTGATGTAGCGCTCCACGCTGGCCGGAACCAGATCTCCGATTCCAAGCCCGAGGTTTTCCCGCTCCCGAAGTTCCTGGGAAGAAACATGCATGGTATCGCTGTGTAAAAGAAAAATTGCGGCTCCGTATTTGTTTCTCAGATATTCTGCCTGTTCTTCTAACGAGCAGGAGGCATCCTCACATTCACGGCCTGCGGCCAGAATTGTAACATGCCCTAACACCAGTTCCGGATGATACCAGCTTTCGATGTGGTACAGGGAATCTGCACCCACGATAAAGAAAAAGGTATGTTCCGGGTATGCTTCTTTTAAAAGCTGCAGCGTCTGGGCTGTATAGGTATTGCCTGTTCGGGAAATCTCAAAATCTGAAAAACGGAAATAAGGATATTCCGCAATCGCAAGTTTTACCATCTCGCAACGGTCTTTGGTACCGGTTACCAGATGGTCTGTTTTGTGCGGAGGGGTGTGAGACGGCATGAACCAGACCTCATCCAGTCCGTATTCTTCCCATGCCTGTCTGCCCAGCATCAGATGTGCGTTGTGGATCGGATCAAACGTTCCGCCCATAATTCCGATCTTGGCCAAGCATCTCACACTCCCTTCGCAAAATGGTAATCACACTTCTAATGATGATTAAGGCAGAACGATCTTGCGCTTTGCCTCGTCTTTGGCCGGCTTGTAAAGAACGATCTTCTTGCCGATAACCTGAACGACCTCGGAACGGGTGCGCTCAGCCAGTACTTCTGCGATGGAACGTCCGTCGTCCAGGCAGTTCTTTAAGACCGTGATCTTGATCAGCTCGCGGGCCTCCAGTGCCTCTGCAATGGCTGCAGTCAGCTCCGGAGTCACGCTGGACTTACCGATCTGGAAAATCGGGTCCATGGTCATAGCCAGTCCCTTTAAATAGGATCTCTGCTTGCTTGTCATGTTTTATCTCCTGTTATTTATAATAATCAAATGCAAGGCCGTACATGCGGACGGTATCGCCCTCTTTGATGCCAGCGGCCTCAAGCTCGTCTAAAATGCCATTCTCTTTTAAGAATTTCTGGAAGAACTGGAATCCCTTCTCAGACTCCAGGTTCGTGTAGCCCAGCATCTTCTCGATGCGCGGTCCCTCTACCACGAATTCACCATCCTCGTTCTGCTCTACCGTGTACGGCAGGTTGCGGTCACCGGCGTACTCGATCTCGAATTCCTTCTCGAAGATGACCGGGTCAAGATTGACGGTCTTAAGAAGCTCATATACTGCGTATAACAGCTCCTTCACGCCCTTACCGCTGACTGCGGAGATCGGGAATACCTTGATGCCCTCTGGCTCAAACTCCTGTTTCAGAATCTCTACCGGATCCTCGTCCTCAGAGTAAACAGCATCAATCTTGTTGGCTGCAATGACCATCGGACGCTTTAACAGCTCCGGATTGTATGCTTCCAGCTCTGCGTTGATGGCACGGATATCCGCGATCGGGTCACGTCCTTCGGTACCTGCGGCGTCTACCACATGGACCAGTACGCGGCAGCGCTCAATATGGCGCAGGAAATCATGGCCAAGGCCGATGCCCTGGGAAGCTCCCTCGATGAGGCCCGGAATATCTGCCATAACAAAGCCTGCTCCGCCGTCTAAGTCAACCACGCCCAGATGCGGGTTTAAGGTTGTGAAATGATAGTTTGCAATCTTCGGTTTTGCGTTGGAAACGCGGGAAAGAAGGGTGGATTTTCCAACGTTTGGGAAGCCGACCAGACCAACGTCCGCAATGACCTTTAATTCCAGCTGAACCCAGAGCTCATGGCCCTGCTGACCCGGCTGTGCGTACTTTGGTGCCTGCATGGTCGGGGTTGCGAAGTTCATATTGCCGAGGCCGCCCTTGCCGCCCCGTAAAATGGTTTCGCGTTTATTTTCACCGGACATATCCGCGATGACCTTGCCAGTCTCAAAGTCCTTGATGACGGTTCCCTCCGGAACTTTGATCACCAGGTTCTCTGCATTGGCACCGTGGCACCGCTTCTTGCCGCCTTGTTCTCCATCTCGTGCTACATATTTCCGAACGTGACGAAAATCTGTTAATGTATTTAAACCCGGATCCACCTCAAAAATGATGTCTCCGCCTTTTCCTCCATCACCGCCGTCAGGGCCGCCTGCCGGCACAAACAATTCTTTGCGGAAACTTACATGGCCGTCTCCGCCTTTTCCTGATTTGATAAAAATTTTTGCATTATCTGCAAACATGGATTCACCTAAATCCTTTCTGTATATCGGTGAACGCAAAAAAACACGTTCTTTTACGTCTCTGGCAAAAAAGGGCTTCATACTAGTTACCAGTATGAAGCCCTGTCAGTGTCATTATTCGTTGATTGTTCTCGGGTATACAGAAACCTGCTTTTTGTCTCTGCCCTTTCTCTCAAATCTTACAACGCCGTCTACAGTAGCGAATAAAGTATCATCGCCGCCGCGTCCTACGTTCAGACCCGGATGGATCTTAGTACCGCGCTGTCTGTAAAGAATGTTACCAGCTAATACGAACTGACCATCTGCTCTTTTAGCGCCAAGTCTCTTGGACTCGGAATCTCTACCGTTCTTGGTAGAACCTACACCTTTTTTATGAGCGAATAACTGAAGGTTCATCTTAAACATCTCTTACACCTCCTCAAATCGAATTTTTATATACGGTTCTCCGTATGTTTCCTCAATGTCCTCTAAGCCGAGTACAAGAGAATTCATAAGGAGTGCTGCTTCCGGACTAATCGTTCCGGTAAACCGGAAACGGAACATCCCGGACTGCTCGTCCTCATCTGCCTCAAACTGGTCTTCCGTGAAGTGTTCCACAGAGTTTGCCATATTAAGGGTCAGGGCAGACACAGCTGCACAAACCAGCTCCTGTCCTTCCTGATGGTCATCCGCATAGCCTGCGTGACCCAGAAAAGAAATCCCATGATAACGATGCTCGGAATCAACAGATACGGTTACGTTAATCATGATTAATTAAGCATTGATCTTGTCGATCTTGATCTCGGTAAAGAGCTGTCTGTGACCATTCTTTTTGTGATAGCCAGATTTTCTCTTATACTTGTAAACGATCACCTTTTTTGCTTTTGCCTCTTTAACTACGGTTCCGGTAACAGTTGCACCTGCTACAGTCGGGCATCCGATGGATAACTCTCCGTTGTTAACTGCAAGAACCTGGTCAAACGTAACGGTTTCGCCAGCGTCTACACCAAGCTTTTCAACCTTAATGATATCGCCTTCTGCTACTTTGTACTGCTTACCACCTGTTGCAATAATCGCGTACATATGGCACCTCCTATTATCATTACTCGCCAGTTTCGGTGTCCGGATCCGATGGACTCGGAACTTTCAAACCTCGCTGTGCGGCACATACTCATATATATTAGCATGAAATCATGTGACTGTCAATCCTGCTTTTCAACTTTTTTCAAACTTTTTTGCCACAACTGTTTCACCCCTGAAAACGGGAACCATACATAACGGCTGACTACTCTCTCATCCAGGTGCGCGGAGAGAATAACAGAAGCATTGGGAACAGCTCCAGGCGTCCGGCCAGCATGTCAAACATCAGGATATATTTGTTGAACGGACTGAAAATGCCAAAGTTGCAGGTCGGTCCGACCTTTTCCAGTCCCGGTCCGATGTTGTTTAAGGTGGCCGCGATAGCTGTGAAGTTTGTGGTCAGGTCAAAATTATCCAGGCTGATCAGCAGCAGGGACACCACGAAAATCAGGATATATGCCACCAGATAAGTATTGATGGAACGGAGCACAGTGTGCTCAATCGGTTTTCCTTCATATTTTAAAACTTTGACGTTTCTTGGGTGGATCAGAGAGGACAGCTCCTTGTTCACCGTCTTCACCGCAATGGCAATTCGTGAGACCTTGATACCGCCTCCAGTGCTGCCAGCGCAGGCACCGATAAACATGAGGCTTACCAGAATGGTCTTGGAGAATCCCGGCCACAGATCAAAGTCTGTCGTGGAATAACCAGTGGTGGTGATGATGGAGCCAACCTGAAAGGCCGCATGACGGAGTGCTGTCAGGATATTCGGGAACATGCCGCGGATATTCCAGGTAATCAGCAGCGTACTAACCAGAATAATGCCAAGATATCCTCTCATCTCCTCACAGCGAAGGGCATCCTTCGGCTTGCGGATCAAAAACAGGTAGTACACGTTAAAGTTTACGCCAAACAGGATCATGAAAATGGTGAAGATCCACTGCTGCAGAGCGGTATAATCGCCGCAGCTGCTGTTGACGATGCCGAAGCCTCCGGTACCTGCGGTACCAAAGCTCATGGCCATGGAATCGAATAACGGCATGCCGGTAAACAGCAGCAGAATAATCTGTACGACGGTAATGAACAGATAGATCAGGTACAGAATCTTTGCTGTGGTGCGGACTCGCGGAACCAGCTTGCCCACAGAAGGCCCTGGGCTTTCCGCTCTCATAATGTGAATGTTGTAGCCTCCGGCCAGCGGAAGTACCGCCAGAATGAAGACCAGCACACCCATGCCGCCAATCCAGTGGGTGAAGCTTCGCCACATCAGCATGCAGCGGCTTAAGGCCTCCACATCTGACAGCACACTGGCTCCGGTGGTGGTAAAGCCGGAAATGACTTCAAACAGTGCGTCCTCCAGAAGCGGAATCTCTCCGCTTAAGAAAAACGGCAGCGCGCCGAAGAAACTTAACACGATCCAGCTAAGCGATACGGCCACGAATCCTTCTTTGGCGTAAAATACGGTACTCTTTAACTTTTTATGGGCCAGCAGCCATCCGCTGATGCCGCAAAACAGCGCCACACCCAGAAAATAGAAACCGCTGGGTTCCTGGTAAATCAGTGCCACTACACAGGGAAGGATCATTAAAATGCCTTCGATCCCGAGAACCCATCCCAGAAAATAAAATACAATTCCAATATTCATCGTTCACCCATCCCTCTACTTTAAGACATCCTTTAAATCCTTCAGTCCGGAATGCGTGGTAACCACGATTACGGTATCTCCCGGTTCGATGGTATCTTTACCGCGTGGGGTGATAATCTGTCCGCCGCGGTTGATGCAGGCGATCAGCAGGTTATCTTTAAAGGAAAGCTTTTCCAGCGGTATGCCAATGAGCGGCGCATCTTTTCCAACGCGGAACTCCAGCGCCTCCGCCTTGTTCTGCACGATCTTGTACAGGGTCTCGACATTGCTTCCCATGGAATTCTGCATGGCGCGGACATAACGGATGATGCCGTCGGCTGTGATCATCTTCGGATAAATGATGCTGCCGAGATTCATCTGCTGGATGATATTTTCAAAGGCAATACGGTTGATCTTGGTTACAAGCTTGGCTTTTGATACGCTGGCTGCATAGAGAGACAGCATGATATTTTCTTCATCAAAGCCGGTCAGCGCCGCAAAGGACTCGGTCTGGGTAATGCCCTCTTCCATCAGAAGCTGCTGGTCGGAACCATCTCCGTGAATGATCATGGCCTTTGGCAGCAGTTCACTCAGTTCATGGCAGCGGGCCAGATCCTGCTCGATAATTTTAATTTTGATGCCGGTGTCCTCTAACATTTTGGCCAGATAATAGCTGATCTTTCCACCGCCTACCAGCATAGCAGTCCGGACTGTGGTGTTGGAAATACCGACCTGCCGGAAAAATTCGGATGCCTGGGACGACGATGCAACAAAGGAAATTTTATCTCCTTTCTGCAGGCGGAAATTACCGCCAGGGATGATGACATCCGCACCACGTTCTACAGCACAGATCAGGATGCTGCAGTGCAGACGCGGTCCCACCTCGTAAACCTGCATGTTGTCCAGCACGGAATTATCTGGAATGATAAACTTCATCAGCTCGACACGGCCCTTGGCAAAGGCATCGATCTTGATGACTGACGGGAATTTTAACAGTCTGGCAATCTCCGTGGCTGCAGCCAGCTCCGGGTTGATGGCCATGGAAAGGTTTAACTCCTCCCGGATATACTGTACCTCGTTGGAGTACTCCGGGTTTCGGATTCGCGCGATAGTATGGCAGTTACCTGCCTTTTTCGCGATCAGGCAGCAGAGCATATTTAACTCATCGGAGTTGGTGGTGGCAATCAAAAGATCCGTTTCTTTAATACCAGCCTCCATCTGCACCTGATAAATTGCGCCATTTCCTTCCACACCCATGACATCGATATTATCCGTAACAGAACGGAGCTTGGAGCCGTCCTTGTCGATGACGGTAATATCGTGTCCCTCATTATTCAGCTGTTCGGTCAGGGTAAGTCCTACCTTGCCGCAGCCCACAATGATAATCTTCATGTTACATCCCCTTTGCTTTCCCCTCGTAATCTTGTCACAGATTTTTCTGAACCTGCGCGATCTGTTCCCAGAGAGGTCTTTTTTCTTTCTTGCGTGTCATTTCCACCAGATTCAGCGGTGTCATGTCAATGACGGTTGTTTTCACCGGATCCGGACGTACCGCCGCCCGTAAGGTATCCATAAGGAGCGTTTTGTCCTCTTCCGTGTCCATATCAATAAAATCCACCATAATGATGCCGGACAGATTGCGCAGTCTCAGCTGATGCGCGATTTCCTTTGCGGCCTCAAGATTGATGAGACGGATGGTGTCAGCGAGATTCTTCTTGCCGGAATACTTTCCGGTGTTGACGTCAATGACCACCATAGCCTCCGTGCACTCTATTATAAGATATCCGCCGGACTTTAGCCATACCCTTTTCTGACAAGATTGTTCCATCTCGTGATCCAGGGAGTAAAGCTTCGTCAGGCTTAAGAGCTTGTCCTCATAAAAACGCAGCCCGGTGGTCTCGAAAATATCTGAAACTTCAAAATATTCCTGTAGACGCGCGTAAACATCCGGCTGGTCAGTCACCACTTCCTCCAGGCTTCCGAACGGACTGTTTCTCAGACTCTTAATATAATCCGGCTCTGCCTCGTGAAGCAGGCTGTAGCAGGTGCGGTACCGGGCGTTGTTCATGACTCGCTCATACTGTTCCAGTAACGCCGAAAGCTCCCGAAGGAGCTTTGTTTCCTGTCCATATGCGTTTGTGCGGATGATGATGCCGGTATCTTTACCCTCAAGAAGCGCCTCGATCTGCGGGCGCATGGCTTCCTTCCACTCCCGGTCCTCAATCTTGGACGAAAATCCAATGATCCGTTTTCCGGCAGTCAGAACCGCATACTTACCGGAAAAATTCAGGTTTCCAGTAAGAACCGGATCCTTGGTCTTCACGGCATCCTTTGCCACCTGTACAATGATTTCATCGCCCTCTTTGAGTTTTCCCTCATGGCCGTCGGCAAACAGCGTGACCTTGTTATCCGTGAGGCTGTAATAGCCGGTGCGGCCTTCTGAGAAATCCACAAAAGCGGAATTTAAGTTTTTGACGATCTTTTTTACTTTTCCAATATAAATATTGCCCAGAATGGAGGCCGTGTCCACAAGTCCCAGCTCTATGGTTGCTTTCTCTGAAACCAGAGCGGTCAGGACGCGACTGTTCCATCGGGTGACGATCAGTTTATTCAATGTCTTCTCCAAATGAATCCAGGGTTACAAATTCATGTTCCTCTTCTGTTCCCTTGTCTGCGTATACTTCCAGGCGGGTCACCATCAGGGCAAACTCGCCCAGAGCCTCACCGCGGCTTTCTGCATAAGCACGAAGGACGGCATCCGGCTTTAAGTTTGCCGCGCTTCCGGTTGCAATCTGTAAAAAGATTACATGATCCGGGCGGGCTTCCATCTGGTAGATCTGCGGACGGATATTCACCTCGCGCTCTCCCTTTTTGGTCTTTTTTACGATGACGATTTCTTCCTGCTCCAGGAACGTCGGAATCCCGGCAAAGAATGCGTCCAGGTCAGCCGGTTCGTAGCCTTCCCGGAAGCGGACCTCATAATCGGCTGCAGCTACTAAAGACATGGCGTTTCCGGCGTCATCCGGAAGTGCTTTATAGGAAAGCGCCTCCATGCCCTCGACCATATTCTCATTGATGCGGCGAAGCATCTCTTTGGAAGAATCGGTGCTCAGCACTTCAATATCCACATACTCGCCGCGGCTTTCCAGTCCCACGCCCAGCGGTGCCGCAAAGGACATGATCTGATGCGGGCTGAAGCCCTCGCTGTAGCGGATGTCCACATCGGCCCGGCGCATGACCTTCTGGAAATAACGCATGATATCCAGATGGCCGATGAATTTCATGGTGCCTTCCTTGGCAAATTTAATTCTTATCTTCAAAGCAGACACCTCCTCCAAATTTTCTTGCGCCGCAGCCGGAACACTGCTGGCGGCAGTTCGGAGTTACCTTTTCACCGAGTGCAGTCAGCCACTCGCGTTTTAAGAACTCCTTAGTCACACCCGCGTCAATGAAATCCCACGGGAAGATCTCATCGAGGTTTCTTTCTCTTACGGTATAGAAATCCGGGTCCACGCCGCAGGTCTCAAAGGCCTGCATCCAGGTATCGTTGTTGAAATACTCGCCCCAGGAATCAAACATGGCACCGTTCTTGTATACCTCTTCCACGACAGAAGCCACCTTGCGGTCACCGCGGGCCAGAACACCCTCCAGCACCGTCAGGTCTGCCTCATGGTAGTTGTATTTTAAGCTCTTGCGGTTTAACATTTCCTTGAACTTATCTTTTACGATGTAAGCGCGCTCCAGGAACTTTTCCTTGGTACACATCTGTGCCCACTGGAACGGGGTAAATGGCTTCGGCACAAAGAAGGAAGAACTTGCTACCACCTGCACCTTGCCGTTGCGCTGCTCCTTCGGAATCTCATCGTAGTAAAGCTCTGCTACCTTCTCGGATAACAGGGCAATGCCCTCCATATCCTCTCTGGTTTCGGTCGGAAGTCCCAGCATAAAGTAGAGCTTTACGCGGTTCCATCCGCCGTGAAAGGCCTCAGCAGCACCCTTTAAGATGATCTCCTCGGTCAGACCTTTGTTGATGACATCACGCATACGCTGGGTACCAGCCTCCGGCGCAAAGGTCAGGCTACTCTTCTTGATGTCCTGAACCTTGCTCATGACATCAAGGGAGAAAGCGTCAATTCGCAGGGACGGCAGGGAAATGTTTACGCCCTTGCCCTGGAACTCCTCGATCAGGAAGTTTACGATCTCTTTCAGATGGGTGTAGTCACTGGAACTTAAGGAGCTTAAGGAAATTTCCTCGTGTCCGGTGCTCTTTAACATCTTATACGCGTGATCCTTTAAAAACTCCAGGCTGCGTTCCCGGAGCGGACGGTAAATGTTGCCCGCCTGGCAGAAACGGCATCCGCGGATGCAGCCGCGCTGGATCTCCAGCACCACGCGGTCCTGGGTAACCTTTAAATAAGGAACAACCGGCTTCTCCAGATACGGAACATCGTTCATGTCCATAACCAGTTCCTTGGTAATGGTGGCCGGAATGCCCTCTTTGTTCGGAGTGAAGGAGGCAATGGTGCCATCCTCCTTGTAAGCCACATCGTAAAACATCGGCACATAGATGCCTGGAAGCTTGGCTGCTGCCTCCAGGAAATCCATTCTGCTGCCGCCATTTTTCTTGTTCTCTTTGTAAAGGTCAAAGAGCGCGTCGTACTGGGTCTCGCCTTCGCCGATGTAGAACATATCAAAAAATGTGGCCAGCGGCTCCGGGTTGTAGGCGCACGGGCCTCCGCCAATAACAATCGGGTCTTCCTCGGTACGGTCTGCCGCATGCAGCGGAATGCCGCTTAAATCCAGCACCTGCAGGATGTTGGTGTAACACATCTCATACTGGATGGTAAAGCCCAGAAAGTCAAAATTCTTCACCGGATCCTGGGATTCCAGCGCAAACAGCGGGATATGCTGCTCCCGCATCACCTTGTCCAGGTCTGTCCACGGGGAAAACAGGCGCTCACACCAGACATCCTCCCGCTTGTTAAACATCGCGTACAGGATCTGCATGCCCAGGTGGGACATACCAATTTCGTAGACATCCGGAAAGCACATGGCAAACCGAATGTCCACAGTGGACGGATTTTTCATGACCACGTTCATTTCATTACCCAGGTACCGAGCAGGCTGCTGCACCGATAAGAGGATCTCATCACTCAATGCTAATTTTCTCATAAAACCTTATTTTACCTACATTTCTCACATTTTTGGCGATGTGTTCATCGCTGTTTTTTGGTTCTTTTTTGTTCTTTTTTTCTGTTCTTCTCCGTAAGTGCAAAAACACAAATTCTTGTCAAGCGTCTTTTTCTCGTGGACAGTCTACATAATATTTTTCGCTCTTACGACAAAAAAGTTTTTTCTGAAATACGCACAATTCGGATTTTCCATCATTTTACGGATAAATCCGTTCTAAATGTACAGATCAGACCGCATTATTATACGGTATTTCGCGTGTTTCCGCAATAGATTCTTTCCCGGAAGCAATTTATATTTCGCCTAACAAAAAAATCCACCAGAATCATAAAAACTCTGATGGATTTTTTCTTTTTTATTAAAGTCAAAATAAAAATGGTATGTTTTTCAGTGCCCTCGCTGCAGCTCCGGGGGAATTTTGTACCTTATGAATGTTTCAGATGAAATGCTCTTTCCATTTTCCGCTCTTCAGTCGCCAGATACAGAGCACCATGCGGATGAAGCAGTCGATGGCAATGGCAATCCAGACACCGGTTATGCCCATTTGCAGAGGACGGGTGGCCAGGTAGACCAGTCCGATCCGCAGCCCCCACATGCCGATGATGCTGACAAGCAGAGAAAAGCGTACATCCCCGGAACCGCGGCAGATGCCGCAGGTAATGACGAAAAAGCTGAAAAACAGTTCGGTGACTGCGGCAATGAACAGTGTCCGGGAACCCAGAGCGATGACCTGAGGGTCATTGCTGAACAGACGGATGACAGGACCGGACAGAATGGCCACCGGAATGCAGGCAGCAACGATCACGACCGAACCGATGATGCAGATGTTCCAGGCGAATTTGTCGGCCAAATCCCCACGTTTTGCCCCCAGAGACTGCCCGACCAGTGCAGTGGCGGTGTAGGAAAATCCGTAGGCGGGCAAATAAAGAAGTCCTTCTGTCTGGTTGGTCAGATAGTGAGCAGCCAGAGGAATCGTTCCCAGTGTTGAAATCATGGCGGTCAGAGCCATCTGGCCGCTGGTCAGTGTCAGGCGTTCCAGCAGAACTGGAAAGCTGATGCGCCACATCTGAAGAAACAGAGGTTTCTGGATGCGATATCGGCTGTGAAACAGCGGGATTTGAACCGGAGTGGATTTTTTTGCCAGTATGTACAGAAGAATCCCTGCCAGCAGAAACTGGGATGCGGAGGTGGAGATGGCGGCACCTGCCGTGCCAAGTCCGGCTCCCCACATGGGAATGGATATGCTTCCAAGGGGAATCTGGCGGACCGGATAGATCAGCAGGTAGTTGCCGATCACATTGGCGGCATTGGCCGTTAAGTTGGCAGCCAGGGGAATCCGGGTGCTTCCAGCCGAACGGAATACGGAGGACAGAACCACGGAAAGTGCCTGGGGAATCAGTCCCAGCCCGATGATCTGCATATAACGCTGGGCATGGGGAATGACATCCTCTGCGGCTCCAAGCCAGATGGGAAGAGGATGACAGACAAGTTCCACTCCAAACATCAGCAGTCCGCCCAGAAGGACGGAGCAGGTGATGGACTGACAGGTGATGCTGCGGATCTTTACCGGATTCCCTTCTCCTACTGCATGGGAGATCAGAAAGGAAAAGCCGGCACTGATGGCGGTGATGAATCCGTTGATCAGCCATACGGTGGAGATGTTGATGGCTACCGATGCGGTAGCCACGGCACCGATGGAACCAACCATGGCGGTATCCATCAGTGTGGCCATGCAGATCAGAAACTGCTCCAGAATCGCCGGCCAGGCCAGTTTCATGATCGTGGCAGGAATGTGGTGCTCTGCTTCCGGTGAGAAGATGGAGTCCTGAGAGTCTCCCTGGGAGGAAACCCTGGATGTCATAGCAGTTTCTCCCTGGCAGACACATGGGTCCGCGGATCCCAGGTTTCTGAGTGACCGGTTGGCGTTTCCTGGACTTTGGACGGGTCAGAGCCGAAGCCGTTCTGCTCCAGAATCCAGGATGCCACGGCTTTGTTGGTATCCAGCCATGCGCCGTGGGTCTTCATATATCCGATCAGGCGGCTGAGCATCTGAATCCGGCTGGCACGCCCCATGAACTGAGGGTGAAGTACAAAGTTGATCATACGTCCCTCGTCTGCCAGAGAATCAAACTCCTCTTTCCAGATTTCGTACATTTCGTCCGGTGATTTCAGTTCGTATCGTTCCGGTGCGGAATCTGTGTAAAAATCATAAGCGGTGTCATCGAAGATGGAATCCTTGGGAAGCTCTACCAGAGGAACGGTTTTACCATCAATCTGATGCAGGAACGGGCCGTCGCTGTCCCGCCAGTTAGAGCTGTAGATATATCCGTGCTCCAGAAACAGCTCCAGGCTGTAGTCATGGATCACGCCGCCCGGAGCCCGGTGTCCGGCCATTTTCTGCCCGGTCAGATCTTCGATGATCTTCTCACTGCGGTGCATGGTTGCATCTTCTTCCTCACGGGTGGTGCTGGTAAATTCTTCGTGGAGATATCCGTGGAAGCCGATCTCATGACCACGGCGGGCAATCTCCTGTACCACCAGAGGATATTTTTCCGCAATAACACCGGGGATGAAGAAGGTGGCTTTTACCTGGTGGACATCCAGCATATCCAGAATGCGGGGGATGCCCTGCTTGGGACCGTAGGTACCGCGGGAAAGGTTGGTGATGTGATCTTCATTGCCGTCGCCCCGGGTGGTCCACATGGTTTCGGCGTCAATGTCAAATGCCAGCATTACGGCGATTCGTTTGTTGTCAGGCCATTGTGTCATGTCAGATCACCTCCCTTCTCGTGTACTGATCAAGCACATACCTGGCCACTTCCTCGCAGGTAGTGATCCAGGCACCGTGAGCCTGCATATAGGTGACCAGCTCTCCCACCATGCCGATCCGGCTGGCACGGCCGATCATCTGGGGATGAAGCTTCAAGATGAAAAGCTTGTTGCCTTCCTCGGCCAACGCATCGAATTCCTGCTTCCAGTTCTGGAAAACTTCCCGGTTGGTGTACATGGCTCGGACAGCCGGATCGCTGAAGGTGAAATAATAATAGGTAAAATCATCCATGGTAATATCACAGGGAAGTTCTACCAGCGGAAGCGTCTGTCCATCCACTTCCCACAGATAGGGCCAGTCGCAGTCTTTCATGGAAGAACTGTATAAATATTCACGTTCCTGAAGCAGCTGAGGTGTGAAAGGGTGGATGATGCTTTCCGGTCCGCGGTGTCCCAAGGGCTTCTTACCGGTAATGTCCATCAGAGCCGCTTCACTCCGATCCAGAATGTGGCACTCTTCCTCACGGGAAATGCCGCGCCGGGACTCGTGCATATAGCCGTGGCAGGCAAGCTCATGGCCGCGCCGGTGAATCTGGCACACCGTATCCCGGTAAGTCTCTGCGACAATGCCAGGTACGAAAAAGGTGGACTTGATGCCGGTGGTGTCCAGCATATCAAGACAGCGGGACAGCCCCTCGTAGGGACCATACTGTCCACGGGAAAAGTCAGTGAAACCTATGGAAGTGCCTTTTGATTCGGCACGGGAAATACGCAGAAATTCTGCATCATAATCAAATGTTACCATCACGGCGATCCGCTTTCCATCCGGCCAGGACAGTGCGGGACCATTGGTCTTTCCATCAATCAGATAGGACATGGAGATTCTCCTTTGTATCATTTTTTCAGTTTGATTATATCATGGAGGTAAAAGAAGTCAAGAGAGGGGGATTGCAAGTTTGTTCCTCCTATGGTATAATAATCCGCATGTTTACATGATTATACATTTTGTACTTACTACTGAGGAGGAAATTATGATGAAAAAGAGACTGGCACTGGCAGTCAGCGCAATGCTGGCGATCGGAATGCTGACCGGATGCGGCAGCAAGGCAGATACTGCAGCAACCACTGCAGCAGCTGAGGCAGCAACGACTGCAGCAGAAACCACCGCAGAAACCACCGCAGAGACCACTGCAGCAGAGAGCGCAGCAGAAGTATCTGCTGAGAATCCGTTTAACGGCAAGACTGTAAAGGTAGGATGCTCCGCAACATTTGTACCCTTTGAGTCCATCGAGATGGCAGCAGACGGCAAAAAGACCTATGTGGGTATGAATATTGATATCATCAAAACCATTGTTGAGAAGAATGGCGGCGAAGTAGAATTCGTAGATATGCCGTTCAAGAGCTTGATGGCAGCGATTCAGGCAAAACAGATTGATTTCTGCAGCGGCGGTATGGCACCGACCGAAGAGCGTAAGCAGACTCTGGACTTCTCTGAGATCTTTTTCTATCCGAGAAATGCCATTGTATATCGTTCTGAGAACAGCTATCCGGATCTGGATTCCCTGAAGGGCAAGAAGATCGCGTATGTATTCGGAACCAACTATCAGCAGGTTGCTGAGGGCGTTGAAGGCGCAGAGACGGTAGGTATTCAGGGCAGCCCGGCCTGTATCGAGGAAGTAAAGAGCAAACGTGTAGATGCATGCATCGTAGACGGCGCCGGCGCAACCGAGTTCCTGAAGAACAATGATACTCTGGCTATGAGCCTGTTAGACAAGACAGATGACTGCTTTGCAATCGGTTTTCCGAAAGAGTCTCCGTACTATGAGACATTCAACAGCACTCTGAAAGAGATGATGGAGAATGGGGAGCTGGATGCTATCATTGCCGATCATCTGAGTGAGCAGTTTATTCTGGACTAAATTACACAAACAGATCGTCTGGAATTGTGTCTGATGATGGAGTCCGGCTTGCCGGACTCTTTTCTATGAGAGGAGTAAGGTATGAATCTTGATTTCAGCTGCGTGTGGCAGTATTGGCCGTTTTTATATCACGGAGCATTGACAACCCTGAAAATGACCGGCATCTGTCTGGTTCTGGGATTTCTGTTAGGTGTGCTGCTGTCACTGATTAAGATCAGCAACTGCAAACCGCTGGTATGGTTCGGCCGGTTCTACACATCTATTTTCCGTGGAACTCCGCTGCTGGTACAGCTGTGTATCGTACATTTCGGTCTTCCACAGCTGATTGGTGTTACACTGACTACGACCCAGTCCGGCATCCTGACATTTTCCCTGAACTCTGCGGCCTATATCTCTGAGATCTTCCGCGGCGGTATCATGGGCGTAGACAAAGGTCAGTATGAAGCGGCCATGTCCCTGGGAGTTTCTTACCGGGATATGATGAAAGACATCGTGCTGCCCCAGGCGGTGAAGCATGTGCTTCCAAGCCTGGTCAATGAAGCAATTGCACTTCTGAAAGAATCTTCCATTCTTTCCTACATCGGTGCAGTGGAGCTTCTCCGTGCAGCGGATCAGATCACCGTACTGACATTCCGGTTCTTTGAGCCGTATCTGGTGATTGCATTGATTTACTACGTAATGGTTATGATTCTGTCGGCTGTGGCCAGCCGTCTGGAAAGGTGGGTGAACAGAAGTGATCGAGTTTCGTGATGTACATAAAAGTTTTGGTGACCTGGAGGTCTTGAAGGGGATCAATCTGAAGATTGAAAAAGGTCAGGTGGTGACACTGATTGGCCCGTCCGGCTCTGGTAAATCCACCATTCTCCGATGTATGAATCTGCTGGAGCGTCCTACCAGCGGTACCGTACTGATCGAGGGAACGGACATTACAGAGCCGAAGACCGATATCCAGGCAATCCGCAAGAATATTGGCATGGTATTCCAGCATTTCAACCTGTTCCCCCATATGACCGTCATGGAAAACATGACCTATGCGCCCATGAAGGTAAACAAGGTGGAAAAGTCTGCGGCAGAGGCAAAGGCCATGGAGCTTTTAAAGCTGGTCGGCCTGACGGAAAAGGCAGACGCATATCCGGGCAAGCTGTCCGGCGGACAGAAGCAGCGAATTGCCATCGCCAGAGCACTGGCCATGGAGCCGCAGATCATGCTGTTCGATGAGCCGACCAGCGCACTGGATCCGGAGATGGTAAAAGAGGTTCTGGAGGTTATCAAGAACCTGGCTCACACGGGTATCACCATGGCTCTGGTTACCCATGAGATGGGCTTTGCCAGAGAGGTGGCAGACCGGATCTGCTTCATCGATGGAGGATACATTCTGGAAGATTCCACCCCGGAAGAATTCTTTGCGAATCCGAAAACGGACCGGGCAAAGAGCTTTCTGGAGAAAGTGCTGTAAGAAAAAGTCCTATATGAATGAAAGAAGACCAGATACCACCGGGGACGGAGGATCTGGTCTTTGTTTATTTAATAGGAAAAACTGCACAACTGGCTTCTTCTGATAATGCTGAAACTTCCGGACAGACACAGAATCAGGGTTTCGTTCCGTTTCATGGCTAGTACCGGACTCCATGTTCTTTTTCTCCTATTTCACAGCTTGAATTTGTTTGTTTTTTCTCAAAAAGTAAACTCCTGTCAGTGCTTCTGTCTCCAGAGTTTTCCTTCCTTATAATGTTTCCTGCAGAGTGCCACATAACTCTCGTTGGAGCCCAGCATAATCTGTGCACCTTCGCGTACAATCTTGCCATCTGCATAACGGGTATTGCACTGTGCCCGCTTTCCGCACCAGCAGACCGTAGGGACCTCCTCGATCACATCCGCAATCTCCATCAGTCTCCTCGAGCCCGGAAACAGATGATTCAGGAAGTCTGTCCGCAGACCATAGCACAGAACCGGAATATTGTAAAAGTCTACAAAATCCGAAAGGGTGTCCACCTCATCTGGGGAAAGAAACTGCGCTTCATCTACCAGAATGGCATTCACTTCTTTCCCATGGTAACAGTATTCTCCGCTCTCCTTTGCCCAGACTCCCGATATTTCTTTTAAAAACTCATCCACATAACCGGCCGGAGCAGAGAGTCCCATCCGGGAACAGATCTCATTCTCCCCGTCGCGATTGTCTGTCCGCGGTTTCAAAAGTACCGCGTACTGCCCGCGCTCCTCATAGTTGTAGCGCACCATCAGAATGTTTGCAGACTTGGAACTGCCCATCGCGCCGTATCTGAAATATAATTTTGCCATCCCAGTAACCTCTCAATTTCTATTTTTTACGTTTCCCTATAAAAGAATCCGAATCACCAGCCATACAATTCCAACCAGGAAAAGCACTGCTGCAAAAGCAGTAGAAAGTCCAAACAAAACTGCGCCCACTGCCAGAGACAGAACAAAACCAACCAGACTTAAGACTGCTCCCAGAAGTTTTCCGCAAACTCTGAGGGCCAGACCGACGCAATTAAAAATCAGTACTAAAAAAATTATAGCAAATAGTATCGTCATAATTGTACTCTCACCTCCTGTACTGTTTTCTCTTCAATCCATAGGATTATATCTTTTTTTTTCGGAAATGTAAATGTTCCTCCTGCATTTCAGCGTATTTCAGCCTAATTGTACCTAATTTTGTTTTAACATTGCGTAAAACTAAGGTTTTACGCAATGTTAAAGTGCATTTTTCGAATGTTTGTTCTAATTTTTGCCTGTTTTTTGTTGAAATTTTAAATTGTGTTTTCATCTTCTTGAATTATCTGACATTAATTTTGCATTTTCACACCTGCTATCCTACGCTTTTTTCTCTATTATCGCGTTATACAGTGTTATGTATAGCATATCTATGTATAACATTATATAGCACTTCTATTTATGTATGACACTTCCGTTTGACGGGACATTTGCCCCTGTGTTATACTATTTTTCAGGAGGATGAAGATATGAAAGAAGAAAAGACCACAAAAGAAAGCAAACAGGTGAACTTCCGCATTGATCCGGATTCTGCGGAAGCATTCCGCCAGTTCTGCACATCCCACGGAATGAACCAGGCGCAGGGATTTGATCATCTTCTGCAGGTTCTGGAGCTGAACAACGCCAAGGCCGCGACTCCTGGCCGTATTGTAGAAATAGAAAATTTTGAACGCCTTTTGAAAGACATTTTATCGGCCTATATCAACAGCATTGAGCTGAGCAGCAACGCGGAACTGCGCGTACAGGAACACTTTCAGTCAGATTTAAAACGAAAAGACCGGACGATTGACGAACTGCGGGAAAAAGCAGATCTCCTGGAAGCAGAAAAGAAAGAAACGGAAGCAGGTATGGCAGCCCTGCGCGAGGAGCAGAAACGGCTGCAGGAACAGGCCCGGTATGCCATCAGCCAGATGGATGCCGCGAAAAAGGCCGCTTTGGATCAGGAAGAGATGAACCGCATCCTGCAAATGCAGAATCAGGAGCTGCAGAACAAAATGGCTCAATATGACGCGCTGCTGCAATCAGAGACACAGGCAAAGAAAGAAGCTGCTGCGTCCCAACTAAAGATTCAGGAACTGGAACAAAAACTGTCCCATGAAACCGAGCAAAAGAACAATCTGGAGCAGACTGCAGCACAGCTGCAGGAAGAGGTTCGGGAAATGGAAAATCAGCGCCTGGATGACCGGCTGCGGATTGCGGATCTAAAGCGGCAGCTCACGGATAAAGATGCGGATACACAGGCTATGCTAAAGCAGGCACGGATGCAGGCGGAACTGGAACAGGAACGCGCCGTAATCGCAAAGGAACGGGAAATGCAGGAAAAACTGAGAAACGCCGACCGGGAAACCGTGCGGCTGCAGGCCGAACTGGAACAGCTGCGCATGAAGCTGGCACAGGAAAACACACAGAAACCAAAAACAGGTTCAGAGGAGCCAGATACAGACAACAAAGCACAAGGCTCTTCTGCCGGTACAGGAAGGGAGTAATGCAGCATGAATGAACTGCCGTACCATGAGCAGCGCGACCAGAAGAATGAAGCGAAACTGCAGGAGCTGCTTACTGCTCTCCCGCTTTTCTGCGCGGATTTCTTTCGTGGAATCGAACCGGCTACCTCTTCCATGACCAGGCTTTCCTATGCGTATGATATCAGTATGTTTTTTGATTTTCTTATCAGCGGACGCGCCAAGGAGGCCTCATCGCTATGCATAGAAGCCAAACCAGAAAACCGCTTTGCCGGATTATCCGCCAAAGACTTCACCATGGAACAGTTCCGTCGGATTTCCGTCACCGATCTGGAACGTTATCTGGAATATTTGAAATACCGCCCGGATGATCCAGACCATCGAAATACCAACAAAGAACAGGGAATCAAACGAAAGTTCTTCTCCCTGAAAAGCTTTTTTGGTTATTTCCAGCGTACTGGCCAGATCACAGCCAATCCTACATTGTCTATGCAAGTGCCGAAAATCCGGGAAAAAGAGATTATCCGGCTCAACCAGGAAGAAATCAAAGAACTGTTAAAAGAAGCCGAAAGCGGTGCCGGTCTCTCACCAAAGCAACAGCAGTTTCATCAGAAAACAAGAGTACGGGACTGCGCGATTCTGGCGCTCATGCTGGGAACCGGTATCCGTGTATCGGAATGTGTTGGTTTAAACCTGTCAGATGTAGACTTGAAGGAACAGGGAATTCATATTCACCGGAAAGGTGGAAAAGAGGCAACGGTTTATTTCAGCAATGAAGTTGCGCAGTATCTGGAACGTTATCTGGAAGAACGCATGGAACTGCATACAAAAGCGAATCACACCGAGGAGCTGAACCCCCAGGAAGAACCGGCGCTTTTTCTCTCTCTTCGAAGGAAGCGTCTGACGGTGCGTAGCGTGGAATATCTGGTTAAAAAGTACGCGTCCGTGGCAACACCGAAGAAAAAGATCACGCCGCATAAGCTTCGGAGCAGCTACGGCTCTGCCCTTTACGCGAAAACGAATGATATTTATCTGGTTGCGGATATTCTGGGGCACAATGATGTCAATATTACCAGAAAGTTTTATGCTGCCATTGAGGAAGAACGGCGCAAGAGCGTAAAACACATTGATCTTCTGTAATTGCCTTCGTCAGGCTGTTTTTTTATTATGGCATAAAGCATAGGCACATAGGCATTTTTTCAAAAAAGATGCTGGTTCATTTTGCCGTCTTAAGGTATACTGATAGGGTGCAAAAATTTACATTGGTGAAACTGAGAGGAAATCAATTATGAATGGAACTTTATACGGTGTTGGAGTAGGTCCCGGAGATCCCCGTCTTATGACCTGTCTCGCAGTAGATACCATCAAACACTGCCCGGTGATTGCCGTTCCGGCCGATGGAAAAGGAAACGCAGTTGCGTACCGGATCGCAAGCGGTATGGTAGAGGATATTGACCGCAAGGAATGCATTGACCTTACCACTCCTATGACAAAAGACCGTGCCGTGTTAAATGCGGCTTATCAGACTGCTGCGGACCGGATCATAGAACAGCTGGAGCAGGGAAAGGATGTGGCCTGCCTTACGCTGGGGGATCCGACCATTTACAGCACTTACATTTACATTCACCGGCTGGTGAAAGCCCGCGGCTATGCCACACAGATTATCAATGGGATTCCCTCTTTCTGTGCGGTCAGCGCCCGTCTGGAGGACAGTCTTGTGGACCGTTCGGAACAGCTTCATATCATTCCATCCACCTACGGTGTTGAGGACGCGTTAAAACTGCCGGGAACCAAGGTATTAATGAAGGCTGCTTCCAAAATGCCTTTGGTAAAAGAGGCATTAAAACGGAGCAATATGAAATGTTCCATGATTGAAAACTGCGGAATGCCCGAGGAACATATTTATCACAATGCTGACGATATTCCGGATCAGGCCAGCTACTATTCCATTGTTGTTGTAAAAGAGGAGCATCATGATTGAACTGCAGCATCTGACCAAACAATATGACCAGTTTGTCGCGGTCAGTGATTTAAATCTTACCATCAAAACCGGAGAATTTTTCGGACTTTTAGGACCAAACGGAGCTGGAAAAACAACCACCATCAGCATGCTCTCTACACTTCTGCTGCCAACAAAGGGCTCCATCCAAATTGATGGAGAACCGCTGACCAGAAAAAATGACCGACTGAAACGAAAACTCAGCGTTGTTACCCAGGAATATTCCATGCGTCAGGACATGACTATGGATGAAATCATGGAATATCAGGGTCGGCTTTACTATATGCCGGTAAAAAAGATCAGGGAACGTTCCGAAGAATTACTGGACTTTTGCGGACTGCTGAACTATCGAAAGCGAACTGTCCGAAAGCTGTCCGGTGGGATGAAACGAAAACTTATGGTCTGCCGCGCACTGCTGACAGAACCGGAAATTTTGCTGTTAGATGAGCCAACCGCCGGTATGGACGCGCTGGCCCGCCGGCAGATGTGGAATCTCTTAAAAAAACTGAACCAGCGGAATCTGACCATTCTACTGACCACCCACTATATGGAAGAGGCAGAGTCTCTCTGTGACCGTGTGGGCTTTATGTGCCGCGGAGTTCTGGAAGAAACGGATACCCCCAGACACATGATTAAACTCCTTGGCCGTTATGCCGTCGATGAAACAACCGGGGACGGTGTGAGGAGCCATTATTTTTCCGGAAAGGAGGAAGCAATCCGGTATCTCTCTGACTCTCCCTGGGAAACAACGCTTCGCAGCACTACGCTGGAAGATGTTTTTCTGGAGCACGTTGGAAAGCTGGATCGCAGGTGACCATGGGAATTCTTACGGTACTATGGGAAAAATGGGTGGAATTTCGCCATAATTTCTTTAAGATTACCTCAGCGGCCATGATTGCGCCGATTCTCTATATTCTGGTATTTGGCTTTGGCGTACAGACTGTATCGCATGGACAGCCATACCTGAATTTTCTGATTCCGGGTGTAGTGGCGCTGACTACCATGAATGGCAGCTTTAATGCCATTGCCCAGACACTGAATGTACAACGCCTGTATGAAAAGGCCTTTGACCAGGTTATGATCTCGCCGACTCCGCTGTGGCAGTTTATTGCCGGCCAGATTATAGGCGGAAGCCTGCGCGGCCTGTATGCGGGAAGTGTGATCATTCTTCTGGTTCTTCCGCTCCGGACCGGACTTTCCTTTAATGGCTGGTCCTTTTTGTTCATGTTTTTAAATGGAGCTGTTTTTTCCACCATTGGCGTGGTCGTTTCCTTTTACGCGAAAAACCATGCCGATGTGCCACGGTTTTCCAATTATGTGATCATGCCGATGGCATATCTGTGCAACACGTTTTTCTCCTCCCAGGACATGCCGGGCGGAATCCGGCAGCTGGTCGGCTATCTTCCACTGTCCCAGACCAGTGCTGCCCTGCGCCAGATTGCGAATCATGAAGCATTTTCCTGGTCTGGCATAGGGATTCTGGTTCTGTATCTGCTCTGCTTTTCCGCTGCAGCCTCCTGGTTCTTATACAAAAAGAAAAACCTGTAATTACAGCTGCTTTACTGCCAGGCGCAGTTCTTCTGCCGCTTTTTTCGGATCTTCTGCTTTCATGATTGCGGATACAACAGCAATTCCGTTAGCACCGCTTCCCTTTAAAATATCCATATTGCCCAGGTTTAATCCGCCGATGGCAACCACCGGAATCGGAACAGCCTTGCAGATGGCAGACAGTGTGGAAACTTTCGTCAGGACGGTAGTTACCTTCGTTGTGGTCGGATAGATGGCCCCGACGCCAAGGTAATCAGCACCGTCCTGATATGCTTTCTGTGCGGCTTCTACTGTTTTGGCAGTCGCCCCAACAATTTTATCCGGACCAAGAAGACGGCGGACTTCCGCTACAGGAAGATCAGAGGCTCCAACATGAACTCCGGCTGCCCCGCAGGCCATAGCCACATCCACGCGGTCATCAATGATCAGCGGGATCTGGTAACGGTCCGTGATTTCACGGATTTTGCAGGCTTTTTCCAGATAATCTCTTCCTCCTGTGTTCTTTTCCCGAAGCTGTACCAGCGTTACGCCGCCCTTACAGGCCTCTTCCACGGTATGCAGCAGGGATTCCTCCGTATGATAGGTACTGTCTGTTACCAGATATAAGCTTAAATCCAGATGATTCATAATTCTTCTCCTCTTTTCCTGTTTGTTATTTCTTATGCCATGCGGACCCTGGCTCCTGAAAGGAGCTGTTCGTCTGTCAGGCAGTATATTTCGTCCAGCAAGGCAGCCTGAAAGCTTCCAGGACCTCTGGAAACGGCAGCAGCCCGTTCACCGGCAAGTCCCATGGTAATGGCAGCAAGAAGCGCTGCTGTGGTCTCGGAACCATTCCTGTTATTTTCAGAACTGGAACGCTGCATGATGGCGCGGCTTCCCGGGAGATATGCCGCGGTCAGCGCACCAACCATACAGCCGGTACCGGTAATACCGGATAACGCCGTGTGTCCATTGGAAACCAGAAATGCCTCTGTGGCATTTGCGATGAGATCCTGTTTTCCGGTGGCCATGACGGTACATTGGAAATATGAAGCAAGCTGGCGGGCGGTTTCACAGTACCAGGTTTCATTTTCTTCCGAAACGGCATCCTGAATTCCGGCGTCAATTCCGGTTCCATGGAACGGAAGCTCTGCAGCAGCCAGAATCTCAGAGATATTTCCCTTGATGATGGAAATTTGTCTGCTGGAAAGCAGGCTGCGGGCAAAATCACGCCGAAGCCTGCTGCAGGTTACTCCAACCAGATCCAGAAGAACCGGGATGTTCCTCTGGCTGGCTGCTTTTAAGGCACGCTGCATCGATGCAATACGGGCATCGGTGATGTTTCCAAGGTTTAACATCAGAGCGGCTGCCTCTGCCGTAATCTCCTCCACCTCATCCGGATGCTCAGCCATGATTGGCCGGGCACCTGCAGCCAGAATGATATTGGCGCAGTCGTGAATGGAGATGGGATTGGTGATGCAATGAATCAGAGGTGCGGAATCTTTAGTAAACTTTCGAATTTCCAGCATATCCTGCTTCTGTGTCAACGTTGTCTGTTTTTTTTCTGTGGTTTCTGTCATAAACTTTTGCACCAAGACTTTCCTGAAATTTTGCAAGCATTCCCGTCTGGCTTAACGCCTTTAAGAATACATAAGCTGCAATACCACCCATGATGGTGGCAGAGATAAACATTGGGGTATAATAAAAAGCATTTAATCCTTCTCTTCCCATTAAAAATGCCATGACCGGATAAGATACAAGGGAACCAATGATTCCAGTACCAAAAATCTCTCCGAGGACAGCACAGATGATTTTTCCCTTTGAAGCCCGGTAAAAGACACCGGATAAAAAGGCACCGAATACTGCACCCGTCAGTGCTAACGGCGGGATTCCCATGAACATCATGCGGATCACGCCAATCATGCATGCGCAAAGCAGGGAGTACCAGGGACCCATAAATACGGAACAGGTAATGTTGATCAGATGCGCGGTCGGACACATACCCTCAATTCGTAAGATTGGTGAGATTACCACACCAATTGCCACCATCATAGCCAGAAATACCATGCGAAACGTTTTCATTCTTTGTTTTTCCATTGTTTTCATCCTCCTGTTTTTTCCCAGGATTCCTGCCGCCGGATAAATTCAAAAAGTGATTCCAATAGCGACAAAAACCCCTTGTTCGGTCGAAGTTCCCTTACTTCCTCTCACTCCGAAAACACGGATTCCCATCGCTATTGTAATTCCTCCTGCCCGGCTGCAGGGCGCTCCCCCTCCGGCCTTCTTTTCCAGCAAAAATGTCCGCAGAATGATGACGGCTTATATTGGCCGTGTCATTCCGCGTTCCTGCTGTGCAGTTGGACTTTGTTTTTGTATATAAAAGAATGTGCCCTGGTACAGGATGCAATTTTCTATGAAACAAAAATGCGCCTTCGGCAATGACTCCGAAGACGCATACATATGCTTGGCTGCTTCCCTCCGTTGGCATTACCCAAATCAGGTACGGTCGAAGATGTATCTTCCTCTCAGCCTGTCACACAGGCTCCCGCGCTTAATATTTTTCTTACATACCTAATAAGAATAGCACAGACCAGATGGCTTGTCAATTCGATATTGCTGTTCACGTGTTGCGCAAACAGAAACGAATTTTGCCGATGCTTCGGATCCCGTTCAGAGTGAGCAGCATGGTGACGAATTCCGCACAGGGAAATGCCAGCCAGACCCCTGGCATGCCAAACAGAGATGAAAGCAGAAACGCAAAAATCAGGATGGCAACAAAGCCGCGGGATATGGACGAAATAAACGCCCACTGTACCGACTCCACAGCACTGAGGATGTTGGTTCCGACAATGTTGATCCCTGCAAACAAAAATCCGGTAAAATACAGGCGCAGTCCCTGTTTGGCCAGTTCTGCCCAGATCTGGATGAGAATAAGCACGATCACGGCTGTGCAGAGTGCTGTTTTTAAGGCGAGCCCGATAACAATATGAAGATTTTTCCAGTCACCCTGACCGTAGAAACGGCTGATCAGCGGATGGGATCCCTGGGGAATTCCGTTAAACAGGGCAACGGCAAACAGAGAAAAGTTTGCTACCACCCCATAGGCTGCAACACCTATGTTTCCGGAAAGCCCAAGGATGATCGTGTTGAATGCAACGGTAATGACACCGGAGGAGATTTCACCAACAAAAGCAGATACACCTACCTGACAGGAAAAGAGCAGCTTTCTCAGGGACAGTCTGACCGGTTTTAAGATTACCGTATTGCGGCCGGAACAGAAATGCCGCATACAGATCAGAATGCTGACAATAGGGGAAAGAGCCGTTGCAAGTGCTGCTCCCGCCATAGAAAGCCCGCATGGAAACATCAGGACATAGTCAAAGACGATGTTAAACAGATTGCTTCCAAGCGTTGCGAACATGGCAATGGACGGATCTCCGTCATTTCGGACAAATGCTGTGATGATATGGTTCCACATAAAAAACGGTGCAAACATCAGGAAAATGCGGGTATACGAAAAACCTGTATTCACAATATCCGTGTCACCGCCAAGCGCATGGATTACCTGACCGGGAAAACATGCACCTGCCAGAATAAATATCAGACTGATGATAGCGCCCCATGCCAGTGCATGGAAGAAATAACCTTCAGCTTCTTTGATTCCTTTGTTGCGCTCTACGGTGAAACGAATTGCGGAGCCGACACCAATCATGGCTCCGATAGCAAAGATCAGGTTATAAAGGGGCAGCACCAGATTGAGAGCGGTAATACCATTAGCTCCAACGGCTTTGGAAATAAAAAAGGTATCTGCAAGGATATAAAGGGACATGCCAAGCATGCCTAACATGTTTTGTGATACATAACGGACGAACTGCTTCTGGATATTTATAGTGCTCATATTATACACCCCGTCCTGTTCTGTTATTTCCAAGCTGCCAGAACGCTACGGCGCTGGCAGCTGCCACGTTCAGGGAATCAACACCGTGTGACATGGGAATCCGCACAGTATAGTCGCAGCTTGCGATGGTGTCAGCCGCCAACCCATCCCCTTCCGTGCCAAGTACGATTGCCAGCTTTTCTTCTGCCATGACGGATGGATCATCAATTCGGACAGAACGGTCTGTGAGTGCCATGGCAGCCGTTTTAAAACCGGCTTCCCGCAGAATATCCATAGCCGGATATGGCCAGGTGCTGCTGCAGTCAAAAACGGTCCACGGAACCTGGAACACAGTTCCCATGCTGACGCGGATGGCCCTTCGGTAGAGTGGATCGCTGCAGCCGGATGTAAGCAGGACTGCATCCATGTTCAGCGCTGCGGCTGAGCGGAATATGGCACCGACGTTGGTCGGGTTTACTACATTTTCCAGGATGGCAATCCGATTTGCTCCTGCACAGATGGTGGAAACAGATGGCAGTACCTTGCGGCGCATGGCGCAGAGAAGACCTCTTGTAAGGGCAAAACCGGTCAGTTGTGTAAGAACTTCCATGGGAGCTGTATAGACTGGGATGCTGCCACAGCGGACAAGCAGCTCCGCAGCCGGTCCATGAAGCCCGCTTTCTTCAGTCAGGATGGAAATCGGTTCATAACCGGCATCCAGCGCACGGTTTATGACAATAGGACTTTCGGCAATAAAAATACCGGTATCCGGTTCAAAATAATGAAGCAGCTGATTTTCTGAAAGCCGGGAGTAAAGGGCAAGCTCTGGCCGGTTTAAGTCCGTCAGCGGTATAATGTTTGCATATGGCATGGGTAAAATTCCTCACTCGATTTGATAAAAACAAAGCTTATTATAACCAATGCCTGTTCTCGATGCAAGTTATTCAGCAAAATATACGACTGTCAGATACTCGCCGGAATGAATCTGCTCTGATTTTAAACCGTTCATGCGCTTTAGCTCTTCTACATATTCCGAGCGGGAGTAAGGGCTCCCCTCACAGTACTGTTCTGCAAGCTCCCAGAGACTGTCTCCCTGACGCAGCTGGACACTGGTATAGTAACGGTTAAGCCCCGGGGCGTTCTGCTCTTCCGCTCTGGCATTCAGCAATGTGTGGCCGAAGAAACCGGAACAGAATGCAAGGATCATCAGCAGGATGACAATCAGGCTGCGGAATCTGCGTTTTCCATTTCTGTATGTTTTCATAAGTAAAATCCTCCCGTTTTCAATAATCCGAACGTACGTTTGTTATGTCTTTATTATAGAATCCGAACGTACGTTTGTCAATATGTTTTTCAGGGAAAGGCGAACAAAGGTTTGCTTTTTGGAGAAAGCTGTGTTACTATATCCTTATAAAAACAGAAGAAATCCGCAAGGAGGAAATATTATGAGTCAGGGCAAGATTACCGCAAAACAGCAGGAAATTTTAACATATATCAAAGAATGCATTTTAAAGAAGGGTTATCCGCCGGCAGTCCGGGAAATCTGTGAAGCTGTTCACTTAAAATCCACCTCATCCGTTCACTCCCATCTGGAGTCTCTGGAGGCTAACGGCTATATCCGCCGGGATCCGACGAAACCGCGTGCCATTGAGATTCTGGATGACGAATTCGCGCTGAACCGCCGTGAGATGGTCCAGGTACCGGTAGTCGGTACCGTAGCAGCCGGAGAACCCATCCTGGCACAGGAACATATTGAGGATTACTTCCCGATCCCGGCCGAAATTCTGCCAAACACAGAAACCTTCATGCTGAAGGTAAAGGGAGAAAGCATGATCAACGCAGGCATCTTTCACGGTGACCAGGTCATTGTAGAGCAGACGAATACCGCGGAAAACGGAGAGATCGTTGTTGCGCTGGTGGATGATTCTGCCACAGTAAAACGCTTTTATAAAGAGGATGGCCATTACCGCCTGCAGCCGGAGAATGACACCATGGATCCGATCATTGTGGATCATGTGGAAATTCTTGGCAAGGTGATCGGACTCTTCCGCATGATGGCCTGATCACGTTCACATGTAACGCCGTTTTTTTATGAATGTAAAATGGACGGGCAGGGCTGCAGCCTGCTCCGTCCATCCAGACGTGTTTCTTATCTTTCCACCATATACTCCATCCAGGGGTTCTCCTCGGGAACCAGTGTGCAGCGCACCGTATGTCTGGAACTTCCATTATAGGTGCAGGTAAATAAGGTGAGATCCCATTCTCCTGACACCATCTGCTCTACGCCATCGGGTGCAATTACCTCGGTGCCGGATACCTGATACACAAACCGGTTGCCATCCATATCGGTAAATATCACCGGATCTCCTTCCACCAGTTTCCGGATATAGCGAAAATGTTTCTTATAGCTGTGCCCGGATATGATCAGATCGCCGGTATATACTGAGCCCACATACCGGCAGGGCGCAATCTTCAGTCTTTCATCACTCCAGTCCCGGATCACCGGCAGCTTCAGCGACAGGGTCGGGATCTCCACCACACCAATGTAGATCTGTCCGTCAATCACCTTTTCCGGCATCTCCATCTGCGGGTTATGAACAAATTCCGGAATCTCCATCTTCTCGCTCTCAGACTCCGCTTCCTGCGCTCCGGACTCTTCTTCCGGTTCCGTCTCCGGCATCGCTTCTGCCACCTGAACCAGCGCCTGATCCGCATTCCGCTCCGCCTGATATTCTCCCCACAGATTATATCCGGTAAGAGAAAGGGCTGCTGCAGTAAGCAACAGCCCCATAATCTTTAATAACACTCCATTATGTTTACTCTTCTTCATGGCGATTTCTCCGACTCTTATATACACCGGCCCCGAACATCCCGATGCCGCCCAGCGCCAGAAGCGGTACTAACCACCACAGGGTACCGGTCTTCGGTAATGCAGCTAACGGAATCTCACCTTCCATAATACCGGTCAGCGTATCCATCGGGCTTAACGGTGGTGCTTCATCTATAATCTGCGTGACCACAGTTGATGTGGAACCTCCGCCGCTGCGGCTTCCGCCACCGCCGCCACCGCCACCGCTGCTTCCGCTACCGCCGGTATAGTTGTTGGTAAATACGATGTTTTCTGATTTCGCAGTATCCTGATTCTTGTAAACCACCACGGTGGTTTCTCTGCCGCCGGTCTGTGCATTGGTCACATAAATGATCATTCGGTAAAGATTGCTGTCATACTGTCCCTTTGCATTGGTGCCTGCCGTCTGACGAATCGTGTACTGATAGATTCCCAGATTCGGAAATGCAATCGGCCCCAGCGTATACTGGCCGGCTGCTGCAACCTTCAGGTTATACACCCCATCGGTGCTTCCCTCCGGCATGGGATTTCGCTTATCCTCTGCAGTCAGAACCACGTTCAGTTCTTCTGGTGTGAACGGCTTATAGCCTGTAAGCTCCAGCGTAACCGGAACCTGTACCACCGGTACCTCCGTTGTCTCCGCTCCCATGGCAGCCATAGAAAACATCGGTATGCTTAATGCCGCCATCAGCAAAATGGAAACAGCCCCTTTTAATATTTTTTTCATACGAATCCTCCTATCTGCCAGAATGCGGTTTCATCTCCGCCAACACAATGGTTCTTGCATCTGTAAACTCGGTGGAACAGGTGGAAAGCAACAAAATCTGGTTCTCTCCGCTGCTGTTTCTGAGTTCTGAAACCTTATCTGCATTATAATGCATTGCTTCCTGCTCTGTCAATGAGAGCAGTTTATCAATATCAGCCTCATACAAATGTGGATCAAAAATGGCATCTTCCGAAGCCTCCACTAGCATACAGGCAAAGATTTCCAGGTCATAAACTCGATCCGGCAAGATCAGCTGGCCGGTCTTGTTTTCATCAAAAAATGTCTGATCCTTAAATTTATCCAGGTCGCCGAACATATCGCTTTCTTCCATATGGTGTCCATACAGAAGCGAAACCAGATCATGAAAATCATGGTCATTTCTGGAATCCAGGAAAATGCTTCCGGCGAGAGCAAAGTTCCCATATACATCCTTGTTGATATAAGTAAGATTCGTTTCCCCCTGTAAGATGGGGAAATCGATGTTTGTATTGTCCAGTGTCACCCAGGCACACACATCTGGGTTCACCGCCAGCAGTTCCTCGAAGGAAGCTCCCGCCTCCTCAGTAATAACCGGTTTCAGTTTGATCATGCTGTCCTGCACATTCTCCGCCGCCGCATAGACCTGATTGTTATCCCAGAGAGCATATCCGGCATAGGATGCTGCGAGAAACAGTGACATAACCACAATCAGATTCAGGAAGGAATTGGCTGCTTTCAATATGAATCTTGACATTCTCCTGCTCTCCTCTCTTCCTCTGAATGATTTTGTAATAACCGGGGCGGACGGAAGTACCATCCGCCCCGGGGTCATTACTGAGTGTTAAAGCTTACGTGTTATGTAATCAATCAATGTAAGGATCAATTAGAACATTTCCTCTTCTTTGCGCTTCTTAGCTACGAAACCAACCATGCCCAGAGCTGCTACTGCAAGGATCATGATGTATGGGAGAGAATCGAGGTTGATACCGGTATCAACGGTTACGCCTTTATTGTTGGTGATATCTACTGTTTCTTTCGCTGTATCAATAATTTTTACATCATTTTTATCTGAACAATCATAAATAGCCGTATCATATCCGCCCTTAGTACCATCTGTATAATCATCCTCAACTACGCTATAGGTTACACCATAAGGCAGATTAGCAATTGTAATGGTTTCACCATGCTTCAAATAGAAGTCGGTTTGAGTCCCTACAGCAATGCTAGTCGGATTTGCCGGAATAGTTCCATCTCCTGCAAAAGAACTTTCGCTAACTGTATAGGATTTTGCATATTCCTTATTTTCTTCACCTTTCAATGTAACAGTAACTTTAAAGTATGCACTCTGATCTCCCATATTACCAGTTACATTCTTCCTGATTGCAAGAGATCCTGCAGAATATTCATTAGTAAATCCTGTGGTTTTAACATCCGTGATTCCATCCTTATCCTTATCTTCCAAAGCCAAGGTACAAAAAGCTGTATAATAAGTATCTGTTCCCTGATCATATGCCACAGTTACTTTCAATTTTGCTACTTTAGTATCATATGTAACGCCGGCGGTATGACCAGCAGCTTCAGCTACATCATAAATATAGATACCAACACCCGGCCAATCAACATCCGCAAGTGCAACTTCCACAGTTTGCTCTAATCCATCCGTTTTAGCTGTTCCAGCTTTGAATGTAGTCGTAGCAGCACTAATTGTCGGCATATTTTCCTTCGTTAAATTTGCATTTGATTCAGTAAGACTTACCGGTGTAAAAGTAAAAGTAAATGTTTCTTCCGGATTCACCGTTCCTGCATTGGTTATTTTATATGTCTTTGTAAAACTTGCATCCTGATCCGTTTTTTGTTCGGCTACTGCTGCCCATGCTGTAGAACTCATTCCCATAACCATCGTTGCTGCTAACACTGTAGCTAAAGCTTTTTTCATTTTTCTCATACCTATTACCTCCTGTTATTTTAATGTTCTTTATTCACTTTTCTATCTAACTGCCTTTCGGCAAGTTATTCATGGTTTGTCTGGCCTGATCTTTTAGAGACCTCTTCTGCGGAGAATGGTGATCACCTTTCCCTCCACCTGCTTCATTGGAATCGGTCCGAAATCCCGGCTGTCTGTTGCATTGGTTCGGTAATCTCCCAGAACGAACACATGACCTTCCGGCACCCGATAGGGGTATTCCAAACCTTCTTTGGCGTAGGTTGGATACATGATCTCTCCCGATTGTGCTGTACCATTTACAAGAAGTTTTCCGCTTTCATCAAGAGTAACCACATCGATTTCTCTGGCTATAATTCTTGCCACTTCCTGTTTTCCATCAACGGTGGCGACAATCACATCCTCTTTTGCATAATCTTTCTGCAACCGGAATGCGATGAGCAGGTCACCGTCCTTTACTGCTGGAAACATTCCTAATCCGCTGTTCTGTGTGATCAGAAATACCTGTGTGAAGATCAGGTATGCGGTAAGACCCAACACGATGATACGAAAGAACAGGCTTTTATAACCTTCTCTTGTATTGAGTGCCAGTCTCCGGGCTCTGATCACATCGGCAGCTCGAACATTTTTCTTGTTCTTGCCCATCACCCATCCTCTCTTCCAGCGGGGCCGTCCCCAGACTTGTATTCCTGTAATAATGTTTCATAGCGGATTCGTTCCGCTGCCAAAGCTGCTTCGTAGAGTTTGTTCAACTCATCGATCTTCTTCCAGACATCCTGTTCACTGACACCGCCGAACAGCTGTTTTTGAAAGCGAACCTTCTTCAGCCATTCGACGATATTCTGTTGTTCGGAATTCAGTACTGGTTTATCTTGTTCAGGCATTGGCTGGTTTAAAACTCTGTCTTTTGCCATCCTGCTGCCCTCCCTTAGTCAAGATCTGAATCATCTTTCTTGCGTTTGCGCACTACATAAACTGCAATACCAAAAATTGCGATGCCAAGGATAACTACATATGGCATGGAATCCAGAAGGATACCGGTATCGATGGTTGGGTTCTTTGTGTTGGTAAATACAAGTGCTGTATCTTCATCAACTCCAACAACCTCCACTCCCATGGTAGTAGTTTCCTTGAGTTCCGTTGCTGTTCCTGTTCCTGTTATAGCAATTTCAGCCGTGTAATCTGCCATAGCTTCAGAAACACTAACAGTCGCCCCTTTCGGGACTCCGGTTACAACCACTTTTTCTCCATGCCTTAAGGTAAAGGACTTATTATCTTGCAAAGGATTTTCATTCTTTGTTAAAGCATAATCAGAATATGCTGCGCCATTAACTGTGACTGATACAGTAAATGGAAAGTCCTTTGTTCTGTCCCCTAATGAACCTGTGACTACTTTTGAAACATCAATTGCCACGAGTTTCGTATAGGTATTTGTAAATGATGCTGTTGCAGAACCACCTTTGCCAATCGTACCATTCGTTCCATTAGTTGTTGTTGCTACCTGATAGCCTCTTACATTCGCTGTTCCCTCAACTTCTGAAACAGTGTAATCTGTATTGGGCGATAATCCTTCGATTGAATAGGTATACTTCATAGGATCTGATGAAGACTGTGTCATATTCTTCAAATAAACATCCATATGATTACTCAAACTCGAATTCGTTACTGCCTGATTATTTTCATCTTTCCAGTCCAATTTAACACTAAATTTCAAGGTATCCATCAAACTGTCAATTTCATCCTGAGTAAGACCAGCGAATGACTTTTCAATCTTCAGTGTACCTGGTTCAATTTGAATAACAGGCTTCAGATATGACTCTGTATTTGTAGTTCCGTTATAAGAATAAGTTACATTTGCTCCTCCATCAGCATTGGAATACAAACCATCTACAACTTCACCACTTATTGGTCCATGCGTTCCCGTTCCTGCTCCCGGTGTATCATTATATATTCTGCCTTCCACACGGTATTCTTCATAAGCAGCTTCCGTCGGCTTTATATGAGCCGTAACAAGATACGTGTACCCCTCCTTCAACTCATATGTATCCGGGAAATCTAACGTAATCGTCTTTGTAGCGGTATTATAACTTGCGGTAAGTGTAACACCATCCACAACCAATTTGCCAGTTGTGCTGCTTGCCACTACAGTATCAGACTGCTTCACTGTTATGGTTAACGCTTCTGGTTTATTATTATTGTCTGTTACCATCGTCACGTTTTTGCTCAGCACATCTGTAACTGTAACATCTGTACATCTAAGAGTCGTAACGGATGCCAGGATAGAATTAAATGCACTGTTTAACGTCGTAGTGTTTGTTCCTTCGTAGAACTTACGGTTTTCTGCATTCACGAGGGTGGCCGCATCTTTTAAATCCTTCAGTTTTTGATAATTCCTACTTGGTCCCACACCAACCGAGAAGAAATAATGTGCCGATAGTGTTCCTATCTCCGTTATTGCAGCATTAAGGTTGTGATTGCCATTATCAGAGTTACCTGTTCCCTCCGTGGCTCCATTACTGTTATATCTAAATGTTGGATCTCCATCTGAAACAAAAATTACAGCAGTCAATGCACCCGTTCTGGAATCGTTAAGCAATTCTTTCGCTTTTCGCAATCCCGCCTGATAGTTAGTACCTCCATTTGACCGTGGTTTTGTCTTGTTTGTAATGGAACTCGCAGATCCTGTCCAATCTTGCAACAATTCTGCATCATCCCATGCCGACTCACCATAATTATCATCTCCACTAAATGCCACAAGAGAAAATCTAGTATCAAGATTCTGATTAGATGCTAATTGATTAGTTAAACTATTAATTGCATCACCGGCTTTTTCGCGTCTCGTATTACTGTTGTTATTAGGCTTCCTATCTTCAGTCATAGAATATTTCATGCTTCCTGACTCATCCAAAACATATACAATATCCAACTTAGCTTTATTTGTTATGCTTCCAACCTGACCGGCTATCGTCAGTGTCAAATCATAGGTACCATCATCGCGACGTTCCGCATACTTATCATGAGCCAATTTCTGTTCTTCAATTTCCTCTGGCGGTGTTGGCGTTGTACCTTCTCCACTATACACTAACAAGATCGTAGAATTATCGGGAAGATTAAATGCCTTATCCCAATTTCCATTGGATGTACTATATTTGAATCTGAATCCCCAATTATAATACGCTTTAATATAACGAAGGGATGCTCCGGAAACTGTCTCTAAATGTGCTCCTTCAAAGTGACGATTTTCAATAGCATAGGCATATGTATTTACATCAACAACTTCCTCCATATCTTTGGATATTGGTGCAGTTGGTGCCGATGTACAGGGGATCTCCGATCCTTTTTCATATGATAGGAAATTCCTCCACTCGGAGGAAACCATACTAAAAATGCCCGCTTTTATGCGGGCACCAAAACAAGACGATTACTGAAAGAAGTCGATATAGAAACCTTCTTCGGGTTCTTCGCCATCCCAGTCATCATCTTCAGTTAAAAAATAGTGCATATCCAAAAGATCAGCATCCGACATACTCTTCACAAGTTTTGCGGTCATACCTTCTGGTGGATTTTGGATGTATTTGTTACGGAGTTCCTCTAAAGCTTTTTTATCCATGATTTATGATGCCTCCCGTCTGTTGATAAATACAGTATGAAGCAGACGGGAAGAGAAATCAAGCGGAACGGCATTTAAATTTGGCCAAGGTCCTTTCGTACATTTCTTCCAGAGGAATCCGTTTGTGATTGAAATAAAGATCAGTCAGAGTCATACCAATCTTGCAGTTAGGGCAGCAAAGAGGATCATATCCAAAGGACAGAGCGATGTTATTACGCCATTTTGTAAAACTGCGAATGATGGGCTGTCTGTTTTTCGGAATGGCACGCCTGAGCTTTTTGTCATTGTTCCGGTGTCTGGCATAAAGACCATAATAGCGGATCATTTTGTAGTGATGTTCCGGGATGTGCTGGATGAGCAAAGAAATAAAATCCAGCGCAGGGATACATTTTTTAACAAAAGCATTGTCTTCATGGCGATGATAATGGAAAGTAACATTTTTACCATCATAAGAATCAATGCGGTTTAAGGCAATGACAGGGCGTCCAAGATAGCGGCTGATATATTTGGTGACTGTTTTAGTATCGCAAAGATTAGGTTTGGCATAGACGTAGAAGCCGTTGGAATCTTTTTTATAAATGGCAGCTTTGATCTTTTTGAAGGATGGTCCGATCTGTTTTTCCATTTCGTTTAGCAGAGCAGTTTGAAAAGACATACGGAGCAAGGTGTAGTCAAAATGTTTAACAATGCGCCAAAAGCCGTCATCTGAAAAGCCGCCTTCTGTAACCAGGCAATGGATATGAGGGTTCCATTCAAGAGGACGCCCGAAGGTATGAAGAACACAAATAAAACCAGGGACAAAGTTCCTGGACATGTTTAACTTGAAAAACATACGAAGAACGACACTGCGTACAGCATGAAACAAGCAGTCAAGAAGAGAACGGTCTTCCAGGAAGAAATGGCGAAGATCTTCATCAATAGTAAAGACACAGTGACGGTGAGAGCATTGGATGAGTTGGAAAGCCATGGAGTTGGCTCTGTCCTGGCAATATTTGATGCCGCAAGTTGGGCAGAACTTGCTTTTGCAACGGAAAGGAACAAATTTAAGGTTACTGCATTTGGGACAGGAATACATTGCACCGCCGAAAGCCGGGTCACCGCAGTTAATCATTTTTGTTACGTTATCAATGACAACCTGACGTGGATGCAAGATGTATACCATTTCTTCGTAATGGTCATTAAAAATGTTTTGGAGTATGTTCATAAGATAATTATGACGCAAAAGAAGAAAAAAGAAAACCCCACCCCTCAAGATTGAGGGGCAGGGGAGTTGAAGTGTCGAAGACACTTTTTCGTCCACATACTTAATTGTAACTGTTCGACTTCTATACCAGTCTTGCCATGTCACCATAAACCAGGAGAAGCTCTCCACCGCAAACTCCGCAGTCACAACCGCGTCGTCTTCCTTCACTTCCACAGTACCGCTGGTCTCGGCGGTTGTATCGGCGACCTTCTCGACCTGAATCTCACCGGTCTCTGCGTCTTCTTTCAGATGCTGGACTTCGATGTTCTCGGGTACTACATCGGCCGGTAATGCTTCCTGCTTCATCTCGATAAAGACTTTCACTTCACCGTATTTCGGATCTGGTTCGATCTCTGCTTCGCTGCCGCTGGATGCATCCACGAACCGGATATCCAGTGCCATCATTCCGTCATAGACCGTTGCTGCTTCATCCAGCTTATCCTTAGCGTCCTGATATTCCTGACCTTCCAGCTCGGTTACTTTCAGGGTAACATTCTCCGGAAGTGCGCCTTTTCGTGCCACAACGGTCACCGTTGCTTTATCGAAAGCCGGATCGGAGGTGTATGTCTCGGTCACTTCGTGATCCATAGCCCAGTCATATGCTGCGTCGTTCAGTGCCATCTCATCGACAGTTGTTTCAAACAGAACAACTGCTTCGCCATTCAGCATAACCGGTCTGTACACGATTCCATCGATGATATCTGCATTTGCATTGGATGGGCTTGCCTCCTCTGCATTGGATGGAGTTGCTTCATCCGTTGCATCATCGGTTTCTGTCTCATCGACTTCATCTTCTGCTTCTTCGCTGTCAGACGGAGTTGCTGTGGACATCACCACGTATGTATTGTGACGGGTTATCGATGCTGTAACAGTTCCTGCATCAGAACTTCCGTTTTCACTGCTGTCTCCGGAGTTATCACTGCTCTGCTCAGATCCGCTCTGGTCGCTTCCTGCTGATGCGTCAGAACCTGTGTCAGAACCTGCATCGGATCCTGTGTCAGAACCCGCATCAACGCCTGTATCAGATCCGGCATCGCTGCCAGCTTCACCACTGGTACCGGAATTCTCTTCATTTCCTGTTCCGGTTCCGGCATCTCCGGTATTCCCGGCATCGCCGCTTCCATCAGCTGGGGCCGCCTCTTCTGTTCCGGCTCCATCCGTTGAATCCGTATTCTCTGTTCCGCTTCCACCAGCTGCTTCCGTTTCCGGCGCATCTGTGGACCCTTTGCCTGAAGCTTCCGTCGGGGTATCCGTTGAAGCTTCACTGGATGCTTCCGTTTCTTTTCCGGCATCGTCACTGGCCTCTGTGCCAGTTCCTGCCTCGGTCTCAGCTTCACTGCTGTTTTCTGCTGCAGTTTCCTGAGATGTCTCTACTCCGGGGCCGCCGGCGCTGCTTCCACCGCCACCGCCGCTGCTTCCGGAACCGCCGCTTTTACCAGCTGTCGGCGCAAAGTCTGCTGCCGATAATAACGGATCTACCGAATCCATCTCCACTGCACCTGCAGGTGCCACCTTGATGACATCTGTATACTTCTTCTCGTCCACGCTGATAACAGCCTTCCGCTCCAGATCAGACGTATTGGTCAGGAGGAAATAGATCTTCTCAGATCCGTCCAGAATATACTCGCTGACACCTTCATCGGAAAATTCGATCTCATCAGACAGCTCTGCAAAGGCACGAAGCTTCAGGGCACCTTCATGATCTGCTCCGGACAGGTTCAGTTCAAACAGATCCAGACTGTCTGCCATGGCCCTGTAGTCTTCCGCTGCCGTTCCCTGAAACTCCTTCAGATCTGCCCGATGATCCTCTGACACTGCTGTCTGAATCGCATCATACAGATCATAACTGCTCAGCTTAAACTCATAGGGTGTATTGATTCCCTCATCGCCTGCAATTGCGGTATTTGCTACATTGCCCAGTACCATGCACACACACAGGGCTGCCGCACAGAGCCTTCTGCCATCCCGATTCCAGAAGCGCTTTAACATAGGAACTTTTCTCCTGCTTCTCTTTCTGATTTTATCTTTCTCCATAGATTATTCTCATCCTCCCTCTTCGTTGTTTTAGGTTCGAGATAATCGATTTGCCTGGTGGAATCTTTCATAATCAATCCGATCTCATATAAGAACTTTATCAAATCAGCTATCAAAGAACCTATCAAAATTAGAAAAAATTTTGATTTCCGTAAGATATTTTACGAAATTCTTATCTACAAAATACAAAAAAACTGCCAATTGCTGTTACCAGCAAAAGGCAGTTTCATTTTTTATTCTTCCCGTACAGGCGGCGGAAGCTCCGACAGAGAACAAACGACATACTCCATCTCTGCCCGTGATCCGGCTACTTTTTTCAGATTGTTGTTGATCCTGCGGTACACGATCTCGCAGCTGCTCTCATCGGCTGCGATCAGCAGAATCAGGTACTGGGAGTTATTGTACTGTGTGTAGACATCTCCTTTTCGAAGGCTGTTTCCGATCACATCCTTGAGGATCTGGGCACGCTCTTTCCGCTTTTTCTCATTCTGAAGGCGCTTTCCCTCGTAATCCACCAGCGTACAGAGCATCAGATAGTAGGAGCGGCCGGAGCGGTCCATGTTGCGGTTAACCATATGGCAGATATCTACGAAGCCCAAGTAAGAGCAATAGTAGGCTTTATCGTCAGATTCGTAGCCACCCCCCGACTGAAAACGGTTCCGGATACCTTTCATGATCTCATCCATCTCTCCGGGCATGTGGCGAATCTTACTGTTCATGCGCTCGTAACAGGCCATCATCTCCGGGGAAGCCGGAAGTCCCATCTCGTCCGCATAGCGCTGAACCATATCATTGTACAGGGCGTAAGCCCGCTTATACTCCCCCTTGTCCATCAGAAGATCAATCTGACAGATCTTCCAGTTGTCATCGGGATCTATCTGGATCACATGCTCGTACAACGCTTCCATTGCCGCATAATCCTTCTGGCTTCTATAATACTCAGCCAGCCACTGAACACAGCATTCATACCGCTTCTTCAGCCTCAGGTTCTCCGACATCACCCAGATCTCCGTACTGATCGACGGAAGCAGCTCTCCCCGGTACACCTCAAATGCCGCCTGATAGAAGGAATGCTTCTCCCTCTGGTCCGTGGTCTGCTCCGCCTGATCTAACAGTTCTTCGAACTCATGGACATCCAGCTTCAGAGGATACTCCGGATCCGGTATATAGACACCGTCCACCCGGGTCACATACTCCCCCTTTGGCAGTCCGGCCTTCACCATCTGCCGCCGCAGCTGATAGATCAGATTATTCACACTGTTGTTGGTATCAGCAACATTGCTCCGGTCATACAGAGCCTTCGCCAGCTGCTCCTTCCCGACCCCTTTCTTCCCCCGAAGCCAGACCAGCTGCAGAAGCTGTATACATTTCAGGGAACTGTTTCTTCCCAGTATCAGTTCTTTTCCCTCACAAACAATTGAAAATTCGCCTAACATACGAACTGTAAAAAATTCCCGGTATGCATCTGTCATCTTCAATTCCCCCTTGCAGGTAATATGTACTCTCAACTGTTCCGATTATATCATATATTTTCAGGGCTTTCTATGCTCAAACATGTATAATAATGTATAGGGTAGTTGCCCGGTCATGCCAGAACCAGGCACCAGAGCGGTACTGTAACCATGGAAAGCAGCGTAGAAAGAACAACACACTTGGTTGCAAAAATTTCATCCTTATCATACTTTGCAGCAAGTACAGCAGTAACACTGGCAGCCGGCATACCGGACAGGACCACGGAAACGCCGGTAACAAGACTGTCCACATGGGCCAGGCGGCATGCCGCAAATACCAGAAACGGAATAAAGACCAGACGGATAAAGCTGTAGTAAATCGTATCCCGTTCCGGTAGAGAACGCAGCGGCACTTCCGCCAGAATGGTACCTACTAACATCATGGCAAGAAACGTATTGCCGCCAGCTATATTTTTGATGGTCAGACTGAGAAAGCCCGGCAGCTGAATCTGCAGTATCATGATCAAAAGCCCTGCAAACACCGATACGATACAGGGATGTGTGCAGACTTTTTTGATCAGGGATTTGGCATCCGGCGCCTGGGTAAAATAGGTCAGTCCGATAGACCACATGAAGGTACGCTGGGGAATGGTATAAATAGACGCATACAAAAGTCCCAATCCGCCGAACACACCCTCTGCAATGGAATTTCCCAGAATGCCTGCATTGGAGCAGATGGTGGCGTACTGAAGCACTTTCTTGCGTTCATCCGGGAAACCCGGATAAAGGATGCGGCCCAGCAGCCAGGCTCCTGCCTGGATTGCAGTCGCAACAATGATGATAACCAGACAGCTCAGCAGAATCTGGTGGTTAAATTCGATCTCAAACGATTTGATGATACTGGCTGGCAGGGTAACAAACAGTACAAGATCGGTCAGCAGTCCCTTTCCGGCATCCGTGATCATTCCCGTTTTCCGAAAAAGATAGCCCAATATCATGATAGTAAACAGCATTCCCTGCATGGAAAACAATCCTGAAAAATCCATATTGCTCTCTCCTACGGCCGCTCTGTATCTGAACCGGCCTTTTTTTTATTTTGTAAATTTTTCTCTTCCTTATCATAGTACAACCATTTCATAACGTCAAATATACTTTTTTGATAACTGTCATAACCTGCATCGGCAGCTCTGTTTTCTTTTTTCTTCCGGAGTTCACCAAATGTTCACCATTTTGAAGAAAACTTAATAAAAAATCAATGGCTTTTTCGATTGCTTTGTAGTAAACTCATGTTTGTCAGTTCCGGTACCCTGGAATGACAGAGAAAGATCAGAGGAGTGATATATTATGAAAAAGGCATTATTAATCACTGCTATCGCAGCAGTTTCCATCAGTGCAGCAGCATGTTCCAGCAAAAAGACCGCAGAAACAACAGCAGCTCCGGTAGAGACCACCGCAGCAGAAACCACGACAGAGGCAGAAACCAATGAGGATTACACCAGCGGTATCATCACTGCCATTGACGGAGATGTACTTACCGTAAAAGATGATTATGACGACGAAGAAAGAAAATACGACATTTCCGGCGCTGACGTAACCAACGAATTCCCGCTCTCCGAGGGCGACTGGGTTGACATTACCTTCCAGGCTGACAGCACCGAGGATCCGATCCCGGCTATCGCAGTAGAGGTTACCTCTTCCGTATTAGAGCAGACCATGGATCCGGTTGCCGAAGGCAAGATCAAAGAAGTTGCTTCCGATACCATGACACTTGAGGTTGATGGTGAGGAATACAAGATTCTGACCGGCAACGCTTATGTAGTAGGAAAAGATGGCATCAAGGCTGACGCAGACGCAGAAGTTACCTACCTTGGCGATCTGGACGACGAGCCGCTGGCACTCAAGATCGTTATGGCTGACGCAAAAGATTCCGACGATGCTAAGATCAACGCATTCGTAGGTAAGGTTGCACAGATCGGTGAAGATGGTTATCATATCGTTCTGGAAGCACAGACCGGTGATTTCTTCACATTTGTTTCTGACGATACTGATTTCAGCCAGTATGCAGAGGGTGATACCCTTCAGATCCAGTATGATGGTTCCATCAACGACAAAGAGATCCAGGCTGTAAAAATCACCAAAAAGTAATCTTTCATTCCATATCGCAGATTTCAAAAAGACCGCCACATGAAGTGACGGTCTTTTTGAAATTACAGAAATTTTTAAATATCGTATCCGATCATGCGGATATAATCCTTGATCAGTGCTACTACCTGGTCAAGCTCCAGTTTGCTGGCGTTGATTGGCAGGTCGTAGTTGGTGACATCCTCCCACTCTTTTCCGGTGAAATACTTGTGGTAGGATTTACGCTGTTTTGTGATCTTGTTTAATTTGTTGAGCGCTTCTTTGGTGTCGGTAATGCCGTCGGTCTCCTGGGTTCTGCGGACACAGGTTGGAATGTCTGCGTAGACAAAAATCTTAACCAGGTCTTTCTTCCCTGCGGTTTCCAGGATATAATCTGCACAGCGTCCAACAATCACGCAGGACTCTGCGGCAGCCAGCTCGCGGATGACCTCGGACTGGAAGCGGAACAGGTTGTCTGGAGAAGTTACATCGCCCTCCGTCTTTGGTTCCTCAAAAATGCCTGCAGGGAAACGCAGGTTTCCAACAATCTTGCGCAGCAGGTTATTTCCTGCTTTTTCATCAGCGAGGCGGAAATATTTTTCTCCTACGGCGCTTTTTTCCGCGGTCATGCTCAGGATCTCATCATCGTAGAATGGGATATTCAGTTCCTCGGCCAGCTTCTTTCCAACGATACGGCCGCCGCTTCCGTACTGACGCTCAATGGTAATAACCAGTTTGCTTTTATCCATAAGAAATCCTCCTTTTGGAAATCATGATTATCTGTATTTGGTACATTTAGTATAGCACAAAACCGGCAGAGTGCCAAACTTTTTTACACTCTGCCGGTCCGTAACATGTTTTCTGATTATTTCAAAACTATTTTGCAAGCATCATGCGGTCATTCGCAAATTCTTCCCCGCTTGCCTCCTCAAATTTGTGGAGAAGATCTTCTACTGTGAGATGTTTCTTTTCCTCTCCTGCCACATCGTAAATGACATTTCCCTCATGCATCATGATCAGACGGTTGCCCATCTGAATGGCATCACGCATATTGTGGGTGATCATCAGGGTGGTAAGCTTCTGCTCTTCTACCATCTCTGCAGTCAGATCCAATACTTTCTTGGCTGTTTTCGGGTCCAGCGCAGCTGTATGCTCATCTAACAGAAGAAGCTTCGGCCTCTGCAGGGTGGACATCAGCAGAGTCAGGGCCTGGCGCTGTCCACCGGAAAGCAGTCCGACCTTTGATGTAAGACGGTCTTCCAGGCCAAGTCCAAGACGTTTTAACATATCTACATAGAGCTTACGCTCTTCATTTTTGATCCCCGGTTTTAAACTGCGCACTCTTCCGCGGCGCAGAGCCAGTGCGAGGTTTTCCTCAATCCCCATGGTTGCTGCGGTTCCGTTCATCGGGTCCTGGAATACACGGCCCAAAAATGCGGCACGTTTATATTCCGGAAGACGGGTGACATCTTTTCCATCAATTACAATGGCGCCGGTATCGATGGGCCAGACTCCCGCAATCGCGTTTAACAGCGTGGATTTTCCCGCTCCGTTTCCGCCGATCACCGTAACGAAATCTCCATCGTGTAAGGTAAGATTGACACCACGAAGGGCTTTCTTTTCATTCACAGTTCCCCGGTTAAAGGTTTTTGTGATATTCTTGATCTCCAGCATGTTCTCCTACCCTCTCTTTCCCATATTTGAAAAATAACGGCTCTTCCAGGTAGGAATTGCCAGGAAGACAGCAACAACCGCTGCGGATAACAGCTTTAACAGATCGGTATCAATGCCCATCCAGATGACAACCTGCAGTACCAGATAGTAAATAATGGATCCCAGGGCAACGCCAAGCAGCTTCAGGCCAAAGTTGCGGAAGATCTTTCCGAAAATTGCTTCACCGATGATCACTGCGGCAAGTCCGATGACGATGGCACCACGGCCCATATTGATATCCGCAAAACCCTGATACTGACAGAGCATGGCACCGGAAAGCGCTACCAGGCCATTGGATATCATGAGTCCGAGAACGCGGCTCAGATCCGTGTTGATTCCCTGCGCGCGCGCCATTTTATCGTTGCAGCCGGTTGCGCGTAAGGAACAGCCAAGCTCAGTTCCGAAGAACCAGTATAAAATAGCAATCAGAATAATGATCGCAATGGCTACGATCAGGATTGTATTTTTATAGAATGGAACCTTCCGGATAAAACGCAGGGAAACCAGCAGGTCAAATTTGTCGACGTTGATTGCCTGATTTGCTTTTCCCATAGTCTTTAAGTTGATGGAATACAGGCCGAGCTGGGTCAGGATTCCGGCCAGAATTGCGGGAATTCCCATAAAGGTATGAAGGATTCCGGTTGCAAGTCCGGCTGCCATTCCAGCCGCCGTCGCGCCCGCCATGGATACCCACACATTCTGTCCGGACAGCATCAGCATAATGCAGACTGCGCCGCCGGTTCCAAGAGAACCGTCTACGGTCAGGTCCGCAATGTCCAGGATCCGGAATGTTAAATACACGCCAATGGCCATGATACCCCAGATCAGTCCCTGTGCCACTGCGCCAGGCAGGGCATTTACCAAACTCATCATATTTCAGTTACTCCTCAATCGCAATGTAATCATCCGGAACGGTAATGCCAAGTGCCTCGCAGATGGTCTTGTTGTATTTCTTGGTGAACTGCGGAGCGTATTCAATCGGCATTTCAGAAATGTTGGATTCACCGGTCAGGATCTTTGCAGCCATCTTACCGGTTGCTGCGCCAAGGTCATAGTAGCTGATGGAAAGGGTTGCTACGCCGCATCCGCTGCAGATACCTTCCTCGCCTGCGATGATCGGTACGCCGGCCGGCTGGCAGATGTTGTTGATGATCTCGGTGTTTGCTGCAGCAGTGTTGTCGGTCGGGATGTAGATGACATCAGAGCTGTTTGCCGCGTTGGTAGCAATGGTTGCCAGATCATTGGAATCAGAGAATGCGTAGTATTCACAGGTGTAGCCAAGCTTCTCCAGCTCTGCCTTTACGGTATCTACCTGATACTGGGAGTTTGCTTCTGCGGAACAGTATAACAGGCCAACATTCTTTGCGTCCGGGAACAGCTCCTTTAACATGGCAGCCTGCTCATTTAACGGTGCCAGATCTGCGGTACCGGAAATGTTTCCGCCAACGGTTCCGTTAAAATCATCAATACCGAGAGCTACGCCGTACTCGGTAACTGCAGTTCCGAGGACCGGAATGGTATCCGTGCCAGCCTGTGCAGCCTGAAGGGCCGGTGTTGCGTTGGCCAGGATCAGATCTACATCTTCTGCGACAAAATTGTTGATAATGGTGGAACAGGTATTGGAATCACCCTGCGCGTTCTGCTCATCAAAGGTAACCTGGTCTCCAAGTGCTTCGGTCAGGGCATCTTTAAAGCCCTGGGTAGCTGCATCCAGTGCTACATGCTGTACCAGCTGACAGATACCAACTTTATAAGAAGCGCCATCTGCAGAAGCTTCTGCCTTTGTTTCGTCTGCGCTTTCAGCGACAGTGGTGTCTGCTGCTGCCTGTGTGGTCTCGGCAGTCTTACCAGAGCCACAGGCGGTCATGGATGCGGCCATCATTCCGGCCAGGATCAGTGCAAGTGCCTTTTTTGTCTTTTTCATAATACAACTCTCCCTTTTCTTATATTCTGATTTCATAGCAAAAGCTTGAACTTTTTCCATCATACTACACTTTTTTTACTCCGTCAATTTAAAGCTTTAATTTCCTGTAAATTCAACGCATTAAAGTGATAAGGACACATTTATATAGGCCATAACTTATTAAGTATTTGCGCTTTACATATATTTAACCTATAATAATAACCGTAACAACTAAGTAGTGTTCTGAGATCCAATATAGCTTCTGTTTCAAAACCGATGGCTCTTAAATCCGATTTCTGCCAAATGATCGTGAAAAATTTTGCCATATGGATGGAATATGGAGCTTTATTGGTATATATAAAAATATTTATTCACAGGGGGATTTTATGGAAGAAGTAAATCTGCAGGAAATGCTTGCTGCCAGAGAGCGGCGCTGCTATCTGCAAACCCAGCTGCTGCATCAGTATAAAAGAAGCCTCATCAGCTTTACCTTAAACATCCCGGGACCAGTCAAAGTCCTGCCGGGTGTTCCGGAAGCATTTGCAACCGGCTGTCAGAGAATCGAGACACTGTTAAAAGACCGTCTGGTTCTTATTCAGCATATGGAAACCATAAAGGAAAAAACAGGATATGAAGCCTTTTACAGTGTTGACGCGAATCCGGATTTCATAAAAGAGCTGATGGTCTCCCTGGAGGATCAGGACCGGATTGGACGCCTGTTCGACATCGATGTACTCCGCCCGGACGGAAGTAAGGTCTCCAGAGAGGATATGGGGAGCGCGCCAAGAACCTGCCTGCTTTGCGGACAGCCGGCTCATGTATGCAGCCGCAGCCGCAGACACAGCGTTGCGGAGCTGACCGCAGAGATTGGAAAAATCCTGAGCGGATTATAAATAAATTGGGGATTGCGGAGGACTGGTATTTATGATTTCTTCTATTTTTTCTGAGGAATGTGCCTATGCGCTCATGGCAGAGGTAGGCGCTACTCCAAAACCGGGACTGGTGGACCGCCATGACAGCGGCGCGCATACGGACATGAATTACGATACCTTTGCGGCCAGCACAACGGCAATCGTTCCCTATCTGACCCGGATGTTTGAGGCCGGTCAGGCCTGGGAATCCAAGGATTTCAATGCCCTCTTTGAGAGCATCCGCCCAATCGGAATTGAGGCGGAAAAAGCCATGTTTGCTGCTACAGATGGAGTAAATACGCACAAAGGTATGATTTTTTCGATGGGAACCATTGCGGCGGCGGCAGGACTCTTTTACAGGCGCCACGAAAAATTTGACGCAGAAAAGATTCTGATGCTGGCCGGATATCTCTGTTACGATGCCATGCGTAAAGATTTTCAGAAGATTGACCGAAAAAATCCACGGACCAATGGAGAGCTTCTTTACCTGCGCTACAGTACCAAGGGAATCCGCGGAGAGGCCCAAAAAGGTTTTCCCTCTGTTCGTACCGTGTCACTGCCAAAGCTCCGCTCTGCCTTTTCCAGCGGACAGACCGAAAATGAAGCGTACTTAAATACCCTGCTGACTCTTATGGCGAATGTGGACGACACCAACGTGTTAAGCCGCACCAATACGGTAATACAGAGTTATGTCAAGTCCGAGGCCGCGCAGCTCTTAAAAATAGGCGGAGCCTCCACCAGCCAGGGAATGGAGGCTCTGAAAAAGCTGAATCAGAAATTTATTTACATGAATGTCAGTCCGGGCGGCTGTGCCGATCTTCTGGCTGTCACAATTCTGCTCTACCGGCTGGAACAGCGAAATCCGCAATAAGCTGAGGCCTCAGAACCCGTTTGTATGTACATCACAGAAGCTCCCGGTAAACCCGGAGTACATTGTCATGGAACACGGCTTCAATTTCGCCGGTGGTAAAACCTTCCCGGCTCATTTCATCGGCCAGAAACTGCATGCCGGAGCAGTCCTTCATCTCTGTCGCGGTGTTAATCCCGTCAAAGTCAGAGCCAAGTCCGATACAGCCAATGCCTCCGATCTGTTTCATATGCTTCATATGTGCCACCATGTCGCTGCAAAGTCCCTGCAGCGGCATTTTTTTGTCTGCATCCTTCAGAAATGGGGCGTAGTAATTGATTCCGGCTACCCCTCCCCGCTCTGCCAGGGCACGGATCATCTCATCTGTCAGGTTGCGCGGATGATGGGCAAGCGCGCGGGCGTTGGAATGACTGGCCACAAAGGGCTTTTTCGTATAATGAAATACATCCCAGATCCCGGCATCATTCAAATGGGAAATGTCGATGATCATGCCAATCCGCTCCATCTCCTGCACAAAGGCAATTCCGGTCTCTGTCAGGCCATGTTCCGTATCCGGCACGGCTCTGGCCGGTGAAACACTCTCATCCCTTCCATTCGGGAAACCAAGCTCATTGGGGAAATTCCAGGTAATCGTCATCATGCGGGCACCCAGACGGTAAAAATCACGCAGACAGGCCAGATCTCCTTTACAGATTCCGCCCTCTTCCAGAGTCAGCATGGCAGACATTTTTCCGGCTTTCCGGTTTTCTTCGATATCCTTCCAGCTCTTTACGATTCCAATGCGGTCAGAATACGGTTCCAGTTCATTATAGAACAAATCGACCAGTTGCATGGCATAGTGAAATGGATCTTCTGTTTTCCCCAGATGTACGAACATGGCAAAATTCTGAAGGAGATAATCTCCTTTCTGCATTCGTTTTAAGTCCATGTGCAGATGATTTTCCAGAATGGAAACCTGCTCGCCCCGTTCCCTGGCATGAAAAAGCTCTGATATGGTGTCACAGTGCATATCTGCAACCTTCATAATAGAAATCCTCCCTGATATAAAAATTATGAAAATGAGACCGGCGCTTCCACCGGTCTCAGTGTTGAAACAGGCCGCTTACAGTGTCTCTGCCCGTTCTTCAATATTCCGTTTGAAATTGATGACCTCATGCTGATAGTCCCGGTTCATGAAACAGGATGTAATCATGAAGTCCGCAGTGGCCTTGTTGACCGCCATGGGAATGTCGTAAACCTGTGCAATACGCATCAGGGCTTTTACATCCGGATCGTGAGGCTGTGCTGTCAGCGGATCGGAAAAGAATACGACAAAGTCAATTACGCCTTCCACGATCTTGGCTCCGATCTGCTGGTCACCACCAAGAGGGCCGCTGTTGTAGCCTTTTACGGTGAGTCCGGTCTGGTCCGTGATCATGCGGGCTGTCGTGCCGGTACCGTAAAGATTATGCTTCTCCAGTTCCGCTTTATGCTCTTTGCACCACGCGATCAGCTTTGGTTTTTCGTTGTCATGAGCGATCAGTGCAATGTTCTTCTTGCTGCCAATAGTAAATGTAATGTATTCCTGGGACATATAACAGATCCTCCTTATTCTTTCTGTGTAGAATAGTTACAACGTATCACAGATTTCAGAAACTCTCAAGTGAAATTTTTGTAAAATCAGCTTTCTGGATTCTGTAAAGATTCAATGAGTGCCCAGATTTCATCTCTTCCCTGTTTGGTTTCCGCGGAAAACGGAATCAGGACATCTTCTTTTTCCAGGCCAAGACCCTCCCGCACCATCTTCACATGCTTCTGAATCTGGCTGCGCTTTAATTTGTCCAGTTTGGTGGCAATGATGACCGGTTTATAACCGTTGGACACGATCCAGTCGTACATCAGCTTATCGTTAGCCGATGGATCGTGGCGGATGTCAATGAGCAGAAAGATACATTTGAGCATCTGTGATTTCTTTAAATACCGCTCGATCATCTTGCCCCATTTCGCCTTGACTTCCACCGATACCTTTGCATAGCCGTAGCCCGGAAGGTCAACAAAATACAGGTCATCATTCACATTGTAAAAGTTGATGGTCTGGGTCTTGCCAGGCTGTGAGGAAGTCCTCGCCAGCGCACGGCGGTTTAACAGGCCGTTGATCAGGGAAGATTTCCCTACGTTGGATTTCCCGGCAAAGGCAAACTCCGGCAGCAGATTTTCCGGCAGTGTGCTGGTAATGCCGCAGACCGTCTCCAGTTCCGCTTTTCTAATAATCATCGTTCTTCCTCACTTTTCCTTTTATGCAAGTGCTGCAGCCAGCACATCCTCCATACTCTTCATGTAGAGAATGGTCAGTCCTTTTGTAATTTCTCTGGAAAGTTCCGCAATATCCGCGCGGTTCTTCTCCGGCACCAGAACCGTCTCCATGTGGGCCATCTTCGCAGCCAGGATTTTCTCTTTCAGACCGCCAATCGGAAGCACACGGCCCCGCAGGGTAATCTCTCCGGTCATGGCAACCTTGGCCAGAACCTTACGGTTCACCACGGCAGAGAACATGGCCGTAGCCATGGTAATTCCGGCAGACGGTCCGTCCTTCGGCACAGCACCCTCCGGAATATGAATGTGGATGTCATGCTTTGCGAAATAATCATCCGGCACATCGTACTGCGGGCAGATGGAACGGACGTAGGTCAGTGCCGTCATGGCGGATTCCTTCATGACATCGCCCATCTGGCCGGTAAGCTTTAACTCGCCTTTGCCCGGCATCACATTCACCTCAATCTGCAGGGTATCACCGCCTACGCTGGTCCATGCAAGGCCGCGCACAATACCAACCTGGTCCTCCTCATTGGCATCCTCAAACGTAATCTTCTCCTTGCCAAGATACTTTTCCAGATTGGATTCCGTTACCCGGATATGCGCCTTTTTATGTTCCAGATACTCTCTTGCGGATTTGCGGCAGATTTCACCGATGCGGCGCTCCAGGTTACGGACACCGGCCTCACGGGTGTAATTGTGAATGATTTTTTTCAGGGCAGAGTCAGAAATCACAAGCTGGTCCTTCTTCAGGCCATTGCGGTCTTTCTGTTTCTCCACCAAATAGTTACGCGCAATATGGAACTTCTCGTTCTCCGTATAGCTGTTGACTTCAATGACTTCCATACGGTCAAGAAGCGGTCCCGGAATGGTCTGTGTGGTGTTGGCTGTCGCAATGAACAGGACGTTGGAAAGATCGATCGGAAGCTCTACATAATGGTCACGGAACTTCACGTTCTGCTCTCCATCCAGTACCTCCAGAAGCGCGGAGGAAGTATCTCCCTTATAGTCACTGCTCACTTTGTCAATCTCGTCTAACAGCATCAGCGGATTGGAAACGCCCGCCTGACGCAGTCCGTCTACCAGACGGCCCGGCATGGCTCCCACATAGGTCTTTCTGTGACCACGGATCTCCGCCTCATCGTGTACACCGCCCAGACTGATGCGCACATACTTTTTATTCAGGGCGCGGGCTACCGAACGGGCAATGGATGTCTTACCAGTTCCCGGCGGGCCCACCAGGCAGATGATCGGGCTGTTGCCCTTCTTTGCCAGTACACGCACGGCCAGATATTCGAGAACGCGCTCTTTCACCTGCTCCAGGCCGTAGTGATCCTCTTCCAGAATCTGTTTTGCGTGTTTGATATCATTGTTGTCCTTGGATGTTTTATTCCATGGAAGATCCAGAAGTGTTTCGATATAGGTGCGGATCACGTTGCTCTCCTGCCCGCCGCCCGGCATGCCCTTCAGGCGGTCGATTTCCTTCTGAAGCTTTTCCTTTACTTCCTTGTCTGCTTTTAAGGAAGCAAGCTGCTTTTCGTATTCATCCGCGTCGGATAACAGATCTTCGCCAAGCTCCTCACGGATTACTTTCAGCTGTTCCCGTAAAATGTAATCTTTCTGATTCTTGTCGATGTTTTCTTTTACCTTTTCCTGCAGTTCCCGGTGAATCTGGGATACCTCGATCTCATGGATCAGGTTGGTGAGAAGTACCTCATACTGTCCTGCCAGGGTTGTCTCCTCCAGATAGCTCTGGCGGATCCGGTAATCCCACGGAAGTTCGCTGGCCATCTGAAGCATCAGGGTTTCCAGATCTTCACAGACCATCAGACCAGGCAGAATTTCTTTACTGAATTTCGGATGCTGGCGTCCGTAGGATTCCAGCTTTTCTTTCAGGATACGGGACATGGCCTCGGCTGCAGCGCCATCCACATCTGCCTCCTGTTCACTGGTGAGGAGCACCTCGCCGATCAGAGCCGGTTCTGTGCTGTCCAGATCCAGAAGCTCCGCGCGCTCCTGGCCTTCTGCCATCACGCGGACAATGCCTCCCGGCATCTTCACCAGCTGCTTTATGTAGGAAACGGTACCGATATGATAGAGCTGTTCCAGAGACGGATCCTGAATCTCCGGGTCCTTCTGGGCCACCAGGCAGACTCTCTGATCGCTGACCATGGCTTTTTCTACCGCCGCAATGGATTTCTTGCGGCTGATATCGAAGCTGACAGTCATCTCCGGAAGCATGGTAAGTCCGCGGAGCGCAATGACCGGCATCGTTATAATCTTTGTATCTTCCATCAGGTTCCTCCTAAAATATGAATGGACTGAAATGGAAAATGGGAGCCATAAGCTCCCATCTTCCTGCTCCGGCGTTTACGCAATCTCGTCGGAAGTTTCTTTTTTCAGTCTCTGGGAGAGTGTTTTGCGCGGCACAGCCGTATCCCGGTATACCAGCTCCGGCTCTCCTGTTTTGTCTACGACATCCTTGGTAATGGTGCAGATGCCAATATTGTTGTCAGACGGAATCTCGTACATGAGATCCATCATTACGGACTCCAGAATGGAGCGCAGTCCTCTGGCTCCGGTTTTTCTCTCAACCGCAAGCTTTGCAACTTCCGCAATCGCCTCCGGTGTAAACTCCAGCTTTACGCCATCCAGCTCAAACAGTTTCTGATACTGCTTTGTCAGGGCATTCTTTGGCTCGGTCAGGATCCGGCTTAAGGAATTCACATCGAGAAGATCCAGAGAGACGGTTACCGGCACACGGCCGATAAACTCCGGAATCAGGCCGAATTTCACAAGATCGTGTGGCTCAACCTGGCGCAGCAGTTCATCAATGTCTGTTTTATTTTTGTCTACCACTTCTGCGTTAAAACCGATGGATCCGGCACTTAAGCGGCTCTCAATGATACGCTCCAGGCCGTCAAAGGCTCCTCCGCAGATAAACAGAATGTTGGTCGTATCGATCTGGAGAAGTTCCTGATGCGGATGTTTTCTTCCACCCTGCGGCGGTACGCTTGCCACGGTACCTTCCAGGATCTTTAAGAGTGCCTGCTGAACGCCTTCACCGGATACATCACGGGTAATAGAAACATTCTCGGACTTTTTGGTAATCTTATCGATTTCATCTACATAGATGATTCCGTACTCTGCCTTGCTGATATCGTAATCAGCCGCCTGAATCAGCTTCAGAAGAATATTTTCAACATCCTCACCAACGTAGCCGGCCTCAGTCAGCGCGGTTGCGTCTGCAATGGCAAACGGTACATTTAAAATCTTAGCCAGCGTCTGGGCCAGATAAGTCTTGCCGGAACCGGTTGGTCCAAGCATGAGAATGTTGCTCTTCTGTACGTCTACATCACTGCCTGCGCCGGAGGTGATGCGTTTGTAATGGTTGTAGACCGCTACCGATAACACCTTCTTGGCTGCGTCCTGGCCAATGACATACTCGTCCAGAAATGCCTTGATTTCCTTTGGTTTTAACAGGTTGATACCGGCTAATGGAGATACCGGCTCTTTCTCTTCATCCTCTTCGAGTTCCTCCGCGAGGATTTCTCCGCAAAGTTCAATACATTCGTCACAGATAAATACATTGTTGGAACCGGCAATCAGTTTTCTTACCTGATCCTGGGTCTTTCCGCAGAAAGAGCATCTGACCCTGTCATCTGTTCTTGTCGGCATATAATAACACCTTGTCCTTTCCTGGTTGTAAATAAGAACGTGCCAGGCACGTTCCTGCGCAGAGCAGCCTCTTTAGTGTTTTGCGATCACCTGATCAATGAGACCATATTTTAAAGCTTCCTCTGCAGTCATGTAATTGTCGCGCTCTGTATCGCGGCAGATGACCTCGTACGGCTGACCGGTATTGGCCGCAAGAATCTCGTTTAATTTCTTTTTCGTCTGCAGGATCTTCTCTGCGACGATCTGAATTTCCGTTGCCTGACCCTGGGCACCGCCGGATGGCTGATGGATCATAACCTCTGCGTTCGGAAGCGCAAAGCGTTTGCCTTTTGCGCCGCCTGCCAGAAGAAACGCGCCCATGCTGGCTGCCATGCCGATGCACACAGTGGATACATCACATTTAATGTAGTTCATGGTATCGTAGATGGCCATGCCAGCAGTCACGGATCCACCCGGACTGTTGATGTATAAGTTAATATCTTTGCCCGGATCCTCGGACTCCAGGAACAGAAGCTGTGCTACGATCAGGCTTGCGGAAACGTCGGTCACTTCTTCCCCAAGAAAAATAATTCTCTCTTTTAATAAACGGGAATAAATATCGTAGGAGCGTTCTCCTCTGCTGGTCTGTTCAATTACATAAGGTACCAATGCCATCGTCAGATCCTCCTGTCTTTCATTACTGTCTTTTGCAATGATAGGTGCAGACTCCAGGTCTGGCCCGAAATCTGCACCTAGTCATAGTGTTAGTATTCCTTTTCTGGAAAATATTATACTAATTTAGCCTCAGCTACCAGGAAATCTACAGCCTCCTGTACAGCCATGTCAGCCTTCATCTGAGCCATTCCAGCCTCGCCCATGATGGTCTTGATCTGCTCAGCGTCCATCTTGTAGTTCTCGGACATCTTCTTGATCTCAGCCTCAACTAACTCGTCAGACGGCTCGATCTTCTCTGCTGCTACAACAGCCTCAAGTACCAGACGGGTGCGCAGTCTTAACTCAGCCTGCGGACGCATCTGCTCCTGTAACTGCTCGATGGTGCTGCCGGTGAACTGCAGGTACTGGTCAAAGCTGATGCCCTGACTCTGCAGTCTGCGTGCGTAGTCCTCGATCATGTTGCGAACCTGCTCGTCGACCATCGGTGCCGGGATATCCATCTGAGCGTTGTCAACAACCTTCTGTACAACGTTGTTCTCGTTCTCAGCGGTAGCCTGTGCCTGCTTGGTCTCAGCCAGTTTGTTCTTTACATCCTCTTTGTATGCGTCAAGGGTCTCGAACTCGGAAACTTCGCTTGCGAACTCATCGTTCAGCTCTGGAAGCTCTTTCATCTTGATCTCTTTGATCTTAACCTTGAAGGTTGCCGGTTTGCCAGCCAGCTCTGCTGCATGGTACTCAGCCGGGAAGGTTACGTTTACTTCTACATCCTCACCGATGTTCTTGCCGATCAGCTGATCCTCGAAGGTATCGATGAAGGAATGGGAACCGATCACCAGAGTGTAGTCCTCAGCCTTGCCGCCCTCAAATGCCTTGCCATCTACAAAGCCCTCGAAGTCGATTACGGTCTGGTCGCCGTCTGCTACTGCGCGGTCCTCTACGGATACCAGTCTGGAGTTCTGCTCCTGAACCTTCTTTAACTCTGCCTCTACGTCAGCGTCGGTTACTTCCGGTTTTGCTTTCTCTACTTCAATGCCCTTGTACTCGCCCAGGGTTACCTCCGGCTTGGTAGCTACGGTTGCAACGTAGATGAAAGATTTGCCTTTCTCTACCTGCTCGATGGAGATTTCCGGTCTGGAAACGATCTCAAGACCGCTCTCTTTTGCAGCGTCCGGGTAAGAAGCGTTGATTGCCTCATCTACAGCGTCCTCATAGAAAACGCCAACACCGTACATCTTCTCGATCATTGCCTGCGGTGCTTTTCCTTTACGGAAGCCAGGAATGTTGAACTTGTTTTTATTCTTGTTATAGGAAGTTTTAAGAGCTGCCTCAAACTGCTCTGCCGGTACTTCTACGGTTAATTTCGCCATGTTTTTCTCTAATTTTTCTACCTGTAAACTCATAATATGGGTTCCTCCTTACATCTATGTATGGCCGTCCCGGCAGGGCGCCACACTTCAATTCACCATTATAGCATAGACTTTTTATAATTACCAGTCCTATTTTTGCGATAATACACGTAATTTCTCTACCACATAGGGATTGACCGGCCGGATTTCCAGTTCCGGACGTCCCAGATAGTAGCCCTGGAACAGATCTGCCCCCAGCATCAGCATGGCATGAAGCTCTTCAATCCGCTCCACGCCCTCCGCAAGAACCAGAATGCCGCGCTCCTTACAGTAATGGATCAGATTGGCCGCCAGTTCCTGCTTATCCGGATTTTCATCAATTCCATGTACCAGTTCCATATCCAGCTTGACGATGTTGACATTTAAGTTCAGCAGACTTCCTTCACTGCTGTAGCCGGAACCGAAATCATCCAGGGCAACCATGCCTCCGGTGCGCTCCACGGCCCGGGTCTTAAAGTCCATATCACTGCTGTTGATTTCTTCGCCTTCCGTCACCTCAAGCACGACCCGTTTTAAGAGATCCGGATACAGCCGGATCAGTTCCTCCAGGCATTCCGGAGCCAGAGAGGTATTGGCGATGGAGTTGACGAACAGCCGGCTGCCAGCCGGAAGTTCGGCCTCATGATCCCGGAACCATTTCATGGCGCAGACCCAGGTCAGGCGCTCAAACTGCGGAAGCTTTGCCTGACGTTTGGCCAGAGTCAGCACTTCCTGAATATTTTTCAGGTTCTTGCTGTTTGGACGCATCAGGGCTTCGTAGCCGAATATGCTGCCATCGCGGCTTAAGATTGGCTGAACCGCAAACGGAACATCGTCCCGCTCTAAAAGCTGGTTCAGTTCCTCACGTCCGGAAAGCAGATAGGAATTCTTCTGATAACTGGAGAAATCAAATTCCTGCAGCACACCCTTGGTACTGTGCTTTGCCATATACATGGCAAAGTCCGCATACCGGGTCAGGGATGCAAAGTCTCTCGCCTGGCGCGGATACCAGGTAACACCGGCCGACGCGCGCAGCGGCAGTTCATAATCTTCATCCACCTTCAGGGAAACATCGCGCACACTGCAGAAGAACTGCCGGATTTCTTCCCGAATCTGTTCTTCGCTGTCTCCGCACAAAAAAGCCATAAATTCATCGCCTGAGTGGCGTTCTACCACGGCACCCAGGGAGGAAAGGCGTTTCAGCTGATCCGCAAACAGCCGGATATAGCGGTCTCCCATCTCATGGCCATAGGTATCGTTGACATATTTTAAATTGTCCAGATCCCACATGATCAGAGCCGCGCAGGAGAGTTTTCCGCTGCCCAGCAGGGCTTCCGTGCTCCGGCGGAACGCGCCGCGGTTATAAAGATCGGTAAGCTGGTCGTAATCACGCTCCCGCTCCAGCCGCTGCTGTTTTTCTACTTCTTCCGTGACATCCAGAAGGACTCCGGTCTGGTATCCATTCTCTGCTTTTACAATTTTCAGACGCAGGTACTGAATGGAATGTTCGCGGCTGATCTGGTACAGGCTGACATCCTCGCTCTCCCGGATGCCGTTTCCAAGCACCTGCATCATCTTCGCAAAACCCTCCAGTTCCAGATACGTGTAATCTTCATCGGTTTCCTGTATTCCGAGAAGTTCGAACAGACTGCGGCTGCAAAATACTTTTTTCTGGTCCGGAAGATACTCAAACACACCGATTGGTACGCCGGAAGCATCCAGAATACGGGAAATGCGCAGAGCCGACTCCGCCACACCCGCACTCAGGGTTTCAATGGCACAGCTCAGTTCATCCAGCTCGCTGATCCAGGTACGCTGCAGGCGGATGCGGCTTCCGCTTTCCGCGGAACGAAGCTGGCCGATCAGCCGGCGGATTGGTCTGGTAAAGTATTCTCCATATAACAGAGCGAACAGAATACCCGGAAGCAGGGTAAACGCGCAGCCCCAAAGCAGGCCGTTTAAAAGCTTCTGGTAAAAAGATTCCATAACGCTCTGGCGGCGCAACACCACCGTCTGCCATTCCGTACTGACATAAGGAGAATCACTTCCGTATATCGGAAGCTTCATGGAGGTCAGATACCAGCTGTCGCCGTTTTCATCAATAATCTTTTTGATATCCTGCCATTCAGTATCCATAAAGGATAGCTCTTCTCTTTTTCCAAAGCACCGGTTATAGGCAGAACCATAAGTCAGTACCGGAGTCAGAGAATAAGAACCAGATTCCCTGCGCGCAATCATCTGAATGGTATCGGCGTCGCTGTGGAACAGTTCGTTTTTTAAAAGCGCATAGATCTGCCCCTTGGTCATGGTTCCGCCCAGAATACCGATAACCGCTCCATCTCCCACCACGAGCGGAATGGAATAGGAGACTCCAGCTGTGTCCTCCTGAAGCGCCGAGGAAATCTCACCGAAATAGCCATACCGGGCCGTGCTGCCAAGCATCCTGGTTCCCTTCGCGATGGAAAACGGATTGTAGCACCGGTACGCATCCGATGCGTCCATACTCATGTCATAATCCATCTGCCATTCCCTGGCCAGCGGAATCTTATAGTCGCTGGATATGGAGGCCGCACCCTTCAGCAGCAGCAGATCCGAGTTGTCTGCCGCAAAACTGCTGCTGTCTGTATCCATGACAGCAACACCGGCTTTGTGTCCCTGCCGGCTCTGGCCTGAGGCAGGACCGTTCAGAATTACATAAATGCTGTTTCCATCACTTTGATGCAGCAGATCCAGCACATCTGGCATAATACTATCCAGAATGGCAGCGTTCAGCGCCCAGTCAGACTGGATGTCTTCTGGTTTTTTCGCCTGTTCATCCAGCACAGACTGGATTTTTTTTTGGACCGTCGTTGAAATCCGGATATCGTTCAGCCAGTGCTGGACCATCTCCCGTTCCAGGAGAAGTTCACTGTTCTGTACATCCTTTTCTATGAAATTGATCTCATTCATATAAAGGCTTCTTGCCACCATGCCATTGGACAGAAAAACCATCATAAAAACGGTTTGGAATATCAGGATCAGGCAGAATGGCAGCACAAGCCTGGACTTCATAGATCTTGCATTTTTCATGGGCACCAACCTTATTCTGCCAGGTTTGCAAGCTGGCTTTCCGTATCATCATACCACTGCTTGAAAATTTCATCGGTATCATACCGGGCAGCTGCCTCTTCCAGAGACACGCCCTGATCGAGAAGTGCCTGAACCTGCGCCCTGTTCTGCGCAGCCACTTCCGGCATAGTCATGTCGATTACTTTTCTTGCGTCATATGCGTGGTCAAAGGGTTTTGCGGTGTACAGGCCATACTGGTTTACCTGTGGAATTGCGGTATTCAGCATAGCAGACAGCTTCGGGCTCAGTTCTTCGCCCTGCTCTTTCAGGCAGGCTTCGATCTGTTCCATATCGTTGGCACTCTTCTTTACCGGCAGATAACCGGACGCCGCGGAAAAACGGATATTCTGGCTGTCATCACTCAGCCATTTTAAAAAGGTTACTGCGGCTTTTTCTGTCTTTTCATCGGAATCAAACATAACCGCACCAGCGCCCTGCTGTACCGCGATTTCTTCTGTTCCCTCAAAGTTCGGCAGCGGAAGTATGCTGCAGGTAATCTCTTCTGTATTTCCGTCATCATAGGTAACCTGATCCGGGGTGTAGGCCGCGCCGCTGGTAGAGCCTGCATAAGCCACTATACGTCCGGTCTTTAAATCATCACTGCGGAATTGGCCCTCTGCCAGATAATAGCCGTAAATATACGGAACATAGTAGTTGTCCCAGAGACGGCGCATGGTTTCTTCATCCGCATCGGCCTTTATGGTACCCTGATTGCTCTCATAAATCGCGTGTCCAAGCTGATGGCTTCCGATCAGCATATAGTTTGCGAAGGAATCCCGCCCGAAAAACGCCTTGCCATCGTTTGGCTCTTCTGTCTGGGCGTCGGTCCACTCATAATACATTCTGGCCGTTTTCGCCAGTCCCTCCCAGCTGGAGAGATCCTCCAGAGACGCACCGGTTTCCGCTGCGAAAGGCTCCCAGGCGGTCCTATTGAGGGTGAGTACTTCTGTGGATTTGGCCACCGGGAAGATCATCATGGACGCATCGGTTCCGAAATCCCCCTCTTCCACATAACCAGGCACATAGCTTTCGTACTCTTCATCTGTTAAAAATGGGCGGAAATCCGCAATCAGATTCCGTTTGTACAGATCATAAGCGATATCCGCGTAGGAAGAACACAGATTCGGGAGCGGATCACTTCCGGTCTTTCCATCTATACTTTCATAGACCGCATCCTGCAGCTCCGTGACACTGCCTTTGCTGAGGGTTTCCACAATAATCTTCTGATCTACGCCTACCGTATCGTTGAACTCCTGAACCAGTTTATCGAACTGATCCTTCTGAGCTCCATTGTAATAATGCCACATGGTAATATGTACCGGTCTGTCGTCCGGTGCTTCTGCGTGGCTGCATGCAGTCAACGTGAAAGTACCCGCCAGCAGAATCGGAAGAACTAATTTTTTCTTCATAATGTGATTCACCTGACCCTTTCCCCATTTTCTCAATTAGTATTAATCATATCACAAACCCCTTTATCTTTCCAATACTTTCCTGTATACTCGGAGTAAATAAAATGCGTGTACGCAAAAAAGTACGATTTCAGCACGCAAAAGGAGACATTATGGAAATTGAGCGAAAATATCTGGTCACAACACCGCCAGAAGATTACCGCACCTGGGAAGCCGTTCATATGGAACAGGCCTATCTCTGTACCGCCCCGGTTGTCCGGATCCGGAAAGAGAATGATGAGTATTTCCTGACCTACAAATCCAAAGGGCTTCTCGCCAGAGAGGAATACAATCTTCCTCTCACAAAGGAGGCCTATGCACATCTGCTTGAGAAAGCGGACGGCATTATCATCACAAAAACCCGCTACAAAAAGCCAATAGAGGGCACGGACCTTGTGATCGAGCTGGACGTATTCTCCGGGGAATATGAGGGTCTGATGTTAGCTGAGGTGGAGTTTTCCTCCATAGAAGACGCAGAACATTTCGCGCCGCCTGACTGGTTTGGGGAAGATGTCACATTCTCCGGGGAATACCAGAACAGCCGCTTAAGCCAGAAGAAAAACTAAGTGATTTTCGTATACGAAAAACCGGCACCCCATACAGGGAATGCCGGTTTTTGTATGTACAGATTTTTAAAATTACTTCTTTGCAATGTACTTGCGGATATCGAGGGCAATTGCCACGATGATAACGATACCCTGTACAATGTACTGGTAGTTGGTCTGAATACCAAGGAACTGCATGGAAGACTTTAACAGCTCGAATACCAGAACACCGATGACTACACCGGAGATACGGCCGATACCACCATTTACGGATACACCGCCGATGGTACATGCTGCGATTGCCTCCAGCTCGTAGCCCTGGCCCATGTTAACGCTGGCACCACCGGCCTTTGCGCCAAGCAGGAAGCCTGCGATTGCGTACAGAGCTGCAGCAGTTACGTAGATGATGATTTTGGTTTTCTTAACGTTTACGCCGGAAACCTCAGCAGCAGCCTCATTGCCGCCGATTGCGTACATGTATTTACCATGACGGGTGTAGTTGAATACGAACCACATAACCAGACCGATCACGAATGCGATGATGAACATGTACGGGATCTGCCCGAACAGTTTGCCGGTTGCGATTGCGGTGTAAGCTTTGCGGTAGCCGCCCAGAGGAGTTGCGTTGGTGTAAACCAGGCAGATGCCGTATACAGCCAGCTGCATGCCCAGAGTGCCAATGAAGGCCGGTACATTTAAGTACGCGATAACGATACCGTTGATGAGACCGAAAATACAGCAGATCAGGATACACAGAGCCAGAACTCCGAATACCGGCATATCACCAAGGTTCGGGAAGAACTTGCCGCTGTAGTCTGCAGTCTGAAGCAAGGTACCTGCGATACAGGATGCAAGACCTACCATACGGCCTGCGGAAAGGTCTGTACCTTTGGTGATCAGACAGCCGCTGACACCAAATGCGATGATAACACGGGCTGCAGTGTTAACGGAAATGTTGGATAAGTTGTTCCAGGAGAAGAAATTATCCTTTGTAATGCCGGTGATCAAAACCAGCAGGAGCAGAACAATGATGATACCATTGTCCAGCAGGGTTTTCTTAATATCAATATTCTTTTTATTCATCCTCGTATCCTCCTTAATTGAACTGAGTAGCCATACCCATGATATTTTCCTGAGTTGCTTCCTCACCGGAGACCTCACCGGTCAGCTTGCCTGCACACATAACCAGAATCCGGTGCGACATACCGATTAACTCCGGCATCTCAGAGGAAATCATGATGATGGATTTGCCCTGTCTGGTCAGCTCGATCATGATCTGGTAGATCTCGTATTTTGCGCCGACATCGATACCTCTGGTCGGCTCGTCCATGATGAGCACATCCGGGTTGTTGGCCAGCCATCTTGCAATGATAACCTTCTGCTGGTTACCACCGGACAGAGACTGGATCAGCGTTTTGCTGCTCGGGGTCTTGATGCTCAGTTTCGCCACATTGTCCTTCACAAGCTCTTCGATCTTCTTGGTGTCAAGCATCGGTCCGACCTTTAAGTAGTTGTTCAGGGAGGAAATGGATACGTTGTCCGCAATGGAAAGGCATCCAAGAATACCGGTTCCGCGGCGGTCCTCGGTGATCATTCCGATGCCGTCTTTGATGGCATCACGCGGTCTTGTTACATGAATCGGCTTGCCGTGTACCAACACCTCGCCGCTCTTCACATGGCGCATGCCGAAGATGGCTTCCATCAGCTCTGTTCTCTGGGCGCCTACCAGGCCGCCAAAGCCCAGGATCTCGCCCTTCTTTAACTGGAAGCTGATATGCTGGAAGGAACGGTCATGGATACTGCAGAGATCTTTGACCTCCAGTACCACATCGTCCTGAATGGTGTTCTCCATCGGAGGATATACATTGGTAAGTTCACGTCCTACCATCTGGTGGACGATTTCATCATCGCTGATGTCTTTGACTTCCCAGGTTCCTACATAAGTACCATCACGCATGATGGTGATATCATCGGCGATCTCACGGATCTCAGCCATCTTGTGGGAGATGTAGATCATGGATACGCCTCTGGATTTAAGATCCCGCACGATGCGGAACAGCGCCTCTACCTCGTTATCGGTAAGGGAAGATGTCGGCTCGTCGAGGATCACTACTTTCGCGCTCATGGATACTGCTTTTGCGATCTCTACCGACTGCATCTGCGCAATGGAAAGAGATCCCAGTTTTGCCTTTGGATCATAAGGCATTTTTACATTCTCCAGCCATTTGGCTGCTTCTTCATTCATGGTCTTGTGGTCGATGACCTTTAACGGACCAAAATTTTTGAGCGGATAACGACCAAGATACATGTTTTCCGCAATCGTCCGCTCCGGGATCGGCTGCAGTTCCTGATGAACCATTGCCAGTCCTTTATGTAAGGCGTCATCCGGATTCAGGATCGTCATTTTCTCTCCGTCCAGATAGATCTCGCCCTCATCCATCTTGTAGATGCCAAACAAACATTTCATTAAGGTGGATTTACCGGCGCCGTTCTCTCCCATTAACGCATGGACGGTACCGGGACGGACTCTTAAGTTGATGCCGTCAAGGGCCTTTACGCCCGGGAAGCTTTTGCAGACTCCCCTCATTTCCAACCTGTACTCTGCCATCCCATTCTCTCCTTTCTGACTCCGGACCGGCTGCCAGATAAAATGCCGGTTTCTTTAAAAATCGGGTGTGTCAGACGACACACCCGAAAGATGAATCACTGTTAATTACAGGCCAGAGTCTGACTATTTGATGATGTCAAGAATATCTGCTGCGTTGTCCGGGGTAACCTTTACGTAGTCAACCATGTTAACCGGATCAACAGACTCGCCGTCTAAGAACTTAACAGCCATATCTGCTGCGGTCTTAGCCTGACCCATATAATCGTTAAATACGGTACCGGTCATCTTGCCGTCGGTGATGTTCTGAACTACCTCGGTCAGAGCATCAACGCCTACCAGGTAGATATCTTCGTTAACTTTTCTGCCAGCCGCTTCGATTGCCTGCAGAGCACCAAGTGCCATTGCATCGTTGTTACAGAAAACAACCTCGATCTTGTCGCCGAACTGGGTTAAAGCATCCTGAGTGATCTGCTGGCCCTTCGCCTGATCCCAGTCACCTCTCTGAAGCAGAAGCTCTTCAACCTCAACACCTGCATCGGTCAGAGCCTTTACAGAGAACTCGGTTCTGTACTGAGCATCTACGTTCTCCGGATCACCCTGAACCATGATGTAGCTTACTTTGCCATCGCCGTTGATATCGCCCTTGTTTGCGGTCTCAAGGATTTCCTCACCCTGATAAGTACCGGACTGTCTTGCGTCTGCACCAACGTAGGTTGCGTTAATGCCGTCAGAAGCCCATCTGTCTTCCTCTGCGGAATCCGGCTCACGGTTGATGTAAACAACCGGGATGCCAGCGTCTTTACACATATCAGTTACCTGCGGTGCGGAAGAAGACTGAACCAGGTTTAAGATCATAACGTCAACGCCGGAAGCGATGAAGTTCTGAATCTGGTTGGTCTGCTCTGCCTGATCGCCCTTACCATCCTGGATGGTGATGTTCTCTTTCTTGAAGCCAAGGTCCTCAGTTAAATATCTCTCTAACTCGGTACGGTACAGAGTCATGAAGTTATCATCAAATTTGTAAATGGAAATGCCGACTTTCTTGTCTGCGTAGTCGCCGCCAGCTGCTTCTTTGACTTCTGCTGCGGTGGTCTCTGCTGCCTCAGTTGCTGCTTCGGTAGCTGCCTCGGTTGCTGCTGCAGTGGTCTCTGCCGGTTTGCTTCCGCCGCATGCTGTCATGGACAGGATCATGCAGGATGCCATTGCCATAGCGGTTACTTTCTTAGTTAATCTCATGATGTAAATCCTCCCTTTAATTAAAATTGTCATAGTTTGTAAGTTTTTGTTTACTTTCTCCATCTGACATGTTCATTATAAGGGTGGATTGTGCATTTTTCCATAGGATTTTCTTTTCTGGATTATTGATTTTTTTCGATTGTACAATTTTTCATGGATTTATTTTCTCTTTTACGACATTATTCTGCCGGGTCCAGTAATATTTTCCGTCCTCCAGGTCAATTTCCGGTGGAATTGGTTCACCCAATCCGACGGCTGCTGCGATCGTAAAAATGGCGTTGGCATAGCCGGTTTTATCCGATGATACGGTGCCCAGCATCTTTCCGTTTCGCACGGCATCCTGCCCCTGTGTGGTTCCGTCAATTCCCACAACACTGATCTTCCTGCCGCCGGCGCGCTCCAGCGCGTCGATGGCCCCCAGTGCCATATCGTCGTTGTTGCTGATGACCAGCTCAATCGTATCCGGATACGCCGAGAGCCACTGCTCCATCAGGGCAGAGGCCTGGGACCGCTCCCAGTTGGCAATGCCTCCGGTAATCTTCTCAATGGGAACGCCCCGGTCCTTTAAGGTCTGCACAGACCACTCCGTGCGGATCAGGGAATCCTGATGATTGTTTTCTCCCTCCAGGAGTACATAGCTGATAACGCCATCCCCGTTTTTGTCCAGGGAGACCGGATCCTTTTCGTACTGATCCGCTACGATTTCCGCCTCCAGCACCGCAGACTCCTTGGCATCCGCTCCTACGTAATAGAGCTTGTCCCAGCGATCCAGGTCCTCCTCTACCGGCTGACGGTTAAAGAAAACCACCGGAATATCCGCCGCCATGGCCGGATCAATGATGCCGGAGGAGGTCGTGCGGTCCACCGGATTGACGCAGAGGGCGTCGCAGCCCAGTGAAATAAAGCGCTCCACCTGCTTGTTCTGGGTATACTGGTTGCCTTTGGCATCCTGAATATCCAGAGTCACCCTGATCCCGGTCTCCTGCTCATAGGCTTTGGCCCTTTTTTCCATCTCAGACCGGATATTTCCGATAAAGGTATCATCGGCCCGGTACAGGCTCACGCCGATGCGGATCGCGTTTTTCTTCTCCGGAAGTGTTTCCCCCTGACAGCCCCCAAGCTGGGTGCAGGCAAGAAGCATCCCCATTGCGAAAGCCGCCCGCCTGACCGTATTTTTCCCGACATGGAATCGATTTTTTCTCATGGTGAACCTCCTTTATTCAATGGGGTAAAGCATCTTTTCAAATTCCGGCTTTCTCAAATCGTCCTTTTGGATATAATAGCTGTCCAGAACGGTCTCTCCCTCCAGTTTCTGGTTTGCCAGAATTTCCACGGCTCGCTTTACGCTCAAATACCCGGTGCTGAAATCATCTGTCACACACAGGCCATTTATCACGCCCCGGTCCAGGTAATTGAGTACCGGCGTTGTCGTTCCCCGGCCATAAAGACCGTCCACATGTTCCGGATATACGCTGCTGTCTGCCAGGATTGCCGCAGTCTCCAGAAGGCTCTCCGGATCCAGGGCAATGATGACGGCCCTGGCTGGCTCCGGATAAACCAGTTCTTCGATTGCCTTGCGGAATGTTCCATCTCCATGGCGTTCAAACTTTTTTATTTCGCATTTCCCGCTCTGGAGAACCGTCTCCACGCCGTCCTGAAAATGCTGTCTGGCAGCAGATTCTCTGTGGGAATAAAACAGATAGACCGGAATGCTGTTTCCATGTTCTTCCAATACCTGTTTTGCAAGATTTCTTCCCATGGCATCGAAATCGGCAGTAACCACGGAAGAGACCTTGTCTCTTGGCAGTTCGGAATTGACCAGCACCAGCGGAATCTGAATCCGTTTTTCTGCCAGCGCTTCCTCCAGTTCATTTTCCGCCACCGGCATAACGATCAGTGCTTTTGCCCCGTCCTGCTGCTCTCTTGCCATCCGTTCAATCTGCTGCCTCGCGTCTCCGCCCTCATACAGCGTAATAAGGCTGACATCCGCGTTCAGCTCAATGGCCGCCCGGTCCACGCCCTTCTTGAAATTCTGGTATGACTCATCCGTGGTGTCATCCAGGATCACGGAAACCGGATAAATTTCCGTTTTCCGTTCTTTGATGATCAGGTTTGTAGAGGAAAGCAGATACAAAAGGATCAGAATTACTCCAAAACCGGCCATCAGCCATGCTTCCTGTCGTTTCATTGCGCTTTCTCCTTTTCCAGAATTTCCCGGTAATCCACTGCCGGAAGATGGATGCGGATGGTTGTGCCTTCATCCGGCTCTGACTCAATAAAAAGTCCGTATTCATTTCCGAAATACAGGCGGATCCGCTCATTTACATTTTTCACGCCAATGCCGGATCCCCGTTTCGAGGAAACATGGGCATGCTCCGTCAAAAGGCTGTCCACCTGCTCCTGCGTCATACCAAGACCATTATCCATGACCGTAAACCACAGTCCATCTTCTTTTTCTTCCACGGTGATGGCAATGATTCCGTCGCCGTCCTTAAATTCCATTCCGTGATAGATGGCGTTTTCCACCAAAGGCTGCAGCATCAGCTTCAGGCTGGCAGATCCAAGCACCTCGGGTGCTGCGTCAATGGTGTAGGTGAACTTATTCTTAAAACGCATCTGCTGGATCATCAGGTAATTGCGCACATGCTCCAGTTCATCCCGCACCGGAATGATGCTCTTTCCCTTACTCAGGCTGATGCGGAAAAAACGGGCCAGTGCCGTCACAACCTTAACCGCCTCAGACTTCTGCTCATTTTCAATCATCCACACAATGATATCCAGCGTATTATACAGGAAATGCGGGTTGATCTGGGACTGCAGGGTATCAAACTCACTTTTACGTTTGGACTCATGTTCCGCCACGATATCCTGCATCAGAACCTTGATCTGGCGTGCCATTTCCCCGATGGAACGGCCCAGATGCCGGATCTCATAGGAACCGCCCTGGTAAACCTCAACATCCAGATTCCCGGATTCCAGCGCATTGACTGATTTTTCCAGTTCCCGGATCGGCACGGTAATGCGGGAAGAAATTGCCGCATTCGCAATGAGAAGCATAAACAGAAACAGCGCAACCAGAAACACCATAAACAATTTGGTTTTCAGGGTATTTAAATAGCTGTCCCTTTCCGGAGTCACCCCCACCAGTTTCCAGCCCGTATAGCCCACGGATTTTACCGTCACGTCACGGATCTTCCCCTGGTAGGATTCCCGGTAATTTCCATCCCGGTAGCCTGCCGCCATCTGGAAATTTTCTTCTCTCTGTCCGGCATCGATCAACTGCATCTGTGGATGGTAAATCAGCTGTCCTCCGGAACTGACCATATAAAGATAGCCGTGATTTCCCATCACGATGCTGTCCAAAAGCTGCTTTAAGCTTCCATAAGTAATATCAATCAGCAAAATTCCCTGCTCAGTGGATACGCCTTTTGTAATCTCCACCGCGCGGGTCAGGGTAATGACCCAGGTGTACTGGTTTTCATCGTTATCAAAAATATACTGCACATGCGGCGTGGTAAAGTGCAGGTTCTCGGTCCGCTCCAGTGTAGCCGTGAACCAGTCCTCCGCCGTGACATCCAGACTGGTTTTGATCCGCGCGGCCGGAACCGTATCTATCAGTTCCCCGTCTTTGGAAAACAGGGCAATGTTGGATACGCAGTCCCGGTTGTTGTCATACAGCAGGTTCATTTCATTGTGAATGCTTCCCTTTGACAGATCCGCGTTTTTGATTACGTCATAATACAGGGAATCTGACAGCTTCATGATCGTGCGCAGGTAGGAGTCCACAGAATGGTTCACCTGTGTCAGCATGGTCTGGTTTTCTTCCTGGATCGCCGCTGTCATCTGCCCGACCAGACGGCCGTAAAACGAAATTCCCATGAACACCAGCGCCGTGAGGGCACTGATCGTAAAATACAGATAAATGGTGGAACGGATGCTGGCCCGGCCCAAAAGCTCTGTAATCTTTTTCTTTCCCATAGCGCCCCCTTAGCTGCTTTGCGCTCCCCGGTATTTCGTTGGAGAAATGCCAAACCGTTTTTTAAATACATAGCTGAAATAATTCTGCTCCTGATACCCGACCTTCTGGGCAATCACGTAAGTCTTATCATCGGTTTCATTTAAAAGCTCCACCGCTTTCTGAAGGCGCACTTCCGTCAGATAGGCGATATAGGTCTGCCCAGTCACTTTCCGGAACATGGTGGAAAAATAAGCAGGGCTCATGTGGAGTTCCCGGCAGATCATCTCCACGGAAAGAGACGGATCCTGATAATGATTCTCGATATAGCGTCTCGCCTCCAGGATCACTTTCTTTGTGGTATTATCTCGTTCCCGGTTCAGGCTCTCATGGATCCGCAGCGAAACCTCCAGAATCCATGCCTCAAATTCCTCCGGTTTTCCGATGGCCGCCGGAATATCCAGATACTGTTTGTCCGTATCAAAGATTTCCCTTGTGGTCAGATCGTACTGCTGCATAAGCCTGGTGACGCAGTTAAACAGGGACAGCATATACAGCTGCTGCTGCCGCGCGTGTACCTTGGCATCCCCCATGCGGCCGGTCAGTTTCCGCACTGTTTCACGGATTTTTTCTTCGGGGCCGAATTTCACGGCCGTGATGAAATCATTTTCATCGCTGTTGTCAAACTTTAGCTTGCCGCGTCCCACCGGCTCCACATCATTGATGTAGATTGTCTGTCCAGTCCCGACAATGGTTTTATAGCCCAGCGCGTCCACGGCCGACTGATAAGCCAGACTGATTTCCGAAAGCTCCTGGCAGCTGTGTCCCAGCGCAATAGTTACCGTAACATCCAGGACTCTCCGGCACTCCTTGCAGATATCTCCAAGATGATCCAGAAGTCCGGTCTGGGAATTATCCTCGTCAATGGCCGCAATCAGCGTGATTCCCGCTGATGAGTTAAAGATGGTAAAACGGCAGTAGTCCCTTAAATGGTCCTCCGTAATCTGGCGCACGGAAATGGGTACCAGCTCTTTCTGAAGCGCGTCCGGCCGTTCACTGCTTTCTGCCTCGATATGTACCAGCGCCGTCAGCCATTTTTTCGCATGCAGGATGTCTACGCTGTATTCTTTCAGTTTTTCTTCAATCTGGCCTGCATCGGAGGTTCCTCTCACCAGGTCGTTTAAGAATACCTCTCTCAGGATCGGAAGGCTTTTCTGATAGCTTTCTCTCAGAAGGGCCGCGTCTCGCCGCTGGCGGATTTCCTCGTCCAAGTTCTTTTTTACCCGGGTCAGGATCTCGGAAAGTTCTTCTACATTTACCGGTTTCAGAATATACTCCGTCACATTCAGCTTGATGGCCTGCTGGGCATACTCAAAATCATCAAAGCCGGAAAAGATCAGTACCTTCATGGACGGATATTTCTGCCGGATCCGTTCTGTCAGAGTCAGTCCGTCCATGAAAGGCATGCGGATGTCTGTCATAACCACTTCCGGCTCCAGCTGTTCAATCTTCTCCAGAGCCTCTGCCCCATTTTCCGCATCACCGACTACTTCAAATCCCAGATGGCTCCAGTCGATTTTTCGGATGATGCCTTTGCGTACCTCTTCCTCATCATCTACGAGGATAATCCGATATAAACTCATGGTCTGCCTTCTCCTTTGTCTTTACCTTTTTCTTGTCTCTGCCAGGATCTGCTCCAGTGTATGGATCAGCACCCGGTTTTCCTCCTGCCTGCTGACGCAGACACGATAATATCCATGGGAAAGTCCTGTGAAATTGCTGCAGTCCCGCAGCAGGACACCCTGTTTTAAACAGGCCTCGTATAAAAAAAGAGGCCTGGATTCTTCTTGATCATAAAACAAAATGAAGTTGATATCTGAGTCATACACCACAAAGCCCAGACGGCGAAGTTCCCGGCTTAAATATGTCCGTCCGGTTTTTAAAATGCCCCTTGCCTCATTTAAATAAGCTGCTTCCCCCAGTGCCGCGCATCCCGCCTCCTGTGCCGGAACGGAGATGCTCCAGGGCTGGCGTCCGAAAGAAAGCGTCCGTAAGAGATCCCGGTCCGCGCAGATCCCGTATCCCAGCCGCAACCCTGCCATCGCGTAGGTCTTGGTAAAGGCCCGCAGGATAAACAGCCGGGAAAACCGTTCTGTCTCAGAAACAACACTGAACGCTTCCGGGTTTTCCAGCAGATCACAGAAGCATTCATCCAGGATCAGCCATGTGCCGGTCTTCTGGCAACGCTCTGCAATATGTAACATCTGATGTTTCGGCACCGCATGTCCGGTCGGATTGTTGGGATTACAGAAAAACACCAGATCTGTTTCCGGTGTGATCTGTTCGCAAAACCGGCTGATATCCGTGATAAAACCAGTTTCCGGGCAAAGCCGGACATAGCTTATCTCACAGCCAGATAAGGAAAGTGCCTGCTCATACTCCGCAAACCCGGGCGAGAGCAAAAGAGCATGCCTGGGCTTCAGCGTCCGCACCAGCTGATAGATCAGATCTGCCGCTCCGTTGGAGCAGAGAATCCGATCTGCCGGGACCTTGTGAAACGCAGAAAGCGCTGCCCGCAAAGTCTCACATTCCGGGTCCGGGTAGCACGCCCAGTCCTCCACGGTTTCCAGCAGTTTCCGCTTTACTCCTTCCGGCATGCCAAGGGGATTTAAATTGATGGAAAAATCATGCCGGACCGGATTCCGGTAAATGTCACCGCCATGGCGGACCGGCATACCCGGCCCCAGGCTGGATATCTGCTGCCCGCTCATAAAATCCAACCTCCCCATTCACGGCAGATGAAAAGCACCATTGCGGTGCAGACTGCCAGGGTCAGAACGGAGGCGGTATACATCAGGCGGTTGGCCCGCGGGATATCCTCCGGCTCCACCGGACGAAGCGCATCTCCAATGGTCGGTTTATGATACAGTTCCCCAAAATACCAGGCATCCCCCGCAAGCTGCACGCCCAGCGCTCCGGCACAGGCCGATTCGCTCTGGGCCGAATTGGGGCTCTTGTGGTTTCTGCGGTCCCTCCGCCAAATCCGGAATGCATTTTTGCCATTCATTCCGGGGATCAGGCAGGCTGCAGCCGCAAAGGCCAGCCCGGTAAGCCTTGCCGGGATGTAATTGACCAGATCGTCAAGTTTTGCCGCCGCGCGGCCAAAATAAAGATATGTTTCATTTTTATAGCCGACCATGGAATCCATGGTATTCACTGCTTTGTAAAAAAATCCGCCCACCGGGCCGAAAAAGAACAGAAATAACAGCGGGGCAATGACGCCATCGGAGGCATTTTCCGCCACCGTCTCCACGGCTGCTTTCGTGACCCCATCCGCAGTCAGACTCTCCGTATCCCGCCCGACGATCATGGAAACCGCATAGCGGGCGCCATCTAAATCCTGTTCCTTCAGTTTCCGGTATACCTTCATACTCTCCGTTTTTAACGAACGGGCCGCAAGAATCCAGCCATCCAGCACACACATAAGCACAAAGCGAAGATACGGATGAATGGATCCGGCAAGGAGCAGGATCAGTGCCGTAATCACCACGGTTACACCGGGAATGGTCACGGCCAGCGCTGCCCCGGCCAGAAGCAGAGCTTTCGGAGTATCTGCCCCCCGTCCGCGCAGCCGTTTTTCCATACGGGAAATCAGGCTCCCAATCCCGCAGACCGGGTGCCAGAGTCCCTGGGGATCTCCCACAATAAAATCGATCAGAAAGCCAATGCAGGCTGCTGCCGCGTATTCCATCCAAAGCTGTGATAATCTCATGCTGCGCTCATTCCTTTTGTCTGTATTATTTGATCCGGGATGCAATACCGCACTGCACCCGGTATACTTCTGTTGCTGCCGCCGCCAGCATCTGTCCGACGTGTCCCACGGCTTCGCGGTAGTCCCGCTCTGCTTTTTCCATGGGGACAATGCCGCATCCTACTTCATCCAGTGTAATGACTGCCGGTGGATTTGCAAGAATCTGCCGTGTAAACCTCTCGATATCCTCTCCGGCTTCCAGGACTGCACGGACGCGGTCCTGAAAATCGGAAAGGACCGTTCCTCCGCCGCAGATCTGCGCCGCGTATGCTTTCTTTCCCTGAAAGCTTCCTCCAATCACAAGAATCATACGATATAAACTCCCTGTTCTGTTTCTATATTCTGATACGGACATGCTGTATCTACGTCAGAACCGCTGCGGAATGTATCCGCTGCCCGTCCTTTATATCCGGCCGCACACAGCCAGTACCGCAACCATGAGCAGTTCCGCAGTCTGTAAAAAGTATCCGGCCAGATCGCCGGTGGTCCCGCCAAATTCGTGCATGGCCATATGATGATACCAGAGAAAGGCGGACGCCGCTGCCACAGTCAGAACAACCGCCGTGACTGCACCGGATACCAGAACTACAAACGCGATTCCGGCAAACAGCCAGACAGTAAGCACGATCTTCACTGCCGGCGCTCCGCTTCCGGTTCCTTTGGAGAAAGTAGCTGCAAGGCCATTCTTTCTTGCCTTCGGAAAACAGAGAACAGAAAGGCCGCTGATGGCTCGTGTCATCACATAAATTCCGGTAATGGCCGGAAAGTCATTTCCCCGCAGCTCGGAAAAAGCCGCCGCATAGAGCAGCAGGTACACTCCGCACCCGGCAATGGCAAATGCCCCCGCATGAGGATCCTTTAAGATTTCCAGCTTCCGTTCCCGGCTCTGGAAAGAACTTCTGGCATCGGTTACATCCAGAAATCCGTCCATATGGATGCCGCCGGTGATCAGCAGCGGGATTGCCGTTCCCAGAAGGGCAAAAGCCAGAACGCCAAGTCCTGCCCGTTCTGCTGCCCAGGCAAAGGCACTGACGCACGCGCCGATCACCACACCGATCAGCGGAAAAAAGCAGAAGGCGTATTTCATGCCCCGCCCGCTCCACTCCACAAAGGGCATAGGGATACGGGAGTACATGGAAAACGCGATCACAAAGCTTTCCAGAAGCGGCGGCAGGGTTCTGGCTTTCTGCACCACAGGGTTCTCAGACACACTCTGCGTGTCCGTGCTGCTGCCCGGTTCTGTGTTCTTATGTTCACTCATCGTTTCCTTCTCCTTTCTGCCGGATAGGAATTCCGTACACAACTTCCGTTACCGTGTCAGCTTCCCCTGCCAGCCAGATATTGATGGTTCCCAGAAGACGGATGTACCGGACCGTATCGGGATCATAATGACATCCGTCCGAAAAGATCTCATTGGTTACGATAATAAGCGTTTCGGTCTGTTCCTTTACATTCTGAATGCCTTTTTTTATGCGGGCCAGAATCTCCTCGTCCGTTCCGCCCAGTTCAAACTGCTCGTTTGCCAGAAGATTGGACATGCATTCCAGCATAAGGCTTCCAGACTGCGGCAGTTTTAAGGCATCCAGCGTGTGAAAGGCTTCGATTGTCTGAAAACCCTTTCCCTCCCGCATGGCACGGTGTTTTTTCACCCGTGCTGCCCCTTCCGTGCCCCAGGGACGCATGGTGGCAATATAATATTTATTCACGCTCATTGCATCCGCAAGCAGATCCTCTGCATAGGCGGATTTTCCGCTTGCGGATGCGCCGGTTACAAGATGCATCATACTGTTGTCTCTCCCTCTGTGGCAGTACCGGATAAGAAGTTTAAAATCAGCTCCGGGCCGGATAAGTAGTACAAATGTGGAAATCCTGCCAGCAGGCTGTCCGTCTGGTACATACAGTCCCAGCCACGGTTTGACTGCGGTTTTGCCGCATGAAATGCCGTGCCCGGAGCGGTGCTGTCCCAGTAGTGAAACTCATGCCCTTTGATCCGGCATGCTCCGCCCTGTTCCAGGGAAATATAGCCAAAGCGGCCGAGTTTTGCCGTGCGAAAGCCATCGGCATGGATCAGGCCGGCCATAGGCCACTGGTTTCCATGTTCATCCTCCAGATGCTCCTGCAGATACAGAAATCCTCCGCATTCCGCAAGGATTTTAATACCGGATGCATGGGCGTTTCGGATGGACGCAAGCATCGGCTCATTGGAAGACAGTTCCTTTGCGTAGAGCTCCGGGTATCCGCCTCCCAGTAAAATGGCCTCAATCTGATCCGGCAGTGCCGCGTCGTGAAGCGGGGAAAACGGAACCAGCTCCCATCCATGCCGTCTTAAAAAGTCCAGATTCTCCTGATAATAGAAACAGAATGCCTCATCCATGGCCACGGCCATGCGGTGGGCGGCGTGTGAACACACAGATTCTGCCTGCCCGGCTTTCCTGCTTGCTGTCTCTGTTACTTTTGCGTCTTCCTGGATGGTTTTTCCGGCTTCCGCTGGTTCTTTTTCGGAATATCCCGCCAGTTTCAGAATTTCTTCCACGTCCAGGCACTGTGCCAGCTGCTCCGCAAAGGCATCCAGATGCCCGCGCAGTTCGCTCTGCTCCTCCGGCATGGTAAGGCCCAGATGACGGCTCTTGATGTCCATGGTCTCACAGACCGGAACCGCTCCAAGGTATCGCACGTCCAGCTTTTCAATTTCCGGGCGCAGGCGTTCCCCCACCATTTTGTTCGTTTTATTTAAGATCACGCCGCAGATATGACTGTCCTTCTGATAGTCCAGAAAGCCTTTGATCTGCGCTGCCAGGGACAGGCTGCTTCCCTTGCCGTCCACCACAAGGATAACCGGCGTATCGGTAATCTTTGCCACCTCGTAAGTGCTGGCGGAAAGGGAATTGCCTCCAATCCCGTCATAATATCCCATGACACCTTCCAGAATGGAAAGTTCCGCGCGCTCTGCCCGTTTGCGAAACAGCGCGCGCAGCTCTTCTTCTGACAGGAAAAAGCTGTCCAGATTGCAGCTGTCAATCCCCAGAACGTATTTGTGGAACATGGGATCAATGTAGTCCGGGCCGCATTTAAAGGAACGGCACCGGATGCCGCGGTTCTGAAACAGGGTCAGAAGGCCGGTGGTCAGAAGGGTCTTGCCGCTTCCGCTTCCCGGGGCCGCCAGGAGAATACGGGGCCGCTTCCAGGATGCCCGTGCCGGTCGTCCCTGCGCAGTCTGTGCCTGCAGATTCTGGAAATTTTGTGCCGGGTCTGAGACAGCCGGTACATTGCCTTCATGCTTTTGCAGCACGGAAGCATTCGCGTCCGGGCTCTGTACCGTGATCACATAGATCGGATTCTGCGCCTGCATCATATGGTATGGCCCGCGCTTTGCGGCATGGGATACCTGCATGCAGACCACTTCCGGCTCCCAGCCCTTTTTGGCAAACCATGCCATGGCCTGGGTCAGACTCTCCAGCGCGATCACATTGATCACGATCTGAACTGCCGGGTTTAATTCCGTCACAAAATCCAGGATTTTGTCCATATTGCCACTGCTGCCGCCCAGAAATACCTGGTCAGGTGCCGGATAGCCAAGTAACGACTCCGGCGCTTTTCCCGGAACCACGGTCAGGTTTTTCACACCTGCTTTCTCTGCATTGGCCCGGATCAGCGCGCAGCCTTCTTCTTTTTGCTCAAAGGCATACACATGGCCCTCCGGGACCTGCAGCGCCGCTTCCACGGAAACAGATCCGGTCCCTGCACCGATATCGTATACAATGCTGCTTTTTTGCAGATCCAGCTTGGAAATGGATACCGCACGCACTTCACTTTTTGTCATGGGGATGTCTCCCCGGATAAACCATTCATCTCTCATGTTTGTTTCGCTCCAGAAATACAGCTGTCAGGCTGTCTGCCTCTATATCTGTCATCGCCTTCGCTGTTCCACAAATCTTACGTTCATCTTTATATCCCATGCGAACACCGGCGTAGACCATGGTATCTCCCATGCCGGACTCCTTCAGATTCCGGCAGATCTGTTTCAAATTCCTGCTGCCATCCAGCAGCAGAAAGACTTTTTCCTGTTCTTTTAACAATGCTGCCACATCGCAGTCCCGCCCATGGGCACTGGCCAGACAGGCATCATCCCAGGAAATTCCAAACCGGGCCGCCAGCGCCGATACGGAAGAAATGCCCGGATAAACCTTCACCTCGTAGGGAATTGCTTCTGCCGTGCCAAAACGCGATTTCAGTTCCCGCATCATGCTTCCGCTGCCACTATAAAATCCGGTATCACCGGAGCAGACTATCACCGCATGCTGACAGGTTGAATGTTCTTCCAGCCAGTCCAGGATCTTTTCCGGCTGGTAATAAGCTTTCTGATGTTTTTCCCGAATCCATGGGGCAAGGTCGTTAAGCATCCGCGATGCACCAAATACAATGTCACTATGCTTCAGAACCTCCAATGCCTCCAAGGTAAGCTGTTTGCCGCCCCCCATCCCCATGCCGATCATGCTAAGGGTACGAACAGACTGCGTCGTCTGCTCGAAATCATCCTTCTGTTTCTCTCCCAGCTCGGAATCCTTTGCATTTTGCACCAGATTCCGAAGCAAATCCAGTGTTTTACTGGCATCCGGTGATTTCACACGATACGCATCCATCCGCTCTTTCGCCTCTTCCAGCGAAATTCCTTTCTCCTGGACCGGCCTCCGGATTACAACCACACTCACGCCACACTGTCTGGCGGCTTCCATTTTCTCCACAAATCCGCCGCGTTTTCCGGCTTCCTTTGTGACAAGCCACCCGGCCTGCGCAGTGCGCAGCAAAGCACAGTTCAGTTCTGTGGAAAACGGCCCCTGCATGGCAATGACATGAGCTCCATGAATGTCAAGATCCTCACATTTTTTCAGGACCTGGCTGTCTGGCAGTACCCGCGCGTAAATGCGTTCCCGCATGGCCGGGTCTGCCGCAAAGGCTTCCAGCTCCTTGCTTCCCGTGGTGAGAAGAACAGACCGGCTATCCTGTTTCAGGCATTCTACGGCATCATGTAAAGAATCTACTACAAATACCGGAGCCGTTTTTAAAGCTGCCTTCCCGGTTTCTGCGGAAGCGGTCTGTTCGGAACCTCTTAAAACACGCTGATACGGAACATCCAGTTCCCGGCACAGTGCGGCCACCTGTTCCGTCACCACCCGGGCGTAGGGATGCGTCGCATCTAATACCAGTTTCGGAGCCGTTTCCTGCAAAAACTGCCGCATTGCCGTTTCATCCAGTGCTCCAGTATGAACCCGAACCATGTCACTTTCTCTCAGCAGACTCTCACCATAGCCGGATACCACGCTGACCAGAACCGGAATCCGATGCGACTCGGCATATTCTGCCAGTTCCCGTCCCTCCGACGTTCCGCCAAATATGACAACGGATGCCTGTCTCTGCATGTTCATACTCCTCCTTCCGATCTTGTCTGTTCTTCTCTCTGCTCCTCTGTTTTGAACAGTTTCATTTCTGCATCTGCCCTGCTTTTGCAGACAGCGGAACCTTTTGCAGCCACAGCCACCGTCACGCCGGTATGCACCTGCTTTTTCACGATCAGCCGTCCACCTGTTCCCGCACAGCAAAGCGCAGCCCGTTCACAGACATTCCCAACTCCGGTCACCTGACGCACAAAACCGGACTCTGTAAAGTCTCCCTGCACCTCTGACAGGATTTCACTGCTGTATGTAGAAAAAGGAACGACAAGCCCGGCCGCAGTTTCCAAAAGCCCGGCTTCATCCTTTTTTAAATCAATGCTGGCTATCGCGGATACTCCGCGGATATCCAGGTGATGTTCCTCCAGTGTTTGCCGGATTGCCATCTCCACGGCTTCCTTTGGTGTGCCCCTGCGGCAGCCAACACCCAGCACAAGATTTTTCGGAACCAGACGCAGGAATCTCATATCCTGACTGGATAATCCTGTATCTGACTGACAACGACCTCCGGCTTTCTTCAACGATACCAGCTCTGGCATATCCAGCGATGACTGCGTCTGCCAGGTCACCCAGACATTTAGCCGGTGCACCACATCGGTCTCATACCCGGGAGCCTCCGGCGCATCTACTGGTACATCACTGAAAAACCCAATTTTCTCTCCTTCGAGAAGCGCAGCCGCGATTTCTTTTGCCAGTGTCCGGTCCGTGATCGCAAAGCCGTGATCTGCTGCCCAGACATCAATCCCCGTCCGGCCCCGCACATCCGAGGCCGTTGTCACGACCGGGACCGCCTTAAGAATTTCCGCGGTCCATTCTGCCAAACGGTTTGCGCCGCCCACATGGCCGGAAAGAAGGGAAATGGAAAACTGCCCGGCCTCGTCCACTACCACGACCGCAGGATCGGTGAGCTTGTCTTTCAGATACGGAGCAATCAGGCGTACCGCAATTCCGGCAGCGCCAATAAAGATCAGTCCGTCACAGCAGGCAAACTGCTGCCCGGTCCATTCCGAAAGTGAACCGGATACAGCCTGTAATGTCAGTGCGGCAGTCCCTGTTTTTCTTCCTGTATAACCACAGCATTCCACTCCGGCGGCTGTCATCGCGTTTGTCAGTTTTTCGCAAACGCCTTCGCCTGCCCTAGTAAAGCTGATCACTGCAAGTTTCATAACCAGTCCTTTCATCGGCCATGAATGTTCACGGCCATTCCATCGTTTACAGGTTGCTCTGTCCGGATGTCTCCTGCCAGGCATCAAACAATTTCTGCCAGTTCTCTGTCGCGCCAAGCAGCTGATGCGCCGTAGAAAAAGTGACGGCTTCCGCAGTGATTCTTCCACCACTCCAGGTTTCAATCCAATTTTTGACGTAACAGGCTGTCCGACATAGAAGCGGCTTTGCGAGCCCCTGCTCCTTTAGCAGCGCCAGCGCATCATCCGTGGTGTTGCAGGCCCGGACCCATTCCTGCAGTTCCGGATGCCCCAGTTCCCTTGTCAGCACCGCCATCTGCTCCATGCGGCCATCTCCATATTTGGAATGGGTGTTTTTCACACCGGCCGATACCTTAATGAGTTTTCCGATGTGCCCAACAAACAGCAGATTCCGAAAGCCCTCTTTCTCTGTCATCAGGACTGCATCCTTCACAAAGTTGCTGCAGAGCACCGCGCTTCCCATCGGGACGCCCAGCTCTTTCTTTAAAAATTCTTCTCCGTAATTTCCCGGAGCCATCAGGAGTACCTTTGCTCCGTTTACTGCTTTCATATGGATTTCCAGATGAATGGTCTCAAGCAAAGCTTCCTCGCTCATGGGTTTTACAATTCCAGTAGTGCCAAGAACCGAGATTCCGCCCTGAATTCCCAGCTTGGGATTAAAGGTCTGGAGCGCCAGTGCTTCTCCCTCCGGAATCCGGATTTCGATAAGCAGATATTCTTCATAAGCCGCGGTTCGCGCAATCTCTTCTACCGCACCCAGGATCATGCTGCGCGGCACCGGATTGATGGCATAATGCCCCACCGGACAGCTCAGGCCCGGCTTTGTCACCATGCCAATCCCCTGTCCTCCTGTTAAATACAACTGTGGATACTCCTCCAGATAATATCCGGCTCCAGTCCGGCATAAGGCTTCAAACTCACATTTTTCCACCTGGCGTACACGGGCAAACACCTTCGTTCCATTGGTCACATCCGGATCATCTCCCGAGTCCTTCTGCACGTAAAAGCAGGCCTCGCCCTGTCCACAGCCATTCTGTGTTACCGGAATCCGGCATACTGTCCCGCCCGGAAGCGTAAGTTCGGCACAGGAAGCGTTTTTTCCACATAACAAAAAAGCGGCCGCCGCCTTCGCCGCAGCCGCCGCACAGGTCCCGGTTGTGTATCCATTCCTCAGTCTTTGCTCTGTCAATTGCATACTCCGTTCCGGCGCAGTTCTGGAATCGTGAACGGTCAATCCCGCAATTTGTTTTCTGCGCTGTAATCGGTTTTTATTATACTTGCTTTTCCGCAGTTTGACAAGCATCAGACAGATTCCGATTCCTTCTGCATTTGTTTCTTTCGTTTTGTGATCAGGCCGCCGATCCGTCCGCTTTCTTTTGACGTCAGACAGCGCCAGCCCTCTTTCAGCACCCGGTCTCCCAGGCCAAGTTCCTCTGCTATTTCAAATTTCAGCTGTTCCTCCGGTGTCATATGTTCCACATCAAATGGTTTCTTTTCTTTCTTTTTCGGCATAAAGGGCACACTCCTTTCGTTTGGAGCATGCCCTTTTCTCTGCGTTTTATTCATTTTATAGGCCGCATTCATCCCTGCTATTCCATCTCATCCGGTTCCTGCGGCATAACTACTGCTGCAATGATATAAGCCAGAAGCCCGGTACCGGAACAGGCAAGCAGCACCCAGACCAGACGCACGATGGTCGGATCCACGCCAAAGTATTCCCCAATTCCGCCGCACACACCACAGATTACCTTATTTGTACTGGAACGATACAGTTTTTTATTCATATCCATGTTTCTTTCTCCTTGTACCTTATCATTCATCACCAACATAATCATCCAGCTGTTCCTCGATTTCTTCTGCATGGTCATAATATTCTCTCGCATAAGCTTTCGCATTTCTGGCTCCGCCCTTCATAAGACCAGCCGTGACAATTCCCGTGCCCAGAAGACAAAACAGGATGCCCACCAGCAAAAACCATTTAACGCATTTTTTCATAAACCTTTTTTCCTCCCTTCAGAAGTCCTGTCAGGATGTTCACAATCGTACGGATGCACCACGGAACAAATTTTCCATAAGTCAGAATGGATAACGCGATGCCAATGAGCACACATCCAAACGCAAACACCGCAAACCCGATGACGGTCACACCGCCCCAGAAATCGGAAATCAGAATTCCGGCTCCCATCACCGTCAGAATCACGGTGCCAAAGCAGGCCGCCACAGTCAGAAAACCGATTCCAAGAACCGCCATGGCAATAAGGGCAAACAGCGTGGAGACCACGGCAATGGCTCCGCTTCCCATGCCAAGAACGGCTGGAGACAGAAAAACAGCCAGAAGAACCAGCAGCACGATATTTCTCCGGTTGCTTTTCTGGGAACGTGTGCGGCTTTTTCCCGCACCAGATTTCTGCGTTTCCTCATAATCCTGATGGAATGCTTTTTCATCCATATCTTCCCGAAGATCCGGGAGATCCTTTCGCTTTACCACCTGATAACCCGGATCCCGGAAGCGCTCATCCTCAAAGCCGTTTTCTGTAAAAGCACCGCCATCTTCCATATCTTCTTTTAGATCACTCCGGATAATGGACGCAATGCGCTCCGGGCTTCCGAATTTCTGCAGCACTTCCTCCTCCCGCTCGGGACCTGCCTCATCCAGATAGTCACGGTAAAAAGCGATTCCGTCTTCCCGGTCGTCTTCCGAAAGATCCTGCAGCAGATATTCCAGCTTTTCCATAAATTCTGCTCTACTCATGTTTTGTGTCCTCCTCAAGTATTCTGGATATCTTCTGTGCGTAAGTGTTCCATTCTCCGCGGTAAAGATTCAGCTGGAGCCTTCCGCTCTCCGTAATCCGGTAGTAGCGGCGGTTTCTTCCGTCGATTGCCAGGTCATAGCTTTCCAGGCAGCCATCCTTTAGGAGCCTTCTCAGCACCGGATAAAGGGTGGACTCGGAAATATCCAGCACCTCACGCACCTCCTGGGTGATGCGGTATCCGTATGTTCCATTCTGGTCTCTGGAGACAACGGACAGCACAATGGCATCCAGAAGCGCCGCGCCCGTATTAAAAACCATATGATCCCGCCTTTCCTTATAATGTAATATTATTTCAGTTTTTATATTATATAATGTATAATATTGTTGTTAAATATACTATATGTTATATAATATTGTTTGTCAAGAGTTTTTTAACAAAAAGCAGGTACGCTCTGGTTCTTCCCAGTCGTACCTGCTTCCCAATCCCTTTTTATTTTTTTCGTTTTACCGGAATATGAACCTCCGGAATTGCCACATCATCATACAGAATTGATTCGTGATGATGTTCTTCCGGATGCTCCTCTTTATGGGCTGCTTTCTTTCTCCCAATATGAATTTCCGGAACCGCCAGACCTTCGCTGGCAATTTCAAAATCGTGCTCTTTTTTCTGATCCTTCTCTTTTTTCCAAAACATCGCGTTCGCCCCCGCCTTCTTTTTCTGCCGAAATTTCCATCCGGCTGCTACAGAAAGTTAATAAAGAATGTAATTGAAAGGGTATTCAAAAAGTCTGCAAACAGGCTGCCCACCAGCGGAATCAGCAGATACGCTTTCACGGAAGGCTCATACTTTTCGCACACCACCTGCATATTTGCCATGGCGTTCGGTGTGGCTCCCATACCAAATCCGCACACGCCGGAGCTGATAACCGCCGCATCGTAATCCCGTCCCATCACGTTGAATACCACAAACCGCGCATACACAAACATCAGAAGGACCTGACCGAACAGCAGGATCAGAAGCGGAAGTGCCAGATCCGCCAGCTGCCACAGCTTCAGTGTGATCATGGCGATTCCCAAAAACAAGGACAGGCAGATACCGCCAATGTCATTGATCTCGCCCATATGAGTTGTGTATTTTCCACTGTATTCTCCGATATTCCGGATGACCGCCGCCGAGATCATGGCACCGATGTAAATCGGAAAGGTTAATCCTGTGAGAGACAGAAGGTCTGACACAAAGGTGCCGATTCCAATGGCAATAATCAGCTGGAATACTGCCGCCGGATACATGGTGGTATGGCGCTCATGCTTCTTCTCTTCTTCGATCAGAAGCTCCTCTTCCTCGATCAGAAGACTGTCGTCCTCCGGTACAATGGTCTTTAAAAGGTCATATTTCTCAATCAGACCTTTTCCGATCGGGCCACCAATGACGCTGCCCGCAATCAGGCCAAAGGTGGCCGCCGCGGTGCAGACGGTTGTGGCACCCGTAATTCCCATACTCTCCAGGACCGGTCCAAAGGCACCTGCAGTTCCGTGTCCGCCCACCATCGGAATGGAGCCGGTGCAAAGGCCCACCAGGGATGGAAGACTCAGAAGCTTTGCCAGGCCGACAGCCAGAAAGTTCTGGGAAATAATCAGCAGGATTACCAGTCCCAGAAAGACCGCAAGGGCTTTGCCGCCGCTCCGAAGCACCTTTAAGTTTGCCTGAAAGCCTACTGAGGTAAAGAAAAATACCATGCAGACTTCCTTTAAGGTATCGTCAAAGGAAAATTCCGCAACTCCGGTGATATAACAGATGCAGGTAAATACTGCAAAAATTACGCCGCCGATCACCGGAGCCGGAATGCAGAACCGTTCTAGAACAGCACACCGCCTCCTTAAAAATTTTCCCAGCATCAGTACAGCCACGGCGGCTGCGATTGTTTGGTACATATCTAATTCAATGATCATAATTCCCGTTCCAACTCTGCAAAAAACATTTCGTAAAAATCATCTTCACCCTTTAAGAGCGGCGAATTCTCCCCACCGCCATTGGTGCTGCGCTTGATTTCCGCGTAAAAGCTTTCTCCGGCACAGGCCAGGTCCATCTCATAGACCTGGTATCCCAGTTCCCGGCAGAGCACACAGAATGCGGAAATCGGATTGGCTTCCTTTCTGGTCTGCAGGATCCGGCTTTTCAGTTCCGGAGCTTTTCCGGCTTTCCGCTTCAGTTCATCAAGGGTTTCCGCAATGTTCATAGGCCGTATATCCTTTCTTTTCCGTTTTGTCTGTCTATATCCGAAATGGCATCAGTCCTCCACAAAGGTCAGAATATCATCCGGAGTCTTGCGCTTCGGCTTTTCCGGGTCAATATCACGGTAGCCGACTGCAATGACAGATACTACCTGCTCTGTCTCCGGAATGTGCAGCATTTCATGAATCTTTGCCGCGTCACGGATTCCCATGATCAGGGTATCCAGGCCAAGTTCTTTAGCCTTCAGGATCAGATTCTCACTTTGCAGGCCCAGGTCATAGTATCCCCAGCCGTTTGCACACTCATTATCCGGTTCTCCAGTCTCACGGTTAAAGCCTGCCCGGTTTTTCACAAAGGTAGTCACAAGATAAGAAGCTCCTCTGGAATTGTTCTGGTTAAACTGCGGCAGACAGTTCTCGGAAAATGCCTCACATTTTGCTTCCTCTAAAATAGCGTAATAGCGCGCAGTCTGAGAGTTTTTCCAGGACGGTGCCTGAATTGCAGCCTGAACCACAGCCTCCATCTGTTCCTTTGTTGCACGTCTGCTGCTGTCATATTTGCGGATGCTTCTGCGCTCTTCAATCAGTTTTTCAAATTCCATCTTCATGTCCTCCTGCTCACTTTACTTCAATCCGGGCAGCTGTACCTGTCAGTGCAGCAATACAGTTGCCCACCTGCAATATCATATCACATTTCCGGCTTTTCTGCAAAATGAAAAGGAGGCCCGCGAAAGGACCTCAAAAAGGCTGATGCATCGCCACCATCGACAGCCGCATCATAAAACAAGCACAAAAAAGCACCATGACATGGAACCTTACATTCCACATCATGGTGCTTTAAAAATTTTATTTTAATTCAGATTACTCAGCGTCTGCCTCGTTCTGCTCAGCCGGAGCCTGCAGAGCTTTCATGCTTAAGCTGATCTTTCTGTCTTCGCCGTTGAAGTCAACAACCTTAGCCTCGATCTCCTGGCCGATGGTCAGAGCGTCTGCCGGTTTGTCAACGTGATCTCTGGAGATCTGGGATACATGAAGCAGAGCGTCTACGCCCGGCTCTAACTCAACAAATGCGCCAAAATCAGTCATACGAGCAACACGACCGGTTACTACGTTGCCTACAGCGTACTTCTCAGCTGCGTTAGCCCACGGATTCTGCTCCGGGAACTTTAAGCTCAGAGCGATCTTCTCGCCGTTGATATCTTTGATGAGAGCCTTTACATGATCACCGGTCTTGAATACCTTCTTCGGATTCTCAACACGGCCCCAGGACATCTCAGAAATATGAAGCAGGCCGTCAGCGCCGCCCAGGTCTACGAATGCACCGAAATCGGTAACGTTCTTAACAGTACCCTCTACGGTATCGCCAGCGTGGATGCGCTCGAAGAGCTCTTTCTGCATCTCAGCCTTCTTAGCAACCATGAGCTGCTTTCTGTCGCCGATGACTCTTCTTCTCTTCGGGTTGAACTCAGTGATAACGAAATCAATATCCTGACCTGCGTACTTGGTTAAATCTTTCTCGTAAGTGTCAGATACCAGGCTTGCCGGGATGAAGACTCTTGCCTCATCAACAACAACGCTTAAGCCGCCGTCCAGTACCTGTGCAACTTTAGCGGTAAGAACCTCGTGGTTCTCGAAAGCCTCTTCCAGTCTCTTGTTGCCCTTGTCTGCAGCCAGTCTCTTGTAGGACAGTGCAACCTGGCCTTCGCCGTCGTTTACTTTTACAACTTTTGCTTCCATCTCGTCGCCAACCTGAACCTGGGTTCTGAGATCTACGTTTGCTTCGTTGGTGTACTCACTTCTCGGGATGATACCATCGGACTTGTATCCAATGTTCAGGACGATCTCGTCCTCTTTCACATCGATGACTTTACCAGTGACGATCTCTCCCGTACGTATTGTTTTTAATGATTCCTCCAACATTTGTTCAAAACTTAATTCTGACATTAGTATGAACCTCCTCAATAATTTGATTCGGGGTGGATGCCCCCGCTGTAATACCTACGCTGCGCACAGAATTCACACATTCAGGGTTGAAATCGCCGAGTGACTGGATAAAGTAAGTATTCTTACATTCCTTTTGGCATATCTCGTAGAGTTTCTGTGTGTTGGAACTATGTCTGCCACCTATGACAATCATAGCGTCCACTTCAGAAGCAATACGTCTAGCTTCCACTTGTCTTTCCTGTGTTGCATTGCAAATCGTATTTAAAACAAGTATATCATAACCCTTTTTCTCGAATTTTTCAACTAAATCTTGAAATTTCTTGTAATTAAATGTCGTTTGGGAAACGATACATAGTTTTTCGTCTTTTCCGACCGGAAGATCATCGATCTGCTCCGGTTTTTCCACCACCAGAGTGGTGTCATTTCCCCAGCCGCGGATGCCCTGCACCTCCGGATGATCCGGGCTTCCGATGATGATCACGCGCCGGCCTGCTCCGGCCTGCTCCTCCACAATGCGGTGGATCTTTTTTACAAATGGGCAGGTGGCATCTACCACGGTAATGTGGTGCGCCTCCAGCAGATCATAGACATGCTTTCCGACTCCGTGGGAACGGATGACCACAATTCCGTCGGTAAGGGCCGACAGCTCTTCCTCGGTATTCAGCACCTGCACACCCTTTTCTTCCAGATCCTTCACCACAAACTCATTGTGGATGATGGGTCCGTAGGTGTAAACCGGCTTTTCCGCCTTTTCAATCTGCTCATAGACCTGCTCCACCGCGCGCTTTACGCCAAAACAGAAACCGGCCGTCTTCGCAACGATGACCTCCATTAAGCTTCCTCCTTCAGGCCATGGGCCTTCGCGGTATCAATGATAGCCTGTACCACCTGATCAATCGTCATCTCGGAGCTGTCTAAGAGTACCGCATCCTCTGCCTGCTTAAGCGGAGCAATCTCTCTGGTCATGTCCCGGTGGTCTCTCTCAATAATATCTTGCTCAATTTCTTCCAGATTACACATCGTGCCTTTTTCCGTTAACTCTTTATAGCGGCGCAGGGCGCGGACCCGGCTGCTGGCTGTTAAATAAATCTTGGCTTGTGCGTCCGGCAGAATGCAGGTGCCGATATCGCGGCCGTCCATGATGACATTCTGGCTGGCCGCCAGGCTTCTCTGAAGCTCTAACAGATGGGCGCGCACGGCCGGGTACACGCTGGTGGCTGAGGCGGTATTGCCCACCTCCTCAGTGCGGATCAGGCCGGACACATCCTCTCCGTTTAAGATGACCTGCTGCGCTCCGTCCTGGTAGCGGATGGTGATGTCCGCGTTTTTCACGGCTTCACTCACTGCGGCCTCGTTTGCGGTATCCACGCTGTCACGCAGCAGGTAAAGCGCAATGGCACGATACATGGCTCCAGTATCCACGTAGATAAAGTTCAGCTTCTTTGCCACCATCTTCGCAATGGTGCTTTTGCCGGCACCCGCCGGTCCGTCAATTGCGATATTAAATGCTTGCTTTTCCATAGCTTATTCGTCTCCTTGTTTCTGTATTCTAATGACCGCATTTCACGCAGTCTGCCTATTCTGTTTTCAGGCGGAATCTGAATTTTTCACACACTCTGCGGCTACAGCGGAATGGAAATTCCGGCCAGATACCCGGTGGACCAGGCAATCTGAAGGTTGAATCCACCGGTCACCGCATCAAGATCCAGCACCTCGCCCGCAAAATACAGGCCCGCTGTCTTTTTCGACTCCATGGTAGACGGATTTACCTCCCGCACAGATACACCGCCCTGGGTGATAATAGCCTCTTTATAATCCCGCAGTCCCACCAGGGTAATGCAGAAATCCTTCACGGCCTGCACCAGCTGATGGCGCTCTTCCCTGGTAATCTCATTTACCTTCTTCTCCGGTGAAATGCCGCTGCGCTCAATGATGACCGGTACCAGCTTCGCCGGAAGCAGATGGTTTAAGGAATTTTTGTACTGTTTATTTTTCGCTTCCTCAAAATCCCGGAGAATGCGGGCATCTAACTGTTCCTCAGAAAGAGCCGGCTTTAAGTCGATGGAAAGGGTAAGTGGTCCTTTCTTTAATACGGACGCCACATAGCTGCTGGCTGAGAGAAGCACCGGACCGCTCACGCCGAAGTGGGTGAACAGCATCTCGCCAAACTCCTCATACAATACTTTCTTTCCGTTCCGGATCTGTACGCTGATGTTGCGCAGAGACAGTCCCTGCAGTTCCTTACAGACCTCTTCCTTTGCCACAAACGGCACCAGAGCCGGAGAAAGATCCGTGATCGTATGTCCAAGCTCTTTGGCAAAGCGGTATCCGTCTCCGGTGGAGCCGGTAGACGGGTAGGAAAGACCTCCGGTGGTAACAATGACTGCATCTGCCAAAACCACCTTCTGGCCGCGCTTTAAGCGCACACCGGTGACATGTCCGTCCTCTGCCAGAACATCGGCCACCTCTTCATGAAGCTCCACCTCCACGCCAAGCTCCCGAAGCGCCACCGTCAGCGCGTGAATGACATCCGATGATTTATCGGAAACCGGAAATACGCGGTTTCCCCGCTCTGTTTTGAGCGGACATCCATGTTTTTCGATCAGATCCATGATATCGGTGTTGGTAAAGGTATAAAAGCTGCTGTATAAAAACTTGGCGTTGTGAACCACATTCTGAAACAACTCCTCGATATCACAGGCGTTGGTCACGTTGCAACGGCCCTTGCCGGTGATGTAGATTTTTTTTCCAAGCTTTTCATTTTTTTCATAGATGCAGACCTTATGGCCCGCACCGGCTGCGGCAATTGCCGCCATCATGCCTGCGGCACCGCCGCCGATGATGATTACCTGACTCATAGTTTATTCCTCCGTCTGCAGTCCCAGATAGCTTCTCACGGTACTGCGGTATGTATTCAGTTCTTCGAACTGATCAAAATAGCGGACACATTCCTGCCAGATTCCTGGGGCATCCATGGGCTGGTCTGTCAGCACATACAGCGCAAACGCGTCCTCAAACTCCGGCGCGGTGCTTCGCTCCTGGCCTGCGTCTCCCGGAGCCACATCCGGCTGCTCCGGCACCTGCTGATTTTTCTGTACCAGTTCTGCGTAGCCTGTCACATATGCATCCGGCATGCTTTCCTTCAGCATCTGGCCATATACCCGCAGCAATGCTTTCAGAGTCTCTGCGCGGTCTGTAAAGATGCCTTCTTCTTCCGGAAAATCCGCCGGATCGATCCGGACCGTCCACTGTGTCATGTTTTCCGAATCATCCTGCCCTGAATGACCGGTATTCTTCCGGTCTGTGCCATGGGCCGTTTCGGAGAGCGGTTCCGTTTTTTCCGCAAAAACGCGTTCTCCTCCCACTCCATCAGATTCATAGAGAAGTTCCGCTGCCAGAGATCCCGCCTCTTTAAGCTGGAATACTACGCTTCCAAGTCCCTTCAGATATTCATATCCGGTTTCTGTCTCCCCTGCTTCCAGGGTTCCATCCACTTTGTAACGGGCAAGAAGCACCGGCTGCGGCGTGTAGCTGCGGATTTCGATCTCATAGACCTCTTTCCCGGGGATCAGTTCGGTCTGCTCTCCGGTTTTCGGGTCCTGCCAGATGCAGTCGGCTCCATAAGGCCCCGTAATTTTCTTAACCGGTTCTCCGTAAAGCGCGGTAAGCTGTTCCCGCACTTCCGAGACAGCCGGACCGTTTTCCTCTGGCTTCAGACTGACCAGATCCAGCTGCTCATTTGTAAAATAATAGCTGACCTGAAATGGCGCGTTCAGGCCAAACCACTTCATGGGGAACTGATAACGCTCCACCGGCTGGTTTGCTGTATTGCGGGTCACTACCGCAAGCTTTCCCGGAACACCAAGAATTGCCTGAAGCTTTCCCGGTGATGTTCCAAACGGAATGCGGTTCGCGGTGTCCTGTGTATAGGTGAATTCTTTCCAGTTATTCTCGAAATGGGCTTTGGCCCGCATGGACGGGGTGTCCAGACTCATGACCCTTGATACCGCCTGACAAAGCGTATCCACGATACCGGACAGACATTCCGCATCGACGGTGTCAACCGTATCCAGCGGGGTTCCGAAATCAAAACTGTCATACTGCTGTCCAACCTGCACAGCAGGAATCGCGCAGGAAGCAAAAATACCGTTTTCCTCTCCGGCTTTCTGTACATAGTTCCAGCGGTTTTCCATAATACCAGCCGCAGACTCCAAAAGCAGGTCCCCCAGCATGGTGCCTTTACCGTCCTGGGTTGCCAGGACCGTACCTTCCGTGTCAATCGCGCCGCACGGGCCGACCGTGATTACTCCGATCAGGCGCTCCCGTTCCCGCTTGCTGAGGCTCTTCGCGTAAACCCTGGCACCCAGGGCATCCTTTTCGTGGGACGACAGACTGACGAAACGGACCTCCGTGTCCGTGGGAATTCCCGACAGGATCCGGGCCGTTTCCAGAAATACGGAAACGCCGGACGCATTGTTTCCGGCTCCCGGACTTTCCGGTGCCGAGTCATGCCAGGTACAGATCAGGATGATGTCCGCGTCCAGATCCTCTGCGGGGCGCATGGCCACCACATTGGTACCGAGGACTTCTTCATGCTCTGACTTTTCACGGAACCGCTGCCGGTTTACCGTATACCCATAGTCTTTTAACAGTTTCTGGATATACCTAGCGGCATTGTCCTCGCCGCGGCTTCCTGACGGCCTGGGAGAAGCTGAAAGAATTCCCAGAGATTCCTGAAGATAAAAAGAATTTACTTCTTCCACCACCGGAACCTCATCCGGGACCTCCTGCATGGTACCGCTCTGCCTTTGCGGCAGCACCTTTGTAGACGGACCGGCACAACCGGTCAAAACGACTGCTGTTAACAGCACCGCTGCTTTCTTCTTCATGAAACTCCCCTTTTCGCTGCTGTTCACGCGTTGTGCAACAGCAATCTTTTCATTCTTAATATCAGGTCAAAACTTAAGACCCAGTATAGCACACTTTTTTCCGCAACGAAAGAGGGAACCTCGCGACGGCAAAAGCCGTCCGCGGGATTCCCTTTCCGAAAAGGCCAGATATAAAATCCGGCTCGTAATTTAGATTGCTGCGGTAATGAAGATGTCGTAGATAGCCTTGATGGCGGTCTCGAAATCGGAATTCTTCACGCCGATGATGATGTTGAGTTCACTGGAACCCTGGTCGATCATCTTAACATTGATGCGGGCGTGAGCCAGTGCGGAGAAGATTCTTCCGACGGTTCCACGGGTACCCTTCATGCCTCTCCCAACAACAGCAATGAGGGCCAGGTCGGACTCTAAGTCTACCAGATCCGGCTCTACTGCGCGGTGGATACCGGCAATGACAGACTGCTCGTACTCTTCAAATTCGTCCTGGTGTACCATAATGGTCATGGTGTCAATCCCTGACGGCATATGTTCGAAGGAAATGCCGTACTTTTCAAATACACCAAGAACTTTCCTCCCAAACCCTACTTCTGCGTTCATCATGGCTTTTTCAATGTTGATAGCACAGAAGCCTTTTCTTCCGGCGATACCGGTGATGGTGTAGCGAGGTTTTCTGCAGGTGCTCTCCACGATGAGGGTACCCTTATCCTCCGGGCGGTTGGTGTTGCGGATGTTGATCGGGATGCCTTCTTTTCTTACTGGGAAGATGGCGTCCTCATGCAGTACGCCTGCACCCATATAAGCCAGTTCACGAAGCTCTTTGTAGGTGATGGTCTCGATAACTTCCGGATTCTCCACGATGCGCGGATCCGTTACCAGGAAACCGGATACATCGGTCCAGTTCTCGTACAGGTCTGCGTGGATGGCCCGGGCCACGATGGAGCCGGTCACGTCAGAACCGCCGCGGGAGAAGGTCTTAATGCTGCCGTCATGTTTGGAACCATAGAAGCCCGGGATTACAGCGCGCTCTACATGCTCCAGACGCTCGGAAAGCTCCTTGTTGGTCAGCTCTGCCTCAAAGTTGCCGTGCTCATCAAAGAAAATGACCTCAGCAGCATCGATGAACTCGTAACCGAGATAGTTTGCCATAACGATACCGTTTAAGTACTCACCGCGGGAAGCTGCGTAATCTTTGCCGATTCCCTTTACGAAGTTTTCCTCGATGGTGTCAAATTCGTGGTCCAGGTTTAAGTTTAAATCCAGGCCGTCAATAATCTCCTGATAACGTGCCTTAATGGCCTCCAGAAGCTTTTTATAGGATGCTCCGGTGGATGCTGCCGCGTAGCACTCGTAAAGCATATCCGTAACCTTGGTATCCTTGCTGTTTCTCTTACCCGGCGCGGACGGAATCACATATCTTCTTGTTTTGTCTGCGCGGATGATATCTCCGACTTTCTTGAACTGGCGGGCACTCGCCAGAGAACTGCCGCCGAATTTCACAACCTTCTTCATATCGCTGTCTCTCCTCATATTGCTCCCTGGTTTTTCCAGGGCAGTTATCCCAAATCATACTTTAAATCGCGATTTCTGTCAATACCTGACAATAGAAAAGGGGGTACTGCGCAACGCGTGAGCAGTAACGAAAAGGGGCACCGCGCATCCCGCGGCACCCCCGTTAAAATCCTTCCCTTATTACTTAAAGTACTTCACGCCACTCTCAAAGATCTTCATATCCTGCTCGCCGTAAATGTTCATGGCTACAGCCTCACCGCGGCGCTCGGAATGTGCCATCTTGCCCAAGATACGTCCATCCGGGCTGGTGATGCCTTCAATGGCCATATAAGAGCCGTTCGGGTTCCAGAACTCATCCATGGTCGCGTTGCCGTTCTCGTCCACATACTGGGTCGCAATCTGGCCATTTGCTGCCAGCTTCTTTAACCATTCATCGTTTGCCACAAAACGTCCCTCGCCGTGGGATGCCGGGTTGCAGTATACGCCGCCAAGCTCAGCGCCAGCCAGCCACGGGGACTTGTTGGTGACAACCTTGGTGTATACCATCTTGGAAATATGGCGTCCAATGGTGTTCATAGCCAGGGTCGGGGAGTTTTCGGTCTGCTCGCAGATGCGTCCCTCCGGAACCAGTCCCAGCTTGATGAGGGCCTGGAAGCCGTTGCAGATACCAAGCATCAGGCCGTCGCGCTCATTTAACAGCTTCTCGATTTCTTCTTTGATCACTGCGTTGCGGAATACGGTTGCGAAGAACTTCGCGCTGCCCTCCGGCTCATCACCTGCGGAGAAGCCGCCCGGGAACATGACGATCTGGGCTTTCGCAATCTCCTTCTTGTATTCCTCTACGGAATCACGGATATCCTCCGCGCTTAAGTTCTTAAATACTCTGGTCACAACCTTTGCGCCGGCACGCTCAAAGGCTTTGGTGCTGTCGTACTCACAGTTGGTGCCCGGGAATACCGGAATGAATACGTTCGGCTGTGCCAGCTTGTGGCTGCATACATAGATCTTGTCTGCCTGATACAGATCAGACTTCACCTCGGTCTGCTTGACGCCGGAAGTGGTCGGGAATACGCTCTCCAGGGTCTTGGTCCAGGAGTTTAATGCCTCGTCCATGGAGATGGATACCGGGCCGTACTCGAAGGCAGCCTTGTCGGTTACCTCACCGATTACGGTGTAGCGGATGGACAGATCTCCCACCTTGCCCTCCGGAACCTCGCAGACGATGTTGCCCCAGCCTGCCGCAAAGAAATCTCTCGGATCTACATTATGCTCAATCTTGACGCCCAGCTTGTTGCCGAATGCCATCTTGCTGACAGCCTCAGCCAGTCCGTGACCCTCTACCGCATATGCGGAAAGGATGCGTCCGGCCTTGATATCTGCGTTTAATTTCTCATAACCATCCATGATCTGGGCGTAATCCGGCAGGTCATACTGGTCTTTCTCAATGTTAAATACCACAATCTTGCTGCCCGGTTTCTTGAATTCCGGAGTGATGATATTCGGATAGTGGTCTACATCCACAGCGAAGGAAACCAGAGTCGGCGGAACGTTGATCTCGCCGTGCTTCTCATCGTTGAAGGTACCGGACATACTGTCCTTGCCGCCGATGGACGGAAGACCGAAGCCAAGCTGTGCGTTGTACGCGCCAAGCAGGGCTGCGAACGGAGCGCCCCAGCGGGTCGGATCCTCGGTCATGCGCTTGAAATACTCCTGGAAGGTAAAGCGGATCTTCTTAAAGTCACCGCCGCTTGCCACGATCTTCGCTACGGAGGAAAGTACTGCGTAGCTGGAACCGTGGTACGGGCTCCAGCTGGACAAGTATGGATCGTAGCCGTAGCTCATCATGGTAACGGTATCGGTCTTGCCCTTCAGTACCGGAAGCTTCGCAACCATGGTCTGGGTCTCGGTCAGCTGGTACTTGCCGCCAAACGGCATGAACACGCTGCCTGCGCCGATGGAGCCGTCGAAACGCTCTACCAGGCCCTTCTGGGAACATACATTTAAATCAGATAAGACATTCAGCCAGGTAGCTTTCACATCTGCGACTTCCTTCTTAACAAACGGATTGCCCTCTTTGACCGGAGTCTCCAGAACCACCTTGGCCTCCTGATGGGCACCGTTGGTATCCAGGAATGCGCGGCTTACATCTACGATGGTCTTGCCTCTCCAGTTCATGACAAGGCGCGGCTCCTCGGTTACCACGGCAACCGGAATTGCCTCCAGATTCTCCTCTGCGGCAAAGCCCAGGAATTTGTCTACATCAGACGGATCCAGAACCACAGCCATACGCTCCTGGGATTCAGAGATGGCGATCTCGGTGCCATCCAGGCCGGCGTATTTCTTCGGAACCTTGTCTAAGTCAATCTGCAGACCGGCAGCCAGCTCGCCGATGGCTACGGACACACCGCCTGCACCAAAGTCGTTACATTTCTTGATGATCTCGCTGACCTCCGGACGGCGGAACATGCGCTGGATCTTGCGCTCAGTCGGTGCGTTACCTTTCTGAACTTCTGCGCCACAGACCTCAATAGAAGCCTCGGTATGTACCTTGGAGGAACCGGTAGCGCCGCCGATGCCGTCACGGCCGGTACGGCCGCCAAGCAAAACGATGATATCACCCGGGTCAGAATTTAAGCGCTTTACATACTTTCTCGGAGCAGCGCCCATAACGGCGCCGATCTCCATACGTTTTGCAACGTAATTCGGATGATAAATCTCTTTGACATAGCCGGTAGCCAGGCCGATCTGGTTGCCGTAGGAGCTGTAGCCGTTTGCAGCGCTGTTGACCAGCTTTCTCTGCGGCAGCTTGCCCTTTAAGGTCTCAGACAGCGGACGGGTCGGATCTGCGGCACCGGTCACGCGCATAGCCTGATATACATAGGTACGTCCGGAAAGCGGGTCACGAATCGCACCGCCCAGACAGGTAGCAGCGCCGCCGAAGGGCTCGATTTCCGTCGGATGGTTGTGGGTCTCGTTCTTGAAGTTTACCAGCCACTCCTCGGTCACGCCGTCAATCTCCACCGGAACCACAATGCTGCAGGCATTGATCTCGTCGGATACTTCCAGGTCTTCCAGCTTGCCCTCTGCGCGCAGCTTCTTCATGGCAAGAAGTGCCAGGTCCATGAGGCAGACAAACTTGTCGTCACGGCCTTTGTAAAGAACCTCGCGGTCTGCCAGGTAGTTTTTATAGGTAGCCTCGATTGGAGCCTTGTACTCACCTTCGGTGATGGTCACATCCTTTAACTCGGTGGAGAAGGTGGTATGGCGGCAGTGATCGGACCAGTAGGTATCCAGCACGCGGATCTCGGTCACGGTCGGGTCACGGTGCTCCTCGCCTGCGTAATACTTCTGGATATGCTCAAAATCACGGAAGGTCATGGCCAGGTTTAAGGAATCGTAGAGTTCCTTTAACTGTGCGGTATCAAAGGTGGTAAATCCGGTGAAGGATGCCACATCAGCCGGAGTCTCAAACACAGTAACCAGAGTTTCCGGCTTCTTGCCTGCTGCCTCGCGGGAATCCACCGGGTTGATGCAGAATGCCTTGATGGCAGCCACCTGCTCCCCGGTAAGTTTACCGGACAGCACATAGGTGGTAGCAGTCTTGATGACCGGCTCCTCCGTCTCTTTTAACAGCTTTACGCACTGCTCTGCGGAATCTGCTCTCTGGTCAAACTGTCCCGGCAGATACTCTACGGAAAATACGGTATCTCCCTCTTCCTTCGGGAAGTCTTCCTCATATACATAGTCTACCGGCGGCTCGGAAAAGATGGTAACAAGTGCCTGCTTATAAGTCTCCTCAGACAGATTTTCAATATCGTAGCGGATCAATACACGGACCCCGGTCACGGTGTCTATGCTCAGGTAACTGCTGATCTCCTCACGAAGCTCTCCGGCCTTTACGGCAAACTCCGGTTTTTTCTCTACATACACGCGTTTTACACTCATGTGGTTCCTCCTGTACTGTATCGTTCCTGTTTTATGGTTCTGATTCATTACTGAGACTGATAAATCTCATTTAAATAAATAATACCACAAGATATATTATAAATAAAATTAATATATCTTATGGTATTTATTATTGTTACTTATTAAATTAAGAAAATTTCCTAAACCTCCGCATCCGGGCTGACGCTCATGGCATCCAGGGTCAGCTTCATAATGTCCTTGATCTCATCTTCGGTCATTTTCATCTTCTCCGCAAGCTCGGTGACCGTAGCCTCCCGGCCCAGCTCCTCTGCCATACGTTTGGAAACTTCCTTTAAGACATTGACCCGGGCCAGCATCTCTTCTTCCACCTTGGTCTCCAGTCCCTGCTCTTCCAGTGCTGCCTTGATCATCTCCTCGGCAAGGGCCTGAACCTGACTTTTAAAATCGCCGTCCTGATACTGGTCTACCGCCATGATCAGGGCCATGTTGGCTTCCTGCACAAGGTCTCCAATGGGAAGCCCCTGGTCCGCGTAAGCTTTCGCGGTCTCAGCAATAAAGGGCAGATAACCCTCCATCAGGCGGGACCGTACCGTGGTATCTCCGTCCCGCAGTTTTTCCAGAAGCTGTGCTTCCTCCGCCGCGTCCATCGGACGGATCGCAGCAATTTCATCTAAATACATCTGATATACATCGTCATGCATTGCCATGTTCTCCTTCCAGTCTCTTGATAAATCTGTCTGTAAATTCTGTGCTGGATACCGGCCTGCTAAACAGATAGCCCTGAATAAAACCCGGTTTCAGTTCCGAGATCCGTTCCAGTTCCTCCATTGTCTCAATTCCCTCAATACACACCTGGGTATTCAGACGTTTGGACATCCAGATCATCTGCGTCAGCAGATTGTATTCGTAGGAATCCGTCAGGGCTTTCTGGGTAAAGGAACGGTCAATCTTGATGCAGTCCGGCGTCAGGTCACCCAGGCAGTGGAAATTGGAATAGCCTGTTCCAAAATCATCCAGAAGAACCTTGACCCCAAGCTTTTTCAGTCCCTGCCACACCTTCTGGAAATGAGCACCCGGCTCCAGATAGCCGCTTTCCGTCAGCTCCACGCCCAGACATTCCGGCTGTAATCCGGTTTCCTTCAACACTTCACGCACATCGCGCAGTACATTTGTTTTCGCGACCTGAACGTAAGATAAATTCACCTGAACACGCATGCCCGGATGCTCTTTCTGCCATTCCTTACACACGCTGGCTGCCGTGCGGATCAGCCACCGGCCCACCGGAATGATCAGTCCGCTTTCTTCCAGAATCGGAATAAACTCAGCGGGAGAGACCATGACCGTTTCCTGTGTTGTGCCCGTCTCTTCCCCGTCTGGATCCGCAGGCGCGAAGAAACGCATCAGGGCTTCCGAAGAAACCAGTCTGTGTTCCCCGGTATTCATAACCGGCTGATAGTAGATTTCAAAGCCACGAAAGTCATGATTCACCGCATGCAGCAGCTGTTTTCTGAGCTTCTGGCGGCGTACCCAGGCCCGGTAGTCCTCCTGGCGGAAAAAGTAACATTCATTCTTTCCTTCCCGTTTTGCCTCGTTGAGGGCAAATTCCAGGAATTTGAGGATCTGGTCATAATCGTTGATCCGGTCTTTGGTATCGATGATTCCTGCTGATACCGTAAAAACAGTCTGATACTGATGTTCTTCGATCCAGCGGGCAATCTCATAACGGATCCGGTCGTAAAGCAGACGCGCATCCGCCAGAGTCCGGCCTGTCAGATCTATGATGATAAACTGGTCGGAAACCAGACGAAACAGCCTCTGCCCCGGCTCCATGGCGCGCTGAATGCAGCCTGCTGTTTCCTTCAGCAGATAATCTCCATAATTCATGCCAAAGCTTCCATTTACCGCACTCAGATCATCAATGCCGAGACGAATGATAAAACCGGCCGGCAGAGAGTCCGGACACTCCTTGGCGTACTGCCAGAGTCCGCCCTCTCCCATAAGGCCGCTCACATTGTCTGCCTTTTGTTTTTTGCCGATTTCATTGATGCAGCCGATCAGATACTTTGGGGTTCCATCCTCCTCATGCAGTACCAGTCCGCGGCAGTTGATCCAGACCGGATTCCCATGGCGATCCAGCCAGCGGTAATCCAGATTGTGCTCATCTGCCTGACCGGCACAGATCCGGTCAATATCGTCCCACAGAATTTTCTGGTCTTCCGCATACACAAACTTCCGGTAAGCTTCTCTTGCATGATAAAAATGATCTCCCGGCAGGCAGAAACGTTTCACAGCCAGCGGGGATATCATGTAATAATCTTCTTTTAAATCTAATACATAAAGATAATCGTCCATCGTCGGACTAAAGAGCCGGATCATATACGCCATGCTCTCTTTTGGTACACCATGTATCACTCTGTTCATTTGCGTTGTTATTTACTCCTGGTTCTCCGGGTAGATCAGTCTGCTGTCATCAATGTTGTCCATAACTTCTTTCAGAAAACGGTCCGCAAGCCATTTGGCCATAGGAAGGTTCATGTCCAGATAGTTGCCGCAGTCTCTTGCGCTGGCCCCCGGAACCTCTCCCTCAAAATCCCGGATAAACGCAAACTGTTCTCTCATAAGCGGTACGATATCGCGGGACTGGTAATCCCCCGCAAGCAGCAGATAAAAGCCGGTGCGGCATCCCATCGGTCCAAAATAGATCACGCGGTCTTTGATGCCGTCATGGTTTCGTAAAAACGTTGCAGCCAGATGCTCTATGGTATGAATTTCCGCGGTGTTCATGACCGGTTCAAAATTCGGTCTTGTCATGCGGATATCAAATGTGGTAATGACACTGTCTCCTGCCTTATCCTTGCGAGACACATAAATACCTGGCAGAAGCTCCAGATGATTGATGGTAAAACTTGTGATCTTTTCCATAATGTTATTCTCCTTATATCTGATTCGAATGCCGCAGTGTATCTTTTCCGTGTAAAACGCCGATATAGCGAAGCGCAATCCGCTGTCTCGGTTCCAGCGCTTTTCTGCTGTCGCGGAGTGCTGTCAGAAATCTCTGCAAAAACCTTAATTCCTGAGGCATCAGCGCTGCGCCTCCATAAACATATTTTTCCAGTGTTTCATTGACCCGCGGATTTTCTGTTCGTACCGCCACCGGAAAAGTTCCAGCACAGCAAACAGTACCTCCAGCGCAAACAAAAACGCCAGCACAATCCCCCAGGCAAGTTCTGCCATGCGCAGCAGTGCATATGTATTGTAATAAAAACCCGGCGTAAAATCAACCGGAATCCATCCAATTCCATCCATATATGCTTCTGCCCAGGCGTGCGCGTCAAAATCCCGCATTTCCACGGAAAAGGCAACGCCCTTTGCTTCGATATTTTTCTGGAACAGGTCTCTCATCTTCTGAGCCAGTGCCTCCAGAGCAAATGGTTTCTGTTCGAGTTCCACCTTTCCCGCCGCATACGGACATACCAGGCAAAGATCCAGAAAGCAAAAAAAGCTCCAGAAGAAGCTACTATTCTATCATCAGTCCCGACAAATAACAAGACCGCCTTCTGCTGTACCAGCTATTTTTATTGCAACAGCCGGTACAGCAGGAAGCGGTCTCTTTCGCGTTCGGACCTTCTGCAGTTCCGTTTTTTATGATTATTCGTAACTGTTCAGTACCCTCACAGTTACGATTATTCCACTACAGTCATAACATCTGCTACATCCACGCTCTGATCGATCAGTCCGTTTTCGAGCATCCAGTCAATATTCTCCTGCCAGCATTCCTCGGTCTGGCTTAAGAATTCTGCGTCTGCGGTCTCCATAAGCGGGAGCAGGGTTTTACAGGACTGTTCCTCTACACTCTGGGTCAGCGGGAAGTTAGCTTCATTCTGATTATTCATCAGAATAGCCAGGCATCCGTCCGGATCGGCCTTGAAATCATCAAAGCCCTTCTTGGACGCGCGCAGGAAACCAGCTACCACCTCCGGCTCTTCTTCTAACAGCTTGTTGTTGGTCAAGAACACTTCCTCATAATAGTTCGGGATTCCGTAGCCGCTTACCGGGAAGTAGTTTAACTCAAAGCCTTCCTCTTCCATCTGCGGAACCTCATGGTTGACCAGGCAGCCGATGGTAGCGTCCACATTGCCGGTAGTCATGGAGCTCATCAGGTCAAAGCCCACATCGACCATTTTTACATCGGATGCATCCGCACCTACAGATTCCATCATACATTTTACCAGGGACTCACTTAACACGGTACCGCCGTAGCCGATGGTCTTTCCTACCATGTCCTTCGGGCTGGTGATGTTTTTGTCCTTCAGGGAAAGAATGATGTTTAACGGAGACTGTACGATAGCACCCACGGAACGAATCGGCGCTTTCTGGTTTGCTACTGCCTGGATCAGATCCTGCTGGTAATACATGCCAATTTCCGCTTTGCCTGCTGCCACCATGGACAATGCATCGTTTGCGTTGGATGGGAAACGGATCTGCACATCCAGGCCCTCTTCCTCATAGTAGCCGCGCTCAATGGCGGTGTAAAGGAAGGTATGGATGGCATTCGGATACCAGTCCAGAACCACGTTTACCTCGCGGAGATCTTTCTTATCCTTCTCTGTAGTTCCTGCAGCCTCGGAGGCGCTGCCTTCCTCTGCGCTCTCCTGTGCTCCGTCTGCTGCCTCAGTTTCTGCTTTTGCGGTTGTCTCAGTGGTTTTGGAACTGTTGTTTCCGCAGCCGGAAAGGGCTGCAATGCTTAAAGCTGCCGCGGTAAATGCAGCCACAAATGCTCTTTTTCTCATAATTTTATCCTCACTTTATTATAAGTCGTTTCTCCAGCGGATCATCCGCTTCTCCAGTAACGTTACCAGCCATACAAAGATCATGGCAACTACGGAAAGCAGCAGAATCGGCGCGAATACTCCGGCGCCGTCCAGCTGCGTCATCATGCGGCGGCTGAAATAGCCAAGGCCGCTCTGGGCGCCAAGCCACTCACCAATGGCCGCGCCAATGATGGACAGCGGAACCGCCATCTTAATAGCGGAAAAGAAATACGGCAGCACCGCCGGTACTTTCAGCTTCCAGAAAATCTGGACCGGTGACGCGCCAAAGGTAAAGAGAAGTTCTTCCATTTCTGTCTTTACCGACTGAAATCCGTCAAACACCGTAATGGTGATCGGGAAAAAGGTGATCAGCACCGTAACCAGTACCTTGCCCCAGACGGAATAGCCAAACCACAGCACAAACAGCGGTGCCAGCGCCGTGGTCGGAATGGTCTGGGAGGCAATGATCAGCGGATACAGGGCTCTTCTTGCCGTGTCATTGGCATCCATCAAAACCGCAAGTCCCAGGCCTAACACAATGGAAATACCAAGGCCGATGGCAACGACCGACATGGTTGCCGGAAGATGTGCCAGAAAAAGCGGTTCCCGCAGTTCCCAGAGCTTTTGCAGAATCTGGACTGGGGATGGAAGGATATAAGCCGCATCCACGCCCATGGCTGCCGCCTGCCAGAAAATCAGCAGGGCAAAGGTCAGGATGAGGGCCGGAAGGCTGGAATTCACGTTCGTTTTCTTCTTCACTTCGCGTCCCTCCTTAACATCTGGATCAGGTCTTCCTTTAAGGAAAGGATCTCCGGCCGCGCCAGTTCTTCCCTGGTGCGCGGATAACCGGCCGGAACCTCAATGGAGCGCAGGTGGGTCATCGGTGTCGATTCTACCACCAGAATGCGTCCGGACAGAAACAGCGCCTCCTCCACATCATGGGTGATGAAAAGCACGGTTTTCTGGTCCCGCTCCCACTGTTCCAGCAGCCATTCCCGCATGGAAAGCCTGGTTAAGTAATCCAGAGCGGAAAACGGCTCATCCAGCAATAACAGATCAGATCCGGTCAACACGGTGCGCGCAAACGCTGCCCGCTGGCGCATACCACCGGAAAGCTCTCTCGGACTCTTCTGTCCCCAGTCAGAAAGACCAACGGAGGCCAAAGCCTCATCCGCCCGTTTCTGCATCTCCGCTTTGGTATATCCACCCTGAATTTCCATGGGCAGCATCACGTTTTCCCTTACCGTGCGCCACGGAAATAAAAGGTCGTGCTGAGGCATATAGCCACAGTAATTTTTCTGAGTTTCAATTGGCTGTCCATTCACAAGCACCCGCCCGGCATCCGGAGTAAGGAGCTTGTTCACCAGCCGGAAAATGGTGCTCTTTCCGCAGCCGGACGGACCGATCACGCAGACAAACTCGCTGTCCTGAATCTGAAAGGACAGCTTGTCCATGATCGCGTAATCATCCACCTCATACTGGAAACACACGTTGTCAAATTCCAGCATGCTACCGCCTCATTTCCCAGGCCATATCCCAGAAGGACATCTCATAACGGGAGCAGGCCGTAAAAATATCAATCAGGCGGTCCATCTGTGCCGGTGTGTAATCGGCAGCAAGACGGTTCATCAGTCCGGTCAGGCGCTCATTTTCTTTGTGGTATTCTTCACTGGCATAGCCGGATACCCACTCACCGTAAAACGGATGTTTGTCTGCCTGAGGATTCTTTTTCAGAATTTCCTTTGCGATGGCCTCATAGCTTAAGGCGCAGGAAAGAATAGCCGCCATGACCTCTGCCTCTCCGCCCTCGTAAGCGGCACGCAGCATGTAGGAGGTGTAGGAACGGTTATCCAGAGATACCGGCGTATTCTCCGCCTCCTCCCGGCTGATGCCAAGACGCTTCATGTACGCCCGGTGAATGTCCATCTCCCCATCCAGAATGGTGTGGGTGGAAGCCGCGAACAGCTTCATAACGGAAAGATCCTTTGCCTTGGCCACGCCAACGGCAAACACCCGGGTATAATCAATCAGATACAGATAATCCTGTATCATATAATAACGGAATTTCTCCTGATCCAGACTGCCGTCACCAATTCCCATAACAAACGGATGGGTGTGATAGCCTGCCCAGATTTCCTGTACGGAGTCTAAAAGTTTTTCTGTAACGGTCATGCTTCCTCCTTTGCGAATCCTTTGCCGCAAAACTCGAAGGCATGATTCATCGGACCGGAACCGGCACCTAAATCCAGCATAGCTGCCAGTGCTCCGGAAATATATGCTTTTGCCTGCTCCACTGCGGTATCCAGATCATAGCCTTTTGCCAGGTTGGAGGCAATGGCGCTGGATAAGGTGCAGCCGGTACCGTGGGTATTCGGATTGTCGATGCGCTTTCCGTTGAACCAGCGGTATCCGCCGTCCCGGTATAACAGGTCGTTGGCATCGTTTAACTGATGTCCGCCCTTTAACAGGACTGCGCAGTGGTACGTCTCACTGATCTTCTTTGCTGCTTCCACCATTTCTTCTGCGGTAGTGATGTCCATATCGGAAAGGACCTTCGCCTCCGGGATATTCGGCGTCAGAACCGTGGCAAGCGGAAACAGGCATTCTTTTAAGGTTCCGATGGCATCATCGCTGATAAGCTTTGCTCCGCTGGTTGCCACCATCACCGGATCTACTACAATGTTTTCTGCCTTGTACTCTTTCAGCTTTTCCGCGATGGCCTGAATCAGGCCCGCAGAGGAAACCATGCCGATTTTCACCGCATCCGGACGGATATCTGTAAAGACACTGTCAATCTGCTGCTTCAGAAACTCCGGTGATACTTCAAAAATCCCCTGGACTCCTGTGGTATTCTGAGCAGTCAGCGCTGTGATCGCGCTCATGGCATAGACGCCATTGGCGGTCATGGTCTTTAAGTCAGCCTGGATTCCGGCGCCTCCGCTGGAATCACTTCCAGCGATCGTTAATGCTGTTTTCATCTTCATAATGAAACTCCTCTCATGCATCCATATTTTTTAGGCGGCTCAAGGTGGTGCCCCCAATGCACCGCCGCAAAAAGAATAGTGGAAAAAGAAAAAAAGCGGAACCGCGCAGGTGCACAGCTCCACTTTCTGTTTCTATCCAGTCACAGTCACTTCCTACGTTGGCATGATCCAAATCAGGTATACGGGTCCCGGCGGTTTTCAGCCAGCTCTCAGCCTGTTTCCACAGGCTCCCCGGTACTTACGGTCCTCTATTCTCTTTACGGGTATCACTATACCTCTCCAGGTTACTATTTGTCAAGCGGCAAATCTTTGAGTGTATCAGTATACTGCTTATAGTTTTTCTGGACCAGCTTCTTGTAGGCATCGAATGCCTCCTCCAGAGTTCCATATTTTTGGTCCTCGGAAAGATAGTTTTTATATTTGTTTAATGGAATATGATCTGCAATTGTTACATATTGTCTTCCCTTGTTTTCCCGGTTCGCTGTTGTCGACTTAGACAGATAGAATCTTCCATCCGCAGTGCTGATAATGATCGGAACTTCCTTTCCGGCACCGACCTTCGTGCTGTTTACATCCACAGATGTCCAGAATAAATAACGGTTATTCTTGCCGCTGTTTGGCCCGTCATCTGCTACGCTTCCAAGATAAGCCCAAGTCCCTTTCTCCAGCAAATTGTTCGAAACCTTATTTTTATCCATATAGTCCATAACTTGCGAACGCATAACAGAATTAGGACATCCGGAATCAATTTCAAGATTGACACCCTTGTTATAGTTCTTCAAAACATAATCCAATACGCCGCTATTATTAAACAGATCTTGCAGGTCGGCCAGCTTCTTTCCACCGCCGCTTACAGAGCCAGAGCCGTCCAACCACTTTAAGATTGGGCCATGCTGGGAATTGTAATACACCTCACAGCTTCCTCCCGCAACCGGCCCGCCTCCCAGCCAGTTATTGGTATCGTCTTCGGTAATTCCGCCTATCGAAATCTTACCGGGAGTCTGCCAGCCATCCTTCTTCTGCTTTAATGTTACATTGTTTCTCTCGTCTAAATCTCCAGAATTCACCGCCGTCAGTACTTCCGCATAGGCGCTTCTCACATTTGCCAGGTCTGTCGCTTCCCGGCTTTTTTCCAGCTGCGATGTGAAAACTGGAATGGAGATGGCTGTCAGAATTCCAATTATGGCAACAACAACCAGCAACTCTGCCAGTGTAAATCCCCGTTCTTTCTCCTGTGACACACACTCTTTTGTATATTCCATACGTCTTCCTCCATATTTAATCATTTTAACACGTTCTCATATTCGTGTATACATGATTTTTCAATAAAATCATTCAAAACCTTATTGAATAACGGCTGCCTTTTCTCTTTTCAAAAGCAGAGAAACGCGCTATAATATGCACGAACGAAATGAGAAAGAAATTCACAAAAGCGAGGAATATTTATGGAAAAGAATGATATTATCCTGATCCACGGCACCAACTACAAGGTCATGGCCAAGAAGGTCATGGAAGCCGCAAAGTTAGCCGAGGATATCGGGGATAAGAAAAAGAAGATTGCCTTAAAGCCGAACCTGGTTACCGCAAAGGCTCCGTCCAGCGGCGCTACTACCCACAGTGAGCTTCTGGCTGGTGTCATCGAATACCTGCAGGAGCATGGCTTTGAGAATATTACCATCATGGAGGGCTCCTGGGTCGGTGACCGCACCGGTGAAGCCTTCCGCGCAGCCGGTTACGATATGGTCTGCAGCCGCTACCACGTTCCGTTCGTGGACCTGCAGCGTGACACCTGGAAGGAATACGATGCCGCAGGTATGAAGATCAAACTCTGCGACCAGGCTGCTTCCGTGGATTACATGATCAACATGCCGGTCTTAAAGGGACACTGCCAGACCACTGTTACCTGCGCTTTAAAGAACAACAAAGGCGTCATCCCAAACCAGGAGAAACGTCACTTCCACACCATGGGCCTGCACAAGCCGATTGCCCACTTAAATACCATTGCCCGCAACGACTTTATCCTGGTGGACAACATCTGCGGCGATCTGGATTTCGAGGAGGGCGGCAACCCGGTTGTCATGAACCGTGTTCTGGGTTTTAAGGATCCGGTACTCTGTGACGCATTTGTATGCGACAGCATGGGCTACTCCATCCAGGATGTTCCGTATATTCCGTTAGCTGAAAAGCTTGGTGTGGGAAGCACCGATACCGCCCATGCCAACATGATCTACTTAAACCAGCCGGATCAGGCCGGTGTGAAGTTCCGCATGACCCACCGCGTTCAGAAGCTGGCTGCCTACACGGAGCCGAAGGATGCCTGCAGTGCCTGCTACGGTTCCCTGATCTACGCACTGGACCGCTTAAACGATGCCGGTTACCTGCGCCGCGGTCTTCCGTCCGTTGCCATTGGACAGGGCTACCAGGAGCAGCCGGAGGGCTGTGCCGAGATTGGCGTTGGCCGCTGCACAAAATGCTGCAAGAAGAGCCTTACCGGATGCCCGCCAAAAGCTGCGGATATCGTGGAATTCTTAAAAGAAAACTGGGATTAATCCTTACATAAAAAATGAGAACGCCATCAAACGCGTTCTCATTTTTTGTTCTTTTAAAGGAAAAAGGTCCTGCAGGTCCTGCAGAACCCTTTTCCCGTTCTCTTCTTTTGTGTCCTCCAAAATACTGGTATCAGTCACTATGCCTCTACATAAAACGGTGCTTTCTTCACAGTAATATGAATGCGGAAACCGTTGATTTCTTCTTTTAAGAAGATCAGGCGGATGGTTTTTCCGTCTTCATCGTAGCGGGCGGTATCGTAATCTACCGGATATCCCTTTTCCTCCAGATATGCGATAGCAGCCGGCATGTCATTTACAAAGAATCCAAGATGGCCCATGGTTCCTTTCCCCATTTTCTTTAACAATTCCATCTTGTTATCTACTGTAAAATAACCAGCCGAAATTTCCCGGTAATCATGATACCCCATCACATTTGTAAAGAAATCCTTCATGCGCACACCCTCTTCCGGTGTCTGCGCGTTGATTCCTACATGTGCAAATTCAAATTTTACATTTCCGTCTCCTAAAAACATGGTCCCTCTCCTTTTCACCCTGCCGTATGGCAGCACTGTATTTTGATGGTTCTATTTTACATAGTATTGTGAAAGAAGTCACATACATATTTTGCATGAGAGGTATATGAAAATCGCAATATGGTTTTCGAGTCCTAAAAAAATTTCAAATTGTTGTTGACAATTAACACAATTTATACTATACTACTGAACGTAGCGAGGCGTGGCTCAGTTTGGTAGAGCGCTGCGTTCGGGACGCAGAGGTCGCAAGTTCGAATCTTGTCGCCTCGACTCACTTCAGGTTTTACCTGAAGGAATGGCCTCATGGTCAAGCGGTTAAGACGACGCCCTCTCACGGCGTAAACTCGGGTTCGATTCCCGATGAGGTCATATGCTTTGGATATTATGTCCAAAGCATTTTTGTTAGGTCGCTTCTGTAGCGCAGTTGGTAGCGCAACGCATTCGTAATGCGTGGGTCGCCGGTTCGAGTCCGGCCAGGAGCTTGTAGTGAAACCCCTTGAGAAATCAAGGGGTTTTCGTGTTTTCAGGATATTATGTTATCGTGGAAAAATGGTGTTCACCAGGTTCCGCTTACTGGTCCAGCAGGGTCTCAAATTCCTTTAACGGCATTGGCTTTGCGTAATAAAAGCCCTGGAAAAAGTCGCAACCGTGTTCTTTCAGAAATGCCGCCTGTTCTTTGGTCTCTACGCCCTCCGCAATGACTTTCATATCAAGCCGGTGGGCCAGCTCAATCAGGGACATGAGAATATGGTCTGTCTTTTTGCTGGTTCCAATCCGCTGTACAAACCCCATATCCAGTTTGATGATATCAAATTCATAGTCCCGCACTGTGCTGAAGGAAGAAATTCCACTGCCAAAATCATCAATCAGAATCTTTGCGCCTTCCTTCTGCAGGTTTGTCAAGAAACGGCCTCCGTTATCCGAAATGTCTGCGTACGCGGATTCTGTCAGTTCATAATGGAACATATTGATCGGAATTTTCTTCTCTGCGAGATTATCCCAGATTCGTTTCATAAAATGATCATCCATCAGGTCCATACGGGATAGATTCACAGCCACCGGGAGTACCTTCCGGCCCTCACGATGACGTCTTGCAATTGCCTCCTGAACAGTCTGATTGACAAAGGCATCCAGCTTGGTAATATGTCCGCTGTCCTCCAGCACCGGAATGAAACGGCCAGGCAGCACCGGCTTCTGGTTGTCTGGAATCCAGCGTACCAGCGCCTCAGCCGCCACAATTTCTTCTGTTTTCGCGTCATAGACCGGCTGGTAATACACACAGAACTCCTGCTTTTCGATGGCCTGCTCCAGATTGATCATGACCCGACTGTTTTCTTCGTATTCCAGCTTCATTTTTTCGTTATAAACGACATACGGTCTCACATACTGGTTGGAAATATAGTTCTTGGCCAGCTTGGCGCAGCCACACATATCGGATACGCTTAAATCACACTGCTCCGGAATATAATAAATACCACATCTTACATGGAGTTCAATCTGAGTGTTGCCATCGCGGTAAGAATAATGCAAAAACTCCGTCAGCTGTTCCAGATTCAGGTATTTCACATTGACCAGCGCAACAAAGCGGTCCGCTTCCATGCGCGCTGTAATCAGCGGATTTAAGAAGCTTTTCTGGATCAGTTCCACGATCTTCTTTAAAATCTTATCTCCGGTATCGTAGCCAAACAGATCGTTGATTGCTTTAAAGCGCTGAATATTGAAAAACAGGATTGCATAGGAATCTCCAGTTTTCTGATGCAGGATTTTTTCCGCACACCGGAAAAATCCCGCGCGGTTTGGGATTCCCGTCAGAACGTCTGTCTCCAGTTCCTGCGTCATATCATCCGCCACAAGCAAAAGCATATTTTCGGAGCGGTCAAGCCAGTAGCAGGTATAGCGTTCTGTCATATTTTTGATACTGCGCACCGTAAAAGAAAACTGTCCCTGTTTTTCCATGGTTTTTCTTAAGAAATCCAGGTCTGTACAGGAAAGGAAACGTTCCTGGTCATTCGGATGAATATGCCGGCTGACAAATAGCTCCGTAATTTCTTCATAGGGATAATTTTTCCGTTCTTCCAGGGGAAGTCCCTTCATCCGGCAGCAGCGTAAATTGGCGATCTGCCGGTCCAGGCTGATCAGGCTGAGGAGCATATAGTCCTTCCGATACAGAATATCGTTGGTAATGCTGTCGAGATATTCCTGGGTGATATCTTCCAGGAACATCTGGGCCTCCACATGCCCTGTCTGGCTGTTTTCAAAGAGATAGATGCTCACTTTATCAACCAGCATCATATCCCGTTTTACCAGATGACACCGATACACTAAAAGCTGTCTTCCCTGTTCAAATTCATGCAAAAGAGACTGACTGCCAAACTTCTGTTTCATGGCTTCCAGCATATTCGGAGTTGAGACGTAGGCATAAAGATGCCGTTCCAGCCAGTCCTCCATGGCTCTGCCGGCCACGTTTTCCTGCTTCTTTCCTCCCGTTGTAACTGCAAGAATCGTTCCTTCTGTAATATCTATGTGCAGTGTTTTTCTTAAGCGTTTCATCTGTTCCGTCTGTAAAACCACAATCGCACCTCTGTTATCCTGTTCATTATCGCTAAAATCGTTCCTGCCACGGCTATCCGAGCAGTTCCATAACCATCTTCCGGTTAAAGACTACTTCCGATACGTGATCCACCTCAATCTGGTACAGCGCGTTGGCCGCGATGTGCTCTGCTGCCTGTTCCAGGTCTCGGATTCCACTGGTTCCCGCGAAAAATTCCACCACGGCATCCAGTCCGTCCGGCGCTACCACACACTCACCGTCTTTCAGTCCCATGCGCTTTAAGACCTTCGGAAGCGCAAACCGGGAGAAGATAATTTTCTTCTCTTCTGCCGTGTAGTCCGGAATATCAATCACCGCAAAACGCGACATGAGCGGCGCGCTGATCTGGGATTTATCGTTGGCCGTCGCGATTGGGTACACACCCACAGTGGGAATCATACATTCCATGTAGTTATCGGTAAAGCCCAGGTTATCCAAAAGGGTTAAGAGTACATCGGCCGGATTGCCGTTGCCCTTGCCGGAAGCAGCTTTATCCAGCTCATTGATGATAAATACCAGATTGGACTCTCCCGCCATGGAAAAGGCATCCATGATGATGCCAGGCTTTGCGTTGGCATAGATACGGGAGCTTCCCGTAAGCTGTTCCGGATCGTTGATAGAGCTCATATCCAGCGTCGTCCACGGCAGTTTCAGGATCCGCGCCACCGCATAGGCAATCTGGGATTTACCGGTTCCCGCCGGGCCCACTAACAAAAGGCCATACGCCGGAAGCGTATGAGTCCGGTTGATCTGGATGATGGTTTCAATGATACGCTGTTTTACCCGTTCCATGCCGTAAAGTTCCTCATCCAGAATCCGGCGGGCCTCGTTCGGGTCAATGGACTCAAAATAATTGCTCTTCCACTGCACATTCATCATGATGGAAAGAGCACGCTGGGCATGACGGCGCTCCTCCGGAGACACCTCATGGGAACGCGCTACCGCCAGGTTTCTTCTGGCCCAAAGGCGGATGTTGTCCGGTAAGGTTCTTCCCGCGCAGTTCATAAAATCCGTGATGCTCTGCAGGCTGGTGAGCTTCATGTCATCTCCGGCCTCCTCCAGGCTTTCATCGGCTTCCTCCTCGCCCGGCGCATCGCTTGCAAACAGACGCTCGATCATAAACTGTAAAAATCCGTCCTCCGCGGACAGTTTGGTTCCGCCGCCAAAAGCCGTCTCGCGGATTTTGTAGACCGCATAACCCTCCGGGCGGTTTTCGCCCGACAGGCGTACACTGATGTGGTTTTCTCCCAGCCACTTTAAGAGGCTGACAAAACGGGCATCTATCTTTAAAATATCGGCGCTGATCGTGCCATCTTCCTCATGAAATTCAAAGGTGGTGCGCTTGACCGGATTCGTAAACATTCCACAGGAATGATGCTGCCATTTTCGCTTGCTGTTGTCCAGGATCAGAATCGGCTTCTCCGGAGAAGCTTCCGGCTCACTGGACTGAAATGTGGTATAGGTGCATTCTGCAGGATTCTTTTTATCCGGCGCGTCATTGAAATCAAATACTGGCATACTCGTCCTCCCATTATCTCATGTATAATTATAGAAATAATTGCATATTTAATCACCATGTCAGTGTAACACGGTTTTCAAAAATCAACAAGAGGTTCCGTACCTCCTAAAAATCAAAATCCGCGTAATCTTCCGGAAGGAAACGGTGATAAATGATATGACAGCCTTCATCTTTAAAGCAGTAATAATACGGATCGTTGGTGCCCTCTCCAAAGCGGATCAGAATGTCAAATTCCCCATTGTTCACCGGCTCCACCGTCACCGGCCAGGGCTGTTTCTCAAATAAGGCTTTGATCTCGTCCATCGTGCAGTCGTGGCGGCCCACCAGGTCCACCAGGTCATGAATAAATTCATTCGGACTGGTATGTTCCTTCACATACACAACCCCCTCCTCCGGGATCAGAAAGCAGAAACGTTCCTTCTTTGCCGTAACGGCAACGCCTCCAAGATGCTCCTTTGTCTCCTCACCAAATTCAGACAGCAAGTCCAGCATCTCCTGTTCTCCCAGATCTGCTCCGGTCAGATGAACCAGGGAACTGAGCGGATAATACAGACGGATGCTTTCTTTCCGGTAACCAAGCTTCGCCTGCTCCTCTTTGATCATGTCGATGATGTTCTGTTCCAGTTTTTCAAATCTCATGTCTATTCTCCCGCAAACATCAAAAATGGGGATGTCCGGCTTTCGCTTTCACATCCCTCATTTTTTTGATTCCATTTTATACTTCGGTCATCTGAAAGCCCTTCGCTGCCAGACATTTCTCTACAAACTCACAGTCATCGGTGTGGAGCACCATAACCGGCTTGCCGGACTGACGGTTAAAGGACAGATACTGGTAATTTACATTGATGTTGCTCTCCAGGAATGCAGCCAGCACCTTGTTTAAGCTTCCTACTTCATCCTCTACCTCAATGCCGAGCACATTGGTTAAACGGCATAAATATCCGGCTTTCTGTAAGATTTCCTGCGCCTTTTCCGGCTCGGTAACCACCATGCGGATGATGCCATATTCCGCACTGTCGTTGGTAACAGAACCAAGAATGTTAATCTGTGCCTCCGTCAGGATTCCGGTAACAATCTTTAACGCGCCTTTTTTATTTTCTGCATAAACAGAGACCTGTTTTAACATTGCGTAATTCCTCACTTTCCAGTTTTATATTATCTATTGTAACCAAAAAATGAGATTCGTCAACTTTTTATTACTTCACACCGTAAAAGCATCCGGTATCTCCATATTTTATGCTTCCAGGGCACGGATCAGGTTTACCATTTCAATGGCTCCGGTTGCGCACTCGTAACCCTTATTTCCGGCCTTGCTTCCGGCACGCTCAATGGCCTGTTCAATGTTATCCGTGGTCAGTACACCAAACATCACCGGAATATCACTGTTTAAAGAAACATTTGCAATGCCCTTGGAAACCTCACTGCACACATAATCGTAATGGCTTGTGCTGCCGCGGATGACAGCGCCCACGCAGATCACTGCGTCATACTTTTTACTCTTTGCCATTTTCGAAGCGATCAGCGGAATCTCAAACGCGCCTGGCACCCAGGCCACATCAATGTCTTCCTCTTTCACGTCATGACGTTTCAGTCCGTCTAAGGCACCGCCCACCAGTTTTGAGGTGATGAACTCATTAAATCTTGCTGCCACGATTCCCACGCGGATTCCCTTTGCTACTACATTTCCTTCCAGTACTCTCATGATTTTCTTCCTCTTTCTTCTATTAATAATATGGTTTTCTCAGATTCCCGTTTCTTAGTATCTCAGCAGATGTCCCATGCGCTGCTGTTTTGTCTTTAAATAGAACAGGTCATACTTCGTAGCGCTCATCTGAATCGGCACCCGCTCTTTGATGGCCATGCCAAACTCAGAAAGCTGATATACCTTATCCGGGTTGTTGGTGAGAAGGCGCATACTCTTCACGCCAAGATCTTTTAAAATCTGCGCTCCGATGTAATACTCCCGCTCATCTCCGGCAAAGCCAAGCGCCAAATTGGCTTCCAGCGTGTCCATGCCCTGCTCCTGCAGTTCATAGGCCTTCAGTTTATTGATCAGGCCAATTCCACGGCCTTCCTGCCGCATATAAAGGAGAATTCCGCGGCCCTCTTTTTCAATCTGGGTCATGGCTGCTGCAAACTGCTGCCCGCAGTCACAGCGCAGGGAACCAAAGGTATCACCGGTCAGGCATTCCGAATGAATGCGGGCAAGAACATCCTCTCCATCTCCGATTTCGCCCTTTACCAGTGCCACATGATGTTCTCCGTTTAAACGGTTCACATAACCGTATGCGGTAAATTCCCCGTATTTGGTTGGCATCCGGGTTACCGTCACCCGGTCCACCAGCTTCTCATGGCATTCCCGGTACGCCTGCAAAGCCTGGATGGTGATGAATTTCAAATCCCATTTCCGTGCCAGCTCCTGCAGTTCCGAAGTCCGCATCATCGTGCCGTCTTCCCGCATGATTTCGCAGCAGAGCCCACATTCTTTTAAGCCTGCCAGGCGGCAGAGGTCTACAGTGGCCTCCGTGTGTCCGTTGCGCTCCAGCACTCCGTTTTTCTTTGCCACCAGCGGGAACATATGTCCCGGCCTGCGGAAATCCTCCGGTTTCGCGTCCTCTGCCACACAGCGCAGGGCCGTCACAGACCGCTCCGCCGCGGAAATACCGGTCGTGGTATCTACACAGTCAATGGAGACGGTAAAGGCTGTCTCATGATTATCTGTGTTGTTGGAGACCATCTGGGGGAACTGAAGCTTTGCTGCGTATTCCGCAGACATGGGCATGCAGATCAGGCCTTTTCCATGCGTCGCCATAAAGTTAATGTTTTCTGTGGTGGCAAACTCTGCCGCGCAGATAAAATCCCCCTCATTCTCCCGGTCCGCATCGTCCGTAACCAGGATGATATGTCCTTTGCGAAGCTCCTCAAGCGCTTCCTCTACTGTATTGTACTGAGTCATTATGCTGTTCTCCTCTCTCCACATGTTTTCTCTCTTCTATCTCTGCTGCCCGGGTTTTCTTTCTGCACGTTCCGCGGCAGTTTTTCTTCTGTCAAAATCCGTACTGAGCCAGGAACTCCTTCGTAATGCCCTGTCTGTCTGTACTTGTTTCCTGCTCTGTTTCCGGGTTCCTTTTTCCCACGGTATTCCGCTCCTCTTCCGTTTTCATCGGCTGCAGCAGCCGCTCCACATATTTCCCGATGATGTCCGTCTCCAGATTGACCAGGTCACCCGCTTTTCGTTCTCCCAGCGTAGTCACCGCATTCGTGTGGGGGATCGTGGAAACAGAAAAGCTGTCCGCTGCCACCGCTGCCACGGTCAGGCTGATGCCGTCTATGGTAATGGATCCCTTCTCCACAATATAGCGAAGAAGCCTGGGACTGGCACTGATGGTGAACCACACCGCATTATCATCCCGCCGGATCTGCCGGATCGTTCCGGTTCCGTCCACATGTCCGCTCACAATATGTCCGCCGAACCGTCCGCCTGCCGCCATGGCCCGTTCCAGATTCACATGCATGCCCGGTTTTGCTCCTTTTAATGACGAGCGGTTTAAGGTCTCATGCATCACATCTGCCGTAAAGGCTGTTGTTTCCAGGCTGGTGACCGTCAGGCAGATCCCGTTTACCGCAATGCTGTCTCCCACCGCGGCATCGGAAAGCACTCGTTTCGCCTGAATAGTAAGCGCTGCCGAATGCGCGCCCCAGACGATTTTTTTCAGAATTCCGACCTCCTCAACAATTCCCGTAAACATCCTGCACCTCACTTTCGATCAGAAGATCTTCTCCCAAATGGCGGATTTCCTTTATCTTTAAGAGAACCGCTTCTGATGGATCCGCCACGCCCCGGCCTTCCACCGGAGTTTTGGCCTCCGCGCCGCCAAAGAGCTTCGGTGCCACATAGGCATGTACCTCCCGCACAATCCCGCACTTACAGGCCGCCCAATTTAAGGTGCCACCGCCCTCTAAGAGGATGCTGTCGATCTGGGCCTGCCCAAGCTTTTCCATAAGCGCGTTCAGATCTATATGCCCCTCAGCCTCTGGCAGGGCCAGAATCTGGCATCCGGCCTCTTCATAGGGTTGATACCGATTCCGGTCCGGCTCACAGACCGCCAGGATCGTAGGAATTTCTTTCGCCGTCCTTACAATCTGTGAAGTAACCGGCGTCCGCAAATGGGTATCACAGATGATTCTCACCGGGTTTCGACCGCCGGGCATCCGGCAGTTTAACATGGGATCATCCGCCAGCACGGTTCCAACTCCCACCATGATACCCCGGTATCGGTGCCGCTCCCGCTGGACATATGCCCTGGCCTCCTCCCCGGTGACCCACTTCGAGGCACCGGTATAGGCCGCAATCTTTCCATCCAGAGTCATGGCATATTTCATGACTACATAAGGCGTTCTTTTGCGGATGAAATGGAAGAACACCGGATTTAACCGGTCGCATTCTTCCTTCAGCACATGGATTTCCACAGTGATTCCCCGCTCCCGCAGATACCGGATTCCTTTTCCGGCCACCAGCGGATTGGGATCGTCAGAACCCACGAAGACTCTCCGGATGCCAGCCTGTACAATGGCCTCCACGCATGGTGGCTGCTTTCCGTAGTGGCAGCAGGGCTCCAGCGTTACATACAGGTCTGCACCCTCGGTCGGTTCCATACAGGCTTTCAGAGCATTCCGTTCCGCATGACATTCGCCGTATCTGGCGTGATATCCTTCGCCAATTACCCGTCCTTCCTTCACAATCACAGCGCCCACCAGCGGATTGGGGCTGGTCCAGCCCTCTCCCTGTTTCGCCAGTTCGATGGCCCGGCGCATATAATCCTGATCTGTCAAGATTTCATTCCTCCCTTTTGATTTCAGGGTTAGAAAATTAAAAAGCAGACCCGAAAGTTTTATGCTTCAGGATCTGCTCTTTCTGTCTGTGTGCTTCCCATCCCCCGCAGACAACCCTTTATAGGACAAAAAAACTCTGGAACTTTCATTCCAGAGCGGTCATTCTATGGTGACACGGTACATTCTATGGAGAACACACACTATCTTTCTTCTTTCATCCAGACTATACTGTCGGCTTCGGAATTACACCGAATCATGCCTTGCGGCTCGTGGGCTTTACCACCGGTGGAGAATTTCACTCCGCCCTGAAGACTTATTTGGTTTTGTTAGTTTGAATATTACCACTCAATTCACACAAAATCAAGTAGTTTTTTCATAATTTTTCTTTTTCTCCTTTTTTCTTTTCTCAGCAGCCAATCAGTGTTATAATCACTTTGACTGTAAAAGACGGAGGTTGTGCATACATGAACTTACAAGAATCCATTCTGAAAAACCTTGATATAGATTACTCCTACCAGCTGGCCAAGCGCATGGAGCAGTTTCGTACCAACCCGGTTCTGGGCTACCGCCCGGCCGGTTCCCGGGCTGAATTTGAGACCGGAGAAATGCTGAAACAGGAAATGGAAGCCATTGGCCTTTCTGATGTGAGAAAGGATGCCATCAAGGTCGATGGCTGGGAATTTAAAAAAGCAGTGCTCTCCTACACTGCGGCAGATGGCAGCCATTGTGAAATCCAGCTTGGTGCTTACCAGACCACGTTTGTCACCGACGGGCCAAAGGACTTTTCCCTGATGTATCTTGGAAAAGGAACTGCTGCGGATTATGAGGGCAAGGATGTCACCGGAAAGCTGGTTCTCGTGGATATCAACCAGCGGGATGAGTGGTGGATCAACTACCCGGTCTACCAGGCGCACTTAAAGGGCGCTGCCGCCCTCATTGCCGTGCAGAGCGGCGGCTACGGCGAGATCGATGACGAGGCGTTAAACGCCCAGGATATTGCCGGTCCGGAGGACGCTCCCGCTTTCTCCATTTCCAGAAAAGATTCCGATCCGTTAAAGGAACTTCTGGAACACACCCAGGAGATCACGGTAACCCTGGACGCGGACAGCCGCATCACCCGGGACTGCACCACCTACAACATTGTGGGAACCATCCCGGGAAAACACCCGGACCGCATGGTTCTGTTGTCCGCCCACTATGACTCCTATTTCAGCGGCTTTCAGGATGACAACACCGCCATTGCCCTGATGTTTGGCATCGCAAAAGCCCTGCTGGCAAGCGGTTTCAAGCCCAATAATACCATCGTGATCTGCGCTATGGCCGCAGAGGAATGGGGCGTTGTGGATTCCAACTTCGACTGGTCCACCGGTGCCTACGAACAAGTATTTACCGCGCACCCGGAATGGGTGGGAAAGGTTATTGCCGACTTAAACTTTGAGCTTCCGGCCCTGGCTCACGGCACCCGCGCCCGCATCCGCAGCTGCTACGAATATACCCGGTTCCTGGAGGAGTATTTATCCGAGCTTCCGGATCTGACCCGGGCTTACCCGGAGGAAACCCGCGTAACTTCTCCGATCGAAACCTGGTCCGATGATTTTTCCATGGCTATTGCCGGTATTCCGTCCATGGTCAATGACTTCACCGGCGGCAGCTTTATGGAGACCCATTACCATTCCCAATTCGACAACGATGCCTTTTACGACGAACAGGTTTACCGGCTCCATCACGAACTGTTCGCCCTGCTGATCGCGGCTCTGGATGAAACCTGCGTCATTCCGTTATGCTCCGCTCCGGTCATGAAACGGGCTATGGACGGCTACCATGCATCCAGCGACGTTCTCCGCCCCTTTGTTGCCATGGATCTCATCAGCCCTATGACACTGGCTTCTCTGGTAGAAAAAATTTCCGGACTGGAAAAGCTGCTTGCTGACGCAAAGGATGTCGCAGAAAGCCGCTACGAATCCCGCAGGAGCTTAAATGACCGCTACCGCGCACTTTTATCTGAGGGTAAGGTGAAAGAAGCAGAACAGCTGTATCTGGAAGCCCGGGAAGCAGAGGAAGAAGCCCTGCGCCGCTTTCAATGCGCCCAGGATGAACTGGTACGCATCGACTGGTACGGCAACGTCCATTATCCGCATGAAATCCTGCTGCAGAACATCCGTCTGATCGGAGGCGCCATTGCAAACTTAAAAGAGCAGAATCTCTCCTCTGCCCTGAGAAAGCTCTATCAGGTAGACAACAATGCCTATGCCTTCATGTTCGATGAAGCGGTTTACAACCATTTCACCGATTACGTGTTAAATCAGCCGCAGGACCGCTTAAAATGGGGTTACAAACGCCTGATGCCACACGAAAACCTCTATGCGCTGGTAAAAGACCTGCTGCAGAAAAAAGAGGCCGACCCGGAAGAGATTTCCCTCTCCTGTGAGATCAGCCATCTGACCCGGATTTTCCAGGATCAGTGCCGTATGCTGATTCAGACCACCGACCAGATCCAGAGCCTGGTACACGACCAGTTTCTGATCTAAATAATACAGAAAGGACAGGCGAACGTTCGTCTGAACATACTATGGAAAGCGATAAACTATACCGCGTACAGCGAGAAGACCTGCCAAAGCTGGAGCAGCTTTTATATGCCTGCTTCAAGCATGACCCGCTCTATGAGACCCTGATTCCGGACCCGGAGGTCCGGGAACGCCTTATGCCGGAGCTCTTTCACTGCGATATGGATGAATTTTACGAGACCTGCGAGATTTTTTCCGACAGTGCCGATTTGAATGGCATTCTCGTGGTTTCTGACGAGGCTGAGCCCTACAATATCTTCCAGTTTTACTTTGCGGAAGCCCGGGCCACGCTCCAGACCGACACCTACCTCATCAAGGAGGATCACACTTTAAAGACCTTCCACAACTTCTTAAAGGGTGTGGACTACTTAAATTCCAGCTGGACCGACCAGCTTCATCAGAACCAGCGTCTCCACATCATCTATCTGGCAGTGGATCCAAACATGCAGCACCACGGCATTGCCGCCCGCCTTATGCAGGAAGCCATCGACTACGCCGACACCCACCGCATGATGATCTCCCTGGAGACCCACAACGAAAAGAACGTGGAGTTCTACCAGAATCTCGGTTTTAAAGTCTACGGAATCATGAAGCAGAACTTCCCATTAAAACAATACTGTATGATCCGGGAAATCCAGTAAAACATAATTCCCACACAACGGGAAGGGACTGACACAAAACGGCGCCAGTCCCTTCCTTTCTCGGTGCGCTGGTTTAATTCAGTGCCACCAACTGCGCTGCCATAAGCGTGGTCTCCTCCTCGGTAATGTATCCGCAAGCTTCCATACGGCTCAATACTTTCTGCTGACGTTTTTCCGCCAGTGCCAGGTTTTTACTAGGCGCGTATTTTGAAGGAGCGTTTGGGACTCCTGCCAGAAGCGTGCACTCATAATCATTCATCTCGGATGCCGGTTTTCCAAAATATCCTTCGCTGGCTTCACCGACACTGTAGTAGCCGTCTCCAAAGTAAATGCTGTTTACATAGAGCTCCAGGATTTCATCCTTGGTGTATTTCTGTTCGAGTTCCAGTGCCAGAAAGACTTCGGCTGCTTTGCGGTTCATGGTCTTCTCCTGAGAGAAATACAGGTTCTTTGCAAGCTGCTGGGTGATGGTGCTTCCGCCCTCCACATAGCGTCCAGCCTTGATATCATTTACAATGGCCCGGCCAATGGCAATCAGGTCCAGTCCGAAGTGGTCATAAAACCGGTGATCCTCCACCGATACCACCGCCTGCACATAAGTCTCCGGCATGTCTTCCAGGGAAGTAAAGCTCTCCTGGCTGTGGATCTCGTTTACCTTCTCCTCCAGGCTAACTTCCTGTACCGCATTCTTATATAATCCATAGCCTTCTCCGGCTAAAGCAAACCCGCATCCTGCCATAATCGTGCATGCAAATGCGAACACCCATTTTACAATTCGTTTTCCGTTCATCATAATATAAGCCCCCTCTTTCGTGCTGTCTGAATTCTGTCATTGATTTCTTATGATAGAATTCTAGCACAAAGAGGGGGCTTAAGACTTTACCGTTCTCTTAGCGATTCTGACACTATTTCTACAATTCTGACGGGAATTGGAAGATTCTGACAAATTCCTTACAGCCCGTCAAGAGAACCTTTTGTTTTTGGGCACAGAATAAACACATTTCTCAGACCCCAGCAATCAGGGCCGCCAGCACTTTCATAACTCCGGCCAGCACCATAACCAGGATCGGGTTCATCTTTCCTTTCTGCAACAGTACTACGCAGATCACAAAAATTCCCACCATGATCCAGTTGGTTCCGGCAAGAGCGATCTGTGCACTGCTGCCCCAGAAGGCATTGATCAGAATGGCAATACCGGCAGAACCGATCAGTGCCACCACCGCCGGTCTTAAGGATGCAAGCACCCCCTGCAGCATTGCCATATTCCGGTACTTCAGATACAGCTTCGCAATCAGGGTAACAATGACGCAGGATGGCAGAATACAGCCCAGTGTCGCCGCAAAAGCCCCGGGCACTCCGGCAATCTTTGTTCCGACAAAGGTGGCGGAGTTCACCGCAATCGGCCCCGGTGTCATCTGGGAAATGGTGATCAGATCGGTAAATTCTGCCATGGTCAGCCACTTGTGGCCAGTCACCACCTGGCCTTGAATCAGCGGCATGGCCGCATAGCCGCCGCCGAAGCTGAACATGCCAATCTGGAGAAAGCTGATAAAAAGCTGAAGATAGATCATCTACGCTTCCTCCTTTCCGGCAAGCAGTGTCCGCACCACACCCAGAAGTCCACAGGCAATCACCACATAAATAACATTGACTCCAAATACACAGGAAGCCACAAAGGCACAGACCATGATCCGCATGGAGGCCTTATTTCTGCCATGAACGATACCGGCTCCCATCTCGTAGGTAACCGAGGCAATGACTGCTCCCACGCCGGACTGCATGCCCTGCAGCATCTGGCTTACAATAAAGTTGTCCTTTAGCAGATTGTAAAAGACCGAGATTACGGAAATGATCAGAAATGGCGGAATCACGGTTCCCAGAATCGCAATAACCGTTCCGGCCAGCCCGGCAAGCTTATAGCCAACCACGATCGCTCCGTTGATCGCAATGGCCCCCGGAGAGGACTGGGCAATGGCAACCAGATCCAGCATCTCCTCTTCCTCAATCCAGTGATACTCATCTACAAATTTTTTCTTCAACAGCGAAACGATCACGTAACCGCCGCCGAAGGTAAAGGCGCTTAAGTAGAGTGTGGAGACAAAGAGCTTCCACAACACCTTTCTTTTGTTTTCCATTATCGGTACTCCTCCAGCCAGACTGCTTTCCCGGCCGCAAGGGAACGCGGTACATCCAGAATCCGCTGATTTTCGGATCCGCGGAATTTCAGGCTTAAGTTCTTTAAGTCCTCCACAAATTTCCCGTCCACCAGAACATCAAAAAGCGGCACCAGTTCTCTGGTCACTTCCGACTCCTTCATCATGCGTCCCAGAATATCCGTCTCGAAATCATATCCGGAAAAACACCAGATGGTCTTTTCCGGAAAACGCTTTTTCAGTTCTTTTAAAAACGGCAGAAGCCCTGCCTGGTTTTCCGGCTCCATGGGTTCCCCGCCAAGCAGGGTAATTCCCTCCATGTAGTCGTGATCCAGACAGGAAAAGATCTGTTCCCAGACCTCCTTTGTAAAAGGCTCTCCATAAGCAAAATCCCATGCCTGGGCATTGAAACAGCCCTTGCAGTGGTGCCTGCAGCCGCTGACAAACAGCGACACCCGCACACCCGGGCCGTTGGCAATGTCCACCGGCTTGATGGTTGCGTAATTCATACTCGTCAACCTCCTTATTATCCCGCGAACTGGCTGTTGTACAGGTTCGCGTAAAATCCGTTCTGGGCCAGCAGGGACTCATGGGTGCCCTGCTCAATGATGTGGCCGTCCTTCATCACCAGGATCACATCGGCCTCGCGAATGGTAGAAAGACGGTGCGCTACAATAAAGCTGGTGCGGCCCTTCATCATGGTGGCGAACGCCTTCTGAATGCGGATCTCGGTACGGGTATCGATGGAGGAGGTTGCCTCATCCAGGATCAGCATCGGCGGCAGGCACAGCATGACGCGGGCAATGCACAGAAGCTGCTTCTGTCCCTGGGACAGATTGCCTCCATCCTCGGAAATCACAGTGTCATAGCCCTGGGGCATACGCTTGATAAAGCTGTGGGCATGCGCCTCTTTGGCTGCCTGGATGATTTCTTCTTCGGTGGCATCCGGCTTGCCGTAGGCAATATTCTCCCGGATGGTTCCGGCCTTTAGCCAGGTTTCCTGCAGAACCATGCCATAATTGGTGCGCAGGCTCTTTCTTGTGACATGGCGGATATCTTCGCCAGATACCTTGATGGAACCGCTGACCACATCGTAGAAACGCATCAGCAGGTTGATCATGGTGGTCTTACCGCAGCCGGTCGGTCCGACAATGGCAATACGCTGGCCCGGCTTTACATCCAGGTTTAAATCCTCAATCAGGGAAGTATCCGGGGTATAGGAGAAGTTTACATGCTCCAGTTTTACGCTGCCGTCCACATTCCTGAGAGTTACCGCGTCGGCATCCTCCGGGGTAAACGGCGGCTCATCGATCAATTCAAACACACGGGCCGCGCAGGCTAACGCATTCTGCAGCTCGGTGACAACGCCGGAAATCTCATTGAACGGCTTGGTATACTGGTTCGCGTAGCTTAAGAACGCGGAAAGCTGTCCCACGGTAAGCAGGCCGCGGATGGCAGCGAACGCGCCGGCAACACCCACACTGGCATACACCATGCTGTTGACGAAACGGGTGGCAGGGTTCGTGATCGAGGAGAAAAAGATGGCACGCAGACTGTAGCCCTGAAGGCGTCCGTTAATCTCCTCAAAGCGCTTCTGCGCCTCATCCTGATAACCAAAGGCCTGTACTACTTTCTCGTTTCCCACCATCTCGTCCACCAGAGAAGTCAGCTCCCCTCTGGTCTGAGACTGGAGTTTGAACATGGAATAGGTTTTCTTTGCGATAAAGCTTGCCACAAACAGGGAAAGCGGGGTCACGCATACGACCACCAGGGTGATAAACGGGTTTACCACCAGCATAAAGCCCAGGGTTCCAAGAATGGTTAACACACCGGTAAAGAGCTGGGTAAAGCCCATCAGCAGTCCCTCAGAGAACTGGTCAATATCCGCGATGATACGGCTGATGATATCGCCATACTGATGGGAATCGATGTAGCTCAGCGGAAGAACCTCCAGATGGTTGAAGGCCCTGGTACGAATATCCTTTACGACCCGGTAGGTAATCTGGTTGTTGATGTGGTTCATGAGCCACTGGGCAAACGCCGTAATGGCAATCACCACTGCGATCTTGCGAAGAATTGCAAACAGTCCGGCAAAATCCACATTGCCAGGACCCAGGATCAAGTCCACGCCCTCTCCCACCAGAATCGGCGCGTACAGGGTAGTGGCCACCGTCACGGCAGCCAGGACCAGAGACAGGACTACCATCCATTTGTAGCTTCCAATGTAGTCCAGGATCCGCTTTAAGGTTGATTTATGTTTTCCAATTTCAAGTTTAGCCACCTTACTGCACCTCCTCTTTAGAAAGCTGGGACAGGCAGATTTCGCGGTATACCTCACAGCTCTCAAACAGTTCTTCGTGGGTACCGATGCCCACTGCCGCGCCGTCATCCAGCACGACAATCTGGTCCGCATGACGGATCGTGGTCGCACGCTGGGATACGATGAATACCGTCATATCCTTTGTGCCCTTCTGGATGGCCATACGAAGTTTTGCGTCTGTCGCGAAATCCAGTGCGGAAGCACTGTCATCCATGATCAGGATCTCCGGCTCGCGCACCAGGGCACGGGCAATCGTCAGACGCTGTTTCTGTCCGCCGGATAAGTTCTTTCCGGCCTGGTCAATGTAAAGATCCAGTCCCTTTTCCTTGCTGTCCACAAACTCGCGGGCCTGGGCAATGTCCAGGGCACGGTAAATTTCCTCATCGGTGGCATCTTTTTTGCCCCACTTCATGTTCTCACGCAGGGTGCCCTTAAAAAGAATTGCCTTCTGCGGAACCACGCCAATCTTTTCCCGCAGGGTTTCCAGACGGTAATCCTTTACGTTTACGCCATCCACCAGAACCGCACCCTCGCGCACATCATAGAAACGCGGGATCAGGTTTACAAGGGATGATTTTCCGGAACCGGTACCGCCAATGATGCCGATGGTCTGTCCCTTCTTGACGGTCAGGCTGATGTCCGTTAAGGAATCTGCCTTGGCACCCTTGTAAAGGAAGTTTACATGGTCAAACTGTACCTTGGCCGGTACATCTGCTCCCTCTGCAATTGCTGCCGGAACCTGTTCCATACCCTTAGCCGGGCTGACAATACTGCTCTTTTCCTCCAGCACATTGCTGATACGGTTGGCACAGGCCAGCGCCTTGGAGATGGAAACGATCAGGTTTGCCATCTTAATCAGTTCTACCAGAATCTGGGACATGTAGTTTACAAGCGCTACCGTTTCACCCTGGGTGATGATGCCTGCATCTACCTGTTTTCCAGAGATCCACACCACTGCAATGATGGAAAGATTCACCACCACATAAGTCAGCGGGTTCATCAGAGCGGAAATCTTGCCGACAAAGACCTGGAACTTCACAAGAAGTCCATTGGACTCATCGAAGTTCTGAATCTCATCTTCCTGGCGGTTAAAGGCACGAATTACCCGGGCGCCGGTTAAGTTTTCCCGGGTTGCCTGGGTCACATGGTCTAACTGCTTCTGTACCTTTTTGTACAGGGGCATGCTGATGGCCATAATGCCGAATACGATCACAGAAAGCACCGGAATGGCAACCACAAAGACCATGGCAGCCTTCGCGTTTACGGTAAAGGCCATGATCATGGCACCAAATACGATGAACGGGGAACGCAGGAGCAGACGCAGCGTTAAGTTCACGCCAGACTGCACCTGGTTGATATCGCTGGTCATACGGGTGATCAGCGTGGATGTTCCGATGGTATCCTGCTCACTGTAGGACAGGCCTCCAATGTGGGCAAACAGGTCATTCCGCAGACCGGTGGCAAAGCCAACTGCTGCCTTTGCCGCAAAATACTGTGCCGTGATGGAACAGGTCAGGCCGATCACTCCCAGTAGTATAAGGAGGCCGCCCATTCTCAGGATGTAGCCCGCATCCTGGTTTTTGATGCCCACATCCACGATCTGGGCCACAACCAGCGGCACAAACAATTCAAAACTGGCTTCCAGCATTTTAAAGAGAGGGGCCAGCACCGACTCTTTTTTGTAGGCGTTTAAATAACGCAGCAACCTCTTCATGGTAAACCTCCCGGTGTCATAGGTTTTTCGTTTTGTAATTTGCATCAAAACGCATTGAATAATTATAACACAATTTTCCAGCATCTACAAGAATCCGGACAGCTCTCCTTGCCATATTCCAACGCCCATGCTACTATGATAAAAGGTAAGACTTCAGAAAGGAAACGCTTTTTATGATTTCTTTTTTCTTTCACTGCAAACAGATCTGGGACCGGTGCGTAAAGGATGAGATCACCGTGTACGCGGCGCAGGCATCCTTCTTTATTGTAACCGCATTCTTTCCCTTTATCATGCTGCTCCTGACCCTGATCCAGTTTCTGCCCAATGTCGGGAAATCCGACCTGCTCTCGGTCATGGTGCGGATCATGCCGCAGATGCTGCATTCTCTGGTTGTCAGCATTGTCGATGATCTCTACATCAAATCTCCGGGAACCATTCTGTCTGTAACTGCTCTGACCGCCCTCTGGTCTGCTTCCAAGGGAATGTTGGGCATTGAGCGGGGCTTAAACCGGATTTATGGAGATTTCAAACACCGCAATTACATTTTACAGCGGCTGCTGTGCTCCTTCTATACCCTGATTTTCATGCTGGTATGCGTCATGTCTCTGGTGCTTTTGATCTTTGGCAAGAACATTGAACAGCTGCTGTTTCGTGTTTTTCCAATTCTGGCACCTGCTGCCCGCTTTGTCATCAGCCTGCGCGCCCTGTTTTCACTGGCCGTGTTTTTGCTGACCTTCGTGGGACTCTACACCATTGTTCCCTCCAGAAAGCAAAAACCGCGGCAGCAGCTTCCCGGAGCTGTCTTTACCGCGGTCGGATGGCTGGGATTTTCCTATGCCTTTTCCATTTATTTTACGCATTTCAGCAATTTTTCCTATATGTACGGGAGCCTGACAGCCATTGTCCTGCTGATGCTGTGGCTCTACATCTGTATCTGCATCCTGTTTATCGGGGCAGAGTTAAACGGATTTTTAAACCGGGAACATATTCTGTCACGAAGCCGCTCCTAAATCGGGAGCGGTTTTCCATTCAGGGCGGCAGATAGCAGGCCGCCGTGCCCGTCATAGACCAGCTTCAGTGAGAAAAACGGGATCCCATCATTCAGCAGTTTCAGAAAAATCTTATCGCCTTCCCAGATATTTAACTTCAGCACATCTTCTTTGACCACCCATTCCAGCTGTCCCTCATTGCAGGGCACCGGGGTTCCGGTGAACCCATCGGCAGTGAACAGGGACATATACTCCGTCTCGCCGTCACCGGAAACAAAGGTCACAAGTCCGCGGAATTGCCAGGAAGTCAGCGTGTAGCCGGTTTCTTCCCGCACCTCACGCAGAAGACAGTCTTCCGGGCTTTCCTCCGCCTCAAAATGGCCGCCCACGCCAATCCATTTATCTTTATTCAGATCATGTTTTTTCGATGTGCGGTGAAGCATCAGGTACTTTCCATCCTGCTCGATATAACATAATGTGGTAAGATTTAAGGCCATATCACGTTTCCTCCTTTTATTCTGTCTTTCCACAGGCATTCCGGTAAAACTTCCACATCGGGATCACGCCTGTAATATCCGCGATCAGCCATCCGATCGGGATGGAAACCCAAATTCCGGTCACACCAATGAAGCGAACTGCCGACAGGCCGTAAGCCAGAATGACCCGAAGGCCCAGGGAAACCACTGTCAGCACCACGGACATGCCCGGTTTTTCAATGGCACGAAAAAAGCCGTACAGCATGCTGGTTCGCACCGCGCTGACCATGCCTTTCCGGATCCGCTCCTGCTTTCCGGCACCCGGATCATGGCATACAAAAAGAGTCCGAGACCGGACAGCCACTGGGCAATGCTGGTGGCAAAGCCTGCGCCCCAGACGCCCCAGTGAAAGACCAGAACAAATAACAGATCCAGCACAAGTTTCATAGCTTTAAATCTGTATAAATATCCCTTGTCTACTCATGCAGACGCCGGATAATCTGAAAAACGATGCTTCCTTCCAAAACCTCAGAAGCTCTGCGGGCGTAAAACACGATGCCGTCTGAAGGGGAAAGAATCTCACTGAGTATCTCCCCGTCAAATGGGTCGGTCAGTAAAGCCAGTACCTCCCCACGATGTACCTCGGTCCCGGGCTGCACCAGCCTGCGGTACAGCCCACTGTGATCACTCCGCACCGTACTCAGATCCTCCTCGCGGATCACACTTGCAATATACCCGCTGTGACTGGTATAGCGCAGCACGCCCATGCGGGTCAGAAAACGAAGAACTGCAGCCACTGCCCTTCTGGCCGCCTCCTCGTCAATCTGGTCTGCCTGTCCTGTATACACGCAAAAAGCATTGGAACTCCTGTGATCTGGCCCCATATGTTCTTCCGCAGTCTCCTCTTCTTCTCTCTGACGGATCACCACATACGGATATCCGAACAGATTGGCCAGACTTGGATTCTGAAAACCGGCGTCAGAAATTTCTATATAAGGAACAGAATCTCCTTCGCGCTCCACTTCCTGAAATCGGATCACATAGCTGTATTCCTGTGTTTCCGGGCAGAACATTTCATTCACTTCCTGCGGTTGCGGAATGACAAGAATCTCATTGTCATGAACAATTGCGCCTTTCTCTTCCAGCTCCCGGAGTTTTTTCACCAGGCTTGCGCAGACAAACCGCTGCTGTACCGACGATTCCCGGTCCGGTCCCAGAATGCAGGCAGATTTTTCTCCTTTTCCAAAATAAAAACGGCTGTTCTCCGGCTGTAATGGTACTTCTTTTCTCAATTTTCTCTTCACTCCTGTCGTAACGCATCAATTTCCGTTATTTATGACAGATTAACGCCTTTCCCTCATTTTGTCAATTTGATTTCCTCTTTACAATTCATTATCTGCGTGATAGAATAGCCGTAGTTTTATAAGGAGGGCTAATATTGGATATCAATTACGAACTATATAAAGTATTTTATCATGTGGCAAACACCTTAAGCTTCTCGGAAGCCTCCAAGCAGCTGTTCATTTCCCAGTCCGCGGTCAGCCAGTCCATTAAGGTACTGGAAAAGAAGTTAAACCAGCCTCTTTTCATCCGCAGCACCAAACGGGTCCAGCTGACACCGGAGGGCGAGATCCTGTTAAAGCATATTGAACCGGCCATGAACCTGATCCGTCAGGGCGAGAACCAGCTTTTGGAAGCCAACACCTTAAACGGCGGTCAGCTGCGCATTGGTGCCAGCGATACCATCTGCCGATATTATCTGGTTTCTTATCTGAAAGATTTCCACCGGCGTTATCCGAATGTGCATATTAAGGTTACCAACCAGACATCCATTGCCTGCGCGAAGCTGCTGGAATCCGGTCAGGTGGATTTTGCCATCACCAACTATCCGAACTCTGGTCTTTCCAACACCCAGAATGTGCGGATCATCCGGGAATTCAAGGACGTATTCGTGGCCAATGACGAATACAAAGAACTGAAGGGCAAAACCGTCAGCTTAAAAGACTTAAAGCAGTTCCCGATCCTGATGCTGGATCGCAAGAGCACCACCAGTGAGTTTCTGCACAGCATGTTCCAGCGCCATCAGCTGGACCTGGTGCCGGAAATCGAGCTTTCCAGCAATGATCTCTTAATTGACCTGGCCCGCATTGGCCTGGGCGTTGCCTTCGTCCCGGATTACTGCATTCCGGAAAATGAACGCAGCCTCTTTAAGGTTCAGATTGAAGAAGAACTTCCTATCCGTCAGATCGTGGTAGCAAGCAATGACAGCCTTCCGATTTCCCAGGCTGCCAAGCAGTTTATGGAGATGCTGTAACGCATCTCCTTTTTTATGTCAAACTTCCGCTTTTTCCTGTCCGGACATGGGTTCTCCCCCGCTTCTATCGGTCTGTTGGTTCTCCCAGAAATGTTTCAGCCACCCGCCCACGGTTTCCCGGGTCACCAGGCCATATTCGGTCCACTCCCGCGGAAACAGTTCCTGGATCTCCGGGCGCAGAAACCGGTCATCTAAAAGCAGGATCACGCCCCGGTCCTCGGCCGTGCGGATAACCCGGCCTGCTGCCTGCAGCACCTTGTTCATGCCCGGATACTGATAGGCATAGTCGTAGCCATTTTCTCCCTGCTCCGCAAAATACTGCATCAGGATTTCCTGCTCACTGCACACCATGGGAAGCCCGGTTCCCACAATGATCGTTCCTTCCAGACGTTCTGCCTTCAGATCGATTCCCTCGGAGAAAATTCCACCCAGCACACAGAGCCCAACAAAGGACTGCTCCCGTTTTTCCTCAAATAGTTCCAGAAACGTCTCCCGTTCTTCCTCGGTCATGCGGTTTGTCTGCATCTGCCAGCGGAAGCTTCCGTCATACCGCTCAACCAGAAGCTGCTCCACCGCCTCCATATAACGATAAGAAGGAAAAAACACCATATAATTTCCCACATGGCTGTGGGCCAGCTCCGTGATATAATCCGCCACCTTGCCAAATTCCGTGCGATTTCTGCGGGTGTAGCGGCTGCTGACATCCTTCGCCACCAAAATCAGCCGCTTTTCACTGTCGAATGGCGAATTGGCATAAACTGCATAATCCTCCGTGTTACCGCTCAGCAGCTTCTTATAATAGACCACCGGAATCATGGTAGCGGAAAAGAAAATACCAGCCGTTCCCTTCTCCAGGCAGGCGTTTAAGCACCGGGCCGGATCTATGCAGAACAGATACAGCCGGAAGTTTCCATCCTCCCCCAGTTCTGTGTAGATCCGGTAATGGTCATCCAGCCCGTCATACATATTCAGGAAATGCCGCAGGTCAAAGTAAAACTGCAGCACCAGTTCCCGGTCCGGAAATTCTTTTTCTTCCTCCAGAAACGGTTCAAACTCTCCCATCACGGCCAGCAGATTCGATACCAGAAGGTTCACATCCGGCAATATGCGGTACTCTGCAGACTCCCGTTTCAGTTCCAGCAGATTCCGGTTGCAGCGCTCCAGTTCCCGCTCGAGTTTCCTGGATCGCCCCTTGATCAGTTTTTTCACCAGCAGAATATCTTCCTTTACCAGACAGGCGCTGAACATCTCCCTCGCCCGGCTCACCAGATTGTGGGCCTCATCCACCAGCAACAGATAATCTCCCTGGTTGCCCTCCGCAAAATACCGTTTCAGCCTTGCATTCGGGTCAAACACATAATTGTAATCGCAGATAATGCCATCCGCCCAGCTGCTGATGTCCAGACAGAACTCAAAGGGGCAGACCCGATACCGGTCCGCATAATCCAGAATGATCTCCCGGGTAATGCCCTGCTGCTCATGAATGATATCAAACACGGCGTCATTCACCCGGTCAAAATGTCCCTTCGCATAGGGACAGGCATCGGGATTGCACTCGGTCTTTTCCAGCGGGCAGAGCTTTTCCTTTGCCGTGATGGTCACCGTAGTAAACAGCATGCCACGCTCCCGAAGCAGCGCAAAGCAGTTTTCCGCCACACTCCGGGTAATGGTTTTTGCCGTTAAGTAAAACAGCTTCTCCCCGTTTCCATTGCCCATGGATTTTAAGGACGGGTACACGACCGAAAGTGTCTTGCCAATTCCCGTTGGGGCCTGAATAAACAGATTGCGTTTTCTGGCCAGCACCCGGTACACCGACACCGCCAGCTCCTTCTGGCCGGCCCGGTACGCATATGGAAATTCCAGCTCCCGTAAAGATTCATCCCGCCGCAGGGTATGGCGGTACAGATATTCCGCCCATTTCACATATTCATGGATCAGCCCCGCAAACCAGGTTTCCAGTTCCTCCCGGGTCTTATCCTGCTTCAGGCGGCGGATTTCCTCCGTTTCCAGATTGCAGTAGGTAATCTGGATGGTAATGGTATTCACGTTTTCATGGTCACAGCAGTACATATAGCCATAGCAGAGGGCCTGGGCCAGATGGACCGGAAGCGGTTCCTCCATCTGATGAATATCCATGTAAACGCATTTGATCTCATCGATCGTGACGCCGGAGACCGTCTCAATCACGCCGTCCGCCCGGCCCTCCACCAGAATCTGATATTCTTCCTGCTCCACTCTGTGCTTCATCGAGACTTCCGCATGATAATCCGCGCCCTGACGCTTCTGGATTTTCCGGTGCATGCGGCTGCCCGCCTGCATGGCATCCTTCTCTGCTGCGGAGGTTCTTCTATTATCAATATCCCCGCCCCGCATGACAAACTCTACCAGATTACGCACGGAAATACGGATGATACCCCGGTCAGCGCCCATGAAGCTTCCTCCTTTCTGAAATGCCGGTTACGAATATACGAAAAAAGCGATAAGATCTTTCGACCTTACCGCTTTTCACTTAGCAGGGGATGAGGGGCTCGAACCCCCATCGACGGTTTTGGAGACCGGTGCTCTACCATTGAACTAATCCCCTATGCTGTTTTGTTGAGGCTTTGTTTTTTCGTTTCCCTCAACGCTCATTTATAATAACACGGATTATTCTGACTGTCAACAATTTTTTTAATTTTTTGAAAAAAATATATTTTTGATACGAAATGTGGTTTTTAAACAGGAAGCCAGGCCGCAGCCCGGCTTCTGTTTTTCATCAGATCAGCCTGATAGCTTCTCTCACATTGCTCACGCCATACAGCGTGATCTTATCCGTTTTCTTCATCTTGTCCAGGGATACCTGCGGCAGGATGCAGGACTCGAATCCCAGTTTGATGGCTTCGTGTACCCGCTGCTCTGCCTGGGATACGGCACGCACTTCTCCGGCCAGGCCGACCTCGCCGAAAATCATACACTTCGGATTCACCGGCTTATCTTTCATGCTGGATACCAGTGCCATGATGATGGCAAGATCCAGTGCCGGCTCATTCATCCGCATGCCGCCCGCGATATTCACGTAGGCGTCATAGCGGGACATCTCGTACCGGCAGCGCTTTTCCAGTACCGCGATCAGAAGATTTACACGGTTGAAATCGGCTCCCGCAGCGGTGCGCCTTGGCATGCCAAAATTGGTCTGAGTCACCAGTGCCTGCACCTCCAGCAGAATTGGCCTGCTTCCCTCTAAGGAACAGGCTGCTACCGCGCCGGACGCATCCTCCGGACGGCCGCTTAAGAGATATTCAGAAGGATTCTCTACCTCTTCCAGGCCATTCTCCTGCATCTCAAACACACCAATCTCGTTGGTGGAACCAAAACGGTTCTTTACACCCCTTAAAATACGGTAAGAGGCGTTGCGCTCACCCTCAAAATAAAGCACCGTGTCCACCATATGTTCCAGCACACGGGGACCGGCCACCACGCCCTCTTTGGTCACATGGCCGACAATAAACACGGAAATGCCCATGCCCTTGGCAATCTGCATCAGGACATTCGTGGACTCCCGCACCTGGCTGACGCTGCCCGGTGCCGATGTCACATCTTCCCGGAACATGGTCTGAATGGAGTCGATGATGACAATCTCCGGCTTTGTTTCGCGGATAGCCTCCTCAATGGTATCCAGGTTCGTCTCACATAAGAATAAGAGTTCCCCGCTGATGGTCCCGATGCGGCTGGCCCGCATCTTGATCTGTTTTAAGGATTCCTCACCGGAAATGTAGAGAACCCGGTGTCCGTCCCGGGCCAGATTCCGGCACATCTGAAGCAGCAGGGTGGACTTTCCAATACCGGGGTCACCCCCAACTAAAACCAGGGAGCCGGCTACAATGCCGCTCCCCAGTACACGGTCCAGTTCCGGATATCCGGTGGAGATCCGGTCCTGCTCTTCTATGGACACTTCCTCCAGCTTCACCGGCTTTGCCAGTGTGCGCTGTGAAACCGCGCCGGTACGGCCGGATGGCGTTTTCTTCGCCACCGGCTCCTCCACCAGCGTGTTCCACTCCTTGCAGGCCGGGCACTGCCCCAGCCACTTGCTGGATTCGAAACCGCATTCCTTACAGAAAAATACGGTTGTCTTTGCTTTTGCCATATATGTATATCCTTCCCGTCAGAGGATGCTTAGCGTTTTACCACCTTAACCTGACAGGTAACACCCTCATTTAACTCTACGCTGACTACCAGCTTGCCGCTCATGTTAGTCTTCATGCCGCCCACTGCAGCACCGTCCACATATACCTCATACTCGGTATCGTCTTCCAGCTGTACAGTGATCTGCGCGTCCTTATCACTGGATACGGTAAACTCAACGCCATCATGCTTCGCGGAGAAATGCTCCACTGCGGTTCCCGGTACGGATTCGTAAACGAAAGAACCGTTGCGCTCTAACTTGGTGATCTCATAGAAAGTTTTGATCTTATATAAATCTCCCGCATGTTCAAAATTATCAAGCTTGCTCTTGGTGTCTAATTTGTAATTGCCAAAGCTGATGGTGCCATCTGCCTCGGAGCGGATTAAAGATTCGATTACTGGCATGTGTTTGCCCTCCTGGTATTTTATTACATTTTACTGCTGTATAGAAACGGCACTGCCTGGCAGTACCGCTTCTCATAGGATTATACAACAACCGTCAAAATTAATCTAGTTTTTTATCACTTCTGCCGATAAAAATTTCAGGCCATCTTCTCCCTTTGTGACGGTCACTTCATCCCCTGCTTTGACCTGGCCATCCAGCACGGCCTCTGCCAGGCCATCCTCCAACAGGTTCTGGATCGCGCGGCGCAGCGGACGGGCACCGTATTTCTCATCGTAGCCCTTCTCCACAAGGAATGTCTTTGCGGAATCGTCCACCGTAAGCTTTAAGTTCATCTGGGTCAGGGTACGTCTGCAGATGCCCTTTAACATGATGTCCACGATCTCTTTCATGTGATCCTGGGACAGCTGGTGGAATACAATGATCTCATCAATACGGTTTAAGAACTCCGGCTTAAACATCCGTTTTACCTCTTCCATGACACGCTCTTTCATGAAACGGTAGCGCTCCTTCGCATCGTCATTGGAGGCAAAGCCCAGGCGTTTCGGGGAAATGATATTCTCCGCGCCTGCGTTGGAGGTCATGATGATCACCGTGTTCTTAAAGTCAATCTTTCTACCCTGAGCATCGGTAATGTGGCCGTCATCGAGCACCTGCAGCAGGATGTTGAACACATCCGGATGTGCTTTCTCAATCTCATCAAAGAGGATGACGGAATACGGATTTCTGCGGACCTTCTCGCTGAGCTGTCCGCCCTCCTCGTAACCGACATATCCTGGCGGGGATCCGATCATCTTGGAGACACTGTGTTTCTCCATGTACTCGGACATATCAACCCGGATCAGGGCATTCTCGGTGCCAAACATGGCCTCGGCCAGCGCCTTGCAAAGCTCGGTTTTTCCGACACCGGTCGGTCCCAGGAATAAGAAGGAACCGATCGGGCGCTTCGGGTCCTTTAAGCCCACACGGCCTCTGCGGATGGCTTTCGCCACAGCGGTCACCGCCTCTTCCTGTCCTACCACCCGCTCATGCAGGATGGACTCCAGTTTGCGCAGGCGCTCTGACTCTTCCTCTGCCAGCTTTCTCACCGGGATCTTGGTCCATCCGGAAACGACATCCGCGATTTCGCCTTCGCCGACCGTTAGCTTTCTGGATGTTTTTTCCTTCTGCCATTTTTCCCGGATCTTTTCGATTTTCTCCCGCTTTTTCTGCTGGCGCTTCTTAATATCACCAGCCTTCTCATACGCCTCATTCTTGATGGCCTGTTCCTTCTGGATCTCCAGCTTATCAATATCCTCCGTGAGAGTCTTGATCTCTGCCGGTTCCACGTAGGTGGTCAGGCGGCTCTTGGAAGCCGCCTCATCGATTAAGTCAATAGCCTTGTCCGGAAGAAAGCGGTCATTGATGTAACGCGCGGAAAGGCGGACCGCAGCCACAACAGCGTCATCGGTGATGGTAACCTTATGATGCTCCTCATATTTCGGTCGCAGGCCCTTTAAGATCGCGATGGACTGCTCCTCATTCGGCTCTTCCACCACAACCGGCTGGAAACGGCGCTCCAGAGCCGCATCCTTTTCAATGTATTTGCGGTACTCTTCTCTTGTTGTAGCGCCGATCAGCTGGAGCTCTCCCCGGGCCAGGGACGGCTTTAAGATGTTGGAGGCGTCAATGGCTCCCTCCGCGCCGCCCGCGCCAATGATGGTATGGATCTCATCGAGGAACAGGAGCACGTTTCCATCCTCCGTCACCTCAGAAATTACCTTCTTGATGCGCTCTTCGAACTCACCGCGGTACTTGGAACCAGCCACCATGCCGGACAGATCCAGCGTCATGACGCGCTTGTCCGCAATGGTCTCCGGCACATTGCCGCCGGCGATCATCTGAGCCAGACCCTCCACGACTGCGGTCTTGCCGACACCCGGTTCCCCGATCAGGCACGGGTTATTCTTGGTTCTTCTGCTCAGGATCTGGACAACACGCTGAATCTCGCTTTCCCGGCCGATCACCGGATCCAGTTTTCCTTCCCTGGCAAGCTTTGTCAGGTCACGACTGAAGCTGTTTAAGGTCGGTGTGGACGCGCTGCTGTCTTTTCCTGCCCGGGATGACTGCAGCTCCTCTCTTGCGTCTGCGCCATCCTCTCCCATGGCGCTGCGCAGATCCACGTAAAGCTTCTGCAGGCTCACATCCATGGTGTTGAGCAGGCGGACTGCCGCACAGTCGCTCTCCCGGATCATGGCAATCAGCAGATGCTCGGTGCCGATGAGTGGTGCCTTAAAGCGTACAGCCTCCCGGTAGCTCTGGTTCAGCACCCGCACAGCCCCCGGTGTATAAACCGTCTCGCCGATGGTGCCCACGTTCTGATTTGGAAAGATCAGCTGGCTGATCAGTTCTTTTACCTTATCTGCATTTACACCGTTGGCCTCCAGAACTCTGGATGCCACTCCCTCTTCTTCCAGCAGAAGTCCCACCAGAAGATGTTCGGTTCCCACATAATTATGGCCCAGATCATTCGCTGCCTGGGTAGACAGCGCAATCGCGTTCCAGGCCTGTTCTGTAAAATGATTTCTGTCTATCAAATTCAGGTCCTCCTTGTATCTGTCTTAAGCCAGAAGCTGTGGCAGCTCTGCCCGCACATAGGCGGCCCGTGCCATCTCCAGTTCTTCCCGGCCAAGCGGTCTGGTAGAAAGCTTCTGAAGGTTTGCCGGCTGAATTCCCAGCATCAGGCGGTATACCGCGCAGGGCTCTTCCATGCGCAAAAGCCCGTCCGCGCATCCGGCCATCAGCCGGGATAACAGCGTCATAGCCTCCTTCAGGGCCAGCTTTCTGGCATATTTTAATGTGCCGTAAGCGCGGCAGGCATCGTCCTCCCGGGATACCCGGTTTTTGTCGAGGGCAAGCTTTCGCATCTGCTCTTCCTGTGCGGTAAGCTGCAGCGCCACCTTGGACACCATATCCAGAATTTCTTTCTCTGTCATGCCCAGAGTTTTCTGGTTGCTGACCTCATAAAGAGATCCGCAGTTTTCCTCACCTTCGCCATACATGCCTTTCACCGAAGCGCCAAAGCGCGTCATCTCGGTGACCATGCCGTTAAAACGCTTGCTCTGGGACAACAGCGGCAGATGCAGCACCACCGACGCCCGAAGCCCGGTTCCCACACTGGTGGGGAACGAAGTCAGGTAGCCGTATTTGTCATCAAAGGCGTAATCAAACCGCTCATTTAAATAATCATCAATCTGCGCCGCCTGGCTCATAAGCTCATCCAGATGCAGGCCAGAGGCAAACAGCTGGATGCGGATATGGTCCGTTCCGTTTAATACGATACCCACCCGCTCATCATCCGATACCATAACCCCGGCCGGGGCCTTACTGGAAGCAATGGTAGAATTAAACACCCGGCGCTCCCGCAGGGCTCTGCGGTCCAGATCACTTAATTCCTGCAGCCTTGCCTGTTCATAATGGCGTCCGTCCACGCTCCCAAGGTCCTTCAGACCTTCCTCCAGGCGTGTAATCATCTCATCCGCCTGTTTCTCATTCAATCTGGATGGAAAGGCATACTCCTCCAGATTCCGCACCAGACGTACCCGGCTGCAGATGACCGCAGGGCGGGTCAGGTTTACTTCCTCAAACCATTTCATCATGCCTGTGCCTCCTTTAACGCCCGGATCTGGTCACGGTACTCTGCCGCAGTCTCATATTCTTCCGCCCGGACTGCCTCCCGGAGTCTTGCCTCCAGTTTGCGGATCTGGGCCTGAGCATCGCTCTCTCCGGCAGAAACAAATTCCGCGTTCTGTCCCTCAGAGCCAGCTGCGGCATCCACAGCAGTTTCCTCCTCCGGCTGTCCGGAAGAAGTCAGATGGAAGGGATCTGCCTTGATCTTCTGGAATTTCGGATGTTTTCCGGTATGACGCACATTGCCCTGAAGCTGCTTGATCTTGTCATTGATCAGCAGGTCAAAGACACTGTAGCAGTCCGCGCAGCCAAAACGGCTGTTTTTCACAAAATCATCGTAGCTGGTGCCGCAGGTCGGGCAGACAATCTGGCTGGTCTTTTCTTCCTCATCGGCTTCCCCCTGTACCCCCAAAAGGCCTGACAGAAGCTTGCCTAACGGGAATTCTCCCTCAAAAATTGCGGAATATGGACCAAAATCCATCTCCTTTGCGCACTGGGTACAGTAATTGTGTTCGGTGCGTACCCCGTTCGCAATTTCCGTATACTGAATATTTGCTTCTCTTATCTTACAACGCTCACATAACATGGCACTTCCTCCATTTAACCCTGGCCTCCGCCCGTGTAGTAATCATAAATTTCGTCCACCAGGTCGTGGACTTCCTCCCTGGAAATATTTTTACAGACGCTCCTGGCAAGAAGAACCGAAAGCTCCTCCCGCAGACGTTCAATGGAACGGATCTTGTCAATATCCAGGGCAATCACGGCTCCGCGTCGGCGATCCAGCTTGATATACCCCTCCTGCTTCAGTACGGTATAAGCTTTATTTACCGTATGCATGTTGATCCCGATATTTTCCGCCAGCTGGCGGACAGAAGGAAGGGAATCCCCCTCATGAATACGGTCCGTCGCAATACCCATGATGATCTGGTTCCTGAGCTGGATGTAAATAGCCTCCTCGCTTTCAAAATCAATCTTAATGATCATGTTATCACCATCTTTCGCACTCTCTGTTATAGAAATTGTATAACAGTATTATAGCAAAAAAAGCGGCGAAGTCAATACACCGCTTTTTTTGCTTATTTCTTTTTAAAGTTCATCATCCAGGTCAAACACTTCGAAGTCATCGTCTTCCGGCTTTGTTTCTGCCTTCGGTGCTTCTTTTTCGTGTTTTTCTGCCTGTTCTGAATCTTCTGCCAGGCTCGCAGCCAGCTGCTTTTTCACCTGATCTAACTGTGCGTCCGCTTCCTGCGCAGGATCCGGAATGTATTCCTGGGCGTCCTGAATTTCCAGTTCGTCATCTTCCGGTTCTTCTTCGTCAGGTTCCTGTTCCGGCTCATAGTCGTCCTCGTAGTCGTCCTCTTCGCCCATCATGTAGCGTTCTTCCCGGCTGAGCTTACGGCCATTTTTACGGGATTCTTTCTTTGCCTTCTTTTCTTTTTTCTCCGGCTTTTCATCTAACTGCGCGTAAGCATCGTACGGATCTTCCTCCCTGCGGCCACGGCCTCTGCGGCTGAGGATCAGAAGAATCAGAAGAATCACTGCAACAGCTGCCACCGCACCAAGCGCGATTCTGGCAATGTTGTAATCATCCACCAGACTATTGTAACGGTCTGTCACATCCTGAAGCTCCAGCGTCTGGGTGTTGCCATCTGCGCTCTGCTCAAAGTAACGCTGAATGGTCTTGTCTGTCAGGTCATAACGGTAGAAACCAACTGTACCGCTCTCACTCACGCCATAGAAGATGCAGTACTCCGGCTGTCCGCCCTGGGTATCCGGAACCCATCCCTGAACCTTGGTCTCGCCAATGGTAATGGAGGTTTCCTTCATGCCGTACGGAACAGCTGCATCTGCAGGAAGTGCTGCGATACCGATCTTGAGCGGGGTTCTGGATGCCTCTAATTCTGCCAGAACTTCCACATTCTCAGCAGCTGCCGTGGTTTCTTCCTGACCAGCTTCTGCCATGCTCTCGCCGCCCTCTACACGGTCCACCAGAATGGTGTAGGTATGGCTGGTTGTTCCATCCTCCGCAGTTACGGTACAGGTTACGGTATTCTCACCGTCCTGCAGATCGGTTCCGCTTAAAGCAACAGTTGCCTTATCACTTGCCGGCACTGCGCTTACGGTAAGCTTTTCGGTATCCAGGCTTACGGATGCGGTATAGCTGTCAACCTCCGCGCTGAACTCCGGACTTAAGGTGCCTGGGGAAATCTTCAGGGAAGACAGGGATGCGTCACTGGATGCAGCTGCCGCCGTACTGCCGCTGTTAATGGTGACAGCAGAGCTTCCCAGCTGGGTAATGTCGAGCAGCTGCTCATCTGCGTCATAACCTTCATAGTCAGTTACCTCAATCTTGCTGCTTCCTGCTTTGAGTGCCTTAAAACGGATGGTAGAGGCAGACTCGCTGGTCCCACTCACACTGCCAATGACACGGATGGCACCGTTTCCACCGCTGACATCCGGCTCACCGCCAATAAATTCCATGGCACTGGTATCATAAGAAAGCATCACCACTGTCTTGCCAATCTTCTCACCTGTTGTGCAGGTAAATTTTACGTTTACCGTAAACTCACTTCCCACCTCTGCGGTAGGATCAGAGAACGCGATGCGCGCATTCCCCGCAAAACTCTGAAATGGGATTGCCACAGCCAGCATCAGTACCATGGCAAACCGGATCCAGATCTGTTTCCAATTTCTGTTCATAATTGTCTGTTATCTCCTGTTTCTTTCTATCAGTCGTAACTGTTCAGTACCCTCACAGCTACTATCAATCTTATTATGCCCGGCAGCCATTTGCAGGCCGCCGGGATCATTCATTTTTAATTTCCACCCGGACTGGAAAACGTCACGCGGCTTCCACCTGAGGATGATCCGGAATTCGGGGACGTACTCGTGGAGCCTCCATTCGGTCCCACAGTGATCACGCCGGAAGAAGTGCTTCCGGAAGAGGTGGTTCCGGAACTGCTTCCCGGTCCTCCCACCGTAACACCAGAGGAATTGCCACCTGAAACACCACTTCCAATTCCCCCGTTATAGGTCGGGCCGCCTGCCTGGCGAACCACATGGATCGTGTAAGTACGCTCCGTACCGTTTTCTGCCCTTACGACTACGGAAATATCGTTGATTCCGCTGGAAAGGGATACATTTCCGTTGCCCCGTACCGATGCCTTGGAATCAATTGCCGATGCGCTTACCGTTACATTGGATACGGAATGGTCTACAATGAGGTCGTAGGAATAGGTATCACGGTTAAAGGTCGGGGTTAAGGTAAAGCCTTCCACTCCAAGACCATTTAACTTGTTGTTCGGACTGCCGCTCAAGGTCGGCTGAGCGCACGGAGTCTCCGGCATGTTGTTGTATACCGGAATCTTGAAATTCAGAGCCGTACTCTTCTGCTGGGAAGTAAAGCCTTCCGCAAAAATGGAACCCTCAGAAGCTGCACCATCCACATTGGTCATGTACTGGTGTTTGTACATATTGGAGCCCTGGACATTGTACTTCTTTAAATAGAGGGTATCCTGTCCGGCCTTTACATAGTTGGTGCCATAGAACTGGGCACCGCCTGCAATCGAACTTTCCGGCGTGGTCCACGGTCTGCCGTAGCTGCCGCTCTGGGATGCGTACCAGAGTCCTCTCTGAACCGCTCCCATGCCATCGGATGCATAAGCTCCCACGTTAAAGTAGTTGTAATATCCGGTGTATCCCGCATAGTTACCGGAAATGGAATTGCCAGTGCCGTTTCGTCCCTGCTCCTGAATGATCATGGCCGCAATGACATACGGGCTGACGCCGGAACTCTGGGCCGCGCTCATGATCGCGTCTGCATAGCTCACACCGGAAGTGGAAGTTCCTGCACTGGTTCCCGGAGTCTGGGTACCGGAAGATGTTGTTCCGGAAGGACTGCCGCTGGTAGAACTTCCGCTATTGGAGGATGCTGCTCCCGGTCCCACGCCGATCACAACACTGGATGCTAAAAGCTCCGTGTTTTTCTTTGTAATAGAAGCACTCGGCCCTTCCAGTCGCACCTGATGTCCGCCATTTGAGGACGGTGACTGACTGGTGCTGCCGGAACTGCTGCTTCCGCCCGGGTACGATGAGGCTCCTCCGGAACTGCTTCCTCCCGGTGTCGCAGAGGTTGTTCCTGAGCTGCTTCCCCCAGGTGTCGCGGAAGTTGTTCCGGAAGACTTGCCGCCGGAGACTCCCGGGCCTGCACTCACTACGCCGGAAGAACTGCTTCCCGATGAACTGTTGGATGATGAACTGCCGGAAGACGTGCTGCCGGACGCAGAGCCTCCGTTCTTTACACTTCCCTCCATAAAGGTTCCTTTTAACATGGACTGTAAGCCCTCTTTTGTGTGCAGGGAAGCATTGTAGCTCTGATCCAGGAACTGGAAGATGTTCACCTCATCCAGGAAATTTCGCGGATCCATATAATAGCTGATGATTTCTGTGGATGCAGCTACCCAGGTACTGCCGTCAAAGCCGGTCCAGGTGCCGGAGTCCCAGTTATAGGCCCCATCCGCCAGAGATTTATAGGAAGAAATGCTGTTGGTATGTACCAGGTTACGTCCAAGCACGCCTTCATTCTGAATGACGGTGCTCCAGTCCAGTCCGGTCTTTACAACCGTGAAGGTCCAGTTTGGATACTGGGCATGGATCTGGCGCAGCCCATCCTTATAAGACTCCGGGAATCCCTGTGCGGAAAGCTTTGATTCAAAACTGGAATCGTGGCTGTAGGACACAGGGAACTTCACATAAGTGCTTAAAACATATCCCGTCTGGGTCGAGCCACCGCTGGTATAACGGATCTGGTACCATGTCTTGCCGTCAGAGGCAGTCTTTTCTCCCACCACGGTAACCGCCGTTCCTTTTCCCAGTTTTCCAACCGAGGAATAGGAGGTTCCCGCCCCGCTTCGGACATTTAAGCTGGACGCGTTGATGGTAGCAGACCGTTCCTGCGCGTATGCGGAAAGCTGCAGGGCACTGTGCACTGACGGCATCTGCACACAGAGCGTCAGGCCCAGGATCGCAGCCAGACCTTTTTTCAAGGTTTGTTTTCTCATTTGATGATCTCCTTAGTATCGCCTTTGTCATAAAACAGGATACTGTTCCCGACAAATTTGCGCTATGTTACATTATAATGACAAAATCCGACTGCGTCAACGGGAAGCAAAGAAACTTCACAGAATCACAAAAAATTGTAAGAATTAGGTCGATCGTAAAATAGAAAAGCAGGAAGGAACCTGTTTTCACAGATTTCTTCCTGCCCTGGTTATAAATTCAGTATTGATTATACCGGATAAGCCTTGCTCTCGGTATCTGCCACGGTAGCATCTACCTTGGTCTGCTGAGCCTCTCTGTACTTGAAGAACTCTTCTGCTACCTTCGGGAACAGAGCATAGGAAAGGACATCCTCATCCTGCTGCTTCCACTGAGCACACTCTTTCTCGAACTGCGGCAGCTGCGGAGCGATCAGGTCTGCAGGTCTGCAGGTAATCGGGGTCTCGTCGCCGATGATCTTCTTCTGTACTTCTGCGTTGAACGGTTTTACAGTCTGGCCGAACTCGCCAAGCATGATCTTCTTGGACTCCTTCGGAACCAGTTTGTAGCGTTCGCCAGAGATAACGTTCATAACAGCCTGAGTACCAACGATCTGGGAAGACGGGGTAACCAGCGGCGGCTCACCGAAGTCCTTACGAACGCGCGGGATCTCCTCAAGAACCTCCTGGTACTTATCTTCCTTACCAGCCTCTTTTAACTGGCTTACCAGGTTGGACAGCATACCGCCCGGAACCTGATAACGAAGGGTCTTGATGTTAACGCCCAGAACCTTCGGGTTTAACAGACCGGTCTTCAGAGCCTCTTCACGGATCGGTGCGAAGTAATCGGTGATCTCCGCAAGCTTGTCCTGGGATAAACCGGTATCGTACGGAGTGCCCTTGAAGGTCTCTACCATAACCTCGGTTGCCGGCTGGCTGGTACCAAGTGCCAGCGGGGAGATTGCGGTATCGATGATGTCGCAGCCTGCCTCTACAGCCTTTAAGTAGGTCATGGAAGCTACACCAGAGGTGTAGTGGGTATGCAGGTCGATCGGCAGCTGGGTAGACTCTTTTAATGCGCTTACCAGCTCCTGTGCTGCATACGGGGTTAACAGACCAGCCATATCCTTGATACAGATGGAATCTGCGCCCATATCTTCGATTCTCTTTGCGATATCTTTCCAGTAATCCAGGGTATAAGCATCACCCAGGGTATAGCACAGTGCGATCTGAGCGTGTGCTTTCTCTTTGTTTGCTGCCTTTACAGCGGTCTGCAGGTTGCGCAGGTCGTTTAAGCAGTCGAAAATACGGATGATATCGATACCGTTTGCAACGGATTTCTGTACAAAGTATTCTACTACATCATCTGCGTAGTGGTTGTAACCCAGAATGTTCTGGCCACGGAACAGCATCTGTAATTTTGTATTTTTAAAGCCGGCTCTTAACTTTCTCAGTCTCTCCCACGGATCCTCTTTCAAGAAACGAAGGGAAGCATCGAAGGTAGCGCCGCCCCAGCACTCTACTGCATAATAACCAATCTTATCCATCTTGTCGATGATCGGAAGCATCTGCTCGGTGCTCATTCTGGTTGCGATCAGGGACTGATGAGCGTCACGCAGGACAGTCTCAACGATCTTAACCGGTTTTTTCTGAATCTCAGCCATGATTCTTTACCTCCAAATTTATGTGTTGCGGCAACTTTTGATTGCCGCAGCAAGAAATGATTGAATTTTAAACGCCGAAAATTGCCATGAATGTACCGGCTGCTACTGCAGTACCGATAACACCTGCTACGTTCGGGCCCATTGCATGCATCAGCAGGAAGTTGGTCGGGTCTGCCTCAGAACCAACCTTCTGGGATACACGAGCTGCCATCGGCACTGCAGATACACCTGCGGAACCGATAAGCGGGTTTACCTTGCCGCCGGTAAACTTGCACATGATCTTACCAAAGATAACACCGGCTGCAGTACCTACTGCGAATGCGATCAGACCCAGGGCAACGATCTTTAAGGTGGTTACCTTTAAGAAAGCTTCTGCACTGGTAGATGCGCCTACGGAAGTACCAAGCAGGATAACTACGATGTACATCAGGGCATTGCTTGCGGTCTCAGACAGCTGTTTTACAACGCCAGACTCACGGAATAAGTTACCAAGCATTAACATACCAACAAGCGGTGCGGTAGTCGGCAGAATCAGGCAGACTACTACGGTTACGATGATCGGGAACAGAATCTTCTCCAGCTTGGAAACCGGGCGAAGCTGATCCATCTTGATCTTACGCTCTTCTTCTGTGGTCAGGGCCTTCATGATCGGCGGCTGGATGATCGGAACCAGAGCCATGTAGGAGTAAGCTGCTACTGCGATCGGTCCCATGAACTCGGACTGTCCAAGCTTACCTGCAAGGAAGATGGAAGTCGGGCCATCTGCACCACCAATGATGGAGATAGCTGCTGCTGCCTTGTCATTGAAGCCCATGAAAATAGCCATGAAATAAGCACTGTAGATACCAAACTGAGCTGCTGCGCCAAGCAGGAAGCTCTTCGGGTTTGCGATCAGCGGACCGAAATCGGTCATTGCGCCGACACCCATGAAAATCAGAGACGGAAGGATACTCCACTCATCCAGAATGAAGAAGTAGTGAAGAAGTCCGCCTACGCCATTGGACATATCTTCCGGGTTAGCCATAATATCCGGGTAGATATTAACTAACAGCATACCAAACGCAATCGGAACCAGTAAGAGCGGCTCGAATCCTTTTCTGATTGCCAGATACAGGAATACGAATGCCACCAGGATCATGATAAAGTTTCCAAAGGTCAGATTGAAGAATGCGGTCTGCTGAAGAAGATTGGCCAAAGTAGATCCAATATAATCCATTTTAATCCCTCCATGTGGAACTTGCTTTTTGGCAAGCTATTAGTTTAATGTAGCAAGAGTTGCGCCAGCTTCTACTGCGTCGCCTGCTGCTGCATTAATGCTTGCAACGGTTCCATCCTGAGGAGCTACGATATCGTTCTCCATTTTCATAGCCTCGAGAACCATGATTACGTCGCCTTTCTTAACAGCCTGTCCAGCGTTAGCCTTAACTGCCAGAATCTTGCCCGGCATCGGAGCGGTTACAACGACAGAACCCTGAGCGCCAGCCGGAGCTGCTGCCTTCGGTGCTGCCGGAGCCGCCTTCGGTGCTGCTGCTACCGGTGCCTGAACTACACCAGCAGTGGTTCCTTCTTCAACAGTTACATTGTATACATTGCCATTCACAGTAATTGTGTAATTTTTCATGATAAGAATCCTCCTATTCGCTTATGCTCTTTTCCATTTTGCGCCCGGTGCACGTTTGATGGAGCGTACTACCAGGGAGTCGGTTGATGAGTTGGTTGATGCTGCGATAGCCGCAGTGATAACAGCCACCAGTTCCAGATCATCCACAAGCTCTTCCTCTTCTGCTGCCGGTGCTGCCACAGGTGCTGCTGCCGGAGCCGGAGCTGCGTTCTTTGCTTTCATCTTGTTCTCGAAGACGCTGATGAACTTGAAGCAGCTGATCAGGATGCTGATGAAGATCAGTACCAGGAATACGGTACCCATGCCGAGTAAGGTATTCATGCCTGCCTTGGCCATGTTCTCGCCTACGGTATACTCCGGGCTGAAGGTCAGGCTGACCGGATTTAAGTTCTGGCTCTGCGGGTCCATGGTGTAAAATGCCTTGAACTCTACGTTGCGGTTCTCAAACTGTGCCTGAACCACACACACATACTGGTCATCCTCACCAAGCTCGGTATCAGAGGAAAGAACGCTTACAAATGCGCCAGTGTCCTTCATAACACCAATCCAGGAAGTCAGGCCGCTTGCAAGGCCGTCCTCACCCTGTTTGATCAAGCCGGTCTCAGACTCCTCTGCTGTGGCCTCGTCCATCTCAGCGATGGTCTGGAGCAGGTTTTCCGTGATCTGAGAAATGTAGGAAGCTGTCTGCGGATCCAGAGTTTCTGCCTCAGCAGCGTTCTTGTTGGAGCATGCGGACAGAGCAAAGAGGCTGACTACCATGCTTAACACTAACAAAACTCGTTTCATATACTGTTTCATATACTTGTCACCTCATTCTAAACCGTTCCATGTTTTCTGTCCGGACGATCCTCTCTCTTGGTAAACAGCATCTCGAATGCTGCGATCACGCGTTTTCTGGTGTCGCAAGCCTCGATGATATCGTCTACATATCCTCTCTTTGCTGCTGCCAGTGCGCTGGACTGCATCTCGCGGTAAGCAGCTGCCTTCTCGTTGATGAGTGCAACAGAATCATCTGCCTTTGCGATCTCGTCTGCGTACATGATCTTAGCTGCAGCGGAAGCATCCATCATGCCAATGGTTGCGTTCGGCCATGCGTAAACTACATCTGCGCCGATGGACTTGGAGTTCATGGTCAGGTAAGCGGTACCATAAGCCTCGCCGACTACTACGGTTACCTTCGGAACGCTTGCGTTTGCAAAAGCATAGGTCAGGCGGCCTGCGCTCTTGGCGATGCGGCGCTCGGTGCACTTGCATGCCTTGTAGCCCTTTACGTTAACCAGGGTCAATAACGGAATGTTGAACGCGTCACAGAAGGAAACGAACTTTGCTGCTTTCTCAGCGCCGTTAGCGGAGAGAACTGCCTCGAACTCGTCTTCCTTTACGCCGTCTGCTGCGTAAACAGCGGTACGGTTCGCAACACATCCTACGGTAGTTCCGTTTAAGCGGATGAAGCCGGTTACCATGGACTTGTCGTAGTTTTTCTTAACCTCTAAGAAGAAGTTGTCATCAGAGATCTGTGCCAGTGCCAGGTCGGTAGCGCCTGCATAGTTCTCAAGATCGGAGCATACACGGTTTAAATCGTCGGTGCACTCGCTGTAGGACATATCATCCTCGTTGTTTGCCGGAAGGATGGCTACCAGGGAGCGGATCTGGGATAAGATATCCTCTTCGCTGCCGGTAAAGTCAACCAGGCCGGTCTCCTCGCTCTGGAATGCTGCGCTGGAAGTATCGCACTTCTCAACACGGTTTCCGTCGATTGCGTTCGGAGAATTTACAAATAATTTTGCATTCTTCTCTTCCATAAAAATGAAGTCAGCCATAGCGGAAGCTACTGCCATACCGCCGCCGCAGGTACCGAAAATAGCGGAGATCTGCGGAACTACGCCGGATGCCATGGTCTGGCTTAAATACATCTCACCAAAGCCGTTTAACGCGTCAGTTGCCTCCTGCAGGCGAAGACCTGCACAGTCAACCAGTCCGATAACCGGTGCGCCCATCTTTACAGCCATGGAATAGATGTTGGAAATTTTCTTAGCATGCATCTCGCCTAAGGAGCCGCCCAGTACGGAAGCGTCCTGGCTGTACACGTACACAAGGTTTCCCTCGATGGTACCGTAACCGGTGATCACGCCATCTGCCGGAGTCTCCTTGTCAGTCATGTTAAAATCGGTGCTTCTCGCTGTAATATAAGCGCCAACTTCAACAAAACTGTTCTCATCAAGTAATGCGTTGATTCTGTTACTTGCTGATGTTTGATTACTCATTTTGCAATCCTCCATTTTGAAATATTTGACGATCGCTGTATTTCTCCTTTGTATTGTTAAGAGAAAAACAAACTATCGTTTAGTAAATCCAATTTCTGCCGATTATAATAATATAATGTCACTCGATAAAATTCAAGTATTTTTGAAATTTTTTTACAATTTAAAGAAACTCCAGATCGTAACGACTTTTCGCATACAGTACGACAGGCTCCAGGCCTCTGCCGCTTCCACGGTATGGTATGTGCTCACGCCAATCATGTTCCCGCTCAGCCGGTACAAAACACGCCCTGCCGCTTCCCCTTCTCTCACCGGCGCCTGGAATTCTTTTTTCAGCTCATACTCTGCCTCTGCCCTTTCCCCGTCTGCCACGAGAAGCCGGAAGGCCCGTTTCTCCCCGGGGCTGTCAGAAATCGCGCAGATCCGGTCTTTATACGCACCATTTTTCAGCGGAATCTGGACCTGCTTTTCCTCAAACGCAAACTCCTGATAGAAAAAATGCTCTTTGCCATAGCGGTACAGTTTTCTCACATCTTCCCATTTCCAGGTTTTGTGGGGAGGCCAGCCGCAGCCCAGCAGCGCGACAATAAACCTCCGGTCGCCGTCGAACAGCTGCGCAATATAGCAGTACCCCGCCCCTCCGGTAAATCCGGTCTTGCCGGTCACCGCCTCCTGTGTCATCTCCAGAAGCGCGTTGTGGTTCCTGCAAGAGTATGTATGCGTTCCATCCTGATCCGAAAAGGCATGGTTTCCGGTACGCGTTATTGTTAAAAATTCATCACGCTTCGGTGAGACTTCCGTGCAGTAGCGCAGGATTTTTGCCAGTTCCGCAGCTGTTGTGCTGTGGCGGATCACCTCCCCGTCTGCGTTTTTTCCTTCCGCGTCCAGTCCGTTCGGTGTCAGAAACGTGGTATCCACACAGCCAATTTCCCGGGCCTTGCGGTTCATCTTCTCCGCAAAGGCCTCCACACTGCCGCCGATATGCTCCGCGATCACAACTGCGGAATCGTTGTGAGACTCCAGCATCAGGGAATACAGAAGGTCCTGAAGCTTCAGGCTGCTGCCCGCCGGAGCGCCAAGTTTTACTTTCGGCTGCGCCGCCGCTTTCTTTGAAACCTCGCAGAAGTCCTCCGGATTTCCCAGTTCCAGTGCAAGAATACAGGTCATGATCTTGGTCGTACTGGCCATGGGCCGGACCTGATGCTCGTCCTTTCCATATAGAATGCGTCCGCTGTCCGCATCCATTAAAACGGCGCTCTGGGCATGCAGGGAAAGTGGCTGCTCGCCGTCCTGTTTCATCTTCACAGATTTCTGCGCTACTGCAGTTTCATTCACCACAGCCTGTTCTTTCTCTGCTGTCTGCCATTCTTTGCCCGTCTGTACGCTTCCCGCGACCCGCCACGCATCCGGCTGCGGCCGCACACTTCCCCATGCCGCAAATCCGATGCTGATTCCGGCCATCAGCCCGATGATCCGGTTTTTCATTCCCGCTCCTTTTCTGCCCAATCCGCACTCCTTCATATTCTTTTATCATTCCATCTCTCTATCCTATTCTGGTAAATTTTCGGATATTCTGCTATGATAGAAGGCATATCGGACTTACAAAGCAGGAACAGGAGGAAGCAAACCATGGAAACCAGAAAACGGCTGATTTTTCACATCGATGTAAATTCCGCGTTCTTAAGCTGGGAATCCGTATACCGCCTTTCCCAGGACCCGGACGCGCAGGATCTGCGCCTGATCCCATCCGCGGTGGGTGGAGATGTCAGTTCCCGGCACGGCATTATCCTGGCAAAATCCACCCCGGCGAAAAAGTTCGGCGTCGTGACGGCAGAAACCATCGGCTCTGCCCTGCGCAAATGCCCAGAACTGGTCATTGTGCCATCCCGTTTTGACATCTATTCCCGCTATTCCAGGCAGATGCTCACCCTGCTTTCTGAATACACACCGGATATTGAAAAATTCAGCATTGATGAAGCCTTTCTTGACATGACAGAAACCATCCACCTGTTTGGCCGTCCGGACAAGGTTGCGGACCAGATCCGCAGCCGGATCCGGGATGAGCTGAAATTCACGGTAAACGTAGGAATCTCCTCCAATAAGCTGCTGGCGAAAATGGCTTCGGACTTCGAGAAGCCGGATAAGACCCACACGCTGTTCCCGGAGGAAGTTCCTGCCAAAATGTGGCCGCTCCCGCTGCGGGATCTGCTTTTTGTGGGAGGTTCCGCGGCAGACAAGATGGCTCGCATCGGCCTTCACACCATCGGAGATGCCGCATCCTGTGATCTCTCTATTTTGAAAGCACACCTTGGAGATAAATACGGCACGCAGGTCTACCGTTATGCCAACGGAATCGACCAGGCCCCGGTTGCGCCGCCGGATCCCACCAGAAAAGGCTACGGCAACAGCATCACACTCCCTCAGGATGTCTCCGACCTTGACACCGCCTGCCAGGTTCTGCTCGCCTTAAGCGAAACCGTGGGGGCCAGGCTCCGGGAAGCCGGGGTGCGCTGCAACAGCGTAACCGTGGAAGTAAAAGACTGGCGCTTCGCCAGCCAGTCACACCAGTGCGTCCTGAAAAGTCCCACAGACTCCACCTCGGTCCTCTACGATACCGCCTGCCGCCTCTTAAAAGAATTCTGGGACAAAACACCTGTCCGGCTGATCGGGCTTCGCACCACCCAGATTCAGGAGGATTCCTTTGAACAGATGAGCCTGTTTGAAGATGCCCGCGCAAAGAAAATACGGGCCATGGAAAAAGCGGTAGACAGCATCCGCGGACGCTACGGCATCGACAGTGTGCAGCGGGCCAGCTTTCTAAAAGAAAACAGTCCGACGCCCCACGCGGTCAGCCGCCAGAAACATTTAAACAAGTCATCAGAACAACCTACCGGAAAGGAACTGTAACATCATGAACCATATCATCCGCCACTCCTACGCTGCTTCCAGAGACGGCCAGACCGTTGAAGAGCTGCTGCGCTCCCAGGGCTATTCCAAAAGCCTGGTCAACCGGGTCAAGCTGACCGATGATGGTCTTATGATCCGCGGAAAAAAGGTCTATACCACCCGTCGCATGCAGGCCGGTGACCGGCTGGATGTGGCCCTGCCGGAGGAAGCCTCCTCAGAGCACATCGTTCCCACGCCGATGCCCCTCTCCATTCTCTACGAAGATGAAGACCTAATGGTCATAAACAAGGCCGCCAATGTTCCCATCCACCCCTCCCAGGGAAACTTTTCCAACTCCCTGGCCAACGGTCTGGCCTGGTACTTTGAACAGAAACAGCAGTCCTTCGTGTTCCGCGCCATCAACCGACTGGACCGGGACACCACAGGACTTCTGATCGTGGCAAAAAACGCCCTGAGCAGCTGTATTCTTTCCAATATGGTAAAGAACCGCCAGATCCATCGCACCTACCTGGCGGCGGTAAGCGGGGATCTCTCCGGTCAGCCGGAAGGCACGATTGACGTTTCGATTGCCCGGCTTCCCGGTTCCACCATTGAGCGCATTCCGGATCCGGTTCACGGAGAATCTGCAGTGACCCATTATCAGCTTCTCTCCTACCAGCCAGAGACTGGCACCTCGCTTCTTATGATCCGCCTGGAAACAGGACGTACCCACCAGATCCGTGTCCACATGAAATACATCGGCCACCCGCTCTACGGAGATTTTCTTTACAACCCGGATTACCGCTTTTTGCAGCGGCAGAGCCTGCACTCCTGGCAGCTGTCTTTTACACATCCTGTGTCGAAGATCCCTATGGAATTTACCGCCCCTGTACCAAATGACATGCAGCAATTTCTTCCGGACATCTGGATTCAGAAATAAACTCCAGGAAAACTGCTCCTTGCACTTAATTCCGTACAAGTTTCGTTAAGAAATTATATTGAAATGCTCTATCCCCTGCTCTATAATTGAGAATTAGAACACTACTACTCAGACAATTTTATAAAAATGTATAGGTACAGGGGATTTTTAGGTTATGGAAGGTAAAAAATTATCCAACAGCACCATCATCAACGGGGTAGCTCTCGGCTTCTCCGTTGCTTTTCTGATTTCTTCTCTGGTTGCAGCCATCTACACCAGAGAACTGGGCAATGTGCTCCACGGCTGGTATCTCATTATGACATCACCAAGCCCGCTGGTTACAGACTATCTGGAGATCGGCGGCCTGCCAAGCGCCATGTTAAACGCCGGAGCCTGCGGTATGGCCTGCTGGCTTTTCATGGTCGGCTTAAAAGGGGACTCTCGTCCCAGCACACTGGCCGGTTATTTTCTTGTAGTAGCCCATTGTTTCTACGGACTGAACTTTCTGACCATGTGGCCCTGCTTTCTGGCCCCGTTTCTCTATCTTCATTTAAAGAAACTGGATTTCAAGAACAATCTTCATGTCTGCATGTTCACGACTTCCTTTGGGCCGTTCATCGGGGAACTGCTTTTTCGCTACACCCAGAAAATATTCACCTTTGGCCATCCGAGCCTGACGGTCAGCGGTGTGCTCTTAACCATCGCTTTCTCAATTATGCTGGGTTTTATCGTGCCGGCCATTCTTCCGGGTGCCCACGCATGGCACAAAGGCTACAACTTATACAACGGCGGCCTGGCCTTCGGACTGTTCGGTTTCTTTCTGTTTAACTTTTTTTATAACACCATGGGAATCGATCCGTCTTCCAAGCTGACCCGCTTCAATCCGGTATACGAACAGTTCGGCCACTCCTTTCAACTGTACGCCAACTGCTTCTTCCTGATTCTGTTCGCCATCTGCATCGCAACCGGATATTACTTAAATGGCAAAAGTTTCAAGGGTTATGGAGAGCTGATCCGGGACACCGGTCATCAGAGTGATTTCGCCGCCAAGTACAGCATGCCGGTCTGTCTCATCAACATTGGCCTGGTAGGAACCTGTTTCCTTCTGTATCTGGATGTGATCATGGTCTATACGGAGGGCGTTGGCTTCACCGGTGCCACCATCGGCGTAGTGCTGGCTGCCATGACCTTCACCTGCATGGGACAGCACCCTGGAAACATCTGGCCGATCCTGGCCGGATACCAGCTGCTCTACTTCGTCACCATGTTTCTCTGCCACATCAACGGCCGTGAAATGAGCTGGACCATCACGACTCAGGGATACATCAACGGTGTGGCTTTCGCTACCGGCCTGTGTCCCATTGCAGGACGCTACGGCAGACGCGCAGGCATCGCAGCCGGATTCATGTGTGCTTCCATGTGTACCGCCACCAGTGCCCTGCACGGCGGTCTGGTGCTCTATAACGGAGGTTTCACCACCGGCATCACCGCACTGATCCTGCTCCCGATCCTGGAACATTACATTCCGAAGACACGGGAATTCATGAACAATAAGAGACTAAATAAAGAAGATATGATTGCGCTGGTAGAGACCTTCAAACCCAACGACTGATCACACTGAATCAGCTGCATTCAGACAAACCAAAAGGGCTTCGCACATCAGGGATTTAACCCTGTATGCGAAGCCCTTTTGGATAATGGTTTTTTACTGTGCCGGAAACCGCTTTTCCCCAGCCCAGCGGATAATCTCCAATGCAGACAAGAGTCCAGCCGGAAAGACCAGCCTCTCCTTTTACCGTATTGCCCTTCAGATAATCCAGCACCTGCGGATCTTCCGGTTCCAGGCGGCACACGGATACAGCCTGCTCCGGTTTCAGAAAATGGGACAGCGCGTGAGCCGGTTCAAAGCGTTTGGTCTTGAAAGCGCCAAGATGAAGGCCCGGGCGAAGGACTCTCAGTCGGTCCAGAGCCGGTGTTCCCTCCGGCAGCTGGTACAGCTGGTCTCCAAAGAGAATCAGGCGGTCCATGCCTTCCTCCAGTGCATCATGGTCAGACGCTGTCAGCGACTTTTTCAGAAATTCTTCCACATAGGAACGGCCAGCCTTGTCATTCCAGTATTTCGGCTGTTTCCGCTTCCGGCCATCTTCTGCTGTCCACGTTCCATTCTTGCGAAGCAGCGCCAGATAATGGCCCTCGCCCTCTGACTTGTGAGGCCAGATGCGGAAGGTATTCTGAAGCTCCGGATTGTGGCCACGGCTCCACTCCGGATGTCCGGAAGATAGCCCTTCCGGCACTTCATCCTTTTCCAGGCACACCACAGAAAACTCCGGGTGGCGTTCCAGAAAAGCAGCGATTCCGTCCTCATCCTCCTCCGGCGCAAAGGTACAGGTGGAATAGACCATTCTGCCGCCCGGCTTTAGCATCTTAGCCGCATTGTCCAGGATTTCCTGCTGGCGCTCTGCGCAGAGTCTGACGTTTGCCTCACTCCACTCATTTCTGGCCTGCTCATCTTTCCGGAACATGCCTTCGCCGGAACAGGGCGCATCCACCACCATGCAGTCGAAAAATTCCGGGAAAAATTCTGCCAGACTGCCAGAGTCTTCATTGGTCACAATGGCATTGCCGATCCCCATACGCTCCACATTCTGGGACAGGATTTTTGCACGGGCGGGATGGATCTCGTTGCTGACCAGAAGTCCTTTTCCGTTCAGGCGGGACGCAATATGGGTGGTTTTGCCCCCAGGAGCCGCACACAGGTCCAGCACCCGCTCACCCGGCTTTGGATCAAGCAGGGATACCACTGCCATGGCACTGGGCTCCTGAATATAATACACACCCGCTTCGTGATAAGGATGACGTCCAGGGCGGCTTTCCTGTTCATAATAAAAGCCTTCCCGGCACCAGCTTACGGGGCGCAGGGAAAATGTCTCCTGATTTTCCCGCGCAAACACCTCTGCCGGAACCTTCATGGTATTCACTCTGAGTCCGAGCGCCCGCTCCTTCTCATAACTTGCGAAAAAGGCATCGCATTCGCTTCCCAAAAGCTGCCTCATTCTCATGACAAATGCATCCGGGAGTTTCCAGGTATCCTGCTGTTCCATCTGTGTTTCTCCTTTTTCCTAGATTTCTATAACAAATGAGGGGTTGCCGCAAAATGGGATCCAGAATGTCTGGCATCCATCCACAACAGCCCCTCCACTCTTCACAAAGTGTACAGATACAACTGAGATTCCTGAATTATAAGGTTACCTTATAATCGTCAGAACCTTCTCCGTTTACTACATAGTAAGCAACATTTTCTTCCGGTTTTACATAAACTTCAATGGTTTTGATCTCTGCGCCCTTATGAGCTTCCTCGTATGCCTTCACTGCCTTGTCCAGAACGTCTTTTGCAACGATCTGCTTGCCAGCGAACTCAATAACTACGCAAGCCTTCGGGTCTGCCTTCTTTGCAGGAGCTTTCTTTGCTGGTGCCTTCTTGGTGGTCTCGACTGGCTTTGCTGCCGGTGCCTCAACAACTGCCTTTACCGGAGCCTCTGCTTTAACCTCTGCTGCAGTAGTCTTAACTTCTGCCTTTACGGTCTCAGTCTTCGGTGCTGCTTTTGCTGCTGCCTTAGCTGCGTTTCTTCTTGTTGCCATAGTTCTTATCCTCCTCATTTGATTCCAATTATGGATTGCTCCCCACCGCCTGTTTTTGGACAGACGATGAGGGAATTATAAATCCGTTTGCCCTTTTTGTCAATGTTTTCCAGCGGTTTACAAGTCTCTTAGGCGCTTTGTACCCACTTTAATGCACAATCATTTCCGCAATGTAGACGGCCACACAGGCACCGATGGAAACCCGGAACAGATTGCCGTCGATCCAGGCCAGGATCACGCCTGCCGCGAATCCGACAATTCCCGTGATCTGGTTTCCAGTTGCGGAAAGGATGGATGGAAAAGTCATGACGGACAGGCTCACATATGGTACATAATATAGGAAGGACTGAATAAACGGATTTTTGATTTCCTTCCGGATCAGTGTCAGCGGCAGGGCCCGCACAGCGTAGATCGTCAGGAACATCACCAGAATGGATGCGTAAATATTATGATTCATGCTGTACCTCCTTTACCGGGAATAGTACCGCTGCAGCCGCTGAAATCAGCACTGTCAGCAGAATGATCTGAAAACCCGATGAAATATTTTTAAGTCCCGGAATACTCTGGAATAAAAAGCTCACGGCCATGGATACCACAACCACCGCGGCAATGATCTTGTCTTTTCTTGCCGGCGGAATCACCACCGCAAGGAACATGCCGTAAATGGCCACACTCATGGCACTCATGACCGGCGCCGGAAGGATCATGCCTACCACTGTGCCAAGGAATGTACCAAGCACCCAGCCCGGAGCCGCCACGCAGGCCGCACCATACTGGTAAAACGGGTTCAGCTTTCCCGGAACCGCCATGGAAATTCCAAATATCTCATCGGTCACCGCATAGGACATGAAAATGCGGTGAAGAAACGGCCGGTTCTGCTGTACCTTCTGGGACAATGCGCTGGACATCAGAAGATACCGCATATTGATGACCACCGTGGTAATGATCATCTCCATAAAACCGGCTCCTGATCCGATCATGCTGATGGCTGCGAACTCTCCCGCCGATGCCAGCATCAGCGCAGACATCAGGGAAGACTGCAGCGCGTTCATGCCCGCCTTTCCCGCTGTAATGCCAAGGGTGAAAGCCACGGCAAAATAACCCAGGCCGATGGGCACGCCATCGCGCAGTCCTGCAAGAAAACTTGTTTTATCATTTTGCTGTTTCATTGTAAAACCCCTTCTCAATATGTAAAAATCTGTTTTTCCGTAAAACCTGTTCCATTCTATCTCAGTCCGGAAATCAAGTCAACCGCACGCGGTCTGATCTTTGTATTTTTTCCGGTTTTGTATTATAATCGTTCTATCATGCAATGCAGAAATCACACAGAAAAGAGGATCCCATGACTACAAAAGAACTTCTCTATGTCAAAACCGTAGCGGACGAAAAAAATATTTCCCGGGCTGCCAAAAAGCTTTTTATCGCGCAGCCTTCCTTAAGCCAGTCCATCCAGCGCATTGAGGAATCTGTTGGAACAGAGCTTTTCAACCGCACCTCCGGCGGCCTGACCCTGACCTTCGCAGGGGAACGCTACTACCATATGGCAGTTCAGGTTTTAAAGCTGTACCAGGACTTTGAGATGGAAATCAGCGATATCAATAACTTAAAGACCGGACGCATCCATCTTGGCACTACCAACCATCTGGGGACCCTGGTACTCCCTAAGGTTCTTCCCCGCTTCCACGATCTCTGCGCTAATATCGAACTGGACATCAGCGAAGAGAATACCACCCTGCTGGAACAGCTTCTTCTGTCCGGCGAACTGGACTTTGCCCTGATGCATGCGCCCTCTGATCCGGCCCAGCATCCGCAGTTCCACTATGACATCATGAAACAGGATCCCTTTGTCCTGGCCATCGCGCCGGATCATCCGCTAACTGCCCTGGCAGAAACCCGGGAAGGATACCCGTACCCGGTTCTGGACATCCGCCTTGCGGCAAAGGAGCCTTTTTTAATGCTGCACACGTCCCAGCGAATCCGCCAGATTACCGACGATGTACTGCGCCGGGCCGGAATCACACGTCCGCGCGTTGCCATGACGCTGCGCAACTTTGAAACCACACAGCTTCTGGCCGCCAAAGGCATGGGCCTGGCTTTCGTTCCGCTGGAATATTCCCGCATTTCCCCTTCAGATTTCCAGCCTTCGCTCCTCTGCATCGACGAAAAATATCATGCCTACTGGGATACCTGCATTGCCACCTTAAAAGACGGCTTTCTGTCAAAAGCAGACCAGCTCTTCATCCGCATCGCAAAGGAAGAGCTGGCCTGAACAGGTCTTTTATTCAGTTTCGTTATTACAGCACATCCTGGCGCATGATATGGCGGATGCGCTCCTCGTTTAATCCGCGGATGACCTCAACTGCCATGTTAATGGTAGATTCGATGTCTTCCTTCGCGCAGAAATTGTAATGGGTGTGCACATAGCGGGACGGAATGCCCAGTACCAGAACCGGAACCGCCTGATGGGTCAGATGAATCTTGCCTGCATTGGTGCTGCCGCCGCGTCTTACCGCATCCTGGCATTTGATGTCGTACTTGTCTGCAATCTCGTGGGCATAAGCCATAAACGCGTCATTGGCCACATAGCTGTTGTCCATATGGCGGATCTGCACGCCCTTCTTCATGCAGCCCTGGGCCACACCAGTGCGGTAATAGAAATCGTCTGCCGGGGATCCTTCAAATACGATAGCCAGATCCGGTTTTACCTGCTGGGCGGTTACGGTAGCGCCGCGCATACCGACTTCCTCCTGGGAAGCAAACGCGCCGACTACATCAACTGCCAGGCTGTCGGTCTCCTTCATCAGGGCTTTCATAGTCTCAATGATGCAGACACAGCCAAGACGGTTGTCGAAAGCCTTGCCGGAGCAGATGCCGTGCTTCTCATCATAGGAGAAGGTTACATCCGGCATGATCGGATCACCGATATGGATGCCGTAATCCTCTTCTACTTCTTCTCTGCTGCTGGCTCCCACGTCCACCTTTAACTCCTCGATGGTCAGGGAATTGTCTGCTTTCTGGGCTGCCGTCAGGAAATGTACCGGCTTGGAGGTGATGATGCCTTTGATCTTCTCCCCTTTGCTGTTGCGTACAATCACGCTATGGGCCGGAAGGCTGGTCATATGGAAGCCGCCCAAAGTGATGATGCTTAACAGACCGTTGTCCTCCACATTCTGTACCATAAAGCCGCACTCATCGGTGTGGGCATCCAGCATGAATACCGGGCGGTTTCCCTTTGCGTCCGGCATGGTAGCATACACATTGTACATTGCATCATTTCTTAAATTCAGTCCCTCACAGTGCTTCTGTACTGCCTTTACAACCTCCTCCTCAAAGCCGCTCGGGCCAAAGGCATTGGTCAAATCCTCAATCGTCTTTAAATCTGCCATTTCTCATTTCCTCCTTTTAATATACTACAAATGAATGCGCCGTCACAATGTCCATCCAGTTTTTACTGGTCAGACGGTTGGTGCGCGCGTCTACGGCTTCCATGCCCGGATAGAAGGACATCTGGTAAGCCTTCTTTAAATCCTTATAGTTCACCTCATAGGTAAACTGCTCCGGAAGCGCGATCTTACATGCTGCAAGCTTTGCCTTTACATCGCCGGAAAGCGCCTCGGTGACAGCGGCTTTCAGATCCGCGATCACAGTCTTCGGAGATACGTTCCAGGCACTTCCGCCCACACCCTTCTTGGATGCCACGGTCGTAATCTGCGGAACCAGCTCCTTTGAAAGTTCACAGATCCGCTCATCGCCGGATAAGAACAGGACCGGCACACCGTACATGGCTGCCGTGTAGGTGTTCAGCATAAACTCACTCATGCGTTTTCCATTCAGCTCAATGAAGTTGCTGGCGCCTGTAGATGTGTGGCTGAGGGGACTTCCCGGATCGCCGGCCGGCGCATGGTATCCAACGTAAAACACCGCATCATACGTCTCATCCAGACCATACATCATGTTGATTGGATGACCGCTCTTCCCGCGGATCAGAGTAACATGCTCCGGCATGGCCATCACATCAATATTGGTGGCATCCCCGTGTCCGTCCTTCACTACGATCTCATCCACGCCTGCAGCCAGGGCTGCCTCACAGACAGCAACAACTTCATCGGTCATCTGCTTCGCGTATTTCTGGTAAGCCGGTTCGTCTTTGTGGGTTTCATAATTGAGGGTTGTTCCGGCACAGCCTTCAATATCTGCACTGATAAACAGTTTCATTGTTCGTGCCTCTCTTTTTATGAAAATTTTTATTGCATCTTTTTCTCAAAAAGCGGAAAAGAAGCCGGTTCATGGCATTTCGTCATGAAACCGGCTCCTATGCCATGCAATTGCTATTTAGATTCCATTACTGATGCGTAACTGCGTTCTCTGCAGCCTTTGCATTCTTCTTCGCTTCCTCGGTATCGTACAGGTGACAGTATACGAAATGATCGTCACCTACCTGGTACTTCTGCGGAGCCTCGGTTTTGCAGCGCTCCATGCACTTCGGACAGCGGGTGTGGAATTTGCATCCAGTCGGCGGATTCAGCGCGGAAGGAATGTTGCCTTCCAGAATGATCCGCTCCTTCTTTGCCTTCGGATCCGGGATCGGAACCGCGGAAAGAAGGGCCTGGGTGTACGGGTGGAGCGGGTTCTGGTACAGGCTGTACTTGTCGCCCTCCTCCACAAAGTTGCCCAGATACATAACACCGACACGGTCGCTGATGTGCTCCACAACGCTCAAGTCGTGGGCTACGAAGATGTAGGTCAGGTTCATGTCGCGCTTTAACTGATTCATCAGGTTTAATACCTGGGACTGAATAGAAACATCCAGTGCGGAAACCGGCTCATCGGCAATGATCAGCTGCGGCTGTACCGCCAATGCCCTCGCAATGCCGACACGCTGACGCTGGCCGCCGGAGAACTCATGAGGATAACGGTTTGCATGGTAATCGTCCAGACCAACACGGCGCAGAAGCTCTACGACCTTTTTATCCGTCTCCTCACGGGTTTTGGTCAGGCCGTGAATGATGAGCGGCTCTGCCACGATATCACGGACAGACATACGCGGGTTTAAGGATGCATACGGATCCTGGAATACCATCTGGACTTTCTTGCGGATCGGGCGCATCTGCTTCGGTGTGTATTTGGAGATTTCCTCTCCGTCTAATACGATGGAGCCTTCCGTCGGTTCGATCAGCTTACAGATACTTTTTCCAAGGGTAGACTTTCCGCATCCGGACTCTCCTACGATTCCGAATACCTCCCCGCGTCTTACCTCAAAATCCACATTATCGACTGCTTTCACATAGGACGGCTCTTTTCCAAGTCCGCCCTTTACCGGGTAATACTGCTTCAGTCCCCGGACAACTAATAAATTGTCTGCCATCAGTCCTTACCCCCTTCTTTCACACAGCGCCAGCAGCGGCTCTGGTGTCCGTTTCCGAGATCCGTGAATCCCGGTTCTTCCTCGCGACAGCGGTCAAAGGCATACTTGCAGCGCGGCGCGAATTTACATCCCTTCGGCATATATTTCGGGTTCGGCACGTTGCCCGGAATGGATTCCAGTTCATCCACGTGCTCGCCCAGCTTCGGGATGGAATTTAACAGGCCCTCCGTGTACGGATGGGACGGGTTATCGAAAATGTCGTAAACAGAACCTTTCTCAACCACGCGGCCGCAGTACATAACAACCACCTGGTCACACACCTCTGCCACCACGCCGAGGTCATGGGTGATAAAGAGAATGGAGGTTCCGATCTCTTTCTTTAACTTGTTCATCAGGTCCAGAATCTGCGCCTGAATGGTTACATCCAGTGCCGTGGTCGGCTCATCCGCGATCAGGATCTCCGGATTGCATACCAGAGCCATGGCAATCATGACACGCTGGCGCTGGCCGCCTGAAAGCTGGAACGGATACTCCTTCATCATCTTCTCCACCCGGGGAAGGCCGGTCATGCGGAGCATCTCAATGGCTTTCTCCTCTGCTTCCTTCTTGCTGACCTTCTGATGCATGAGAATGGCTTCCATGATCTGGTCACCAATCTTCATAACCGGGTTTAAGCTGGTCATCGGCTCCTGGAAGATCATGGAGATCTTGCTGCCGCGGAGCTTTCTGCGCTCCTCATTGCTGATGTGTACGATATCTTTTCCGTCCAGAAGAATCTGTCCTTCTTCGATTTTACCGGTGGTTCCCATCAGCAGACCCATCACGGACAGAGCCGTTACGCTCTTTCCGCTGCCGGACTCGCCTACGATACCGAGGGTGGAACCCTCTTTTAACTCAATGTCAACACCATCCACGGACTTGACGACGCCGCTGTCCATATGGAACCAGGTGTGCATGTTTTTGATTTCGAGAATATTTTTGCCGGAGACATCTTTCGTTGTCTCCACTTTGATCGTTTCACTCATGTGCCTGCACCTCCTTAATCAGTCAGTTTCGGATCCAGAGCATCTCTGAGACCGTCGCCCAGCAGGTTGAAGCTGAGTACGGTTAAGAAGATTGCAAGACCCGGGAACAGGGTGATGTGCCAGCTGTTCATCATGTAAGTACGTCCGTTGCTTAAAAGCAGGCCCCACTCCGGTGTCGGCGGCTGGGCGCCCATGCCTAAGAAGCTTAAGGAAGACGCAGTCAGAATGGATGATCCGATGGACATACTGTACTGAACGATGATGTCCGGGATCGCGCTCGGCAGGATGTGGTAGAACAGGATTCTCTTATCATCCGCGCCGATGTTCTTTGCTGCCTGCACGAATACGCTGTTCTTGGTAGCAAGGGTGTTGCCTCGTACCAGGCGGGCAAACTTCGGAATGTTGAACACCGCTACTGCGATAATGACATTGGTCATGCCGCTTCCTAAAATTGCCACGATCGCAATGGCCAGGATGATGCCCGGGAACGCGAACAGGGCGTCACAGACACGCATGATAATAGAATCAATGATGCCGCCGTAATAACCGCCAACCAGGCCCAGGAAAGATCCGACCACAGCCGCAATGCTGACAGAAAACAGGCCGACACTTAAGGAGATGCCGGTACCGCAGATGATACGGGAGAACAGGTCTCTTCCGAACTCATCGGTTCCAAACCAGTGCGCGCCAGTCGGTGCCTGCATGATCGCGTTGTAATCATAATCATTGATTCCGTAAGGAGCAATGAATTTTGCGGTAAAGGAAAGTACTACTAAAAACAGGATGAAAACCAGAGCCACAATGGCGGTTTTCTGTTTCTTAAACTTGCGGACAAACTCAGAAAGCGGAGTACTGATGTCCGTTTTTTCGTTCAGGTTTTCTTCGGCCTGATTCACTTTTTTCTCTTTTGCCATCTTAAACTCCTCCTTTCTTAGTCAAGCTGGATCTCCGGATTGAGCACGGCATAGAGCACATCTACAATCAGGTTGATCACAACGAAATGTAATGAAAAGATCAGGATCAGGGACTGGATTGCCGGATAGTCACGGTAGTTTACAGACTCAACCAGTAAAGAACCCAGGCCCGGGAACGCGAATACGGACTCGGTTACTACAGAACCGCCAAGCAGGAAACCAAACTGCAGGCCGACTACGGTAACAACGGAGATCATCGCGTTGCGGAACGCATGCTTCCATACAACCACGCGCTCTCTTAAGCCCTTTGCGCGGGCAGTACGAATGTAGTCATCTTTTAATACTTCTATAATAGAGGATCTGGTAAAACGGGCAATGATGGCCGCGATACTGGATCCCAGTGCAATCGAAGGTAACACGAGACTCTTCAGTGAATCCGCGCCCGTGGTCGGGAACCATTTCAGATTCACGGAAAATACCATGATCAGCATAAAGCCCACCCAGAAGGAAGGAAGCGATATGCCGGACACCGCCAGTGTCATTCCTGTGTAATCCTGCCAACGGCTTCTGTGTCTTCCGGACCATACGCCGAGAAGCACACCCACGATGGTACTCCATGTGAGGGCCAGCAGAGTCAGTTTTGCCGTATTGGCATAGCGGTTGGAAACCTCCACCGCAACCGGACGTTTGGTCCGGAGAGATGTACCAAGGTCACCCTTCAGCAGACCTGTTACATATGTAATGTACTGTTCGTGGATCGGTTTATCCAGTCCCAGTTCTTCTCTTACTACCTGAACATCTTCGATGGTTGCCTGCGGACCTGCTACCAGACGGGCCGGGTCACCGGGAATCAGCCGGACGAAGAAAAATACGAATGTTACCACGATAATCAGGGTAGGTATCACTCCAATGATTCTTTTACCTATGTACCTTAACATACACTCAACACCTTTCGTTCTTTTTGGGGAGTACCCCCTGGGTTAATAGGTTTCTTTTTATCTGAAAAGGGGTCTGGCGGATCAGAACTCCGCCAGACCACCTGTTTTCAGTATTTCATTCTGTCAGATCTGTTTCTTTAAAAATGGATTACTTTGCCATCTTTGCGTTTCTTAAGTTGAGGCAGTTATCCGGGAACAGCTTTGCGTCTACCATGTTTGCGGAGGTTGCCCAGGTATTTGCATCGTTTGCAAGACATACGAGCGGGCTCTCCTCCCAGATGATATCCTGAGCTTTTGCGTAAGCTTCTGCTCTCTTGCTATCATCTGCGGTTGCCAGAGCATCTTTTAAGAGCTGGTCAACTTCTTCGTTCTCATAGTAGCAGATGTTGTAGCTCATCGGCGGCTCGGACTCGATGGCCATCAGTGGGCGGATACCCCAGTCAGCATCGCCGGTGGACGGAGACCATCCGATCACATACATATCAACCTCAGCCTCAGAACCAGGAACATCGACATCCTGGATCTTCTGATTTACGACTGCGCTCTCCAGTGCGTTGATCTCAACATCAATGCCGACCTGAGCCAGCTGCTGCTGAATGAACTCACACTGTTTTAAGTTGGTGGTAGTGGATGCGCACATCAGAGTGGTCTTGAAACCATCCGGGTAACCAGCCTCAGCCAGTAAGGATTTTGCCTTCTCGATGTCGTATGCGTATACATCGTTGCCTTTGTAGTACTGAACTGCCGGTCCGATGATGGAGGTTGCCGGAGTTGCAATGCCGTTCTTAACAACTGCACAGTAAGCGTCTTTGTTGATAGCGTAGTTGATGGCCTGACGAACTCTTACATCGTTGAACGGTGCTTTCTGGTTGTTCATCATCAGGTAACGTACTACGATACCCTCTTCCTGACCAACAGATACGTTGCTGTCACCGCGAAGAGCCTCAATGCTCTCGGTCGGAACCGGCCAGATGAACTGAGCATCGCCGGACTGCAGCATAGCAACACGGGTTGCGTTCTCAGATACCGGCTTGAAGGTAATGGTCTTGAAGCCGGCGTCCGGATCTACTAAAGCGGTGCCGCCGCAGATGTCTGCGTCATAACCCCACCAGTCTTTGTTTAAAGCGATGGTAGCGTGCTCGCCTGCTACCCACTCTACGAAGGTGTACTGACCGGTACCAACCGGGTTCTTTGCACACTCCTCATTGCCCTTTGCGATAACAGCCGGGCTCATAACAACACAGGCCGGATGAGCCAGGGTCGGGATGAATGCGCCGAACGGGCTCTCCAGGGTTACTTTTACGGTGTAATCGTCAACGATCTCAGTCTCTTTTAAAACGTTGCACAGTAAGGTGGTTCTCTTTAAGCCAAGGTTCTTGTCACCCCAGCGGTCAAAGTTTGCCTTTGCTGCCTCTGCGTTCCACGGAGTACCATCAGAGAACTGAATGCCCTCTCTTAAGTGGATGGTGAACTCAGTAGCGTCGTCGTTTGCCTCGTAGTCGGTAGCCAGCATCGGAATGATCTTCATATCATCATCAAAACCGAACAGACCGTCCATCATCAGTCTCTGAATACCGCCGGATAAGGTATCGCTGGTATCCATCGGGTCCATGGTAGTAAAGTCTACCAGCATTGCTGCGGTAATGTCAGTATCCTGGGATACGGACTCGCCCGGAGCCAGCTCTACAGCTGCGGTAGTCTCTGCGGCTGCCTGGGTATCACCGGAAGCTGCTGCAGTGGTCTCAGAAGAACCAGAACCACCGCATGCGGTCAGTGCGCCCATAGCTGCAGTAAGGAGCACAGCCAGAAGCTTTGTTTTTGTCTTCTTCATAAATATTCCTCCTTTTCTTTCAGGGGTCTTTACACGTTCTTTACGCTCCATGTATATAAAAAAAGCATGGAACATACGTTTCCCTTCCGTGTATGCGCCCTTGCATGGTTCCTATTTTACACTTTACCACATTACAATGTCAAATAAAAAATACCTTTTTTCGATAAATATTTGCACTTCTTTATTTTATAAATAGTTTAGGTTGTTTTCGCGCTATTTTTATTCTATAATGAACCTAATAAAATGTATTTCCCTGTTATGAAAGGAGAACCCATGTCCCATACTGAACTGCCTGTTCCCAATACCCAAAAGTCCGGCGCCCTTATCATCTGTCTGCACGCCGGGATCCGACGGGAATTTCAGGACTATCTTTCCGCCCTGCTGGGCAACTATATCCGCTTTGACATCCTTGACCCTTACCAGATCCATGATCCGTCACAGATCCAGGACTACTCCTGCATTCTGTTTGCCAGCAGCCTCACCCGGGAAGCCTTTCCCATTCCGGTTCCGGAACATATTACCCAGCTGATCTGCACCCGTACCTTCAATCCGGTCTCTTTAGACCAGATCATCCGGATTCCTCAGGGTTCTTCCGTTTATCTGGTCAATGACACCAGGGATTCCGTTCTGGATCTTCTCGGGCAGCTGAAGGATGCCGGCATCACCCAGTACCACTTTGTTCCTTTTTATCAGGGATGTACCCAGACAGACGAATCCATCCAGTATGCCATCACCCTGGGCGAGCCCCAGCTGGTTCCCCGCCATGTACCCAATGTCATCAATATTGGAAACCGGATCATTGATATTTCCACGATTCACGATCTGTGTACCTGTTTTCATCTTCCATCCAGCTTAACCAACCAGATCACACGGACCTATGTGAACCGGATCCTGCAGATCATCCAGTTAACCGGAACTCATTACACCAACTATGTATTTTCCCAGCAGCTTCTGCAGGCCGTCATAAGCAACTTAAACGCCAGCATCTGCCTCATGACAGACGAGGGCCGCATCAGCATGGTGAACCGGGCCTTCTGCCAGGACTGGAATATCCCGGAAAACGGATGCATGGACAGCCTGTTTTCTTCCTGGCTGCCTTCCCAGTACGCATCCCATAATTTCTGCCAGAGCGCGGACTACCAGCTGGTCAGCCGCAGCGGCCTGCGCAGACAGCTCAGTGTCCTGCAGCTTTCCCTGCCCGGCCACAAACCGCTTTATCTGCTGAGCAGCCAGCCTGTGTCCTCCTCCCCTGACCCGGATATTACCCCGGTGGATGTGCGGGATCCTTCCTCAGATTTTTACCGGCTCAACAGCGGGTTTGACAGCATCCTGTCGGTCTCCGGCCGCGTGCTGAACATGCTGGAGTACGCCCGCCGCCTGGCGCTCTACGATTTTCCAGTGCTGATCCAGGGTGAAAACGGCACCCAGAAAAAGAAGATTGCCACAGCGATTCACAAAACCTCCAGCCGCAGACAGAATCCTCTGATCATTTTCAACTCCCTGTATACCGGTCTGGAAGCTGCGGACCAGTTAAAGCTGGCAGATACCGGCACCCTGCTGATTGACGGTGTGGAACGTCTTTCCCTCTCCACCCAGGATACTCTCATCAGTATTCTGCAAAACACGATGGATGATCTGGATATCCGCATCATCGCCACCACCAGCCAGGATCTGTACCAGGACGTTCTGGACGGGCGCTTCCGGGAAGAACTTTTCTTTCTTTTAAATGCCGCCTCCATCGATACCATCCCTCTGCGGGAGCGGCGGGAAGATATTCCGGTTCTGATGGAGTATTTCTTCCGGGAACTGTTCCATGACCCCAACATCAGGCTGAAAGATCTGATCTCCTCCAGCCTGATGAATTTCCTGACGAACTACGATTACCCGGGAAATATCCAGGAGCTGTTCAACTTAAGCCGCTATTTCTTCTCCCTGTACTCGGCCCATCCGCTGGTACTCTCCCAGCTTCCATCCTACATCCGGAGCCGGGTAAACCAGCCGGTCAGCGAAAGCAGCGTATTAAAGAACCAGGTCCTTTCCCTGATCGCGGAAACACCGCGAATCGGACGCGGCACCATTCTGACGGCCCTGACAGAAAAAGAAATCGCCGTCAGCGATGGAAAGCTGCGCGGTCTCTTAAAAGAGCTTGCCGAGGAAGGCCTGATCCGGGTTGGACGCACCCGCAGCGGCTGCGAGATCACCGAGCTGGGTCTTGCATCCATCCGGCATTGATGATATACTAACAGCCGTTTGAATCTGATAAAGAGAGGTATTTTATGATGTTGCCAAAGATTGGAATTACAACAATAAATACGAAAAATCCGGTATCCGGCGCACCGCTTTCCACCAATGGCTGGACTTACAACGATGCAGTTACAAAGGGCGGCGGAGTTCCGTTCCTGCTTCCTTCCGTCACCAATGAGGACCAGTTAGACGCCATGGTGGAGGCCTGCGATGGCTTCATCTTCAGCGGCGGAGCTGATATCACCCCCTGCTGCTACGGAGAGATGGCCCATCCACTGGTAGGTGACACCAGCTTAAAACTGGACCGCAGCCAGATTGGCCTGATCCGCCGGGTTATCAAAACAAGAAAGCCGTTTCTGGCTATCTGCCGCGGACACCAGGTCTTAAACGTAGCCTGCGGCGGAACCCTGTACCAGGACAACAGCCTGCACGGGGAAGGCACAGCAAGACACATGATCAAGGATGACCGGGGTGATGTGAGCCACCAGGTTACACTGAAACCAGGCACGACCCTCTACAACATGTTCGGCGAGCGCGTCTGGACCAACAGCTACCATCACCAGAGCGTGAAAAAACTGGGTGATGGCTTAAAGATCGCCGGCACCGCCGATGACGGCATTGTGGAGGCCATTGAGCTGATCGATTATCCCTACGGCCTTGGCATCCAGTGGCACCCGGAGGCCATGCTGGTGGCATCCGATGATATGCTTCCGGTGTTTACCGGACTGATTGAAGCGGCGAAGAAAGCAGCTGACAAATAATCCGTCAAAATAACTTCAAAACCAAAAGCGGACTGCAGACAGAGATTTCGTTTCTCTCATCCTGCAATCCGCTTTTTCTATACAGTTTCTGTTGATTGTCTGCACAAATTTGTTACTGTTTCGAATCCTGATCTTCCAGGTACTCCGACAAACTGTAATAAAGTTCTCCCGCCCGTCCGCGGGTCCGCTCTGCTGCCGTCATGGAATTTAAAATAGCCTCCTGCTCTGCCTCTGCAGCCGCAAGGAAAGCCCGGTTGATCACATGTTCCGGAATTGCCTGAATCTGCAGCAGTTCTTCCTCTGCTCCTGACGGAATCCGGTTCGCTGTGGTAAACCCGATCATGACCTCGCCGCTTCCATGTCCGGTGTAACCGCCAGTACGGGCAATGCCCACGCCGGTTCTCCGGAGAATGCGTCTTAACTGGCGGCTGGTCAGTGGCAGGTCCGTGGCGAGGATGCTCATGATGGAGCCCTTATCTTCTTCTGATGCCGCCATATCATCTTTCTCCTGCTTCCAGTCCAGAATCTTTGCTCCCACCGATTCGCCATTTAACACAAAATCTTCCGTTGCGCCAAAATTGGACTGCACCAGCACGCCAATCGTATATTCTTTCTCTCCGATCCGGATCACGCGGGAAGCAGAACCAATGCCGCCCTTTAAACCGTAGCAGATGGTTCCGGCTCCGGCTCCCACATCCCCTTCCTCGAACTCTTCCGAAGCTGACGCAAAGGCCTGGCGGACTTCATCTGCTCCCACAACCCGTTTCTGAATCTGATTGATGCGGCTGTCATTGCACTCGCCTACGACTGGATTGATACTCATAGGCTCCAGACCATCCTGTTCACACTGTTCCACCACAATATCCACCATAGCATCCCAGACCTTTCCCACATTTAAGGTATTGGTCAGGGCAATGGGTGTTTCCAGGGTACCAAGCTCTTCCACCTGTACCAGGCCGGCGCTCTTGCCAAACCCGTTATGGACATAGGCAGCAGCCGTGTACTTTTGCGCAAAGACATTGTCCGCTCCCGGCACAATCACCGTTATGCCGGTATGGTTTTCCTCCGTTTTTACGGTGCAGTGCCCGACTTTTACGCCAGGTACATCGGTAATCTTATTCCGTTTTCCAGTCTCCAGGCGCCCCGGCACAATGCCGAAGTCCCGGATTCGTTTTCTCTCCATGTATGAATTCCTCCCGCTTTCCATCTGAAACTGCTGCAGCAGATTATTTTCCGATTTCGTTTAAGTATTTGTCCCGCAGTTTCAGAATCAGCTCCGGATTCTTCATGCCGACGGCTTTCTGATTCAGTTCCATGGCACGCATGCTTGGATGGCTGGTGCTGGTCACCAGAATCTCATCTGCGGTGTAAAGCTCCTCCAGGGTAAAGGCCCGCTCCTCCACCGGAATGCCAAGCTCACCGCACCAGCGGATGATGTGTTTCCGCTCGGTTCCCGGAAGAATCAGGTTGTCCAGCGGATGGGTAATGAACACGCCATCCTTCACCATGGAAATATTGGAGTGGGAACACTCGGTCACATAGCCGTCCCGGACAAAAACGGTCTCATTGCAGCCTGCCTCGGATGCCTGCTGGGCTGCCATCACATTCGGGATCAGATTCAGGGTCTTGATATTACAGTGATAGAAACGGGTATCCGGAATGCTGATGAGACGGTATTCATCGGACATTTGCACTCCCTTCCATGGCTTGCTGTATATATACAGGTTACTGGAAACGCCCTCACCCGGGAACAGATGGTTTCTCGGAGAGGTTCCTCTGGTTACCTGCCAGTACAGGAACTGGCAGCTGCTCTCCAGCTTCTGTACCAGGTCGGTCAGAAGCGCGCCGACTTCTTCCTTAGTATAAGGAAGCTCAATGCGGAGCATGGCTGCGCTGTTAAACATACGGTCCAGATGATCCTGCAGCGCATAGATCTTATAATCAAATACCATTGCCGCCTCATAAATGCCGTCTCCAAAATAAAACCCGCGGTCATTGGCCGGGATCATCATATCGTCAATGCTGGTAATTTTTCCGTTATAATATGCCAGATCTTTCATTTTCTCCATGTTGTTTTTCTCCTTCTTTTCCAGGAGCACGGCCTTATGCCGCGTTGTCCTACGTATCTGATGTTTAGTATACAATGTGGATTTTCAAAAGTAAATAGTTGTGGTAAACTAAGAATAAACATTGTGTTTTTCTGCTTACAGAGGAGGTAAGATTATGGAAAAAATTAAAATGACAACACCGCTCGTTGAGATGGACGGCGATGAGATGGCTGCAATTCTGTGGAAAGAAACCAGAGAAAAGCTGGTGCTCCCTTTCGTGGACCTGATGGTGGACTATTACGACTTAAGCATCCGCAACCGTGACCTTACGGATGATCAGGTCACCGTGGATTCCGCCAATGCCGCCAACAAATACGGCGTTGCTGTCAAATGCGCGACCATCACGCCAAACCTGGAGCGTATCCAGGAATATCAGCTAAAGAAAATGTGGAAGAGTCCCAACGCCACCATCCGTTCCATTATGGATGGTACCGTATTCCGCGCTCCGATCCTCATTAAGGGCATTGAACCATACATCAAGACCTGGACGAAGCCCATCACCCTGGCACGCCACGCTTACGGTGATCTCTACCGCGCATCTGAGATGAAGATTGACCAGCCTGGCAAATGCGAACTGGTCTTTACTGCAGAGGACGGAACGGAAACCAGGGAACTGATTCATAACTTCACCTCCCCGGGTATTGCCCAGGGCATCCACAACCTGGATTCCTCCATCCGAAGCTTTGCCCGCTGCTGCATGGCCTACGCCCTGGATGTAAAGCAGGACCTGATTTTTTCCGCAAAAGATACCATTTCCAAGGTTTATGACCGGAATTTCCGTGAGATTTTCAAAGAAGTTTTCATGAGTGAATTTATGGAAGATTTTGAGAAAGCCGGTATTACCTACCAGTACTGCCTGATTGACGATGCTGTTTCCCGCGCCGTCAAGAATGAGGGCGGCTATGTCTGGGCCTGCCAGAACTACGATGGTGATGTCATGAGTGATATGCTGGCAACCGCCTACGGCTCCGCAGCCATGATGACCTCCGTTCTGGTCTCCCCGAAGGGCTGCTATGAGTATGAGGCCGCCCACGGAACCGTGCGCCGTCACTACTACCGCTACTTAGAGGGCGGCGTTGCCTCCACCAACCCCCTTGCCATCATCATGGCCTGGGCCAGCGCCCTGGAAAAACGCGGCGAGCTGGATCAGAACAAAGAGCTGGAAACCTTTGGCCGCCAGTTAAAAGAAGCAGCCGTGAAAACCGTGGAAGACGGCATCATGACTGCTGATCTGAAAAAAGTAACTACGATCAAGAATCCGCATGTTGTCACCGGTCTGGTATTCATTGCCACGGTACAGGAGCGGCTGATGAAGCTTCGCGGATAATTAAGCGTTAAACTTCTGCTTCATCAGGTCGATCAGATACCGCTCTGCCCGGCCAAGATACATGGTTTCTTTGTAAACAGCGTTGATATTCCAGTATACCGGTGTTACCGAGAAATCATAACAATGGAACCGCTCCATTCCCCCAAGCACTTCCACGGCCCGCTGAGGCACGATGGCCACACCGAGTCCGGAGGCCGCAAGCTGGACTGCAGAAATGCAGCTGGATAATTCAATCATGATCTCAGGGTCTATGCCATACTGTCGGAGTACCGTATCGGTTTTCCGGCGTATGGCATGGCCCTTTTTTAACATAATGAACGGAATATCCTTCATGGCAGACAGATTGACACAGGGCAGGACCTTTGCCGCGCCTGCTTCCTGTTCGCCAGCCATGGCCAGGTTCTGTGACATGGCATCCCCATGGTCCAGCAGCATATCTGCCCGGATCATGGCAGGATCCGCCACCAGTACCAGTCGTTCCCGGTAGATCAGTTCTGTATTCAGCCCCACCGGAAGCTCTCCCTGTTCTCGGGGGCTCACGTAAAAGCTGATATCATCCCGCAGGATCGCCTGCAAAAGTTCGTCCGACTTTGCCTCCCGCACCTGCAGTTCAATGCCAGGATATTGCTTCTTAAACTCCGGGATGATTGCCGGAAGCATGTATCCGGCCCGCTCTGTCGGCATGCCAAACACAATACGGCCTTTTTCCCCAAGTCCTGCATCGATCAGCTCTTTTCGCAGGTTGTCACTCATCAGCAGGATCTTCCTGGCTGTCTCTACATACTTCTCCCCTGCGTAAGTAATTGTCAGCGGAGAAGTTCCCCGGTCAAACAGCTTCACCCCCACATCCTGCTCCACCTTGGATACGATGTGGCTGAGGGACGGCTGGGAGATATAAAGTTTGCGGGCCGCGGCAGTGATGCTGCGGCAGTCCGCTACGGTTGTGATATAAAGCATTTCGCGAAAATCCATGCTCTTCCTCCTGGTATCGTTTGCATCCATTATATCACACTTTCTCCTGTTTTCTAACCTCTGTAATAATTGATCAGACATCCGGACAATAAGATTTTCCGCTCATCCTCCGTCAGCGCATCCAGTGTACAGGAAAGCTCCGACACAGCCAGGCACGTCGCCGGATCCAGCACCTGAACGGTTACCGGATTCTGACACTCAGCCACCACGGTCTGCACATCCCGGATCAGCAGATAGCTGCCCACCGGGATTTCCAGTTTTTCCTCCGTGCGAAGCGGAAGCAGGCCCCAGTTGATCAGGTTGGAACGGTAACGCTTGGTGGCGTACTCATTTGCCAGGTTCGCAAAGCCCCCCAGTACCTTCTGGCAGCTTGCCGCCTGCTCTCTGGAGGAACCGTCGCCGATTTTGTCACTGACCATCAGACTGCCCAGGGTAATGTCAGATGCAGCGCAGTGTAATTCTTTCGTAAGTTTTGCAAGCAGATTGTCAAGTTCACCATCTCCGGTCTGAACTGTACCGCCTGCCTGCCCTCTCCGGCCCTGTTCCAGTGCCCGCACAGCCTTGGCCCGGCCCACATACTCCGGATCCCGGCTAATCATGGTGTACTCGGAAATCTTCTCCGGGTTGGAACGGAAGGAAGATGCCTCGCCGGACGGCACCAGTTCATCGGTGGTCACGGAACCATGGTAGGAACCGGCGGTCTTTAACAGCAGATGTCTGGTAAGGGGCTGCATTTCCGGCCAGTCTGCAATATTCGGACCCATGGTCAGCCCGATGCTGTCATCCCCCTTGTTGTAGTTATCAAACACCTGATTCTCGTAAATCTTCGGATCAAAATGGTGATGCAGGGTGCGGTACTCTACATCCAGCTCGGTGGCTGCTGTCAGCTTTCCGCCATTCCGTACGGTAGCCGCGATGGAGCGGGCATCCATCAGGCAGGCACAGGCCATCTGACCCTGTCCCGGCTTGGAGCCCTCACGGTTCGGATAGTTTCTCGTCATATGACGGATGCTGACCTGGTTGTTGGCCGGAACATCAGTCACACCGAAGCATGGGCCGCAGATACACGGACGCAGCGTTGCGCCGCTGACTGCCAGCTCGCCGGCAATGCCCTGCTCCATCAGATCTGCCATGACCGGAAGGCTGGCCGGGTTGATGCCCAGGTTTAAGCCGCTTCCCGGAATACCATAGCCTTTTAAGATATCCGCCATGGCAACGATATTTTCAAACAGACCGCCGCTGCAGCCGCTGACTAAGGCCTGGTCCACATAGAACTCTCCGTCTCTCATATGAGACTGGATGGAGAAAGGCTCACCATGATTTCCCTTAATCTTATTTCCGGCCTCTTCCACCTCTTTGATGATCTCCGGCATCCGCTCCTTGAACTCGCGGATCGGCATGGCATTGCTTGGATGGAACGGCAGCGCGATCATGCACTCCACGCTGGAAAGATCGATCTCGATCAGTCCGTCATAGTACGCGCCTGCCTCCGGTGCCATCTCACGATAGGCGTCTCCACGGCCATGCTCAGCCAAGAACGCTTCGGTCTTTCCATCGGTGCACCAGACACTGGAAAGGGCTGCGCTCTCGGTGGTCATGACATCAATGCCCATGCGGTATTCCATGCTTAAGTTGTAAACACCGTCCCCCACAAACTCCAGCACCTTGTTCTTGTTGAAGTTATTCTGGAAGGTTGCCGCGATCAGGGCCAAGGCCACATCCTGCGGTCCTACACCAGGTCTCGGGGAACCGGTCAGCTTCACTGCCAGAACCGGCGGGTACGCAATATCATAGGTGCGGCCAAGGAGCTGCTTGGCCACCTCACCGCCGCCCTCGCCAATGCCCATCGTACCCAGGGCACCGTAGCGGGAATGGCTGTCGGAGCCAAGAATCATCTTTCCGCCGCCGGCCATCATCTCACGCATGTACTGGTGAAGCACTGCCCGGTATGGCGGAACGAAAATGCCGCCGTACTTTTTCGCGTTTCCAAGGCCAAATACATGGTCGTCCTCATTGATGGTACCGCCCACCGCACAGAGGGTGTGGTGGCAGTTGGAAAGCACGTAGGGAACCGGGAACTTTTTGATTCCGCTGGCCCGGGCCGTCTGCAGAATATTGACATAGTTGTTATCCGGAGACACCAGCGCGTCAAATTTCAGCTGGAGCTGCTCCATATTATCACTGTGGTTATGGGCTTTTAAAATCCCATAGGCCATGGTTTTTGTTTTTCCCTCTGCCTGCTGCAGCACATTTTCTGCCGCAGCAAAGGTGCCGTCAGCCGCAAGCACAACACCATGATCGGTCAGTTTTACCATTTTCTCATCCTCCTGCTCTTGTCCCCGTATCTTACTTCCGGATATACAGGGTTCCATCCATGATCCGGCGCGCGGTTCTCTGAACGCCTACGCTCGGAAGCTTCAGTTCCCCATTCTCCTCTTTCAGCTCCGGAACCATGGTCATAATACCACTCGGGTGGCCAATCCGGACATTGCCGGTCTTTCCTGCTTTCCGAAGCACTTTTTCTACCACGGAGCCCTCCATGGCCGCAGCCACGCTGATGGCACTGGCAGAAGTCAGCGGACATGCCTTATGGCATTTGAATACAGAGATCACACGGGCACATACATCCATATCTTCGGCATTTACCTGCTGTCCCGCAATGTCCGTATAAGACTTCGGTACAGTCACAAAGCCAACCTTCGGCACAGCCGGACTGTTCTCCGTGGCATCTTTTAAGTCCTTCGCAAAGCCCATCTTACAGCAGGCAACACCGCGGAACTACTCCAGCAGAACAGAAACCTCTGTATTGCTGTTTACTTCCTCAGGAAGCTCTGTACCAGTCATGCCGATATCCTCAGCCTTAACCAGAACCATCGGATTGGATACATCCAGGATAGTTGCCTCAATCGGGCCAAAATCCGGAATTTCCAGAGTCTCCACACAGGTTCCGGTCGGAAGAAGTTTTCCGGTTTTCGCACCTGCAGGATTTAAAAATTTGACATTCAGTTCTGCAGCAGTTCCATCCACACCGGCAATGGCACAGTCACCCTCCTGGGCAAAGGTCTTTGTCTCCGGATCAATCGGAACAGTCACATCAATATATTTGTCTGTGTTGCGGTTTAACATATGAACCGTGGTTACCGGCTCTGTAACCGGAACCATGCCTTCTTCCACTGCATACGGGCCAACAGCTGCAGTCATATTGCCGCAGTTGGACTTATAATCCACCTGGCTCTTGCCTACAATAACCTGGCCAACCAGATATTCCACATCAATTCCCGGCTCCTCACTCTTCCATACAATAACAATCTTATTGTTGGAGGAAACGGTACCGCCCATGCCATCAATCTGTTTCGGATCCGGATCACCCATGGCCTGGAGGAAAATGCTGTCCCACTCCTCCCGGTTCTCCGGAAGGTCTTCCTTGTGAAACATGCAGCCCTTGCTGGTGCCGCCGCGCATAAATACTGTCTTAAATGTTCTCATGTCGCTCCTCCTCACATTCTATCGATTTTGCACTCTATTTTATTTGTTCTCTGCTTCCATTTCTTTTAACTGCTTCTGCAGGTGGCGCAGCTGGCCGCCGGAAAGGATAACCTCCAGTTCATTATCGGAAAGCTCCAGTTTTGCCTTAAAGGAAATGCCCTTGGTCAGGTCTTTGATTTCTACCTCTCTGGTCTTCATCTGGTTCAGAAGTCCTTCTACCTCCAGCTCGTCTAAGAGATCCAGCTTGTCGTAATCTGCCGGGTCCGCAAATACCATTGGGATGATGCCGTGGTTAATCAGATTTCCTTTGTGGATGCGGGCAATGCTCTTCGCGATGACCATCTTCACGCCCAGGTACATCGGGTTGATGGCTGCGTGCTCACGGGAGGAACCCTGTCCATAGTTCTCACCGCCGATGATGATGCTCTTGCCCATTGCCTTTGCCCGGGCCGCAAACTCCGGATCATAGCGGTGGTAACAGTACTGACTCATCAGCGGAATGTTGGAACGCATGCTGGAGAACTCGGCACTGGCCGGGGTAATATCGTCGGTGGTGATGTTATCCACCGTCTTTAAGCTGATCTGTGCCTGTAAATGCTGCTCCGGCGCATCCGGGATCGGGAGCGGCTGGATGTTCGGTCCGCGCACGATCTCAACCTTCTTTGCTTCCTCCTCCGGGAGCGGCTCGATGATCATGGAATCGTCCACCGGGAACTCCTCCGGTTCTTTTACTTCTGTCAGAATGGAAAGATCACTGCCAAGGATATCTTCCGCACTTGCGAAGGTTCCGGTGATTGCAGTTGCCGCTGCACTCTCCGGACTTACCAGATAGATTTCCGCAGTCGGGTTGCCGGCACGGCCCTTGAAGTTGCGGTTGGAAGTACGCACAGCCACACCCTTGGTAGCCGGAGACTGACCAATGGCGCAGCACGGTCCGCAGGCAAGCTCCAGAATTCTCACGCCGGCATCCAGAAGCATCTCAATATAGCCGTCACGCATCAGGAGCTTATAAATCTGCTTGGAAGAAATGGCGCAGGTACAGCTCACATCCTCATTTACATGTCTTCCCTTGAATACCAGGGCTGCCTTCGCGATATCGGAATAACTGGAGTTGGTGCAGCTTCCGATGAAGACCTGCTGTACTTTCTTTTTCTCTACATCCTTTAACGGAATGACATTGTCCGGCTGGTGCGGGCAGGCGCATAACGGAACCAGTTCACTTAAATTCAGCTCCATCTCGCCGTCATACTCCGCATCCTCATCCGGGAGAATCTCAGTAAAGTCCGCTTCTCTCTTCTCCGCTTTCAGGAATTTTCTTACCTGCTCGTCGGCCGGGAAAATGGAAGTGGTCGCGCCCATCTCCGCGCCCATGTTGGTGATGCTGGCACGCTCAGATACGCTTAAGGTGGCAGCGCCCGGTCCTACATACTCGAATACCTTGCCAAGGCCGCCCTTGATGCCGACACGGCGAAGCATTTCCAAAATGACTTCCTTCGCGTTGCAGCCCGGCTGTAAGTGACCGGTTAAATTGACTTTGATGATCTGCGGCATTTTCAGGCGCATCGGAACGCCGGTCATAGCCGTTGCAATATCCATGCCGCCCACGCCGATACACAGCATACCGATGGAACCGCCATGCGGGGTATGGCTGTCACCGCCCATTAAGAGTTTGCCCGGAGCGCCAAACCGTGCCACCTGAACTGCGTGGCAGATGCCATTGCCTGGTCTGGAAACGTGAACACCGTAACGTTTTGCGACAGACTGTAAGTAGATATGATCATCCGGGGTCTTGTTGTCCAGATATAACAGGTTGTGGTCGAGATAGCTGACACTGCACTCGGTGCGGATCCGGTCCAGGCCAACCTGCTCAAATGCCAGATAGGTCATAACCGCATTGATGTCGTGGGTCAGGGTCTGGTCTACCTTTAACAGAATTTCCTCTCCCGTTTTCATCTCAGACGGTGCAGCCAGATGTGTGGATAAAATTTTCTTTGTAATGTTCATGCCCATGTGAATATTCTCCTTTTCTTACTTTTTCAGAAGTTTCGTATAAACCTGACCGGTGCGTTTCATCTCTGCAAGCGTGTATTTCTGCTTCTCAATCTTTTTGAGTGCCCGCTCGATGACGCCTTCCGCTTCCTCCTGGGTAAGCACACAGACACCATTGACATCACCGATCACAATATCACCCGGTCTTACACAGACACCGCCGCAGCTGACCGGAACATTGATGGCTCCCGCGCCACTTTTGGCTGCGGTGCCGCAGGTAAGGCCTTTTGCGTAGATGGGAAAACCTTCCGCCTCACAGCCTTCCAGATCCCGAAAGGCTCCATCAATCACCACACCCTCTGCTCTGATCAGACTCGCACAGACACTCCGGTGATCTCCCCAGTAGGAGCAGTCGCAGTTGCCTTTTCCGGCAACCACCAGCACATCACCCTCCTGCAGTTCCAGGATTGCGTCCGCGACAATATCTCCCTCGCCGCTGGGCACATCCACCGTGACCGCCGGCCCGACAATTTTGGTTCTGCCAATCCAGGGCTTGATCCGGTAGTCCATGGAATGGTAAAGGCCTGCCCCGTCACAGAGTTCCGGGGTGGTAAACGCCCGCAAACGCTCAATGAGTTCCTTCGGCGGACGGGTGAATTGTTCTTTTTTTGTCAATGGTTCCATGTGTACTCCCCTCTCGTTGTTATGGTTTGATTATAACGCATGGGGTGTTATAAGTAAAATACATGGTTTTATATAAATATCATGTTGTTTTATCTATGCTATGATGTTAAAAAAGAAACAGCCCTGCAAAAAACTTCGCAAAGCCGTTTCTTTTTCCACTATTCAATTCTCGGCAGATTCCACCGGTAATGCATGGCCAGAAACCGCACGATTACGACCACGCAGGCCCCCACCATCATGGCAGGCAGATTTCCAAGCGTCTCTTCGGTATCCACGCACACCAGTGCCCCGACGATGGATGCACAGGCGTAAATATGCTTCGTCAGAATATATGGCTTCTCCTGTGCCATGACATCACGCAGAAGACCGCCGCCCACACCGGTCAGCACGCCGACAAAGACTACCAGAAACAGAGCGTGATACCCGGCACTCCACGCCGTGTTGATGCCGACCACCGTAAAGATTCCAAGACCGATGGCATCGGAGATATTCATCAGCAGTTCGTAGAGATGGCCGATGCGCCCATCCAGAAGATTCCGTTTTATATAAAGAAGCGCAAACAGTCCCACCGAGGTAACGATGGCCACAAACGTATATACTGGTCTTCGAAACATGCCCGGCGGGATGATCCCGAGGATAATATCCCGGATCATTCCACCGCCTACAGCCGTCGTCACACCCAGAACGCAGACCCCGAAGAGATCCATTTTCTTGCGGATGCCAAGCATGGCCCCCGACGCAGCAAAGGCAACCGTTCCCATCATTTCCATAATGAAAATGATCAAATCTGAATAATTCATTGTTGTAAACCCACCTTGTGTTTTATCCTGTAGATTATCTTAACACAAACGTGTGATTCTCACAAGAAAAAAGAAGGGCAACCGGTTTTTGGCTGTCCCTCTCTCCATTTTCATCTCTATTTTGTTTTAAACACCACGCAGACCGGGCTCTCCGCAGCAAGCTCTGTTCCACTGTAGGATAACAGTCCCGTCTCCGGATCCTGCTGCAGATAAACCGAAGCTTACCAGATAAACAATGATCGGAACCAGGAAGGTATTCTTACCGCAAAGACCGATCAGACGTTTTGAAATCTTCTCCAGTGTTCCATTCTGCTGGAGCAGGCTGAAGATATGTTATCTTTACTATACATCTTGTCTGTTATAAAGTAAAATGGTATAATTTTATCATTATCAATAACTTGCTGGAATGTTTTAGAAAGGTACGATTTTTCCCATGGATGAAAAAGATTATGAGCTTCTTTTAAACTTAAATGAAACAAAGAATATCACAAAAACCGCCCAGAATCTGTTCATGACCCAGCCTGCCATCACCAAGCGGATTCAGAAAATGGAGGAGGAACTGCAGTGTACACTGTTTCTGCGTTCCAAGAAAGGAATTCTGTTTACCCCGGCTGGAGAACAGATTCTGCCCTATGCTGCAGAGATCCTAGCTAACACCCGGAAATTGCGAGAGCAGGTGCTAATGTCCCAGAACCAGATCTGCGGAACCATCCGCCTGGGATGTTCACTGAACATTGCCCATTACCACCTGCCGCCCATCCTGAAAGCCTACACGGACCAGTATCCCCAGGTAGATGTGCAGATCACCACGGGGCAGAGCAAACATCTCTTTCAGCTTTTAAACCGCGACGAGATTTCCATTGCCATCATCCGCGGACAGTACGCCTGGGATGAAGCCTGCCAGCTCATCTCCTCCGAACCCATGTGCCTGGTCTGCAGCCGCGAAAACCAGGGACGCCCGCTGACAGACTATCCCTACATCGGCCGCCATACCGACTCCGACTTAAGTGCCCGGATCAATCAGTGGCTGGCTGCCCACGACCTGGCCCAGATACGCCCACACATGTGGATTGACAGCATTGATGCCTGCAAGGAGATGGTTCGCTACGGCCTTGGCTGGTGCATCCTGCCCCAGATCTGCCTGCGGGATTTTGACGGCTATGTAGAAGATCTCTATATGGAAGATGGTTCCCCGTTCCTGCGAAACACCTATGTGCTCTACAAATATCAGTACGCGGAACTTCCGCAGGTAAAACTGTTTCTGGATGCGTTGCTTTCAACTTCAGATCTGACTCTATAACCAGATTTCTCCAGTTCCCAAAAAATCCTGGCGGTTTCCTCCAGCTCCTCCTGGGCATAAAATGCGTCCAGAATTGTAGCGCATCATAGGATTTACTGCATTCAGCGTGACACTGACAAGAGCTACGTTTTTCTTATCCTTCTCCATTGCTTTCTCCCCTTTCTGGTTTTATGCTAACACATTACATCACGGTTATGGAAATGCCGAAAACCGATGGAAAGCCATACAAAAATAGTATTGCTGCACTCTGTCAACAAGTCCGTGATATTCAATAAAAAAGCAGAGGCCTGCGTACTTTTAATCACACAGGTCTCTGCTTTTATGACAGAAATCAGTTACTTTATTTTTAGAATTTAATCACACCGATCACGGTAGCCATGATCAGCACTGCAATACTTGCCGGCCATACCAGTCTCAGGGAGTACTTGATATGGTCGCCGATGGAGACATCTGCCAGGCCGAGTCCTACATAAGTTGCTGCTACAGACGGGCTGACCGGAGTTCCAAAGGTTGCGGTTAACAGAAATGCTGCTGCCACAGTGTCCGGTGCCACGCCAAACGGCTCTACCACGCCGATGATGATCGGAAGCAGTGCATAGTAGAACGCATCGGTACCGAGGATCATCAGAAGCGGTACAGAGAACAGGGTCATGGTCATAACCATGGCATTGGTACCGTATTCTTTGATTTTCTTATTCTGCTGCTTTGCATTCGGGAAGTTTACGATCAGGCCGATGGCAAATGCTACCATGAAAATGGAATACAGCGGAACCGGAAGGTCGCGGAATAACAGAACCAGCATCACCAGGGTAAGAACTAAGTTAAAGTAGTAGACACCCTTCTTTGTTTCTTTTTTCTCTGCATTTGCATCATCTGCGGCCTGCGCATGAGCACCTGCCTCTGCTCCATTCTTTTTCTCGATCATGGAAATGCAGAACGCTGCAATTGCCAGACATACAACACCTGGGATCATAAATCCATACAGGTCTCCGGCTTCAACGCCTGCCACACTTGCAGCACGCATGGTCGGGCCGCCCCACGGGACTAGGTTCATAACACCATAAGCGCCGCACATTGCGCCAAGCAGCGCCTGCGGACGAATGCCCATACGTTTACAGATTGGAAGGAATGCCGGAACTACAATCAGGAATGTGGTTGCACCGGAACCATCCAAATGCGCTACAAACGTGGTCAGAACAATTTCGTTACCCCCTAGTGTTTTTTATTTTATCTCATCTGCTGTTATAAGGCAGAATCAATCAAATGAATATTCCTTTACTTCCCGTACCACATCCATAATGCTTCCATCTCTGGCTTCAATGATTCCAACCACTTTATCACCAAACTGTACCGGATCCGGTTCTCCTGTAATGGCATATGCCTGATCCCGAAGTTCCTCAATGCTACAGATTGGAAGTCCGCTGTCCTTCATGCACTCGATCAGGTCCTGTCTGCGCGGGTTGATGGCAATGCCGTAGTCAGTGATAACAACATCTACAGTCTCGCCCGGAGTGGTTACGGTGGTTACGTTGGTGCAGATTGCCGGGATTCTGCCCTGCAGAAGCGGTGCGATCACGATGGTGCACTTTGCGCCTGCTGCGGTATCCGGATGTCCGCCCTGCGCTCCGGTAATGATACCGTCAGAACCTACAACTACGTTACAGTTAAAGTTTACATCTACTTCCAGTGCTGCCAGGATTACGAAATCCAGCTTGTTGACATATGCGCCCTTATTGAACGGGTTTGCGTACTCGGATGCGCTGATCTCGATATGGCGGTCCGGATGCTTTTTGATGGACTCTACTGCGCCAAGATCAAAGTCCTGGGTATCTACCAGAACATCAACCAGGTCACGCTCCAGAAGATCTGCCATTGGTTTGGTCAGTCCGCCTACGCCAAAGCTCATGCGGATGCCGCGTTTCTCCATCTCATCTGCCAGGGAAATGGTGGATGCGATGGATGCGCCGCCTACACCAGTCTGATAGGAGAATCCATTCTTGAAATACGGGGTACGGATTACGAACTGGGTGCAGTAATCTGCCATTCTCAGTTTTCTCATATCGGTGGTTGGTTTTGCCGCGCCGGTTGCGATCTTAGCCGGGTTGCCGATCTCATCTACGACACAGACGAAATCTACCTGGGTCATGGAGATGCTTGCCGGGATGTTCGGGAACGGTACGAGACAGTCGGTAATTGCTACGACTCTGTCTGCGTACTGAGCGTCTACCATTGCGTAGGATAATACGCCGCAGTCGCTCTTTCCGCCGTTTGCTCTCATGTTGCCGTACTCATCGCAGGTCGGTGCGCCGATGAACGCGATGTCGATATGAACCTCACCGGACTCAACAGCTCTCACACGGCCGCCGTGGGAACACATCACTGCCAGGTTCTTTAACTTGCCTGCAGAGATTGCCTCACCAATCTTGCCGCGGACACCTGAAGAACGGATGCCGGTTACAGTACCATCCTCGATCATCGGAACGATCGGATCGTGTGCCTTACCAAGGGAGCTTGCGCAGATGGTGATATCTTTGATGCCCATCTTGTGGATTTCTTCCATAACCATGTTTACTACATAGTCACCCTCACGGAAGTGATGGTGGAAAGAAACGGTCATGCCATCTTTGATGCCGCATTTTACTAATGCGTCATGGATGTTTTCTACAAGTTTGCTTCTCTTCGGGTCCATCATAGCATGAGCCTTCGGAGCTGCCTTCTTGTACTCGTAATTATCGTAAGCGTAAGCGCCTTTGAACGCTTCCTTGCCGGTTGCCTTTAAGACCTCTTCCGGGATTTCTCTTCCTACTGCATTGATCATCTTATAAATCCCCCTCATATACGCCTGATGCTTTTGCCAGGGCAATTGTTCTCTTTGCTCCGTCGTAGAATGCGATATCGATCATCTTGCCATCTACGGTAAATACGCCGATACCCAGTGCCTTCTTCTCATCAATCTCTTTTACGACTTTCTCTGCGAAGATGATCTCTTTCTGGGTCGGGGTGAAGATTTTATGAACAACATCGATCTGACGCGGGTTAACGAGGGATTTACCATCAAAGCCCATCATCTTGATCATCTTTACTTCTTCCTCGAACACATCCATCGCGTCCAGGTTGGTAAATACGGTATCCCAGCACTGTACACCGGCTGCTCTTGCAGCGATGATCATCTGCTGTCTTGCGCCCTGCAGCTCTACACCGGTTCCGGTGATCACGGTCTGCAGATCCTTGGTGTAGTCACCGCCGGAAAGAGCGATACCGATCAGACGGTCAGAAGACTTACAAACCTCAAGGGCATTTAATACACCCTTACAGGACTCCAGTGCTGCCATTAACAGAGTAGAACCTTCCGGTCTGCCAAACTCTCTCTCGGCTGCCAGTACATGCTCTTCTACAGTATGTACGTCCTGTGCGGTCTCGGTCTTTGCGATACGGATGGTATCTGCTCCGCCTGCCACGCAGACACGGATATCTTCTTTCCAGTGCGGGGTGTCCAGTCCGTTAATGCGGACAACGCGCTCAACTCCGCGGTAATCAATCTCCTGCAGAGCATGATACAGGGAGTATCTTGCTGCATCTTTCTGGTTCTCTGCTACTGCATCCTCCAGATCCAGCATAATGGAATCCGGTTTGTAGATGTACGGATCCTTGATCAGGCCCGGTTTCTGGCAGTTTAAGAACATCATGGAACGTCTCAGTCTTTTTTTATTCGGATGGCTCATTATTTAATTACACCTCCCCATGGAAGATTCTCAGTGATATCGTTGGAACGGTATACTGCGCACTCTACACGTGCCTTTAAGGTACAGTCTAACGCACCCTTGTCCACTACGGTTACCTTTGCGTCTTTGACATCCAGACGGTTTAAGGTCTCCAGGACGGTTGCCTTGATCTGTTTTCCAAACTGGTGAATCACACTGCTCTCGATGGAAAGCTCTACGGTACCATTTCCCGGCTCTACGGTTACCTGGGCATCGCTGGACTCCAGGGTTCCTGCCATGGCAGCTTTCTTAATCTGCATAATGTCTTCCTCCTTATATAGACGGGAGCATATTTCTGCTCTCCAGATTTAATAGTTCTTCGATCGTCTCCGTCACTCTTCCCGGACAAACCACACTTAAAAACTCCTCGGCTTTCTTCATGGCCTGTTCCCGGCTCAGCGGTCTTGCCACGCTGCCGGACGGGTCTTTGACTTCCACTTCGTAAACCGTGCCATCCTGCATGGTGACCTTCACATGACAGCCCCAGTGTTTTGGATACTGCTCCGTAAAGCGGTCTGCCGGATGCACCGTGACTTTCTCCAGCAGGTTCTGAACAGCCGGATCAAATACCACTTCTGATTCAAACTGCTCCATACCGACGGTTCCGTAAAGGAAAGCGGCTGACACCGAATATGGCGTGGAGAATTTGGCATCCAGAATGGTTTTCGGATGCAGGCAGCCATCGCTTACGGCGCACTGCTTGTAGCCGACCAGGTACGTGTCAATCTCGATTGCCCGGATCTGCCGCGCCAGAATTTCTGCCTCCGGCTTATTCTGAATTTGCAGTCCCATGCGCCTTTCCATCTGCTCCCGGATCTCCAGGATCCCGTCAATGGCGCAGTGAGCGCTTCTGCAGCACGGATACGGCTTCATATCCATATTTAAGATTTCATAGACCTCACCCAGTCCCTGGCTCAGTTTTGACACATCACCACCATCGGACATGGCATATAAAAGTCCGCCATCCTTCGCGTCAAAGATATGCTCCGGTCCGGTCATGCCGGCTTTTGCCAGGAACGCCGCCTCGATGCCATCCGCCGCTGCTCTTGCCGGATGCAGGATCTTACAGTTGCTGCCGTCTCCGAGGAACGCCCAGACACCACTGGACTGGGTTCCGGCCATGCCGAGGGCAGATACGATCTGGTCCACACTCAGATCCAGAAGCTTTGCGCAGGCTGCCGCGCAGCCAAACACGCCGCAGGTTGCCGTGGCATGCCAGCCGCGGTTCCGATGAGCGGATACGCCAAAAGCCATGCCCACACGGTTGACGGTCTCATAACCGCAGACCACTGCCAGCAGAAAGTCTTTGCCGCTCTTTCCCAGATACTCCGCGCAGGACCAGGCCGCCGGGATCAGGCTGGCGCTTCCGTGGGTCTTGGAAGCGGTATGAACATCATCCAGTTCCAGGGTGTGGGCCAGCATGGCATTTAACATGGCAGCGGTTGCCAGCGGATACTTCCTGGTGCCACCCCAGACGGAGACATTCCCACATCCGCTCACTGCTCCCAGCGCTTCTTTTGCCGCTTCTACCAGCGGATCTTTCACCGCCCCGGCTGCCACACTGACCAGATCAAGCACGCGGAGCGCGGCAGTCTCCCGCACGCGCTCCGGTAACTGGTCCCATGTGATGTCATGAATGAATTCTGCTAATCTTCGCAAATCTGACATACACACTCCCCATTTCTATTCTGCTTTGTAAGAGTTGATCAGGCTGCCTGCCAGAAGGACCTTCTTCTCAGCCTCGCTCACGCCGTTTAACTCCAGTTCCATGGTGCGGGTGCTTCCGTCTTTTCCGATGATGGTTGCCTCGAACCGGGTTGCTCCCTCTTCTACAGCTTTGCGGATACCCGGCAGGTATACATACTCGCCAACCTCCAGGTTGATGTTGTCATCCGGGTAGGTGAATGGCAGCATACCCCAGTTTACGCAGTTGCTGCGGTAACGCTTGGTTGCGTACTCGATACAGATGTTTGCCAGGCCGCCCAGTACCTTCTGGCAGCTTGCGGCATACTCACGGGCAGAGCCATCGCCCGGACGTTTTGCGTATAATACAGAACCGATTCCGGTGGTCTTCATCAGTTCCTCCACCGGTGTGTCTACGCCAACTGCCTTCAGAACTTCATAAATCTCTGCGGTCTTTGCGGCGTCGCCTGCCACACGGGCTTTCTCGTAAACCTGTACCGCCTTTGCCTTGCCCACATACTCCGGGTCCTTGCGGATCAGGGTGAACTCGGAAATCTTGTATGGGTTGGAACGGTAGGATGCAGTCTCACCAGACGGGATCAGCTCATCGGTGGTGGTTACTTCATCGCGGATCACGCTTGCCACCTGAAGGAGCAGGTTGTCAGTCAGGGCAGACATCTGCGGCCAATCCTTGATGGACGGACCATAGACGATCTCGGTCTCCGGCTGTGCCTTGCCATAGCCGTTGTAAACGATGTTATCGTAAATGTTGCTGTTAAACTCGTAGGTCGGAACGGTAAACTCGACCGGACAGTCTTCTGCGGAGGTTAAGTAACCGCCATTGAACGCGGTTGCCGCGATGGACTTGGAATCCATCAGCGCTACGGACGCGATCTGTCCGTTTGCCGGGCTGGATCCCTCGCGGTTCGGGAAGTTTCTGGTGCTGTGGCGGATACAGAAATCGTTGTTGCCAGGAGCATCGGAAGCACCGAAGCACGGTCCGCAGAATGCGGTCTTCACACGGGCACCGTAGTTCATCAGGTCATTTAACACACCAATCTTGTTTAACTCATACATGATCGGCTGGGATGCCGGGTAGATGTTAAGCGGGAAGGTTCCAAGGCCGTGATTTAATTTCTTCGCAATCTGGTCTACGGCGTAGATGTTCTCAAAGGAACCTGCAGCACAGCCTGCAATCGCTGCCTGGTCTACTTTGATCTTTCCATTGTGGATCTTGGAGCGCAGGTCTAAGTGAATGTCTTTGTTGTTCTCGAAGACGCGCTCTGCTTCCTTCTCTACCATGCCCAGATATTTCTCCGGATCTGCGATGACATCTGCTAACGGATAAGCGTTGCTCGGATGGAACGGCAGCGCGATCATCGGAACGATGGTATCCAGGTTGATCTCCACGATGCCGTCATACAGAGCGGCGTCACCCTGCTGCATGCGCTTAAAGTCATCCAGACGTTTGTGAATCTCAAAGTACTCTTTTACCTTGTCATCGGTTGCCCATACGGAGGAAAGGCACGCGGACTCGGTGGTCATGGTATCAATGCCGTTACGGAAATCCATGGACATACTGCTGACACCAGGTCCGATGAACTCGAGGACTTTATTCTTTACAAAGTTGTTTTTAAATACCTTGCCGATGATGCTCAGAGCCACATCCATCGGTCCTACCCACGGCTTCGGAGCGCCGGTCATAAACACGCCGATGACCTCCGGGTAATCAATCTCATAATATTTGCCCAGCATGGCTTTTGCCAGCTCCGGACCGCCCTCACCGATGGATACGGAACCCTGGGTACCGTAACGGGTGTGGGAATCGGAAACGATGGACATGTCACCGGATTTTACGATCATCTCACGCATGTACTGGTGGATAACTGCCTCATGCGGCGGAACAAAGATACCGCCGGACTTCTTGCAGGCAGACTCTGCGTACTTATGTACATCGGTGTTGATGGTGCCGCCGACTGCGCACAGGCAGTTGTGGCAGTTGGTGAAGACGCACGGCATCGGGAACTCTTTCAGTCCGCTTGCGTATGCGGTCTGCAGAATACCGACATAGGTGTTGTCGTATACACCCATGGAATCAAATTTGATTTCCAGATGTTCCATGTTGTCGGAGTGGTTGTGCTTTTCCAGCACCTGATAGGTTAAAGTCTGTTTTCTTCCCTCTTCCGCGGAAAGCTTTGCGGCTTCCTCCGCAGTGGCGATATGATCATTATTGACAATGTAATGTTTGCCCTCGTGTAAGGTTACCATGTGAATATTCTCCTCTCATTTTCTCAATGAACTGCTCTCTCGTTCCAGGATTGCCAGACGCCCGCAGCCCCGGCAATCCCATGTTTTCAATCAGTCTCTGACGTAAACCCAACCATCCATGATTCGTCTGGCGGTACGGGTTACGCCGCCCTTGATGACGCGCTCGCCGTCCATCTTGACATCTACCTCAGTCACGCCGCTGGAGTGTCCGATCTTGATGATATCCTGATCCGGTGCCGGTTTTGCGATATCGTTTACGATGGTTCCCGGGATTCTTGCTGCTGCTCCGGTTCCGACTGCAACGGTCATCGGATATGCCTTGTGCAGGGATCCTACGGAGATAGCCCGGCAGCAGATATCCATAGCCTCTGCCTTGACCTCGTTCTTATCCATGTCAATGTAATCCTGCGGATCAGAGATGATGGATACCTTCGGTGCGGAAGTGGATTTGGTTCTTGCATCCTCCCATTTCTCTACGAAACCACATTTCAATGCTGCGATGCAGCGGATACGCTCAATGTGCTCCATGACATCCTTATTCTGGTTCAGTTCCACCAGCTCGGTTCCCTTGATGCCCAAGTCTTTCGCACGGATGAATACCATCGGATTGGAGCAGTCTAACACGGTTACTTCAATCTCGCCGTAACCCGGGACATCGAAGATATCTCTCTTGTTTCCGGTCGGGAACAGCTTGCCGGTCTTGGAACCTGCCGGATCCTCAAAGTACATATCGATGCGGGAACCGGTTCCCGGTACACCCTTGATGACCTCGTCACCGTGCACCATAGCGTGACCGTCCTCTACCCGGACATGTTCCTCAATGATCTTGTTGGTGTTGGTGTTCAGCACGCGCACAACCGTAATCGGCTCTACTGCCTTTACCAGTCCCTCATCAATGGCGAAGGGTCCGACTGCGGAAGAAATGTTGCCGCAGTTTGCGCTGCCATCCACGCGCGGGATTACGATGTCTACCTGTTTGAAAGTATAGTTAACATCCACATCCTCCCGGTCAGACGGGGAGATGATGGCAATCTTGCTGGTGGAAGAAACGGTTCCGCCCATGCCGTCGATCTGCTTCACATCCGGGGTTCCCATGACTTTCATGAAAATTTCATCCCAGAGGCTTCTGTCCTCCGGAAGGTCTTTCTCATGGAAGAATACTGCTTTGCTGGTGCCGCCGCGCATATACACGCAGGGATATTTTTTCATATACATAACTGACAACTCCTTTTCTGATTTCGTGCTTGTTTTTTGTTATCTTTACTATAATCCATCTGTTTCATAATGTAAAATGGTCTGTTTTTATCATTATCAATAACTATATGGAATGAATATTTTCGCTTGAAACCTAAAAACACGGGTTTCTGTCCATCTATTCGTCATGCTGTGGCGAAACCGGGATTACGAACTGATCCAGGTATAAAGATTACAGCTGCCAGAAGCAATGATTGCAAAAAGCCGTCCCTAAACCCTTGACCCTGGAACGGTTCCAGGGTTTACAATAGATAACAAAAACAAACAATCAAATCTGGAGGTTTTCAAAGATGAGAAAGAATCATAAGATAAAAGCTGCACTCTTTGCAGGACTTGCAGGAACCATGATGCTTGGAAGCTGCCTGACTGCCTATGCGGCCGGAGTAACCAAATCAAATGGAAAGCTTTACTACTATCAGGCAGACGGCTCTCTGGCTACCGGCCTGATCCATGACACAGCTTCTGATAAATATTACTATGCTCTCACCGACGGCAGCCTGGTAACCGGCTGGCTCCATCTGGATCAGGATTACTACTATATGAATGATGATGGTGCCCTGTGGACCGGCTGGAGAACCATCGCCGGTTCCCGCTACTATTTCTACCCGGAATCCGGCAAATGCGCGCTGAACGTAGCTATGCCGATCGGGGACAGTTGGTACTTATTCGGAAGCGATGGCAAGATGCAGACCGGTTTCCAGAACGTAAATGGCAGCACCTACTACTTTGACCCGTCCAACGGTGTCATGGTCGCAGGAACCACCCGCACCATAGGCGGCACTTCCTACACCTTCAATGCCAACGGAACCTGCACCACCCATGTGGATACTGCAAACTCCCACGTTTTCGGAGATGAGGCAGAGAATCAGAATAATAATACTGCAAACAACACCCAGGACACCTATACCGAAGGCGGTTCCCGCGTGGTAACCGCAGGATCCAGCAGATATTAATTTTCAACAGCAAAAAAGGAACATCAGTGGGTTTACCGTATTCCCAATGATGTTCCTTTTTGATTGTCTGTTTTTTGCACAGTGTGATATTCCACTTCTGTCATGCGCTTTCCTGGGTATCTGGAATCATCTCCTGCCCCGCTTCTTCCTTCATCTTCCGGATCAGCTTTTTCAGGCCAAACAGGTATTAAATCATGTGATTGTAAATGGTTAATTGTCGATTGTTGACAATCTGTGTCGAACAAATCAATGAAGTCTGTCTCATACTACCTGGTTTCCACACACACCAAAAGAGAGCCTGACCATTCTCCCCTCGGTCAGACTCTCTTTTTACATGCTTTTATTTATCTGCAAATACTCCCTATATTTCCAGATCCGGATGTGGTTGATAAAGCGCCCTTACGCTTCCACATCCTTCTTTAAAAATCCCATGATCACGCAGCCCACAACGGAACCGATCACAACAGCTGCCAGATACATGAGCGGATTGCCAATGGTCGGCAGAACAAACATACCGCCGTGGGGTGCACGCAGGGTACATCCGAATGCCATGGACAGGCCGCCTGCTACTGCCGCGCCAATCGCGCAGGACGGAATCACGCGGAGCGGATCCTGTGCTGCAAACGGGATGGCTCCTTCGGTAATGAAGGAAAGTCCCATCACATAGTTGACCAGTCCGGACTGACGCTCCTTCTCGGTGAATTTCTTCTTAAAGAAGGTAGTGCACAGCGCAATGGCAATCGGCGGAACCATACCGCCTGCCATAACAGACGCCATCACCTCAAAGTTGCCCTCTGCCAGCTGCGCGGTACCGAATACATAAGCTGCCTTGTTGAAGGGACCGCCCATATCGATGGACATCATACCGCCCAGTACCATGCCCAGCATGATGCGGCTGGTGCCGCCCATGCCGTTTAAGAAGGCGCTTAACGCATTGTTGATCATGCCCATGTACGGGTTGATGAAGGTGGTTACCACGGCTGCCAGGAAAATACCGATGACCGGATACAGAAGCACCGGCTTGATGCCCTCCAGAGACTTCGGCAGCTTCGAGAACAGCTTTCTTAAACCAAGCACCAGATAACCGCCTGCAAAGCCTGCAAACAGCGCGCCCAGGAATCCGGCGTTCACATCACCGCCTGCCGGGTTTGCGAAGGTGCAGCCCATCTTCGCCACCAGACCGGCTACGAGGCCCACCGCAAGACCCGGACGGTCCGCAATGCTCATGGCAATAAAACCGGCCAGAATCGGAAGCATCATGCCAAAGGCCTGCTCACCAATGGTTTTTAAATACGCCGCCAGCGGAGTATTCTTACCAAAGTTGGACGGATCAATGGAATAATCATCCAGAAGAAATGCCAGCGCGATCAGGATACCGCCGCCGATGACAAACGGAAGCACGTGGGATACACCGTTCATCAGATGCTTGTAAATAGTACGTCCGACACTGTCTTTTCCCCCCTCGGAAGAAGCGCCTCCCTCTGCGCCCTCTTCCTGATGATGGTAGACCGGGACATTTCCGCTCACTGCGCGGTTTAACAGTTCTTCTGCCTTGTGGATGCCGTCAGCCACCGGAACCTGAATCACCGGTTTGCCGTTAAAGCGGGCCATGCCGACATTCTTGTCCGCTGCCACGATGATGGCCTCTGCCGCTTCGATTTCTTCTTTCGTCAGCACATTCTGGGCGCCGCCGGATCCGTCGGTCTCAACCTTGCAGGAGATGCCAAGCTTCTTTGCCATATTTTCCAGGCTCTCCGCTGCCATGTAGGTATGGGCAATGCCGGTGGGACAGGCGGTAACCGCCAGAACGCGGTAACCGGATTTCGCACCATCAGCCGTTTCCCCCTGACTGGCTGCGGCCGTTTTCGCTTCGTCATCTTTTTCTTCTGTCTCTGTGTCTTTACCAGAAGCTTCAGTCTTTGCTTCGCCCGCCTCTTTCTCCTCCGCTCCAAACCTTGCAGTCTCCGCGTCATCAATTACTTTCAAAAACGCTTCCTTGGACTCTGCCTTCAGCAGTCCTTCCATGAACTCCGGATTCATAAGCAGGGTGGACAGTCTGGAAAGCGCCTCCAGATGGACATCCGCTCCCTCTGCCGGCGCCGCGATCATAAACAGGATATTAGCCAGGGAACCGTCAAAAGCCTCATAATCCACGCCCTCCGGCACCACCATAGCCGCCAGACCCGGCTCCTTTACTGCCTCTACCTTGGCATGGGGAATCGCGATTCCGCCGCCGATCCCGGTGCTTCCAAGAGCCTCCCGCGCCAGAATTCCTTCCTTATAACCAGCTTTGTCCTTCAGGCGTCCGCCTGCATCCATGAGATCTACCAGCTTATCAATGGCTTCTTCCTTTGTGGATACGGACACATTCAGTCCAATGCTTTCCTGTTTCAGCAGTTCTGTAATACGCATCGTTTCATCCCCCTATTTTTCATTCAGCTGCGCGAACAGTTCCATAATCTTCTCCCTGCTGCCGATTCCGTAAGAAAAGGCAGTTGCTCCTCCGCTGGCCGTGCCAAGCTTCAAAGCATAACCATAGTCTCCCGTTTTTAGATATCCGGCCAGGAATCCGGCTACCATGGAATCTCCCGCTCCCACGGAATTGATGACGGTTCCGCGGCAGACACCTTCTTTGTAAATCTCCCCGTTTTCTGTCAGAAGAAGGGCTCCGTCACCCGCCATGGATACCAGAACATTGCGCGCTCCCCGCGCCTGCAGTTCTTTTGCCGCCTCCAGAAGTTCTTCCTTTGTAGTGAGCGTCCGGTCAAGCATGGCCTCCAGCTCGTGGTTGTTCGGCTTGATCAGAAACGGATGCAGCGGAAGCACTTCCATAAGAAGGTGTTTCTCCGCATCCACCACAATCTGAATCCCCCGGCCGGAAAGCCGCTCCATGATTTCCCGGTAAATTCCGCTGCCGATGCTGGACGGAATACTTCCGGAAAGTACCAGAACATCTCCTGCTTTCAATTCATCAAGCTGCTCAAACAGCAGAGCCGCATTCTTTTCGGTGATGCGCGGCCCCATGCCGTTGATCTCGGTTTCCTCATCCGATTTCATCTTAACGTTAATGCGGGACATTCCCTCTTTTACACGAATGAAATCGGAATGAAAACCGGCTTTCTGACAGCACCGTACGATCTCTTCTCCAGTGAATCCGGCCACAAAACCAAGAGCTGTACTCTCGTAGCCAAGATTTGCCAGCAGTGTTGAGACGTTGATTCCCTTTCCCCCACAGACCATGGTCTCTTCCTTTGTACGGTTGATCTTGCCCGGCACAAAATGATCCACAGCGATCACATAGTCCAGAGCCGGATTAAAGGTTACTGTGTAAATCATATGTCATCTCTCCTCAGTTTTAAGAAATTTTATTTCTTATCGTTGAATCCATCATAATATGATTTTAGTTTTTCGTCAATAGTGTTTTATGTGAAATTTCTTTTCATGATAATTTTCAGCATTTAACACAAAAAGATGGCCTCCCCATACAGGAATACCACCTTTCTTTTGTACAAAATACCTATGTTATTCTTTCCGTTTTTCCACCTGCTTATCCGCAGAAATGGCTTTTTCATGACGGCGCACATGACTGACCGCATCCGGCATGCCTGCCATCAGAAGCAGATACAGCATTTCCATGACTGCGGTAGCCGCAACCCGGGAAAACCAGAACTCCTCGGTAAAGAGCTTTTCCCGGGTTGCCGTGATGATCCGGTAGTCTGCCATCTGGGCTAACGGCGACTCCGGGTTGTTGGTGATCAGAATCACTGTGGCACCATTCTCCTTTGCACCTTCCGCAAGGATCTGCAGGCGGCTGGAGGTACCGGAGTTGGAAATCATGAGCACCACATCTTCCGGACCAAGATTGAATGCATGGGCTGTCTGCGCTTCCCAGATGGTTTCCGCCACTGCCGTGATTCCCAACTGGCTGAACTTGAACGCGCCGTCCAGCGCCACCGGCAGCGTATTTCCCACCGCCGCCAGCTGCACGATCCGCGCATGCTCCAGCTTTTGCAAAATGGCTTCCAGATTGTCCGTATCCATCATCCGCACCGTTTCTGTCAGCTCCGCGATCTTGTTTGCCAGAATATTCTTTAAGGACTGGGCCAGATCATGGCGGTCAATCTCGTTGGTGACCTCCTGCTCCTGGTGTTCTTCCTCCAGAAGCTCCCTGGTCAGCGCCATTTTCAGGTCCTGAAACCCCTTAAATCCGCACCGGCGGCAGAACCGGGACACCGTGGCATCACTGGTCTGGCTGGCTTTTGCCAGCTCTCCCACCGTCATACCGGCGGCCGCTGCCTTATGCTCTATCAGAAAATCCGCAATCTTCTTTTCTGCCTCAAAAAAACTGTCGTAGGCCGAACAAATTACGGAGGTTGCGTTTCGTGCTTCACTCATTCCATCCACTTCCAATTTCATGTAAATTTGTTTCCTGGCCATACTATAACACACTTTCACAAAAAAGAAAACCTGCCGCGGTTTACGCAATGCGTGAACCGCAACAGGTTTTCCTAAGAAGGGATATGAAAACGAAAAATTCGAATTATTTGATCTTGTCGATGGTCTCTAACAGGTAATCAGTGAACTCTGCTGCGCTTGCGCCGTCTACATCAGTGGTAACAACTTTCTTGCGCTCGGTAATGGTGCAGATGTCCAGAGCTTTCTCCAGAATCTCCTTGCGGTCAGCGTAACCGATGTGAGCCATCAGCATGCCAGCTGCACGGATCAGAGAACACGGATCTGCGTAATCGCCTCTGCCATGATTGATCAGGAACGGTGCGGTTCCGTGAATAGCCTCAAACATCGCGTACTTGTTGCCCAGGTTAGAGGAAGAAGCGGTTCCCAGACCACCCTGATGCTCAGCAGCAACATCTGTTACGATGTCACCGTACAGGTTCGGCAGTACTACAACCTCGATGCCCTTGTTGAACTCCGGATCCAGCATCTTTGCGCACATTGCGTCAACCAGACGCTCCTGGATCTCGATCTCCGGATATTCCTCACCGACTTTGCGGACAGCCTTGATGAAGTTGCCGTCAGCCAGTTTTACGATGTTTGCCTTGGTTACGATGGTCACGTTCTTCTTGCCATTCTTTCTTGCGAACTCGAAAGCGGCTCTTGCGATACGCTCACTGCCCTGTTTGGTCTGTACCTTGAAGTCAACAGCCAGATCCTCGTCTACCTGGATACCCTTGTTGCCCCAGATGTACTCGCCCTCGATGTTCTCACGGAAGAAGGTCCAGTCAATGTTCTTCTCCGGAATCTTGATCGGACGGACAGCTGCGAACAGCTCCAGGCCACGGCGCAGCAGGCTGTTTGCAGATACCAGGTTCGGCCACGGCTCACCGGCACGCGGGGTAACCATCGGTCCTTTGATGAGGACATTGCATTTCTTGATTTCTTCAAATACATCGTCCGGAAGGCTCTGTAATTTTGCGGCACGGTTTTCAATGGTCATGCCCTCGATCTCACGGATCTCAACACGGCCGCTTGCGATCTCCGGTGCCAGCAGGTCGTTTAATACACGAAGTGCCTGTTTCATAATGATCGGGCCAATACCATCACCCGGAAGTACGCCGATGACGATCTTCTCCAGCTTGTCAAAATCGGTTACCTCGTTGTCTGCTTTCATGCGCTCGATGCGCTCAAACTCAGACTGAATCAGTTCGCCGAACTTTTCCTGTGCAACTTTTACATTCTCTACGCTCTTCTCCATGATTTTCCCTCCATGTGTGTTGGTCGTTCTTTGTTATGGCCTTATCTTAACACAGGGTTTCACATAGGTAAAATACATAAATCCGCATATCTCATATAGGAATTTTGCATGATGTGTGGTACACTAACATACAAAGAAAACCATCACAGGCCATGAACGGCTGCCGCAAATCAGGACAGCCGCTCTATCCTGAAACAAATGGAGGTTCCCACAAATGACACAGAACGAACTTCTTTATATCTTAACCATAGCCGAACACGGAAACATCACCAGGGCCGCCCAGGAGCTCTTCATCTCCCAGCCTTCCTTGAGTGAATCCTTAAATAAAGTTGAACAGGAATTTGGCACCACGATCTTTGACCGCACCCAGGATGGTCTGGTTCCCACCGCCTTCGGCCTGCGCTACCTGGATACCGCCAGAAAGATCCTGGATCGTTTTAAGCGCCTGGAGACAGAGCTGGATGAGTACCGCCAGATGCGCCGCGGAAAGCTCACCTTCGGTATCCCCATGAATCTGGGCACCTACCTGCTGCCCAAAATCCTGCCCGCCTTTCAGGAGCTCTACCCCGACATCACCGTGCAGTTTAAAGAAAACAACTCCTCGGAACTGGACAAGCTCATGCTGTCTGGCAAGCTGGACTTTTCCGTCATGCACTATGAGACACCCAACGAGGCGATCCACTATGAGCTTCTGGCGGAGGATGACTTCTATCTGGTCATGCCCCTCGCCCTGGCACGGACATACAGCTTCCCGGAATACCGTCCCTTAAGCATCTACGACTTAAAAGCACTGGAAAAAGAACCTTTTCTCATGGTGGCTAACAGACAGAAGCTGCGTCAAGTAGCAGACTCCATTCTGGCCCAGCTTTCCATCAAACCAAACATCCGCTACACCACCAAAAACATGGAGACCGCCAAGCGCCTGGCCGCCGCCGGCATGGGCATCACCTTCCTGCCCCACTCCTACTTAAACCTCTTTTCCGGCGTGGAAAACCTGGCCTGCTACCCCCTGGATCCTGCCCTGCAGGCATCCTGGAAGCTGGTCATCGGCTACCCCGACAGCCGCCTGCTCTCCCTGTGCGCCAAAGAATTTATCTCCTTCCTGAAACAGAAAATGCAGCCTGACGAAGCTTAACGCTTCGCCGGTTGCATTTTTGCTTTTTTGCGCAAACTCAGCTTTCCGCTGACTGTTTCAGCTCATCATACATTGTAAGAATCTCATCCGCCGCCTGCAGGTAGACCTCGCCCTCCGGCGTCGGCCTGAGTCCCTCCGGGGTCCGCTTAAACAGAATGATGTCCATATCTTCCTCCACCCGGTGCACGGCCCGGCTTAAGGACGAGGGATTTTTCTGAAGCAGCACAGCCGCTTTCTGGACACTTCCCGCCTCCGCAATGCATTTCATATACCGCAGTTCTTTCTCGTTCATACTGCTCTCCTGAAGTGATTAGTTATCGGATCTGGAAAAAGCATTCTTCATCTGGCTGCTCAGTTCAAACAGCACCTTATCCAGGGTATCTGCCGTCTTTTTCTTTAACATATCCGCGATCTCCCGGTTTGCGTCCTCCCGCAGAATGCGGCGCTCCTCCGGATCTTTCGCATCTTCCATCAGCGCGTCATACTTATGCAGGATCGCATAGGCATCCGACTGGACTGCCAGCTGGTAACGCTCCACATGGACAATGGATTTTCCGTAGGAGGCATCGGTCATGGCTGCAATCAGACGGCTGTTCCAGTAGAAGTTATCGGTGGAAACCTCTTTTGTAGTGTTGGCCAGATACTCCGGTGTCTCAGAAATCCGCGCGTAGAACGGTACCAGCACATTAAAGGCGTTGGAGGCAAAGGCCAGCCACTGGATCACGGCTGCATCCTCCGGCTGGTCCGGGCGCATCTGGATAACTGCCACAAAATCATTCCGGTTGATGCCGACTGCCCGGTATTTGCCCCGCTCAGAAAGATCACCACGACTGGTATACGGATCATACGGAGTTCCCTGATAATGGGTAGAAAGCACGTACTTCACATCTTCCACCGTCAGCTTCTTCTCCGGCACCAGACTCCACGGGATATCATCGGATTCCGGGCCATAGTCCGCGTCCACGCCATCCCAGGCAAAGGTGTGCGGATTTAAGCAGCGCTCGATATACCAGGCCCGGGGCGTATTGTATACATGGTCAGAATCCGTATGGCTTCCGAAAGCATCCCGCGGACAGAACACACCATCTTTATCCAGACGCAGGTCCAGATGGTTCTTCTCGATAAACTCTCTTAAATCCGCGGAGCAGATGTGCTCCTTCTGTTCGCCAAAGGCATCCTCCAGATCAAACTCATCCATACCGAACTGGTTCGGCATCACCACATACCGGTCATCCGGAACTTTCTTCGCGATCCAGTGGTGTCCGCCAATGGTCTCCAGCCACCAGATTTCATCTGCGTCCTGAAACGCGATTCCGTTCTTCTCATAAGTTCCGTAGGTCTCCAGAAGGCTTCCCAGGCGCAGGACACCCTCTCTTGCGCTGTTTATGTACGGAAGTACCAGATACACAATGTCCTCCTCGCCAATGCCGCCCGGCATCTCTTCTTTTCCGTCCTCAGCCGGCTGGTATTCCACAAGCGGATCTGCGCCCAGTACCCGCGGATTGGAAGTGATGGTCTCGGTGGCAGTCATCGCCACATTCTTTTCGTTCACGCCGCTGGCTGCCCAGATACCTTTCCCGGCTACCGCGTTCGGCACCGCTGTAAACTGGTATGGATGCTCCGGAAGCTCCACCTCCACATGAGACAATACGGAACGGTAAGTCTGCTTCTGGTCCTCCGGGTGGATCACCACAAATTTTTTCGGGGTAAAATGACCAGACCCGGAATCATCATTCCGGGCGATCATGGTAGAACCGTCATAAGATGCATGTTTTCCTACAAGAATCGTTGTACAAGCCATGTTTGTATCCTCCTGATGTCACATTTTGCTGCTGTTCCTCTTTTGTGTAAACAGCAGCAGGATTTTCTATGTAACATCTTACCTCAGGATACCGGAAAAAACAATCCGGAAATCCAGAAAACCATGCCGGCCCCGGCTACACGCACTGCCCCCTCTTTACCGGATCAGGTCCCTCCGGCTGATATAGTGGGTATGTAAGAGCTCATGGGATTTTTCACTCAGCGGCTCTCCCAGAAATTCTTTGTAGATCTGCTGTACATACGGGTTCTCATGGGATTTGCGGATTGGGAGATTGCGGTCTTCCTGGTAGATGGCATCACGTCTTGCGGCAAGTTTCTTCCAGGTGGTCGGCGCGTTTCCGCCGCCTCCGATGCAGCCGCCCGGGCAGCTCATCACCTCAATAAAGTGGTAATCTGCCTTGCCTTCCCGCACCAGCTCCAGAACTTTCTTTGCGTTGGCCAGTCCGTGGACAATGGCTACTTTCACGGTCAGGTCACCGATCTGTAAAGATGCCTCGCGGATGCCCTCAAAACCGCGCACTGCCGTAAATTCCAGGCGTTCCTCCAGGGAATTGCCAGTCACCACCTCGTACACAGTACGCAGGGCTGCCTCCATCACGCCGCCGGTAATGCCGAAGATCTGGGCCGCGCCGCTTCCAAGTCCAAAGGGCACATCAAACTCCGCGTCCTCCAGGTTGTCAAAATCAATGCCTGCGGTGCGGATCATCTTCGCCAGCTCCATTACCGTGATGACAATATCCACGTCATCCTTCATCTCCGGGCGCTTGCACTCAAATTTCTTTGCGGTACACGGCATCACGGACACGCTGCAGATATCCTCACGTTTCAGACCCTCTTTCTCCGCAAAATACTTAATTATAAGAAGAACGAGAAGAAGAACGATGCAATGATCAGCACAATACCACCGCCCACACGGCTGGAAAGCTGTGCGTAGCTGATGAGTTCCAGTCTCTGTGCTGCGCCAAGTACGGCAATGTCGCCTGCGCCGCCGCGGTTTGCCATGCAAAGTCCGGCAGTAACCGCTGCGTCGATCGGATAGAAGCCTACCAGCTTACCGACAAGTCCGCTGCCCAGGATTGCGCCCGCTACGATCACGGCTGCAATGATCAGGTTTGCCGGGCTGCATGCGGAAACCAGCTCACCCAGGTCAAAGTCAAATCCAAGGCCAACCATGGTCATGAGTGCTACAACGGATACCATAAAGGACTGCATATTTCTGGCTGCCACACGGATATTGGCCGGAACAATGCCCAGCGCTGCCAGAACAACAACGAAGATGATGCTGTAGGCAAAGGTATGGATCTGTGCGCCAAATACGGTCGGGAGCAGTACCTTGCTGAACAGACGTCCAACTGCGTAGACAGCGCCCATTAACAGCAGCGTACCGCTATAATCGGTTAAAGAAACCTTGATTTCCACATCTTCCTTGATCAGCTTGCTGTCCACCGGCATGATGTTGGTGCCGTCACCGGTCAGGGACGGTACTTTCTTGCCGAGACGGTTTAACAGCGCGCCTGCCAGAATACAGAACAGATTTGCGATGGTCAGGATGATGATTGCGAAGGAATAATAGTTTGCAGCCGGCTCCCCACTGATCTGCTCATAGATCTGGGAAAGCGGGACTGCGCCTGCGCCGTTGCCGCCGCCCATGATCGGAAGCACATATTTGATGATCATATCGATCGGCTGTACGCCAAAGATAAACCCTGCAGCCACGCCAAACAGCGCTGCGCCAAAGAGGCCGCCAAGAATAGCCGGTACATAACCTGCAAAGCTGCGAAGCAGTACCTTGCGGTCAAGAGAAAGAATGGAACCCATGATCAGCGCGATGATGAACACGCTTAAGATGTTGACATCACCCTGTACCATGGTGTCCACCAGCTCCAGATATCCTTCCGGAATCATGTTAAACTGCTTCAGTAACGCGCATCCGAAGAATACCATTAAGAGGCCGCCGCCAATGTAGGTATTCCAGATCGGCAGGATCTTGCCGAATTTGTAGAGCGCGATGGAAAATGCCATAACAAACGCGATGAACGCAATTGCATCATAACCCAGGGTGTCCGTGTAAGCCACCGCCAGCACTGCAAACGTACACAGCAGGTAGAGCCACCACGGAAGGCCGCCCAGAACCTTTAACTCCTGCAAAAAGCTTTTTTTCTTTTCCTCACCCATATTTTTTCTCCTTTTTATTTTGTGTGCGCTCCCGAAATATCTGCGATTCCGGGAACACACTTTATTTCAATACTCATTCCCCGTTTGCCGCTGTTTCTTTCTGCGGCATGTTTTTCCCGTCCCGGCAGATGCCTGAGCATATTTCTGACTTACTCTTTGCCGAGCTGCTTTTTCAAATACCGAAGCTGTCCGCCGCAGGAGATAACTTCCAGCTCACTGTCGGAAAGTTCCAGTCTTGCCTTGAAGGAAACACCCTTCGTGTTATCGCGGATTTCCACTTCCTTGGTCTGCATCTGCTCTAACAGTCCGTTGATCTCCAGCTCATCGCCCTGCTCGATCTTGTCGTAATCTGCCGGATCCTCAAAGATCATCGGGATGATGCCGTGGTTGATCAGGTTGCCCTTATGGATGCGGGCAATGCTCTTTGCGATAACAGCGCGAACGCCTAAGTACATCGGGTTGATGGCTGCGTGCTCACGGGAAGATCCCTGGCCGTAGTTCTCGCCGCCGATGATAATGCTCTGCCCCATCTCCTTCGCTCTGGCCGCGAACTCCGGATCATACCGGTGATAGCAGTACTGGCTCATGAGCGGAATGTTGGAACGCATGCTGGAGAACTCTGCGCTGGCCGGGGTGATGTCATCCGTGGTGATGTTATCCACCGTCTTTAAGCTGACCGGAACGCACAGATGCTCGGTCGGCTGCTCCGGGATCGGAAGGAACTTGATGTTCGGTCCCTTTACCACCTCAACCTGCTTTGCCTCTTCCTCCGGGAGCGGCTTGATGATCATGGAATCATCCACCGGGTAAACATCCGGCTCGTGAATCTCTGCCAGTTTTGCCACATCCGCACCCAGGATATCCTCTGCAGTTGCGAAGGTTCCAAGAATTGCGGTTGCAGCGGCGCTCTCCGGGCTCACCAGATAGATCTCGGCAGTCGGGTTGCCGGCACGTCCCTTGAAGTTCCGGTTGGAAGTGCGGACTGCAACGCCCTTGGTTGCCGGAGACTGGCCGATGGCGCAGCACGGACCACAGGCAATTTCCAGAACGCGCACGCCTGCATCGATCAGCATCTCCATGTATCCGTCGCGCAGCAGCTGCTTGTACACCTGTTTGGAAGATACTGCACAGGTACAGCTGACATCCTCATTTACATGTCTGCCCTGCAGCACCAGAGCCACCTTCGCGATATCGGAGTAGCTTGCGTTGGTACAGCTTCCGATGAAGACCTGCTGAACCTTTTTCTTCTCTGCGTCCTTTAACGGCATCACGTTGTCCGGCTGGTGCGGGCAGGCAATCAGCGGATTTAACTCATCCAGGTTAATCTCCATCTCACCATCGTACTCCGCATCCTCGTCCGGAAGCATTTCCACGTACTGGTCTTCCCGGCCCTGGGCTCTCATGAAGCGGCGGACCTGCTCATCTCCCGGGAAAATGGAAGTGGTAGCGCCCATCTCCGCGCCCATGTTGGTGATGGTGGCACGCTCGGAAACCTCCAGGCCTGCAGCGCCAGGTCCTACATACTCAAAGACCTTTCCAAGACCGCCCTTGATGCCGACTCTGCGCAGCATCTCCAGGATGATTTCCTTGGCGTTGCAGCCCGGTTTTAAGTGGCCTTTTAAGTTTACTTTGATGATCTGCGGCATTTTCAGTCGCATCGGAACACCGGTCATGGCAGTTGCCACATCCATGCCGCCTACGCCGATACACAGCATGCCGATGGAGCCGCCGTGAGGGGTATGGCTGTCGCCGCCCATACTCAGCTTGCCCGGAACACCAAAGCGCGCTACGTGAACCGCATGGCAGATACCGTTGCCCGGTCTGGAAACATGTACGCCATAGCGTTTTGCCACAGACTGCAGGTAAATGTGGTCATCCGGAGTTTTGTTATCCAGATACAGCAGGTTGTGGTCTAAGTAGCTGACGCTGGTTTCTACCTGAGTCCGGTCCAGGCCAATGGCCTCGAATGCCAGATAAGTCATAACTGCATTGATGTCATGAGTCAGTGTCTGGTCCACCTTCACATAGATCTCATCGCCCGGATTCATAGCGGACGGCTTTGCAAGATGGCTTTCCAGAATTTTTCTTGTCAGATTCTTTCCCATAAAAAAAGTACCCTCCTTAAATGATTCTCAACTAACTGAGTTCATTATAAGAGAGTACTCCTTATAAGTAAAATTTCATTTTACGAATGAGTCCCATAACCTTTTCTTATGGGCCTGCATGGTCTCTTTCGCGATGTCTAAAAGCGCCTGTTCCACCTCACCAATGTAACAGCCCTCCCGGTACAGCGCCATCAGCGGCCACTGCACCGGATTGTCGGAAAGATGATAGGCCTCCGCCTCCATGCCACCCTCCATCAGCTCCAGCGTGATCTCCGGAATCACTGCCACGCCAAGACCCTGGGCCGCCAGACGGTAGGACAGCATGTTGCTGTGGGATTCAAAGAAAATATCCGGCTTCATCTCCGCATTTTTGTACAGCACGTCCACACTGGCCCGCAATGCATGTCCTTTTTTCAGGGTGATGAGGGGCAGCTTTGATGTTTCCCGCCAGTCGATGATCTTCTTCTCCCGGTCCAGGAAACAGTCCTCTGAAAGATAACCCTTCGCTGCCACCAGGATCAGCTCCTCCTCCACAATCTTCACCTGTACCACATCTTTAATAGGGTTCCAATACGGAAGGAACACAAAATCCACATTGCCCGCCTTCAGATCTGCGATCAGATGATTGCCCGGGCCGGTGGATACCTCCACATCAATCCCCGGATAGCGCGCCTTTAAGGGCGCCAGAAGCAGCGGAAGCATATAGATGATGCGCTCGCTGGGAAACCCGATCCGCAGACGTCCGGTCATATTGTGGGTAATATCCCTCAGTTCCCGGTTCATATCTTCCATCTGCCTCAAAATGACCTTGGCCCGCTTTAAATACTGCTCGCCCGCATAGGTCAACTTCAGAGGCGTGGCCGACCGGTCAAACAGCTTCACGCCCAGATCCTCTTCCACCTTGCTGATGTAATTGCTTAAAGCCGGCTGGCTGATGAAAAGCTTTGCCGCCGCTTTTGTAAAGCTCCCGCATTCCGCCACCTGATTAACGTATGTAAACTGCCGCAGTTCCATGGAAATCCTCCATTTTTTTCAATGTTTCTTGTCTTTCTGTTGTCATTGTACCCGTTGTCCGCGGTCCTGTCATGTGTTTTTCGCCATCTTCCGCTAAATTTTTCCATGAATCTTCCCTCACGCTGTCTTTTTCGCAACACAAAACGGAGCCATCTTCTCAGACAGCTCCGTTTCGTTCTTACACTTACATAAGGAGTTTTATATAGTCGCAGATAAGCCGTAAAACGGTGGGAATCTTATCTGTTTCTATTGAAGTTGATGAGGCAGCCAGCCTTTACGATCTTGCGCTCGTTCTCAGTCATCGGCTGAATGTAGAGATGAATCTCTTCTGCCTTGCCGTTCTTGATGACGTATGCCGGGATGTCGGTTAAATCACCCTCTAATGCGGTGCGTGCATTCGGAACGTAGATGTAATCGTCAACCTCGAACATGGTCGGCTCGCCCTTTAAGTGGAACGGAAGCATACCCCAGTTCATGCAGTTGGAACGATAACGCTTGGTTGCGTATTCCTGGGTGATGTTTGCAAGAGCGCCCAGTACTCTCTGACAGGAAGCAGCCTGCTCACGGGCAGAACCATCGCCCGGCTTATTTGCATAGATGGTGGAACCAATCTCAACATCCTCAGCCTTAACAGCTTCCTGACCCGGAATGGTGTTAACCACTTTCATAACCTCTGCGATCTCAGCGTTTACATTGCCTGCAAGACGCTCCTTCTCCATAGCCTGAACTGCTTTCGCACGGCCTACATACTCCGGATCACGTCTGGACAGGGTGAACTCAGCCAGTCCTAACGGGTTGGAACGGTAGGAAGAAGTCTCGCCGGACGGAATCAGCTCGTCGGTGGTGGTTACTTCGTCCAGAATCTTGGAGGAAACCTTTAAGAGAATGTTCTCGGAAAGTGCCTCCATCTCCGGCCAGTCTTTGATGTTCGGACCAAAGCGCAGTTCGGAATCCAGCTCAGCCTTGTCATAACCATTGTAAACACGAGCCTGATATGCACGGTCATCGTAGTTGTACTCCGGTACATCGCCCCAGCAGTCCATGGTCTCTGCGGAAGTCAGCTTACCGCCGTTTGCTGCGGTTGCTGCGATGGAACGTGCATCCATAAGGGCAACTGCGGACATCTGTCCATTACCCGGCTTGGAGCCTTCGCGGTTCGGGAAGTTTCTGGTGGTGTGACGGATGGAAAGTGCGTTGTTGGCCGGGGTATCACCTGCGCCGAAGCACGGTCCGCAGAAAGCGGAACGGATGATAGCGCCTGCATCCATCAGGTCTGCTAACAGGCCCTTGCGGTCCAGATCGGTGTATACCGGCTGGGAGGAAGGATATACAGACAGGTAGAACTCGCCATCGCCGATATTCTTGCCCTTTAATGCGTGTGCAGCTTCTACAACGTTGGTGTAGTTACCGCCTGCGCAGCCTGCGATGATACCCTGCTGTACCTGAAGTTTACCATCTTTGGTAATTTTGTCAAGTAAGGTAAAGTGTGCTCTGCCCTCTGCAACCTGGTCTGCTGCCTTCTCGGTCTCACGCAGGATGTCTTCCAGATTCTCGTACAGATAATCAATCTCATAAGCGTTGGACGGATGGAACGGCAGCGCGATCATCGGTTTGATGGTGCTTAAGTCGATTTCTACGCAGCCATCGTAGTAAGCAACTGCCTCCGGATTCAGTTCCTTGAACTCATCACCGCGGTGATGCTTCTCCAGGAATGCCTTGGTGTCTGCATCGGTTCTCCAGATGGAGGACAGGCAGGTGGTCTCGGTGGTCATAACGTCCACGCCGTTACGATAGTCAGTGGTCATGGAGGAAACGCCAGGTCCAACGAACTCCATTACTTTATTCTTAACATAGCCATTCTTATATACTGCTGCGCAGATTGCCAGCGCAATATCGTGCGGTCCAACGAACGGAGCCGGTTTTCCGGTTAAGTAAATTGCGATAACGCCCGGATAAGCCACATCGTAGGTCTGCTTTAACAGCTGCTTGGACAGCTCGCCGCCGCCCTCACCGATTGCCATGGTACCCAGAGCACCATAACGGGTGTGGGAGTCAGAACCCAGAATCATCTTGCCGCCGCCTGCAAAGCACTCACGCATGTACTGGTGACATACTGCAATGTGCTGCGGAACGAAAAGGCCGCCGTACTTCTTTGCCGCGGAAAGGCCAAAGTAATGGTCATCATCGTTGATGGTACCGCCAACTGCGCATAAAGAGTTGTGGCAGCAGGTCAGCACGTAAGGAAGCGGGAACTTCTCCATTCCTGATGCCCGGGCAGTCTGGATGATACCAACAAAGGTGATATCATGGGAAACCATGGCATCAAATTTAATCTGAAGCTTGTCCATGTTGTCGGACTGGTTGTGGGCCTTCATGATACCGTAAGCAATGGTACCTTTTTTAGCCTCCTCTTTTGCAACCGCTTTTCCGGTCAGCTGCTCAACTTTTGCAGCTTCTGCCTCCGGAACCAGGGTCTCACCGTTAACGAGATAAACGCCGCCATCGTGTAACTTTACCATACGAACTCTCCTCCTGTAAATGTGTGGTTTATTGTATCAAACTTCTTTTCTATCCATTTCGATTAGTCTCAGGTTTGATTTCCTTTGATGGCTTTATTATGCACCATTTCTCAGTATTTGTAAAATACTATATGTAATATAAAAGCTATAGGCTTTTCCTATAGCTTTGTTTGGCCTGACTGATTTCTATTGTCCGGATGTCTGACCCATGTCTCTGGCCCAGCATTCCAGCTCCAGTCTGCCTAATGTTTCCCCTCCAGCCAGTGCTTCAGGTCCCGCATTTTCATGAGCGCATCACGCCTTCCGATATCGTACACCTGCTGCAGCTTCTCCGGGCTGCGCTCCAGACGACCGATCTCCAGCGGCTTATCCGGACGCATCACAAAAATTTCGCCCTTCTTCTCCAGCTCATCAATCTGCTTTAATGTCTCATTGTAACGCTCATGCCGGTGAGACAGCGCCTCCACAAAGGCCGGATACTTCCGGTAGCGGATCTTCGCCATAGCCAGCTGCTCCGGCTCCTTCTGGTATCCCTTCGGCCGGGTCAGAATTACCACGTTCTTCGCAAATCCCATCTCCCGGAACTTCATGAGCGGAATGCTGTCCGTGCAGCCGCCATCTAAGAGCTTCATACCTTCCGTCTCCACCAGCCGTGATACATAAGGAAGCGACGCTGACGCCCGGATCACATCGATCTGTTTCTTCATATCCGTAATGCGAATGTACTCCGGCTCTCCCGTTTCCACATTGCTGCAGACCGCGTAAAACTCCGTTTTAGAACGGTTGAAAGCGTCATAATCATAAAGATCCAGCTGCTCTGGCAGATCGTGATAGCAGAATTTCACTTCTGCGATATCTCCGGTTTTAATCAGATTCCGCATGCTGATAAAACGATTGTCACGGATATATTTCTTATAATAACGAATGTTCCTGCCCTTCTGCCCGGACACAAAACTGGAACCGTGGATAGTCCCGGCCGAAACACCGATCACTCCGTCAAAGAAAAGTCCCTGGTCCATAAAAACATCCAGAATGCCGTCGGTGTACATGCCGCGCATGCCGCCGCCCTCTAACACCAGGCCGGTTCTTATAGTGTTTCCAGCATTGTCTGTGCCATTGATTTTGTTTGTGCCGTTGATGTTGCTTGTGTTATTGATGTTGCTCATAGATTCTCACTCCACTCTTTTGCCGCTGCCATGCGGGCCTCATACTGGCTGTAGAAGTCCCGACTGGTGTCGTAGAGAAGTAAATAAAACTGCTGCAGGACGTACATGCTGATGGATTTGGCGAGGTCTTGGGATGATGCCTCTTCATCTGCCGCATCCGATGATGCTCCTGCTAATGTTTCTTTCTCCAATTTCGCCCTTAACTTGCTCAGGAACGCATGCCAGTCCGCAATATAGGCATCGTACCGCTCCATATCCGGCGTATCCATCCACTTGCGGATTTTCACCTTGCTGCGGTTCTGCTTCTCGCATTCATGTACCTGCAGAATGTACCGGAACCCATCCTCTTCATAATACCGCCCTAACGGGAACAATCTGCAAATCCCCGGCCGGTACGGATGAATGCTACACCGCCCAGCTTCATTTAAAAAGGTACACTGTTCCGAATCTCCCGCCAGTTTCAGATTCGGCAGGATAATACCATCCACCACATTCAGTTCCAGATGACCCGCTAAAAGCTGCTGCAGTGACACGCCAAGACCGCCCGTCAGCCGCCAGACATCATAGGGATCCAGAACAATCGTATTTCCCATGCCGCGGCAGCAGGACGAACAACCTGAACAGTCGTTACATCCCAGCTTCGCCATATCATTTAACCCATATAATCTGCCGTCCGAAATCTCTTCCAGACTTACATTTCTTAACACTCCAAGTATCCTCCAATTTTGATTTTCTGCTGCCAATGTTTCCCATTTCTCATTGGCTCAATCCGCAGCTTCTGGTCTGCCACGTTGCATTTTCACGCAACAGGAGCCATACAATCTGTTCCTGTGCGGCTAATTCTCATTCTCCAGAATTTCCCAGTAACGTTCCACCAGAATTCCCTTGTATTCATCCAGATGATTCTGATTTTCCCGAATCAGTGCCGTCAGCACACGCACCGCTTCCCGCACCGCCGTCTCCAGACTCTCTCCATTTAACAGTTTTCCTGTCATAACGGTAGAAAAAATATCCCCGCTTCCTGCCACCCGGACAGGAAGAAAGGTAAACGGCACCTGGAAATACTGATTCATTTTATGATCATAACCACAAACCAGATGCTCCCCAGTCTCCGAATCCTGCGCGCTGGTAATCACCACAGACTTTCCGGATAACTTATGAAGCCCGTCCACCAGCTTTCGCAGTTCTGCCGCCGAAGCCTGTTCCCGGCCTGGGCAGATTCCCGTCAGGAAACCAGCTTCCGTCATATTCGGAACCATGACATCGGAATAACTGACCAGCCTTTGCATAGCAGCCACACGCTCCATGCCGATTCCATTGTAAAGCTTTCCACCATCTGCCATGATGGGATCGACCATCACGAGACATTCACTTTCATTCTGTATCTCACTCTCATTCGGAGTTTCGCGCAGTTGTAAATTTTCACCTGCGTTTTGCGCCGTGTCCGCACGCTGCCTCTCATTTGTTCTCGGCTTCCTGCTCCGAATGTATTCTCCAATCAGTTCCGCCTGCTCCTCAGAAAGCACAAATCCCGTACAGATGCAGTCCGGGTCAAACCCCAGTTCATCCCACACCCTTATGGTATCTCGCATGTAGTCCGTCATATCCTGAATCCGGAACTTTCCAAAATCCAGGGTGTTGGAAACCACTGCCGTCGGCACCTGGTACGGAAAATGCCCCATACGGGAAAATAAAGGCACCATAGCCGCCAGGGCAACTTTGCCGTAGCCGGGAAGATCATTGAAGAGAACGATACGCTTGGAGCGCTCGTCTGATCTCTGCAAATTCTGCATCATGTGCTGCGCTTCAATGTTTTCCGAATCTACCCCCGTCTGACATTCCCACATTTCCTGTTTTTTTATATCATCTCTGTCTATCGCATTTTCCATCTATATATGTTCCTCTCTGCGAATTTTCTCCAACAGCCCCGTGCCCCCTGCCATGACATCCGCAAATGTTGCATCGAAATCTCCTGTATACCACGGATCCGCCACATCACGCCCGCTGCCCGCAAATGTCAGAAGTTTATAAATCTTCTGCTCCTTATCCGCTCCGCCTGCAATACGGGTCATATTGCGAATATTGGCCATATCCATGCCGATAAGATAATCATAATACCGATAATCCTCCGCCGTCATCTGTCTTGCATAATGAGGAATCAGCGGAATATGCTCCCGCCGCAGCTTGTCCACGGTGCCATAGTGCGGCGGGTTGCCAATTTCCTCACGGCTGGTAGCGGCAGAATCGATTTCGAAATGGGATGCCAGGCCCGCCTGGGTGACCAGATGGGTGAAGACACTCTCGGCCATGGTTGATCTACAAATGTTGCCGTGGCAAACAAATAGTATTCTTATCATAATTTTGTTTCTCCTTGTTTTGCCCCGAAATGCCCTGTTTTGCAAGGGATTCTAGGGATTTGTAAAATGTGTATTTTTGCTGCACTCTTGGCAAAATAGGGCAAGATGGAGCAAGTTGTTGTGGGCTGTTAGTAGTAAAATTGGTAGTAAAATGGGGTTAGCTTACTACTAAGGATTATATATTATAATCTGCATATACTGAAAGCATACTCTCAACACTCTTCACAAAGTTCTTAGAATTATCATCAAACTCGTACTCTCCAAGTATGGTATGATACACATTTCCCGTATATTCTGTAACAAAAATTGCATCGTATAACTGTTGGATTTTTTGTTCAACAGTAACTACACTCTTACCTTCTTCCACTTCAAAGGCTTCATTTCTATTTAGCAATCGTGTAGCCAACCATTCTCCCTTATCAGAATCTTTATAAATATCCATAAGTGGTTTCGAACTTTTTCCGCATACAAATTGGTTATATAACGATATATCAACAATTTTTAGTCCTACAAGAATTGGAACCACATACATCAATAAAAGTTGTCTTCCTTTTCCATCTGAAAAAGAAAAATCAAATTTTCTACTCTCATGTGTAGGCTCATATGCTGCTGTTTTCACTTGTCGATAAAAACGAGTGGCTTCACGCAACTCCATATTATATGTATCTATTACTTTTCGACATATTTTTTCTAAGACATAACTAGATTCCAACCCCATTTCCCTATAAAATGCAGTTTTATCTGCTGGTGGCAAGGATATTCTCATATCAAAAAATCTGTCTAAATATCTGCACGCATCAAATGTATTACCATAATAATGCTTTATTGTATGTTGTAACTCACCTAAATTAACAGAAAAAACAAACGTAATTCTGTCATCATATAAATAATGTTTTATTCTTTCTAATAATTGAACAGCATAGCTTGGCTTACATCTATCCAATTCATCTATGAAAACCACTAACCGATTTCCTCTTTCAACTAATAACTCCGTAAAGAAATTTTTAATGTTCTCGTGTAAATCTTTTTCTTCTTTAATCTTTGTAAGCGGATTATCGCTTTTTAAGTTTTCAATAATACCGTTTATATTTCTACCAGTAAGTGCCTCTAACACAGACCCCGCCAACTTGAATGCATTGCTATTATCATCAAAAGCATAATTTATTCCTAACTGCTTTATTATTTCGTACACCAAAGACAATACCGGGTCTGTATCATTATCATTTTCCCATGCGTCATAATAAACTGCCACATCATAATTCTCTGGCATGTCTTCTGCTTTTTTCGGAAATGGAAGTGCGTATACAATACTTGCTTTCTTTTCATCATCCATATCGCTCATCGGATTTTTTGCATTTATTAGCAACATAGATTGTTTCACAAAAAAAGTTTTTCCACTCCCCCATCTGCCATCAATAGCAATAGAAGAAGCTCCTTCTTGTGCTAATATCAAATCATAAAAACGCACTAAATCTTTGTTTCGTTTCAATAAATCTTTGTCCAATGTATGTATCAAATTTTCTTCTGTAGGAATCAATTCAAAACTATTCATGCCCATTTCCCTCCTGTAAAATATCTTGCAACTGTTTATTTCGATTAATAATTACATCCACAATATATTCTAGAAACCTAACATACTGTTCTGGTTGCAACTTTAATAACTTTTCAACAGTATCATATTTATCGTTTTCTAAAATTTCCTCTATGAATACACTTCTATAAATACTACCATAAACTAGTTTCGTAAATTTAGCATGCCGTTTATAATACACATTGGGTATATCATAGCAATGTGCCATTCCTCTATTTACATTCGCCCCTGGCCATGTTGGAATTATGTTCCCTATATCATAGTAGTGTTCTAAAAATCCTTTTATTTCCGGTAAATCGTTTACGTCACTAAATTGTGGATAATTCTCACTTAAAAACTTATCGGAATAAAGGCGCTGTCTCGTAGCCCCCTTTTCATCTTTCACCATAATATCCGTCTTCACATTATCTACAAATAATTGTCGATAATAAATAAAAACCCCAATAGCATATACTCCTCTAAAAGAGAATAATACATCCGGACATTCCCAATTCAGTTTTATGATTTTATCATCATTATATTTTTCAACAGTTTCTCTCTTATGAAAAAATTCTTCTACAGATTGTAATTTCATCTTTAGCACTTCCTCTTTAAAAGATAGCATTCATATTATACTACTTCTTTTGATAATCCGCCACAAATTCAATTTCAGCATCATTGTAAAAAACGCCCCAGCCAAGCCGGAGCGTTATCCATCTTCTGTATCAAATTACCTTAAACGTCTTCTGTGACATCGGTTTCTCTTTCTTCTGCTCAACCTCCGCCTGTGCCTTCCTAAACTCTTCCATCCGTTTCAATTCTTCCTCGGCATCATCAAACCCAATATGCGTGTACACATTCATGGTAACCGATATATCCGAATGCCCCATGAGGTACTGTAGCGTCTTAGGATTCATTCCCGATTTTGCCATGTTGGAACAGTAGGTGTGCCTGCATACATGAGGTGTAATGTTTGGCATCTGCACCCGATAAATATCATTGTACCTGCCGACCATATGGTTGAATCGGTGTTGCCAATGCATTGCAACAAGGGGCATTCCATTATCATCATAAAATAGGAATCCACTATATCCGTCTATGGCTTTCTCCACTTTCGGTGCATTTCTGTCCTCGATGATTGCCTGAAACATCTGTGTCACATCCTCTGTGATTGGCAATACTCTTGTTCCTGCATCAGTCTTTGTGGTTTCTATGATATATCGCATATCTGATGTTCTCTGCAACTGGTGGTCGATATTTACAGTTCTGTTCTCAAGATCAATGTCCTTCAACGTCAGTCCACAAAATTCCGATATTCGCATTCCCGTATGAAAAAGTATGTACACCACTTCATAGTATTTACAGTACACCACATCGTCATGCACAAACTTTAGGAACTTTCTCATCTGGTCTTTTGTGATTGCCTCTCTTGTGACTGCGTCATTTACCAATACCCCTGCAAGCTGAAATCCGAATGGATTCTTTACCAGAATGTCATCATCTACTGCCATTTGAAAGGCTGGTCGCAGCACTCCCCGTATGGTATGAATAGAACTATAGCTTTTCCCATCTTCCTGCTGCAATTTTATAAGGAATAACTTTGCATCAGAAGTTTTCACACTTCGTATCGTCTTTTTTCCAAATGCTTCCCTCGCAAGTAATCTCTGCACTGTAACATATCCCTATTTCGTGCTTTGCCTTACTCCGGTCTTTGTTTTCAAATATCGGTCTACCTGTTCACAGACCGTCATCTGTCCGTCTACGATATTTACAAGCAAATCCAAATCTGTGTTTACCTGTTTTTCCAACTCACGAAGGGAAAGGCATGGCTTTTTACCCTTTGGAAGTTTATCCGTAGGCTCCAGTTTCCAACTGTATACAAAGTGTGGTTTTCCATCAATATGGTATTTATATTGATATTTTCCATCTGCTCTTACACTCTCTCCCGGTCTGAGGACTCTTCGTTTGGAATCACGCCTTGTCTGTCCTCTTCCTGCCTTTGCCATTATACCCGCCTCCTTAGTTCTGGATGGTTACGCAGATACCTTTCAAAAGCTACACGGAGAATCAGCTTGCGTTCACCGTAGTATGCCAGAAAATCTTCTCCATCCGTATTATTCAATAAATCATAAAATTTTCTCCGGCTCAAAACAAAATATTCAATTGCCTCAGAAGGATTTAAAATATCTTTTTCTGCTAAACTTGGTCTTGCCATAAAAGTACTTCCTTTCTGCCAAAAGTGGCTGTTTTCACAGGTTTTCGAGGTCATACTATATATCACTCTGAACGCTGATAATATCAACTACTTTCGGCAGACAAACGGAATTATATCTCCGAAGAAGCACTGATAATTTTTTCAAACTGCGGACGGATAATCAGATACCTGTTTCCGCTGAATACCGCAAATCTTCCTCTGTTATCTTCTGCCAGTCTACGCATTTTCTTTGTCCCGATATTAAAATAAGATGCTGCTTCTTTGATTGTCAGTGTGTACTTTTCACTCACAGGGACAAGTGTATTTTCCGTAGTATCATGTTTTTCTATTACCATGTGCAATCCTCCTTCCATACGGGGCTGCAGTATTTCCACAGCCCCAACTGCTTAGTCTGCTGCCATCTGAAGCACCTTGACGGCATCCTTACGGATCAGTTTTCCATCCAGATACTCACATCCCAGATACCCTACCTGTCCACGCATGGCAAACTTTTCTTTTAGTGTGCGGATAGTCAGCGGGAAACGCTGAACGAGCCAGTAATTGCTGAAATCTCCAAATGCGATTACTTTCAGCCCCTTTCCGATAGACGGCATGGAATCAACAACCTGCACAGGTTTTGAGAAAATCATTTCATCACTTTCCTTCCACAGATAGTTTCCGGCTGAATCTTTGAGGGTACGGAGTGCCAGAGCCGTTTCGTCATTCATAAGCCATGTACCATGTTTACGGTATTTCTTATCCACGGACAGATACAGTTTTATGATTTCATCATAACTGATGGCAGAATCACTCTCTGCCGTCACGCCCGTTTCTGCCCCGTCAGTGGCGTGCAGAATGCCTGTCGGCTGATTTTCCCCTGTTCCGTTGATAAACGCCTGCTCCTCGCTTGTGCCAAAACAGCGTGCCATTTTCCCGATTACATAATCCTCAATGGCAAAGGACTGATCAGAAGCGAACTCCAATCCAAGTCTGACAAGCTCGGACAATCGGTATGCCTGTACTTCAAATCTCTGGAAATCGTCCTCGTTATCCATGCCCTCCAGGTTGACCATATCGCCCCATTCAGCCTGACCTTCACAGTCAAATGTCCAGAAACGGCTGTCACTTCTGGTCGCATTCACAACGGTTGCCAGCTGACGGACTGCACTTTCTTTCCGTAGTACTGCCGTATATTTTTTATTTGATTCTCCGGGCAGATGGTACGCATTTGTCTTGCTTTCACGGTTGTTATAAAGGCTGTCCGTAACTGCCTGTTTTCCTCTCATTTCGTTCCAAAAATCGTTATAATAAGCTGTACTGTTAATCATAATAAACCTCCTGAAAAATTATTTTTGTGTCATATAACCACTCTGTCTGCAATAATCCACTGCTTCAGAATAGGACAGATAAAACATCTCCAATGACCCGTCAACCACACGGTAATAAAGCGGGTCACAAGATTCGCTTGCCATGATAATGACCGGGCATCTGTCCCATAAATTGATGACATTCACACATCTGTACTTGTCTGTTGAAAAATCCAATGGCTCAAACCGCATCGGTGGTGCTACTTTCTGTTTTCCCATGTGTACCTCCTTTTTTCTCAACAGAAGAAATCTCTGCACAAGAGCCGATATCCAGTTAAAAGTGTAGTCTTTTCTCCGCCATCCCTTGGGCGCCTGCGGACTATCGTACCGATTGTGCGGAGTGCCTGATTGAAATTCCGGCTGTTCTCCGCAAAATATCCATTGTCATTGCACCAGTTTCGGTATGCCTGATACACTACCGATGTCCGGCATTCCGCATCCTTCTCCTGTTCCAGAAATTCCTCCACAAAAAGTTCCATCTTATCGCTGTCATGCTGATAGGACATGGTGGCATCTTTTACTGCTTTTGGCTGGGCGAAACCTTCTTCTTTCAAGATGGTGTAGCCTTCAATCAGCCAGTTTAAGATGGCACTTGCTGCCTCCGGCCTGGAAAATTCTGCTTTCAGATTCTGTTCCTGTTCCCACTCCTCAAAATGTCTGTCAAAGGGAATGATCACGATACGTCCGCTCGAAAACAGGGTCATATCCGTAATTGCCGGAAGATAATTTGTATTTACATACAACTTGAACTGTGGTTTAAAATCAAAACTGTTTTCATGCAGGAATCTGGCATTCAATGTATCATTTCCCGTCATGCTTTTGATCTGTGCTTCATTCAGCACCAATCCCCTCCTTGGCTCTGAGATATTGGCGAACCGCACTCCGGCAAGCCGTGCAATATCCTCTGTCGGGTTCTGGCTGTTGGCAGACGGTTTTGCAGCAATCGTTTCCGGTCGGACAGTCAAACCGTAATCTCCCATCACATGAAGTGTGCTTTCCATCAGAGTCCCTTTCCCATTTCTGGTGGTTGCACCGTAGTAGAAAAACATACATTCATAGCGGGTATCACCTGTCAGACCATAACCAAGGCTTTTCTGCATAAACCTTGCTTTATCCGCATCCCCACTCATCACCTCTGCGACAAATCTGGTAAAACGTGGATTCTTGGCATTCGGATCATAGGCCGCCCCTGCAATCCTGGTCATCTTGTCCTGTGGCGTATGCGGATGGAACTCTCCCGTCTGCAGATCCAGTGTTCCGTTCTGACAGTTCAGGTAATAAACATTGCGGTCAAACTCAGACATTGCAATCGGATACACGCTCTGGGCATCACTGATATACGTGTTACGGTAATTCCGGCTCTGCCATTTCGCAGAATATTCCAGATAGTCCTTTCTTATACGTTCATCAGTAATTGTCAGGGCATATCTGACCAGACTGTCCGCAAGGGATTTTGCAAGCTCCATTGTTTTCAGTCCGCCAATGTCCGGAATCCACCGGGTTCCGTCATACACATACCACTTTTTTCTTTCCGGCACATACCTTGCGATATCTTTATACACATCCGCAAATAATCTGCCTGAGCCGTTGTCATTCCACGGGTATCTGCTGTTATCCGACACGTTCAGTTCTATCAGCTTCTGCAGCATATCATCGAAGTCACTCTCCGCTGATGATTTTGCATAAGGCCTGTAGAAATCCAGTGCCTGTGCCACTGCCTTTTCCAGCGTCAATGCACCGTAGGTTGATCCACTCTGTACACGGTCCCACTTGTTCCGCATCAATCCCGATTTTCGGAACAGCCTGTCCATCTGTTCTGTATCACCGCCACACCAGAATGCAAGGATACTTGCAAGCGACATATCCGCATCGCTGTGGGATTTTCCCTCCAGAATTTCTCCATTCCACAAGGATTTAAACTTTTCACCCTGTCTGGAATCCGATGCCAAGCGGACTACGGAATCATCCGACAGATAGCTGCCGGGAATATCCTGCACTTCGTTCTTTTTCTTAGAAATCGGACGGAGCATATAAGTTTCCAGTATTTCCCCGAGTTCAGTGCTTCGCTCCTCAACACCACAGTTTCGGATTACATTTCCTGTCAGGGTACAGAATTTCTTCGTCACACCTGCTGCATAGATTTCCAGACCAAGTTTCTGATTATTGATGTAATATCTACCTGTATCATAAGACATGGAAGATGCTTTACATACAATGCGGACTCCCGTGCCGGAGGGACTGAATTCTGTATAGGAGTCCATTTTCTCCACGATGTCTTCTGCCATCTGTGTCAGCTTTCCACCAAACACACAATGGTCGATATCCACCATACAGAAATCATCAAATGCGCCCATACCGATTCCGTCATAACCATCCATTGCACTGACTGCCAATCGAAAATCCGAAAAGGTATTTTTATCGGCACTGCTCGCTCTTTTGCCATTTGTCTGATACGGCACTTTAGTCATGCGTCCGTTTCTTTCTTCATATTTCCACAGGCAAAAATGCCCATCTTTTTTCAACTGTTCTGGAAGTTTCTCATACATCCTGTGCTCCTCCTTCCCCGCTTATTTTCTGGCGTATCATTTCTCCGTGGCTCTTGCCGATAACCACACCTTAAATTCGGAAACGGGGACCAATACCCGCTTGCCTACACGGACGATTGGGAAATCCGTTTCTCTGGTCAGTGCATATGCTTTGCTCAGGCTGATTCCCATCTGCATTGCCATTTCCTGTACGCTCATCGTGACTTTATCCATAGCCATCCTCCTCTCTGCATTCCAAACATGAATTGCTCTTGTTTTCTATCACAGTATACTTTATAATATTACCAAAGACTATTTTCTATTGGTAAGAAGTCATACTGGAAGTATGTTCTATCGGTAAGAGTGGAGGTAGAATATGAACGAAGATTTCAGTTTGGGGAAAATGAGTGCGAATGCACGGCTAACCGCAACTTTCAAATACTATGAAAAAACAGAACAGAATGGAGAAATTGTAATCACTGCCTGTCTGGGTGAAGGAGATGTCCCAAGGCTCAACCGCGGATACGGCTTGGGCGGAAATGAACTCTGGCTTTCACTGAATAACCTGTACCAGAGTATCCGTGGAAAAGATGACAACACTGCTGATGATGATATCATTTCTTGGTGTCAGCAATACGCACATCCATATTACACACTTTGCACCATTGACGAATATAAATGGGATTTAGAAACAGATACTGGTTACTGGGATACTCTGACCAATATTTTAGAAAGCTTTTCTTTTGATGTTCACACCATGCGGAAAGACCTCGAAAGCCTGTACCGGGATACCCTTGTCATTCTGATGTTCAAAAAGTGTCTGGAACGGCTTGACGTCTCCACGGATCTTGCACAGATCACATGGACAAATGAATTTGCAGATTTTAATTCGTTTCCTATGCAGAAACATCTCGGTAAGATATCAGCTTACCTAAATAAAATGAGTGGCGTAACCATGAAGTTGGGACTGGATAAAAATGGAGAATTGAAGGTCATGCCGGATTTCCACTCTGTTTTCGATGCTGCCCGATTCGCCCTGTCGCAATATGTATCTATCCCTACAGATTACCCCATTGCTTATGCCGACCGTGTGGGCGTTGCCACCTGTGAGTGCTGCGGTCGTCTGTTCATCAAAAACGGAAACCGTCAAAAATACTGTGACAATCCAGAATGCAAAAAGGAACGAAACCGCAGAAAATCCCGCACTGCTTATCGCAGAAAGATACAGGAAGAAAATGATAACCGTTGGGCATGACCACGGCTGTTTTCACACTGGGGCAAGATGTGGCAAGTAATATAGGTTATTTTCTATATAGGCTCTATAAGAATAACCTAAATCATCTGCCACAAGTTGCCCCAACTCTGTTTTCCAAATAAAAAGGGCATCAGTCTACACCGACACCCAGTATAATTTTATCCTTATTCTCCGTAGCGGAATGCTGAATTTCCCGTAAGATTTCTAAGCAGAATCTTTCTCGCTGCCTTATACTCTTTTCCGATAAAGCCAAGTCTGAGCAAAAAACAGCGGAAAGCGTATTTGTCATTGTCCGTTTCCGTCGGCTTTGATGATACCCTTTTTGCATCTCTTGCCATATCACACAGCCTTGAGATAAATTGCGTGTAGGCTACAATCTCATCTCCATCCACTGTGTATGGAAACCATGTGAAATTTATTTTTTCACCTGTAATTTCAATCTCTGTGCTGTCCGTCCGAAATGCACGTTGAAAAAGTGTCTGCCTATTTGCTATGATCTTCTGCAAATTTTCCAATGCCGTATCCGTAAGACTTTCTTTTGGAATTGCTATTGTCAGCTTCTCCTGTTGCACTGGCACTTCTTCGGTTACTTCTGCATCGTCCTGAAACCCACGCTCCCGTAACTGCCGAATCAGGTCTTCCACCGTTTCTTCCTCTGCTCTCTCCGGAATATGCAGTACACCCTCTTTGTCCAGTCGGTATCCTGCAATATCATATGCACAGCTTGGTACCCGTTCATAATGTGGTGCTGTTCCAAGTATGTCTCCGATCTCCTGTGCTAGCTTCGGTCTCTGCTTCGATTCCAATGTAAATCTGATTTCATTCTTCATAATATGTATCCGCCTTTCTTTATTCGGTAGTACATATATCACTCTGACAGCACAGAATAGCAAGAAAATTCGAATTATATTTCTGCCAAAATGTACACAGAAAAACTGTGATTTTTATACTGTTTTTTACACGTTTTTTCTGCGTATTTCGGTACTATCCGGCAAAACAAAATCGGCTAAATTGATGATATTTTGCGGATATTTTCACATAAACCGACCTTGGTGGTTATCCCCCCTGTTTAATTCTGCGAAAATTCGCACGAAGGGGGCCATCGGTCTTCCGGAAGAAAAGTCGTAGAGATTTTGATTCCCCCGCCTATAGAAAAAAGCCACAGAGGATTACTTTCAGTGTGGCTCACTTCATTTTAGGTTCTGCTATCATCGACAGCGGTTCCTGACGGTTCAGATCATAAATCACTGTCTTATGCTCCAGTGCATAACAAATGCAATTGTTAAAATTACAGAATGGGTTACTCTCCTTTTATACAGACTTTGTTGTTAATCACCAAAAAATCTGATATAATTTCTGTAGACATTAGCTATAGATTAGAATTGTCGCTTGTGTTTTCTTTCTGCATACTCAACATAACAATTTATCTACGCCTGGTTTTTAAGTGTTTCGAACAGATGAGAACTGTCAGGGGAGAAACACCAACGATGCAATTACAATTTAAATTTTACAAATAACGATACTATAAAGAGCTCTGGTTAAAAAGCCTTTTGGGGAACTCCTTACGTTAGACAACGCACAACATTTCTTACAACGTAACACATCCTTTGGAAAGGGTTTTTAAAACAACGACTTTATAATATATGAGGAGGTAAAGACATGGCTGATATTCAATACGGAAGAGGAAAATTTAATCCACCACAGGAATATGTGGATTATATAAACATGATTGCTGACTCTCCAGTTTATAGTGGTCTTCCCGCAATTCGAGAAAATGATGGTAAAATCAACTGGCAATGCAGTTCTGGCAAAACCACCTCGTTTTACAAATATTTTGAAGGACGCTTTAAGTGGTGGGTCAATAAAGCGGACGAACTTGGAATACCCGGAACGGGAAATTCAAATGATAGGCTAACTATAGTTGCACGAATTATTCATCCCACGAAGAAAAAAGTTTGTCTGGTATGTGGCAAAGAACATTATGTTGGATATATGTATATGAATGCCAATTTCGCCAAATCGTGGAATACTCTTACGGTCGCTCATCATCATCTCATTTTAAATATTTAACCTGTCTACTTGACAGGGACATATCATAGTCTCCCTAACAACGATTGTGGATTTTTATGTTCAACATTTTGTATGTGTGCCATCGCTTAGTAGTCAGTTACTACTAAGGATTTCTCCACACATCTTTGCCTTTATTCCGATTCCGTCCACGAGCCTTAGTAGTCAAAACCGTAGTATTTTCAATACTTCCCGCCATATTCTGCCCTGTGTTGCCCCAGTCTGCAAAGGTATGCATTGTCATAAAACTGGAGTGCCGTGGCAGATGAATAAGACTTTAATCATTATATTTTTCCTCCTGAAATGCCGTAGATTGCCCAGTTTTGCGAACTTTTTTAAATATTTCCGGATTACTCACTTCTGTGCAGATTCCCGGAAACTATGCAAAATGTGGCAATTTACAGCCTAATGTAGTAGTCGATAGTAGTCAATTGGTAGTCAGTTAAGGGGGTGCAGACTACTCCGATTTTTGAACCTTTTAACGATTGCTGGGGTTAGGGGGCAAACTTTACTTATTTCAACATTCTCCCCATCTTGAATGATACCGTGGACCACAATCCAAATTTTTCCGCTTTTGAAGTCCGCAATACATATTAATTATTACTCTCGACCGCGTCATCACTATCTTCGTAAACGCACCATAGCAAGTACCTTGTCAGCGCAAAGCCGCTTTTGCGGCTTTGCTTAATTACTTTTCTTTGGTTTTCGAATACTCTCTGGCAGTTTTTCCGACCACGAAACCAGCTCATCTAAGAAAGATCGGTCGGTATCATCCATGTGCTTTGGAATCTCTGTCAGAAGATATTCAAAGTAATCGTATGGTTTTAAGTTATTCGCTTTTGCTGTTTCTGCGATGCTATAGATAATCGCAGATGATTTTGCACCATTGATAGTGTCTATCATGCTTCATAATATGCTTCTTCATGATATGACTCTGTCTGCTTCAGTTCAGTATAAATACTTATTTTTTCGTCAACCGTAATTTTGTTGCTATTCTCTTTCATAGTAATCACCTCACAAAGCAAATTACAATACCTGCATTGCCGTCTTTTTACACTTCTTTCCTGGCCATGTCCTTTTCCACATATCTCCGTCTATAATATTCCATCGTTCGATATTCTAAAATATCTCGCATATGATATTGAAACGCCGCATTATCAATAACATCTCTCAAGTCTTCTCTGATGGCTAATGCATAACTTTCTTTCTCAACAAAAAATCCTTTCCCTGATGCTTTCAAAAACTTTATCGGCATAGTTTTCGCCTTGCTTAAATGCTGCTTGTCCGTCATGTGCTTATAGTCTTCATATGAAATATCTGCGGCAAAATCCTTCCAGTTCAATCCGGTATCAAAAAACTCCTTCCAGCTTTCCAATACTTCTTTGTCTGTTACTGCCAGCCTAATTTCACCATGATTGTAAAAGCTATACAAAATTGGCATTTTATATACTTTCTGCATATCTGTTGTTTCAATTACGCTAAGAAATTCTCTTCCGATTCCAGCATAAAGATTCTGTTCTTCCGCTGATAATTCTCCTAAATCATTCAGGTATTCCAAATATCTACGGAATGGATTTTCCTTAGAATGTTTCATGCAGTACTGATAAATATCATCTTCCATTAATGTGAATAATTCCATTCTTGTAGGAACTTTTCCATCCAGTACTTCTTTAACCCGATAATATTCCCGATTAATGTACTCCTTCACAGATAATGATTTTTGCTCTAATTTCTTAAACAAATCAATCAAACGCATATCAAAATCCACGATACAATCATCTGGATAATCTATTTCATTATAATCATAGCTCTTCCGTTTTTCTATTTTTCCGCCACCTAGCAAGAATGTTGTTTTTCCAGCTTTCTCATAATTGCCAATAAAATCGAGTACATTCAGATATTCTTTATTTTTATAAGTACGCAATCCTCGTCCCAACTGTTGTAAAAATACAATTGGTGATTCGGTCGGGCGTAAAAACATTACCATATCTAACGAAGCAATGTCCAATCCTTTATTAAACATATCAACTGAAAAAATAACCTTGATTTCTTTTGCTATCAGCTTCCTGATTGCAATATCTCTATCTTCAGAATATTCCCCATCAGCATTACTGTAAACCGCTACCGCCGGTATTCCTCTTTTACAGAAATCTTTCGCCATTTCTTCCGCATGTTGTCTGGAACAACAGAACCCCAAAGCCCTCTGGGAACGATACTTCCTATAATATTTGTAAACCAACTCATAGCGGTTAGCACTGTACTTTAGGTCAGTTTACAAGGAACTACACGCAGACCACGAAACGGGGGCTGCTGACAACAAATTAAGGCTGAACACCGAGCACAGGAAAAGTGCGAGGTGTTCAGCCTGTTTTGTTGTCCGGGGTTTCCAAAGGGGCTTTCCCTTTGGCACACGACTTTGCTTGCAAAGTGTAGTGTGTTATACGCTCTGTCGGCGTTGCTGCGAAAATGCCGTTGCCGCCGGGGAGGGCAAGGGCATTTGAAACGGCAGGAAAACAGGGCTGTGATTGCGTGGCGTGGAGCCGCAAGCGCAGGACTGTTTTCATCAGCAGACAGGGCGTATATGAAAGCCCCCGTCCCTCGTCCTACGCCGAACTATGGGACAAAGTGTCCCAGACAGATAGCCACACTTACGAAAAAGCAGACGGATTTTCTTTTCAAAATTGAAATGGGCGGGAAGCCATTTTAGGGCTTTCCCGCCTTGATTGCCCATTAGCAAAGACGGGCGGGGCTGTCAACGGCGGCGCATGAAATGCGCCGTTCATCTTGACCGTTGACTGGCTCGACTGGCTTTGCTATCTCCCCAACAAGTTATTGTTTGTTGTTTTCCCAATTATCTAAACGGGCTTGCATAGTTTCTCGCCATTCTTCACTTGGACAAGCAGTAATCAATTTTCGATACTCTTCACTTGATGGTGCTTCTATCAAATAAGACTCTACCAATTTTAGCAAATCCCACTCTACTCCATACATTCCACCTTCGGGGAAAATGTCAATCAATACGCCTACTTCTTCTCTTGTCAATGGCGTTTTTACATTGGAGAGCAATTCGTCATACATGTTGCTGGTTTCTTCTGTAGGGTCATCTTTCACTGCGTCTGGCATTTGACCGAGAAGTTTCAATTTTATAATTGCCTCCTGCACCTTTACTCCCTCCAATTTCTCGTTCTCTATTTTCTCCCCCGCTGGGGATTTGGATTTTTCAGCAAGTCCGACTTCTGTGCAATCTTTTTCAGCCACTTCTTTTCTTCCTCGGACAGCTTCTTCAAATTCAATTTGAGCCGCTTGCAGATAAACACCAGAGCGGCTTGCTCCGGGTCACTGTCCTCCTTGGCGGTTTCTTCAATCGTCTGTAAGAAATCTTCCAGCGGGTTGTCCTCCGGAACGCTGAAAAAATCGTCCTTATGGGCTTCCCGCAGGTCAAGAGCTATCTTGTTTATGTCCTGCTGTATCACATAGCGGCAAAAGCTGTCATCGTCAATATGAGCGGCGATAAGCTGTCTTAACTGCGGGTCGGACAAGCCGGGATTGTGCTGCTTCATAATGGTTGCGCTCATGGTATCCACTATGGCGTTTGCGGCCTGCACCTGCTTCACCGCCACGCCGTTCACATAGATTTCAAGGTCAGCCATGAACCGAGGAAAAGCCGGGTGCGTCGCTAACTCGCACAGGAGAGAATTGTTCACCAGTCCGCTTTTCAGCAGTTCAATCATATCGTCACTCAAACGTAGGTCTGCAAGATCGGCGTTTGGGTGATTTTTTGTTTCAGACAGCCCCAGCAGATAATCGGCGGTCACGCCGTAAAACTTCGCAAGCTTGATAAGGGCATAGTGGCTGATGTCCTTAAAATCCTCCGCTTCATAACTGCCCAGCGCAGACTTGGAGAGGTGCGTCTGTTCCGCAAGCTGTTCCAGCGTCAGCCCACGCTCTACACGCAGGTCTTTCAAGCGTTCCTGTATTGTCAACGCCAATCTACACATCCCCTCTTATGCTTATTTCATGCTTTCTTGACACTCGCTGCACTCTCTGTCATGGATAGAAATGATACCTCCGCATTTGGGACAAGTATATTTCCCTTTCTGCTGTTCCATGAACCTTTCCAAACCGTGCTGACGAACAAACTCGCTGTTCTCCATAAGGCTCGCCTGATACCTTTTGTTGTAACTTTTTTCAAGGTTTTTAATCAGCTTGCAAGGATAATCGGGACATTCAAAACAATAGGACAGCCCTTTGCCCTTGATACAATCTTTTATCTTGCATTTGCGGCAGTGTTCCGGTTTGCCCATGTCGCTGTTCAAGCAACCGGCACACGGCTTTTTATGATAACAATGCTTATAACAGACCAAACAGTTCATGCCGCAGGGGGCAAACATAGCCGTATCCATTTTTTCTGTTGGCATTTTCATGGCTCGCCCTCCTTGTCAGCTTACGGTTTCTTTCATTCTACCACAATTCCGAGAGCGTGGAAATAGGCAGTTTTTTTGACGGATTTCCTACCTCTTGGATATACGGGACGAACGGTCATTTAGGTGTAGACTTAGGG